>Ga0137373_10004682_pt1 | contig 14955 bp, 12 predicted proteins | sample SagtaG_5_FD_104912 | JGI IMG/M metagenome (GOLD analysis project Ga0137373, IMG submission 104912) | Vadose zone soil microbial communities from Sagehorn Ranch, Mendocino, California, USA - Sage1_R_80_16 metaG | ecosystem: Environmental > Terrestrial > Soil > Vadose zone | place: USA...
CGTGGATGTGAATGACGCGGAGCCGATACAGCAGGTCCTCGCGGAAGTCGCCGCTCGCCACGCGCTCCGCAAGATTCCGGTTCGTCGCGGTGATCACGCGCGCATCGACCTGGCGCAGGCGGTCGGAGGATCCGACTCGCTGCACTTCCCCGTTCTCCAGGAAACGCAGCAGCAGCGCCTGCATCCGCACGCTCATCTCACCGACTTCATCGAGGAAGAGGGTGCCACCCGACGCCATCTCCAGTTTGCCCGACTTGTCGCGATAGGCGCCGGTGAAACTGCCGCGATCGTGGCCGAACAGTTCCGATTCGAGCAGGGTCTCGGTCAGTCCCGCACAGTTGACCGTGACCAGCGGACCGTTCGCGCGGCGGGACCGCTGATGAATCTCACGCGCAAAGAGTTCTTTCCCGACGCCGCTCTCGCCGGTGATCAGTACTTTCGCATCGCTCTCGGCAGCACGGTGCGCGAGAGAGACGGCGGCGGCGATCTCAGGGCTGACGACGACAATCCTGGGAGACTCCGAGGGCGCTGTGCTCATTGAATCGGTAATGAGAGAAAAGCAAGGGACGTACCCGTCCGTAACGCAACATGGGTCATATCAACTTCCGAGCAATAAGCATCATGTACGCAGCGCCTTATGGATCATCGCCACGTACGTGGGTCCTCAAATTCCCAATCTGAGGCGGAATAAGTTAACCGGAGCAATGATTTTAGTCGGGCTGGCACGAAAATCAAGAAGAAGTTTGCTCCTCACAGGATTTCCTGGTTTTTCACGAAAGGCATTCGATCTTCTGGCCGGAAGCAGAACGAATCTGCCAAGCCGCGCGACTTTGAACCGCGAACAGTGCGAATTCGAGGCCTTTCGCGTGGCACCCGCCTTGATGTATCGGGTAGCGGTGAAGAAGACGCAGCGCACCAACGACCGGCTCGGACGCATATACCGGTTCCTGGTCCTGCTTCATGTCGTCGCGGCGCTTGTCGCGCTCATCGTCGGGTTTGCGATCGCCCACTACGACAGACAGGAGCTCCGCGATCGCAATCAGTCGACGTTCGAACGGGAAACGCCGCACATTTCGAACTGGCCGAAGCACCGTCTCCCATTTCCGAGGGGTTGATGAAGAACACGACGTCCGAACTGTTTCCTTGCCCGTTCTGCCGCTCGGCGTATGTCTCGGTTGTCGGCGCCGCGCGCAGGTTTCTCCATTACCGGTGCGCCACGTGTGAGGAGGTGTGGACGGCCATGAGAGCCGCGGAGCCAGCGCAGATTCGCGCCCCCAAGGTGGTCTCTGAGCGTCTGCGCGCCGTCTCGAAAGTCACGTGTCACTAATCCTCGGCCACGTTCATCCAGTCACCTTGAGTCCTGTAAAATCACATACAGTCCAGTTTAGTCCCGTCACATCTGTAGCCGCTAGCGCGTTACGTAAGCAACGCGTAGGTGTGCCGTTCCGGAACACAATCTTGCCGTAACAGATGTGTTTCTTCCCCTAACCAGTTAATCCCGCAAGTCTTATCGCGTTTGTCTGGCTGGCGCAGCCATTGCGATCTTCCGGGCACCAGAACATGGCGCTCTCGACGGACGAGAGTGATAGCAGATGGGAGCCTGGAACTCGATGGCAGACGTGTCTTCAGCGGCGCCTTCGCAGCGCGGTGTGCCCGGCGGGACACCCGTGATCATTGCGGCAAGCTCGCTGATGCTCGAAGTGCTCGCCGTGGCGCGGCGTTCGGCCGCGGGCGAGGCGAAAGTGCTCATCACCGGCGAGAGCGGTGTCGGAAAAGATCTGATCGCGCGCGAGATCCACTTGAATTCGAGGCGTGCTGCCGGCCCGTTCGTCGCGGTCAACTGCGCGGGGCTGACCGAGACGCTCCTCGAATCAGAGCTGTTCGGGCACGCGAAAGGCAGTTTCACGGGTGCGTACCGCGACAAACCAGGAAAACTGCAGCTCGCGGATCGCGGGACGCTCTTTCTCGACGAAGTCGGGGAAATGAGCCTTCGGATGCAGGCGCTCCTCCTGCGCTTTCTCGAAACGGGAGAGATTCAATCGGTGGGCGCGCACAACGCCACAACCATGGTAAACGTGCGCGTGGTTGCGGCAACGAACCGCAATCTGGGAGAGCGCGTGTCGGCCGGCGAGTTCCGCGAGGACCTGTTGTATCGGCTGCGCGTGATTCACATCCACGTGCCGCCGCTCCGGGAGCGGCGCGAGGACGTGCCGCTTCTGGTGGATTACCTGCTGAAGCGCGCCGGGCGCCCTCTGCAGATCTCTGACGATGCCATGCAGGTGCTCTGTCAGTATCGATGGCCGGGAAACGTCCGCGAGCTCCAGAACATCATCGAGCAGGCGATGTGGTTCTCGGACCGCGAGATGATCGACGTCGGCCATCTTCCGCGATCGGTGCGCGCGTCGGGTGACGCGCTGTTGCCCGCGAGCGAGCGCCGCCGGCAAATCGCGGACGATCTCTACGACGCCCTCGTCTCAGGAGGGTACTCGTTCTGGGAGCACATCCATCCCTTGTTCCTCGAGCGGGACATCACGCGCCACGACGTCCGCGAGCTGCTCATCCGCGGGCTGCGCACCACGCACGGCAACTACAAGTCGCTGCTGCGGCTGTTCGGCATCCCCGCACAGGACTACAAGCGCTTTCATAATTTCCTGATGGCGCACGACTGCAAGATCGATTTTCGCGCATTCCGGCAGGGGACGCCGGAACCCGCGCGTTCGCCGCGGGTGCTATTGCCGCCGCTGCGCGTAGTGCCTAAGGGCGGAGGGTCGACTGAGGCGGAGCGCGTATCGTCGGACGGCTGAGGGGCGACCGCAACGAACAGGTGACGCCCTTACGATGCCAGCAGCTTTGAGCCTTACCGCAAAAAAAGGGTGCGAGGCGTGTTTCGCGCCTCGCACCCCTTAGAGCCAGCTCAGAGAACTAGTGCCGCAGTCAGCTTCTCGCGAATTTCCGGCGCAGCGCGCCAATACCGAGAAGAGCGGAACCGAGCAGCATGACAGTAGAGCCGCCATCGGGAACCGTTGCCGGGCTGACGTCAACCAGGCCAGTGAGTCCGGAGCCGGTAAACCGGATGTCTGCCACGAAGATCTGACCCAGGTTATTCGGCTGGGTCAAGTCGGCAATGGTCGTATTGTTGACCGTGAATGTGATGCCGCCCGAATACGGGCAAGTCCCGGTTGTGCATGCGTTCGTGCCGGTTGTCTGAGCTCCGATCCCGTACGAGAAACAGCCGCCGCCGTCACCACAGAAACTCAGCAGTGGGCTCGAAGTGTTAAACTGGTAGAAGTCGCTGCTCTCGCTTACCGTGGTCGTACCGGCAGAGCCATCGTTGAACTTGAAGTACTGACGGTCCCCAGCTCCGGTCGTCACGAACTCCTCGCCAGCCGCAAGTGTGAGGGTAATGAGCACGTTGGTGCCAACCTGCGTGAGCGTGACCGTGCCGAAGTCGGTACCGGTGCATCCACCAGTGACGTGACAACTGGTGAAATCGTACGTTACGGTTTGAGCATGCGCCGGCTGGCTCATCCCGAGGGCCAGCACGAAACTGGCAGCTGTGAATAATAGTTTCTTCATGGGTTCTCCTGTGGCTCAATTGCCCGTCTCAACTTCAGCAAGCAGGGGGCCAGTGCCGACGTCGCTGACGTTCAACCACGTAAAAGCTTTAAAAACAGGGACTTGTGCCTGGATACTCCGATTTGAAAAGAGCGCGCAACGGACGGGCAAGCTTCGGCACCGTAAAGCCTGTCGACGCTCTGCCCGGTCCCTCTCACGGCCCGCATCGGCTCTCTCGTTGAAACATTCGAAAAAAGCTCGCATCCCAAATCCGCTCGTTCGTAAGGAATTCCGACATCCCACCGCGTCTGGTCAGGATTGGGAGGCCAGTGCGTTCCGGGCTTCGGCCGCCATCTCCGAACCCGGCTGCAGCTTCAGCGCTCGCTCGAGCCACGTCCTGCCCTTCTCCTTGTCGCCGGCCTTCAAATAGGCGAATCCGAGGTGGTACTGATAGGCCGCGCGTGAAGGGTCTTTCCCGACGCTGAACTCCAGCGGTTCGATGGCCAGGCTGGCGAGGTTCTTCTTGTAGAACACCCATCCAAGCGTGTCACTGACCCCAGCGTCGTCGGGCATCTGCGCCTTGGCCGCCTGCGCGAGATTCAGGGCACGGTCGAGGTCCTTTCCCTCCTCCGCCAGCAGGAACGCCAGGTTGGTCGCAGCGGCGACCGCTTTGGGGTTGCGCGCGTACACGTCGGCGTAAACCTTCCTGGCTTCGTCCCTGCGTCCCTGGCTGTCCAGGAGCATGCCCAGCGTGGTGGCCGCATCTGCATCGTCAGGCCGCTTGTCGAGGATTTTCTGGAATTCCGTCCGTGCCTGGTCCAGCTTTCCTTCGCGGATGTACAGCTGCCCGAGGGTGGCATAGGCCTGTATGAACGAAGGATCGGCGTCGATCGCTTTCTTCAGCAGGCCCTCGGCGCGGTCGTTATCACCCTTTGTCCCGTACGTCCGCGCAGCCAGTAACAAGAGCTGAGGATTATTCGGCGTTCGACCTAAGGCTTCGTCCACCCTTCGCTGCGCCTGATCCAGCTGTTTGGTGTTTGCATCGAGCTGAACGAGGCCGCTGAGCGCGTCGATTGAATTGGGATCCAGTTGCACCGCACGCTCGTAAGACTGCCGTGCGGCCGAAGCGTTCTTCTGAGCCAGGTAAATGTGGCCCATCAACACCTGGGCGTCGGCGCGGTTCGCGGCGGCGGGCATGGCCTTGTCGAGTTCCGTGTGCGCGCGTTCCACCTGGCCGTTGATCAGCAGCGCGCGGGTCAGGAGCAGCCTGGCGGCAAGGTCATTCGGCAGCACCCTGACCGCGTCCTCCGCGAACTTCAAGGCCTCCTCGCGGTTTGTGCCCAGCTCGAGAGCCGCTATAGCCTTTTCTGCATTGGCGGCTCCGGGATCCAGTCGCAGCACTTCGCGATACGCTCCCAGCGCCTTTTCTCGTTCACCCCGCCGGGCGTACACCGAGCCAAGCAGGAACTGCGCGTCCGGATACTGAGGGGCCGCTTTCACGGCTGCGTCCGCGCGCGCGAGCGCGTCGTCCAGCTTCCGCTCGTTCAACAGCCATTGACCTTTTACAACCAGGGCGCGAGGGTTGGCCGGTTGCTTCGCCAGTACCGAGTCGAGGAGCGCATGCGCTTTATCCTTGTTGCCGCTCCCGTACTCGATCTCGGCGAGCTTCGTGGTCGCGGGCGCGAATCCTTCCGGTTTGCTGGCGAGGTCCTTCAGAATCCTGCGCGCCTCGTCGGCCCTTTGCTGGTTTATATAGTAATCTGCCAGATCCAGCTTCTCTTTGACGCCGCCTGTCACGTCCGCGATATTGCGCAGCGGCTGTTCGGCCTTCTGGGCGCGATTGGACACGACATACAGACTCGCAAGGGTTCGGTTGGCAGTCACATTGCCGGGGTCGATCGCAAGCGCTTGTTGGATGTAACGTTCGGCGTCGGTCGGCCGGTTTGTGCTCCAGGTCAGGTTCGCCAGTGCGAGATTCGCATCAACCGATCGTGGATCTCGCGCAAGTGCCTGCGTGAAAGTGGCCTCCGCCTCCGCAGGTTTCCCCTGCAACAATTCAATTCGACCGAGCTCGACATACGTTGCGCCGCGGTTCGGGTCGAGTTCAAGGGCGTGCCTGATGTCCGCAATTGCCGGGTCGAAGTCGCGCACGCCCGCCTTAGCGATAGCGCGCATGACATATGCCTCGATGTTCTTTGGATCCGTCTTGAGCGCAACATCCGCGCGCGCACGGGCGTCGTTGTACTTGCCGACGAGAATCAGGATCTTTGCGGCGTCGAGTTGCGCCGCGGGGTCGTTTGGAAGGAGATCGGCTGCGCGGACCAATTCTCCCAAAGCGTCTTTTGTATCGTTCTCCGCGAGATACACCTTGCCGAGGTGATTGCGGGCCTCCCCGAACCGCTCGTCGACTTTGATCGCGTTGCGGTACGCAAGGACCGCTTCCTGGTACTTCTTTTCAGCGGTGTACCCATCGCCAAGTTCCAGGTACTTGCGCTTTCTTGCATCGGCATTCAGGCCGCAACCGATGGCAAGCGCCGCTGTTATCAGGAACACAGACAGACGCGCAGTTCTCGTGTAAAGCATGGATCGTCTCCAGAAGGGTGCGGCTGCGCAGGCGCGCCAGCCGAGCCGCATTCGAGTGTTCTCGAAGGGGGAAAAGATGAGATTTTACCACCTCGTCACGCCCTGCCAATCCCCAGTTTCTCCATCAATTCGTAAAGCGTCGGCCGGCTGATGCCCAGTTCCAGGGCGGCCGCCGTGATCTTGCCGCCATGACGTCGCAAGGCATCGCTGACGATCTCGCGCTCCGCGGCCTCTCGTGCCTCTTTGAGCGTCTGTGGCGGTGCCGCGTCGAGCGCATCCGTCAATTCCAGGTCACTGGCCGTGACGCGCTTGCCGTCGGCCATTATGACCGCCCTCTGCACCCGATTCTGCAGCTCGCGGACGTTTCCCGGCCAGGTATGAGAATTGAGGGCACGCAGCGCGTCGGGCGCGAAGGTCACGCTGCTCTTGCCATGCTGGATGCCATATCGGCGCAGGAATTCCTTCGCCAGCAGACCGATGTCGTCGCCCCGCTCCCGCAGAGGGGGCACCTTCACAACGACGACGGCCAGGCGAAAGTAGAGATCTTCGCGGAATTTGCCGCTTGCGACTGACTCCCGCAGGTTCACGTTCGTGGCCGCAACCACGCGGGCGTCGCTGAGAATCTCCTGGCGCCCCCCGACCCGCTGAAATCGCTTTTCCTGCAGAAAGCGCAGGAGCTTCACCTGGACGGCCGCCGGCAGCTCACCGATCTCGTCGAGAAAGAGGGTGCCGCCCGCGGCCGATTCGATGTGCCCCTTGCGCTGCGTGTGAGCACCGGTGAAGGAGCCTTTTTCATGGCCGAACAGTTCGCTCTCGAGCAGGTTCTCCGGGATCGCATTACAGTTGATCGCGATAAAAGGGCCGTGCTTCTGCGGGCCCCGGCGGTGGAGCGCCTGCGCCACCATTTCCTTGCCAGTGCCGCTTTCGCCGAGAATGAGGACCGGTGCTGTGGTCGGAGCCACCTTGCGGACAAAGTTGAAAACAGCCTGCACCTGTGGACTACCGCCCAGCATTTCCTCGAAGGAATCCGTCTGTCGGCCCTGCTGCAGGGTGCGGTATTCCTGCTCCAGTTCCGCAACGTAGATGCAGCGCTGCAACACGAGCCTGAGCTCGTCCATGTCCACGGGCTTGGACAGGAAGTCGTAAGCCCCGGCCCCGACCGCGCGCAGGGCATTCTGCTTTTCCCCCTGGCCGGAGACGACAATCACCTTGGCGAGGGGATCCAGAACGAGCAGCGACGAGAGCGTCGCGAGACCTTCTTCCGGATCATTGGGGCGGGGCGGGAGTCCCAGATCGAGCAGCGTCACCATTGGACGATTGGCGGTGAACGCCGTCACCGCCCCTGCGCAGTCTCCGGCAACAATGACCTCGTAATCAGCAGCCAGCGCCCACTTCATCTGCGTACGGATGTCTTCGTCGTCCTCCACGATCAGCAACGTCGTTTTCGTCATTTCTGGGGATTGACCGGGAAGCTGACCTGAAAGGTCGTGCCTTTGCCTGCTTCGCTTTCGACGTGCATGCCACCCCCATGCGCCTGAACGATCGCGCGGGCCTGAAACAGGCCGATGCCGAGCCCCTTCTTTTTCGTCGTCTGAAACGGCCGGAACAGTGAGTCCTTCAGAAACGCCCGGCTCATGCCGCAGCCGTTGTCCACAACCGACAGAACGACGCGACCCTGTCGAAGCTCGGTGCGCACTTCGATCCGTCCTCCGGTATCCACGGCGTCTCGCGCATTGAGCACCAGGTTGGTCACGACACTCTGGATCTGTTCGCGGTCGGCGACAATTTTCGGCAGCGGGTGAAGCTCCCTGGTCAGTTCCACGTTCGGAAGCCCGCTGACCCTGTCGAGCGCCTCGCTCACGAGTTGATTCAGATCGGCTTCGACCGGCGCAAACTCGGGCCGCTGCCGGAGCTCCCCCAGACGAGCCACCATTTCATCGATTCGCCTCGCGGTGTTGCCAATCGCGCGCAGCGCGTCTTCACGGAATGCCGGGTCGTCGAAGTGCACGGGGAGATTCTTCAGCGTGAGATTGAGCGAGGCAGCCGCATTCTTCAGGTCATGGACGAAGAAGGCTGACATCGTCCGGAATGCCTCCAGCTCCCTGGCGTGCGCGACCTCGCCGGCAAGCCGGAGATTCAGCAGCACCGACGTCATCTGATCGCCGATGCATTTGAGTAGTTCCAGCTCCTCGACGGTGTAAACCGACGCGCCAACACGATCCGCGAGGATGGCGAAACCGAAAATCTGTTCCGCGCTCCGCAGGGGAACACACAGTCGGTTGCCCCCTTCCGTGAACGTCCTGGGATTGAGTTGCCGCAGTTGCTCCGCCCAGGGCTCGTTCACGGCGTCGAGATCAAATGGCGACGACCTGGCGCGCAGTCCGGCGGCAACCGCATGGGACGCGATGGAAACACTATCCGTGCTGCCGCCGTTGGCTCTAACGGCTGGTTGCGCCGTCGAGGCTGCCACGACGAACCTCCCCGCCTCTTTGTCGTCCAGCCAGACGGTCACGGATAACGCCTCAAAGGTCTCCGAGATCAGTCTCGCGGACGCAGCGCAGAGGCCGGCCTGGTCTTTCACGCTGGCGAATCGCCGTGAGAACAACGCCCATATCTGAACCGAATCGTGCTGCGCCTTGCTGAAATGGCGCACCGCCATCGCGTGCATCTTCTGCCGCGCGCGGTCGGACAGCAGCAGCACCGCCAGGCCGGCGATCCCGAGAAGGACGACAAAGGCCTGCAGCTGGAAAATTTCCGCTCCGCCAAACCGGCTTACAACCTGCGCCAGTACGCCGACGACCAAGAGGTACCCGCCGACGATGAGAACTGTCAGCGAGGATCGCAGGACGGCGCGAGAAGGGTATACGTCGATCTCGGCCAGACCGCTTCGGACGTACGCCAGGCCGAAGAAGAGGCATCCGAGGAGGAGCGAGCCCGACTCGAGGCCTGACAGAGAGAGATCGTGTACGGGGAAGAGAATCCCCTGGCTGCGGACGAAAATCTGCGTACCGAGGATCACCGCCAGGCCCAGTATGACGAACTTGATCCTCCAGCGCATCGTGCCGGCGGCGGCTCGGAACGTCTGTTCGAGGTTCATCAGGATCAGCACGAAGGCAACGAGAAGGGTTCCGTTCAGGGCCTTGGCTTGTACCCCGAGCCCCACCCCCCACACGTCGCCAATCAGGCCCAGCTGAAACAGTTGCCCCCTGGAGGCGAGCGACAACCCGATGGGCAGCAGGCCGAAGATTGCCAACGGAATTCTCCAGCGGGCGAGCAACTCCCGGGAATCACCGCGCGAGTACGTCAGGCTGAAGCCGAGCCAGGCCGCAGGTGCGAAGGATTTGGCGATGAATGCGCGCGTCAGCCAGTAGACGACCACTTCCGGCTGAGTGGCGCGCAGGCCGAGCCCCGTGAACAGGCTGTCAATACCGAGAGCCGTCATCCCGGCACAGAAGCACCACGCAGCCGGAGAGAGCTCTCTGCGCAGCAGGCGAGCCGCGGCCAGAAGCAGGCTGAGCACGCCAGCCGCAAAGGGAACGAGAGATAAAATTGTCACAATCGTCAGGCGCGCACGATCTTCCGCTGCTCCCCGCGACGTAACCAGATCAACAGCAGGAACAACGGTACCAGCGACAGAGCGAAAAAGAGAGGACCGCCCCGGCGGTGAATCATGCTGTCGATCATATGGGGACCGATGTGGACGCAGAGCAGCCCGAGGACGAGAATCCGAAATCCGTTCCGCACAATCGCGAGCGGAAACACGAACGCCACCAGAACGAGCCGTCGCCACCGACTCTCGAGCATGAGATGGGAAGCCAGCACGCTCGTGATGAAGAGTACCCAGCTGGAGCGAATCCCACTGCACTCCTGGCCTACCCTGAGCACGATCCCGGGCAACTCGAAAAGCGTCCCGTCACGGATCATCAGCGTCCCCGTCATCTTGAAAAACAAGGCTGCGGCCTCCGCCGACGCGAGCACGGATGCCGTTTCGAGCCAGTTCACCGCGGCGTCCGGCAGCGGAACCATGAAGATCAGGAACGCGAAAGGAAAGGCCTCGGCGGCCATCCACCTCGACCCGAGGAACAGGAACCCTCCGGCCACGACGAAGCTCACAAACGCGAGCGTCATCAGGGCGAGGTAATCGTTGACACTCAGGGTGACTTCGAAGACGTTCGCCGCAGCGAGTGCGGCAAAGCCGGCGCCGCTCGCGATCAGCGCTCCGCCGATAGACGTTGTGTAGGCAGCAGCAGGCCGGCGGCGCTCGATAAGAAGAAAATAGGCGGTTATGAACGGCACCAGCACAACGTGGGAATGCAAGCTGTTCTGACTGGCATGCACGACAAGCTTCGCGAGCGGTTGAACGAAAAGGACAGCCAGCAGACCGACATAGCCGAACAATCCAGCAATTCGCAGTCGCTGCGGCCGCGGCAGGTCCCTCCACGAGGCCCACGCTGCGGCGCGCCGGTCATTGAGTGAAGACGCCACGCTTGCTCTTGATTCCATAGAGTCAGATTGCTTCCACGCCGATCAGCCGGCGCCGTGCTTCCGCCGCGGCAACACATACCACTCGTAGTACTGAAGTTTGACGAACTGCTCGCCGACGTCCTGGATGCCGTGCCACGTGCGGGTCCAGGTTTCAGGTGTGGTCTGCCCGAACACCGGCACACAGGAAGTGGCGATGCCCGCCTCGGCAAAGACGGTGCTGTAAATCAGTAACGAACGGCGGCTGCGGAACCCAGGCGTCACGACGATCACCGATCGCACGTGCTCCCTCTGAAGTGCGCTGCGAATCTGATACGCGGCATTGAGGGAGATCGGCTCGACCTCTCCGACCGGGATCATCTGCGGCGGCTCCGGTAATCGCGCGGCGCGGGACAGCACACCCACGAACCCTGCAGACACGAGGCTCGACTGCCCGGGCTCTGAACCAGCCTCGGTCGGAACGAGCAGCTTCGAAGCCATGCCCGCCCGGCGCAAATCCCCGGCGCGCTCGAATACCAGGTAATTCGGGTCGAAGTTTTCTATGAGAATCGCGTCGCTCGGCCGAAGCGGCTGCTCACATACGAGCTCGCGCCCGACGTTCGGGATCCACAACGCGAGCGTTGTGGCGAACACCGTCGTCAGCGCCAGTCGAAACTTCCACGTCGTCTCGAGGCATTCCCGTCTGCAGAAGAAGTATCGCCTCCAATCGCTGTATCCAGACCGGCGCTCTGAAGACATCAAGGCGACATCAGGGTGAGTTCGACAAGCGAACAGATGGCGTGCAGGATCGTTATGTGCACCTCCTGCACGCGCGCAGTGGATGTTTCGCCGACGTTCAGATGAATGTCAGCGTCGAGGCCCATCTGCCCACCGTCCCTTCCGGTCAGCGCGATCGTCACCATGCCACGCTCCTTCGCCGCGGCGAGGCCAGCCTCCACATTTCGCGAGCGGCCGCTCGTCGAGATGCCGATCGCCACGTCCCCTTTCTGGCCCAGCGCCTCGATCTGCCGGCTGAACACGCGTTCGTAGCCGTAGTCGTTGGCGATGCTGGTGACCACGCTGGAATCGGGCGTCAGCGCAATCGCGGGCAGCCCTCTACGCTCGGCTTCGAAACGCCCCACGAACTCCGCAACGAGATGCTGGGCGTCTGCCGCGCTGCCGCCATTGCCGAAGGCGAGGATCTTGTGACCCGCCGTTGCAGCACGGCTGATTGCGTCTGCCGCCGCAATCACGTGAGCGACTCCACTCGCCGCAAACCGCTCGTGAGCGGCAATCGTCTCGGAGAAGACTTGCCGGACCACTTGATCGGGAGAGACTCGCATCCTGAACGGTTACAGCGCAGTAGCGGCTGCCTGAATGGAGGAGCGCGCAATTGTCAACTGGCGCAGCAGCGCACCTTCGACCATGCCGGTGCTGATCAAATCCATACAGTTTGGAACGAAGTCGCAGCTCGTCTTGTAGCAACTCAGGCACGTCATGTCCGGCACGACTTTCTCGCCGCGGCCGTACAACTCGATCTCCGGCGCGCTCGTAGGGCCGAAGAGCACCACGGTGCGGCGCCGCAGCGCGAGCGAGAGGTGCATCGCCAGCGTGTCTCCGGTCACGACTACGTCGCAGGCATCCACAAGGCCAGCGAAGTGACGAACCGGGTTATCGCAGCCGGGGTCGAAGAGGCGAACCGCTGATCCGCGCTTCAGCCGCTCGTTTCGCTCGCCTTCAGAAGGTCCACCGAGAAGCACGAACTGCGCATCGGTGTTGCGCCCGACGCTCTCCACCAGCTCGATGTACCCGTCTTCCCTCCACTGTTTCAAGGGCCACCGGCCGCCCGCACCAGTGTTCAATCCGATCACGGGACGCTGCAGATTAACCCCGATGGATTCGAGGTGCGCTCTCGCCGCCGCGCGCTCGGCGGGATCGAGCTCGAACACGTAATCGTGCTTCCTACCGGCAAGTCCGAGAATGTCCGCCATCCTGTCCTGATAGGTGACGGTTCCGCATCGTTTGATGTCGTCGAACAGGCCCGCCTCGAGCCAGGCTCGCGCCGCGTCATTCGTCGGCCGGACGTATCCTCGCTCGTCGAGTATGAAGCCGTCCTTCCGCTCGGAACGCGCAGCGCTGGCCAACGCGGCGCTGGTTTTCGACGCGTCGAGATTGATCACGCGATCGAAGGTCCGCGTCTGCAGCTGAACGAGCGCCTCCGCTCCGAGCTCGAGCACTTCCGTGACATACGGGTTGCGTTTGAGCAGCGGGACCGATTCCTTGCGCGTGATCCAGGTGATGGCCGCCTTCGGATGTACCTCCGCGATCGGCGCCAGGAGTGCCGTCGAACGCAGCACGTCTCCCATGGCGTCCAGCTTTACGATCAGCAGCCGCTCCTCGATGGCGTCGTAGTGGTCGCACGTGCACAGCGCGCCTTCGCGCTTGTGCCAGACGCAGGGCCGGTCGCCCAGGAAGTGTCGGCAGTCCCAGGCGATCTCTCTGACGCCTATTTTCGATCCCGTATCGTGCATGATGGCCCTGTGTCGTCCCGTTGACCGCTACTTCGCGTCCGTCACCGCCGGCTGCAGCATCCCTATGAGGTTCGACGTGGACAGCCCGGGCAGGCGTTTGACGATATGTACGCGCCCGCCGCCTCGCTTCACCGTGTCGCTTTCAATGCAGTCCTCGCCATACTCCGACCCGTTGATGTGCACGTCCGGATTCAGTTCCCTCAGAAACGCAATCGGATCGGCTTCGTCGAACACGTGGACGTAGTCGACCATTCTCAGCGCGAGCAGCATCTCCGCCCGCCGCCGCTCGGAAACGACCGGACGTCCCGGACCTTTGTATGCAGCGACCGACTTGTCGCTGTTCAGGCCGACGATCAGCACGTCGCCGAGCTGTCGCGCTTCGTTGAGAATGTACAGATGTCCGCTGTGAAGGATGTCGAAGCTGCCGTTGATTGTAACAATTCGCCTGCCCCTGGCGCGAAGAGTTAGGGCGAGCTGCGCCAGCGCCTGCCGCGGGACGAGCCGGAGCGCATCCGTGTCCTGCAGGATTTCGTCCGGGCTGACCGTGGCCGTACCGAATTTCCCGACGACGACGCTCGCGGCCTTGTTGGCGAGCGCAACGGCCGCACCGTGATTCGCGCCGGCCGCCCGCGCCAGAGCGAAAGCGGCGACGACGGTGTCGCCGGCGCCGCTCACGTCGAACACTTCCCTTGCGAGGGTGGGCAGCGAAAACTGCTCCGTGCCATTTCGATCGCAGAACGCGATCCCGTGGGGGCCAAGCGTCAGGACAACATTCGCGTCCAGCTCCAACGCGAGGCTTCGGGCGACTGAAACTACTTCGCTTGCGCCCGGCTCGGCGTCCGGCCAGCGCAGCAGCGCACGAGACTCGCGCCAGTTTGGGGTCAGGTAATCGCATCCCCGGTAGCACTCCCGATGCTGCGGCCGCGGATCTACGACGACTTCCCGTCCTGCCCGGTGCGCGCGCGTGATTATGGCCTGCGCGACGCTCCCGGAAATAAATCCCTTGGCGTAATCGGAGATGACGACGATGTCGCACGCGGCAATCGAGCCGTCCACCAGACGCATCAGCTCCTGCTCGAGCTGTGGTGTCAGCGGGCGCACGTCCTCGTAATCGAGGCGGACGATCTGCTGGTGCTGCCCGACGACGCGTGTCTTGCGCAGCGTGGGAAGCCCATGGTCGACCGCAACGAGCTCGATGCCCGCGTCGGCGGCGCTTCGTTTCAGCGTGTCCCCGCCATCGTCGTGGCCAACCAGCGCGATGAGGGTGGCGTGGCCTCCGAGGGCCACGACGTTCGCAGCGGTGTTCGCGGCGCCGCCGAGCACCCGCCGCGACGACGTGACCTTCAGGACGGGGACGGGCGCTTCGGACGAAATGCGGCTGCAGTCGCCGAGCAGACACTCGTCGATGATGGCGTCGCCCAGGACGAGGACGCGTTTGTGTGCGAAATTCGAGACGAGGCGCGACAGAGAGTCGGATGATTCACTCGTCATGATGAATAGATCTCAACCATGGCGCGTGAGGCGCCGCTGGGCACAATTAGAGCAGGAAAGTGACGCGATGGCGCCAACCAGTCGAACTTCGGCAAGCGGGATCGAATGCTGACTTAGAACGTAGCCATTGCGCAGGTAAGATCATCCTTACGGAGCCTGCCCCCACGCCTCAACTTCGGCAATGCGACTCCACGTATTCAGCGCATTCGTCACCCATACTCGGATCTTCGACGTCGCCAGGGCACCAAACGTCAGTTTGCGCCACACCAGGTTGTTCCCGCTGACTGTCCCACCCGGCACGGTCACCCACTGCGTCCCGGTCCAATACTGCGCC
>Ga0137373_10004691_pt1 | contig 14938 bp, 9 predicted proteins | sample SagtaG_5_FD_104912 | JGI IMG/M metagenome (GOLD analysis project Ga0137373, IMG submission 104912) | Vadose zone soil microbial communities from Sagehorn Ranch, Mendocino, California, USA - Sage1_R_80_16 metaG | ecosystem: Environmental > Terrestrial > Soil > Vadose zone | place: USA: California...
ATGGCGGTAGCTGCGGAGGTACTCGTAGCAAACGAAGAAGGACTCAGGAAATTGCTATTCATGACTTCCGTTCTGGTGTTCTGTGCGGCCACGGCGGTGGTTTTTCAAGGGTTCAAAGTAACGTCTTGGGACACTAAAGACAAACTGATGGTGCAAGTGGCAAGTCTCGACAAAGATATTGAAGGTCTCCGACGAAAAATCGGGCGGCGGGGATGATGCGTCCTCAAACCCATGACTCACACATTCATTCCGGCAAGCACTCTGCCAAGCTTGGCGGTCGTCCTTGCCCGATTCGCAATAGTGAAAGTCGGTTCTCCAACTGAGTTTAGGGAGCAGTTCCGCTGTCCCACTAGACTGATTCGAGAGATTGCAACGCACACCATCGGGGCAAATGAATGTTTGGTGAGAAGATCGACAACAACATCACTATGATCCAGCGGCTAGTCGCGCTGATGCGTGATCTGGTCATTACGATAATTGCGGGCCTCACGACTTGCGCGACCCTCCCATTGCGGCCACGTAGCAATCGGGTCAACAAAGAAATCCAAATCCAAGTCAAGGACAGTGTGCATGGCATGGGTATTATAGGCAAAGACCTACCGAAGGTCGCCCTCGCCATTTCTACCGTTCAGAAGGGCACCTCGTAACGTTCGGATATGGAGGAGCGAACCGTGGCCTCGCCGCAATTGACCCCGGATCAAATCGCCGAAGTTTCCAGCCTCGTCGCCAACTACATCAAAGCCCAGCGGGAGAAGGCTCTGCCTCTCGCGCTCCCGCTGAGCCCAACGCAACGAGCATCGATGGATGGATTCTTCCTGCCTCAGGTGCTCGACACCACCCGGCTGCTCGTACTTAATGACACTCGCGTTGAGAACCCGCATTTTTACCTCCTTCTGCTTCAAATGGGATTCACGAACCTCCCTGACTTCTCCAGCATGGCGGCGGTGAGCTTCTGCAATGTGGTGGTCTCGCACCAGCCGTTCTCAGACGCACTTCTGTTCCACGAGCTGGTTCACGTCGAGCAGTACAGGCAATTGGGCATCCCCCGCTTCGCAGAGCTATACGTGCGGGGATTTCTCAGCGGAGGCGGGTACGATGGCATTCCGCTTGAGATCAACGCCTATGATCTGGGCGGGAGGTTCGAGAGGAACCCGAAGACGCGGTTCTCGGTCAGGGATGAGGTGGGGGTGGGTACGGGCGGGGAGGTTCTAGCATGGTGCATGAACAATGCTGCGCGAGGTACGTATCGCGTCAGCCATCCAGATTTGTTAGACGTCTTCGGACACTTCAAAAACAAAAGGTTTTCCGCGAGAATCTGGTTTCCAGCCCGCAGCTAGAGCTTGGCGAATATTGCCCCTAAGCTGCACCTCTGAAATTTGGGGCCTTTGACGGTGTGGTGTAGACCCGCGCTCCTTAATCTCAAACGGATACTCCAGCAGAAGCTGTCGATGCGAACACTCTTGAGCTAGTTCGACGCAAATCGAGAGCCCCTATAACCGTCGGCGGTACACCACTGCGGCTCACGATAAATTCGCCAACGGAAGGTTGAACCATCAACCGTGATGAACGACTCTACCGAACGGTGTGCTGATACTGACATGGAACTGAAATCCTGAAAAGGTGGACTTTACAAAAAACCCTTACCAGTTTACTCAAGACTGCTCCAGCACGGAAACATCGCGGTCTTTTGTCCGAGCTACTGAACACCAGTGTGTGGTACTCTGAACATTCCACAGGAGGTGCGCCATGAAACACGAAGACGAACTCACCCAACAATCCTCCTTTCACGCGCAGCAGTAAACGCCACAAAGGATTCCCATCAGAGACGCATGTGAAGCGCGGCCACCGCGTCGTTCACGGCGACAAAGAACTCATCGAAAAGCTCGGACGCAATGACCCGTGTCCGTGTGGTTCAGGGCGCAGCTTTCAAGAACTGCTGCCTGAAGTCAGGCCGATTTCGATGGAAGCGTCCGCGACTACTTTTTTCAGGTGATTCAGATGGGGCGGCTTCGGTCGCCTCTAACTACTGCCATGTTTCGAGTCGAAGGCAGGGCGAAAGTAATTTCCGCATATTCACCTGCCAATCTGTGGAACTCCGCTCTGCCTCGTCGTACACTCCTGAACATGCGACACGCAATCATCGGAACGGTATTGTTCTTGGTCGTGGCCATCTCGGCGGCAGGACAGCACTCGCATCAGCCGTCACGGAGCCCACTCCCATTCCGCTGGGACTACCGCAAAGCTGATCGCATTGATTACCGCCATACCATCAGCAAGGCAAGCGAACTAAGCCACGCCGACCGAGTCTCCCTCAACGAGGCCATGGCTGCACAAATGCGCGATTGGGGCATCGGCTCCGAGCAGAACGCCGTGCTGCATGGCCCAGGCCTCGAGCACCCGTCCCGCAAACTCGCTTCCGTTGTCCAGGGTGATGCTGCGCGGCACCGCCCCGCGCTCGCGAATGGCTTCGGCCAACGCTGTGACCACATGGCTGCCGTGCATCGAACTGTCCGCCATCAACCCGATACACTCTCTTGTGAACTGATCGATGACCGTCAGGATACGGAACGAGCGTCCATCGGAAAGCTTGTCGCTCACGAAGTCGGCGGCCCAACATTGGTTCGGCCCCGTAGCAGGTTGTTGCGAAACGCGTTGCCGGCGTCCGATCTTCTTCCGCTCCACGCTGCGAACCTTCAGGGCCTCTTCGTCGTAGAGTCGATAGACGCGTTTGGCATTCACGGCCCAGCCCTCCCGCCGCAGCAACACCGTGAGCCGGCGATATCCGTAACGAACATAGGTGGCAGCCAGCTCGCGCAGTCGAAGCCGAAGCGCTTCCTGCAAGGGCCGGCAGCTGCGGTAACGCATCGTGCTCCATGACATGCCCAAAATCCGCGCCGCACGTCGCTCGGAGATCGGGTACGCCTCCTGTGCCCACCTCGCCAATCGGCGCCGATGACGAGGCCTTACAGCTTTTTTGACACAATCTCCTGCAGGATCTGCCGATCCAGGGTGAGGTCGGCGACGATCCGCTTCAACCTCCCGTTTTCTTCCCGCAGTTGGCGCAACTCACGCAGCTCCTGCACGCCAAGACCGGCGTACTGCCGCTTCCACATGTAGAACGTCGCCTGGCTGATCCCCAGCTTCCGGCAGATGTCGGCCGTCTTGTCACCAGCCTCCTGCTGCTTTAACGCCGCAATGATCTGCTCTTCCGTGTGCCCCTTCTTCGGCATCTCGAACCTCCTCGCTTTCAACTTCCGAGGACCTCGATTGCCAGCTTACCTCTACTTTCCCTTGGTACAGCTTTCGGGTTTTGGGTCACCGATCTGCAGACCCCAGCTACCGCCCGTGATCGCAAAGAACGCCGGTGCGCTCCATCCCTTGGAGGTGCGGCAGGTGGCAACGCCGCGGCCATTTTCAGCGCCGAAGACAAAGCCGCCCTTGATCATGTGCGGAACCACGGCAATGCACTTTGCGTGTTCCAGTACCTCTTCGGGGATGCCCTTATCCGGCGCGCCCATGATCTCGCGCAGAACATTACCTGCATTATCCAGACGCTCGTTGGACTTTTCGCGGTTCGAGTCCGCCCAGCCCAGGCTAGTCAGACTTAGCAATGCGACGAACCACATAAGCTTCTTCATAGGTGCTGCCTCTTTCTTCTACCCCTGTACGGCATCTCTGCTTTCATTGCATTGGCGACGTGCGAGGTACCTCCAACCTTAGGCGGTTGCGATAAGGCCGTCTGAGCTATAGTGCTCACCCAAATCCCAAGTTTGCAGTCATGGGAGTGGTAGATTGCATCTAGCTTGATGAAGTCCCATGCACGCTGTTCTGCAGGTAGGAGAATCCAATGGCGCCGATCGAGAGTGCCGGGCGCGGGACTCAAAGTAGGCGACGCAGGTCTGTGCGCCCGGCGGCATCCCGTGCGGTGCGGTTGAGTTCGGTGAAGATGTGTGCGCCATGGAACCCGCTGCTTCGTTCGATCCCCGTCTATTGCTGACAAAGCTGTCGGTTGGAAAAACGAGCCGGGAATACCTCGTGGATGAATCCGTCTTTTCGCAGGGAGACCCGGCAGACGCGGTGTTTTACGTCCAGAGCGGCAGGGTGAAGCTCACGGTTGTATCCAAGAGCGGCAAAGAAGCAGGGTGGCAATTCTGCCACAGGATAGTTTCTTCGGCGAGGGCTGTCTGGCGGGCCAACCGCTGCGCATGGCCACCGCCAGTGCAGAGCAGAAGAGCACGGTCATCCGGGTGGAGAAGCAAGCTATGGTGGACCTCCTTCATAAAGACCCGGAATTTGCCGAGCGCTTTCTCGCCTTCTTGCTTTCCCGCAACATTCGCATGGAAGCCGACCTGGTGGATCACCTCTTCAACTCCAGCGAAAAACGCCTCGCCCGGCTTCTCCTGCTGCTGGCCAACTTCGGCCAGGAGTCGAAGCCAATCCCGCTCATTGCCAAGATGAGCCAGGAAACCCTCGCCGAGATGATCGGCACGACCCGCTCGCGCGTCAACTTCTTTCTCAATCGCTTCCGCGAGCTCGGCTTCATCGATTACAACAGCGGCGGCATGCATGTCCACAGCTCGCTGGTCAGCGTCGTACTGCACGATTAGTCTTAAAGCCCTGCTCGGCTCACTCCTCTGAGGCTCACGCCACTCATCCTCTGCGCGCTTTCGCGCAATCCTCGAAGACTCTACTTGCCTTCCCCTTACATTTAGGTTGAGCGACTAAGGTTGTGCCAAACCAGACATTTCTGGAGTAAACTTCCGCAAACGAAGTGAGCAAAAGTGCTCTTCAGGACCGGATTAGTTTCCGGGACGCCGTCACTCGGGCAGAACCAGTGTGCGGCCTCTGCTGGACAATTTTGCAATCGTGTGAATAATGACCGAAGAAAGCAGCCCGGGACAGTGTAAGTAAGTATCCTCCGGCAGAGCTGGAGGCTTTACGATTGCTGGCCCCTCAAAGGGGCCTGATCGCAACCGATCAAAGTCAAAAGCACAAGAACCACGCAGTCCAGGCATCCCTCAAACGCGCTTAAAAACAAAGCTAAGACAAGGAGCCACTCCTGGATCTGTCAAACTTCGGATGCCTCCCCGGCAGAGCCGGGGGATCTCCCTACGGATTAGTAAGACTCTTTCCCAAACAGATCACACGCAGACGAAATTGCAACGACCTCTTGGTGCGTATCTGATCTGGCGCTTGAATAGTCAAGTGTTAGGCTTTGAATTACACGCCAACCGACGGTGGACTGGAAGTGAGCCCCTCGTTCCGAAAAGTCTGCCGGCCTGTATAAATATGGATCGTGTGGCTGTTACGGTCGTCTTGCAACCGGATCTCCTGTTTAGAAGGTTCCCCGCCGTTCTCTACCTCAATACGATACTCGGTTCGGCCATAGCGGAAGGTGAGGACGTAGCCTGGCCAGTTCTCCGGTAGGACAGGTTCGATTGACAATCGGTCGCCTCGCAGTTTGAAACCTAATACTTCCTCCAGCCAAACCCGGTACATCCAGCCTGCCGAGCCTGTGTACCAAGTCCAACCGCCGCGCCCCATCTGGCTTTCCAGCGAGTAAATGTCTGCGGCTACCACGTAAGGCTCTGTTCGATACGTTGCGCAATCCTCCGGTGTGCGTGAATGCTCTATGGGATTCAGCATCTGCAGGACTTCCACAGCGCTCCCGCCATCACCCATTCGCGCAAAAGCCATCGCCACCCATGCGGCCGCGTGCGTATACTGGCCGCCGTTCTCGCGTACACCCGGCGGATAGCCCATGATGTAGCCAGGGTGTGGGGTTGAGTGGTCGAATGGCGATGTGCAGAGAAGCACGAGCTTTTCCTTCCTGCGGATCAAACGTTCGTAGACGGAACGCATCGCCTGTTCTGCCCGCTCCGCATTGCCTGCGCCGCTGATTACCGACCACGACTGCGGCAGCGAATCGATGCAAGCTTCCTCATTCTGCCGCGAGCCCAAAGGCGTACCATCGTCGAAGTAAGCGCGACGATACCATTCGCCATCCCAGCTCGTGCGCTCGACCGTTTCGCTCAGGTTGCGCGCGCTCTCGCGGTACCCGCTGGCCAACTCCTCTTCGCCACGGCTATCGCACAAACCGGCGAACTTCTTCAAGACGTCCATGAGGAACCAAGCCAGCCAGACGCTCTCGCCTCTGCCTTCATCGCCGACGCTGTTCAATCCGTCGTTCCAATCGCCGGTGCCGATCAGAGGAAGTCCATGCGGCCCCTGGGTCGTGCCCTTCTCAATCGCCCGGCGACAGTGCTCGAACAGTGTCGCATACTCGATCGAGACCGGAGGCTGAAAATAGGCTTCGCGCTCGTCCTCTTTCAACTGCGGCCCCTCGATAAAAGTCGTGGTGGCGTCCAGAATGCCCGTGTCGCTCGTGACGTCCGCGTAGTGGCATACTGCGAACGGAAGCCACAGCAGATCGTCCGAGCACCGGCTGCGAATACCCTCCCCGGAAGGCGGATGCCACCAATGCTGCACGTCTCCCTCGACGAACTGCCGCGAAGCGGCACGCAGAATCATCTCGCGCGCAATTTCTGGCGCTGAATAGACAACCGCCAGCGCATCCTGCAACTGATCCCGAAAGCCATACGCGCCGCTCGATTGGTACAAAGCAGAACGTCCCCAGATACGGCAGCTCAGCGTTTGGTAGAGCAGCCAGCGATTCATCAGGAGGTCTACGGAAAGCACTGGCGTCTTGACCTGAATCGTAGTCAAAAGCTCATCCCACCACTTCCGTGTTTGTGCGAGCTCTTGTTCGACGATTTCCGCGGAACAGTAACTGGAAATCAAACGCCGAGCATGTTCGGGATCATCCGCTTGTCCAAGCACAAGAATCACTAGCTTCTCTTCCCCTGGACCGAGCTCGAATTTGGTTTGCAGCGCAGCGCAAGGATCAAGGCCGGGACCCGTGCGATTGGAAAGGGACCCCCGCAGCAGGGCCTCTGGAATGTCAGCCGAGCCGTTGCGGCCCAGAAATAAAGTGCGGTCGCCGGTATGCGAAATCGCTTCGGGCGCCATGGCAGCGAACGCCACCCGCCCTCCATAGTCCGGATGATAGGGATTGCGCGCGAACAGAGCTTTTGCGGCCTCATCCCAGGAGGAGATGATATGCGTCTGCGTTACTTCATGATGTGTGCCGAGCACGAGCTCCGAATATGATGTCACGGACAGACGACGACGGCGCGAGGATGTGTTCTTGATCCGCAGGCGCTGTATGCGAACCGGATCAGCTCCCTCGGTATGTACCGGCACAAAGGTTAGAAGGGTTTGTTCCAGTGCGTGACTGTTGTGCTCGAATTCTGTGTATCCCTGCCCGTGCCGGGCACGATAGGCGTCGAGTTCCCGCTTCGGCAACGGCGTGGGTGTCCAAAAATTTCCACTGTCTTCATCGCGAATATAGATCGCCTCGGTAGAAGCATCCGATATCGGATCGTTATTCCATGGCGTCAACCGGTTCGACTGGCTGTTGCCGTACCAGCAGCAACCCGAGCCCGATTCGCTGACGAGGGCTCCAAACGCCGGATTCGCCATCACATTGATCCAAGGCAACGGCGTCGAAACATTCGGCCCGAGGTAGATGGCATACTCGCGACCGTCGGCCGTAAATCCACCGAGACCGTTGAAGTACGGAAGCTCGAGGAACGGCAATGGCGCCGAGGGTTGTTCTTCAGGGTTCTTGATTTGCAGTGGCGGCGGCAGCGGCTGCGGAATTTCCCTTGAAGGATAGCTGAGTTGGCTGGAGAGCGATCCGCGCACCGTGCCCAACGTTACCCTGGCAACGGTAAGAATCAGATTCAAGTCTTCCTCGGGCATCTGATCCGCTTTGCGGAGGAACACCCCACCCGGTTGATCCGTCCCGGTGTGCGATGAGTGCGCTTCCACAAGACGGAGCAACTGGTGATGGAGGGGCTGGTCGTAACTGGCCGGCTCGCGGTTCAGAATCACCAGGTCAGCTTTGAATCCGCGTAGTCGCCAATAGGTGTGGGCAGCCAGTACTTCGCGGACCAGACTGATACCCTGCGAATCGGCGACCGCAACGGCCGCGATTGGCAAATCGCCCGAGATGCCATAGGCCCAAAGCTTCGACTGGCCGAGCGTATTCTGGCGCAGGCGCTCCACTGGTGCCCGCAACCGGATGTTCGGATACAGTAGGTGACTGGCAAGTTCGCCGAAGCGAAACGCCGCATCGCTCTGAATGCCGAGGTATCGGTATTCGAGCTGCGCGTGCGACCAAGCCAGTCCGAAGGCGCGGCTACAGTTATCGGGATCACGATATTTGGCGATCAGGAACAAGAGTTCCTCGCGCGACCGCGCCGCGATCGTAGTAAACGTGATCTGCCTCTGTTCCCTCGGTTCGAGCGAAAAGCTCCGCTGGATGACGAACATGGGATCCAGAACGTAGCCGCCAGTTTCTTGCACCGACATCGCCGGATGCCGGTAATTCTGCCCCCGCCCAAGGAAGCGCGCGCGGTCCGTTTCATACTCGAACGATCCGTCGCCAGCGGGGCTTTCCGTTATCAATTGTGCTGCCCAAATCGGTGGATCATCGGTAGACCGGAGCCGACGCCATGCGATTAGTGCCTGCAGATCGGGCCGGGCCTCCGTCTGGATGAACAGCTTGTTGAAAGCCGGATGGACACGGTCTGTGTCATGGGGGGCAAGGCTCAACTCAGCGGCGCTGGTCAACTCCAGTTTCCGATCGCGCGAACCGTGGTTGATCAGCGTGATGCGGCGAATTTCGGCATCGTCTTCCGGGGACACCGTCACTTCCACATGAGATTCGATGCCAAGTTGGCGGCGCCGGAACTCGGCGCGATCTGGGCTGAAGATCACCATGTAACCCGGGTCTTTCACATTCAGGGGCTGATGAGTCGCCGACCAGAGCTTGTTACTCTCTTTGTCGCGCAGGTAAAAGAACATTCCCCAGTTGTCGCAGGTGGAGTCTGAACGCCAGCGCGTGATATCGAAGCCGCCCCAGCGGCTGTAACCCGCGCCCGCGTTGGTGATCATGAGCGCATACTGCCCGTTGCCGAGCAGAAGCACACGCGGGATCCGAGTGTCCTCATCGAACACATGGTACGCAGGCTCGGACGGCCCGGATACCAGACGCATCGCAACGTGATCCGAGGGGCTGCGAGCCAGCATCGAAGGCGTCGGCGGTATGCGCTCGAACAGCAACGGCTCCACGGCCTTAACTCGATGATCGGCATGGAATCGCTGCCTCATGATGCCGCGGTTGAACACGTTGTTTATGGCCATCAGACTCATTCCCTGGTGATGAGCCATATATGTGTAAACGATCACCCCTTTCCCTCCATGCCGTGCCTGCTGGCGCGTGTAGTCCAGCGACTCATAAAAGCCCATCCGTCCATACATGCCAGCCTTCTCCAGACGCCTGAGATTCTTGATTGATTCCACCGGGTCCACCAGCAAAGCGAGCGCGGTGGCATAAGGCGCTACGACCAGATCTTCCTCCAGCCCCCGCTTCAAGCCCAGGGGCGGAACACCAAACGCCCGATACTGATAGATCTTGTGAATATCGAGCGCGCTGTAGGCACATTCGGAAATTCCCCAGGGCACTCCCCGGTCTCGTGCGTATTCCACCTGGCATTTGACCGCTGCGGCGCACGCATTCTCGAGAAGAGAGTTCCGAAAGCTGCGAGTAAACAAGAGCGGCATAAGATACTCAAACATCGTCCCGCCCCAGGAAAGCAAAACATGGCCATTCGACGACGTGTACGGGCGTCTCAATGCCAGCCAGTGGTTCACAGGCACGTCGTCTTTGGCAATCGCCACTAAACTGCTTAGACGTGCCTCGCTCGCGAGCAAGTCGTAATGAGCAGCGAAGTTCAGAGGTCCGCCCGCCTGATATCCGATCGCGAAGAGACTCCGATCGGAGTCGTAGAGAAACCGCATATCCATGGTGGCGGCGAAATCTTCGCTCCTTTCGCTGAGCCGCTTGGTGCGCCCGAGTAAAGCTTTCGACGCTTCGCGCACTTTTTCGTACTCAGCTCTTAGATCCGCCATCCAGGCGATAAGGTTAGCCGGTAGCCCGTCTTCAATGCCGCTGTCTCGTAAGATATCCCAAAGGATGCCAGTTTCTCCGCCGGCCAGCTCGCTCCAAGAAGGGAAATGGCTTAGCACGTCGCTACGCGCCAGTATCGCGCCAATTCCCAAGGGTTGCAAAAACTCGTCTGGTGGAGCCGATAGAACGTCCACCCACCGCAAATAACGATCAAAATATTGGATCCAGCTCTCTACTTGCTGCTCCAGCCGAGTAAACCAGTAGGCGCGCTCGTCGATGTCCGAGACGCTCCATTGCAACGACTTGGTTAGTTTGCGTGCCGGCTCGGCAGCCAGCCGGATTCGTTCCATGATTTCGATGCCGGCCGATTTTTCTTGGAATAGCTCTCGTAACGCCTCCAGGGAAATAGCGGTCGTGTGGTCCGGCGGGAAACGCTTCATAATCACCGACAAGGTATCGGTCAATCCCCGCAGCGCACGCGCATCCAGTTGAGGTTGCGCCTTCAGTTCCTGTGTGGCCTGCGCAAGCACCCATAGGCTCGCGATAAGGTTTCCGCTGTCGACTGTAGATACATACTTCGGCGGTAGCGGCTCCAGAGTCCGCGTGTTGTACCAGTTGAAAATGTGGCCCTCGTAGCGCTCTAGCCTCTCAAGCGTTCCGATGGTGGCTGTACATCTGTCAACCATCTGCTCCGGAGTCAGAAACCCGAGATCGAGCGCCGAGACCGCCGACATCAGCCACATTCCAATATCGGTTGGCGAGGTGCGATCGGCAACCTCGACGCACAAGGCTTCCTGAGAGTTATCGGGAGGGAGCCAGTTGTGCTGCGGTCCTACAAGATCATCGAAGTAGCGCCAGGTTTCTCGCGCGACGCGCCGCAGATAGCGTTGATCATCAACCTCGATACGCTCCAACACCCTCAGCCCGCGCCGTTGCCAACCGATCCAATGCTGAACTGCTGGGGCGGCAACCCAGAGCAAAAGAAACGGCGTCCATGCCGGTTCCCAAAAAATGCCGCGGGTAGTCAGGGCCAACAGAAACGCGGCTGCCATAGCGGAGATGAGGAAGAACTGCACTCGAAAAGCATCCAGGTGCGAAAGGGACGACAGGCGCGACATTTCTACAGTCTGCCACTCCAGCAGGTGGCGCTTGCTGACCCGGAGCCTGTAGCAGGCGCGAATAATGGCATCCGACACGAGATATGCCTGGTGGGGCAGGAAGGCAGCCATTACGACCGCTCGATTCAAATCGCTGCTGGCTTCGCGCCAGGCCCCCGCATCGCCGCGCCATCGTTGTACCAACCGCCGCAGCAACTGCAAGAACAGAGGAACCAGTAGTACCAGTGCCACGAGTGCGCTGTCGGCCATGGGAGCAGCGTGAAAGCTCCAACTGGATAGTAGGAGCATCAATGACGCCGCAGGTAACAGGCTGCGGCGAAGATTGTCAAAGATCTTCCAGCGATTGATCAGCGTGAGGGGATTCGGTGCGAGTCCCGGACGCTCTCCAGCCGGGACTCGCGGGAAGATCCATGAAGCGATCTGCCAATCTCCCCGGATCCAACGGTGCTCCCGCTTGCTGTAGCCCATATAGTCGTACGGGAAATCTTCGAAGAGTTCCACGTCCGTGGCCAATCCGACGCCTACATGCGCTCCTTCGATGAGGTCGTGACTGAGCAAGCGTTGCCGCGGGAAACGTCCGCTAAGTATTTTGTGGAACGCCCGAACATCATAGATGGCCTTTCCGTGATAGATCGCTTCACCAAATAGGTCTTGATAGACGTCGGAAACCGCTTGACAGTAAGGGTCGCTCCCGCGCGCGTCCGTGAAAAACCTTGCGAAACGCGTTGCCGTTGCCGATGGGAGCGTAATACTTACGCGTGGCTGAATGATCGTGTAACCACGGACACGCTTGCGTTCATTGTCCGTGAGTTCCACTCGGTTCAAGGGGTGTGAGATCGTTTCGATGAGTCTCCGTGCAGTGCCGTGAGGGAGTTGAGTGTCGGCATCGAGCGTGATCAGGTAGCGGATTCCCCCCGGCAGCGACCCGGCATGCACAAAGATGCCGCATTCTTCGCCATTCAGAAAACGGTTGAGTTCCTCCAGTTTGCCGCGTTTCCTCTCCCATCCAATCCAGCGGCGCTCGGTCTCGCACCATACCCGCGGTCTGTGGAAGAGAATGAAGGTGCCCTTGCCGTAACGTGCGTTGAGATGTTCTATGCCTTTCGCCGCCAACCCAAGTAGATTGTCATCTTCCGGCATCTCAGGTTCTTCTGCATCGGTGAAATCCGACAGCAGCGAGAAATGAAGGTTGGCGCCGGGGTTGGCCAAGTATCTTACTTCCAGCTTCTCGATCTCCCCGCGGATCGAGTCCGGTGTCAGCAGCATCATCGGGACGACGACAAGAGTGCGGCAGTCGTCCGGTATGCCCTCCTCAAACGACATTTTTGACAGCACGCGCGGAGGCAAAACCCAGGTCAGCCACATCTGCAACAGGTAAATCGCAAGTTCGCTGGCCGGGAAGAGCGCAAGTGTTCCCAAAAGCAGGAGCATCGCCGGTGAAACTGCCCCCCCAGTGTATGCCGCGGACAGGAAGGCGCTTGCAATTCCTGTGGTGAGTGCGGCGACACCCCCCAGGTATGACAGCGTTGGATGCCGGTAGAGGGATCGCAACTGCCGTTCCCGCCAGGGAACACGGCGCTTCACACATCTTTCAAGCTCCGACAGTCCTTCATCAAGCAGGTAGTATGCTGCACATTGATGAGGGCTACCGCGCGGCGCGCGCCCCGCCAACTCCACCACGAGGCGCGCTACGGCCCACTCGGGAGTCTTCGACTGGCGCGCCGTTTCTTCCACGACGCGTCGGCAACGGTCGCGAGTGGTGAAATCGCTGCGCGCATGAATACCCGCCGGATCTTCGCGTAGGACCGCCTCGACCCGGCTCACTGCCTCGACGATCTTCGCGTACCGCAGTTCAGAGAGCTGGCGCAGACTTCCAATCGCACTCGAGATTGACATTAGATCATTTGCTTCTTCGGTATGCTCGCTCCGGACGATATCGGCTAAGTGGGCCTCCGTCTTCTCTTCAATCCATTTCTGGATCGGGGCAAGCGCGGCCTCTTCCTTATTCAGGTGTTCGCCGAGACGCGCAATGAAATGGGGTGTCAGTTCGTCGCTGTCGCGGTCCAGTTCCGTGATGATTCCCTCGAACTGTTCCGGACCATGATAGGCGGCGTTCATGAGCCGGTCAGCCCAAAAATCAGCTAGTTCCTTTTGGTGCTGGCGCAGGCTCGCCACCTCTGATAACCGCCGCAGCCTCTCCAGAAGCACCAGGCGCAACATCAGCGGGAACACCCACAACTCGGCGATGGTCAGAGGCAAATGATGCTGATAGGCGTCGAGAAAACTGACGATACCCTCTGGTGCCAGCCTATGGCCAGTGCAATCGACCAACTCAGCGGCGAGATGATACACGCGTAGCCGGACGGGACAGTTCGTATCCACAAGAACCGGTAGAATTTTGTTGTGATTGTCCGGCAGATTGTGCCGGATTTCGGCAATGTGAGAGCGAATCAGGTAGGCATTGTCCAGAAGCCACTCGGCTGCATTGGTGATTCCGTATTCCAGCCGTGCGGCTTCCGCCAGGCCGGCCCGCGCACGCTCGATTGCAACTTCGCACTCCCGTAGGATTGGCAGCAGCGCCCGGGATCTCGTGGATGACTCTAATTCGTGTGAAGCACCCAACTCGGCCGCCCAATCCGGCAAGCTGGCCATAGTGACGGGTTCGCGCAACTTCCCATCCATCTGGGTGGAAGAAGTGAATCGAAGCCCTGGGCGGATCGCGAACACGGATGGATGCGCGATGTGCCCCAAAACTGCAATGACATCGGGCGTGTTCTCTTCCGTCGCCTGGACAACTACAAGGCTCTCTCCCGGAAGTACGAAACGGCTATAGTGGCGAAGAAATCCCCTCTTGATTCCGAATCCCAACCAGAGCGTACCGAACCACGTAATCAGAAAGCCGGACAATGCCAAGAGGACTAGGGCCCACAGACGCGTGCTGAGAATCTCGGACAGCAGGGCAACGACTAGCGCCACGACGATTCCGAATGCTGCCCGGTCGCGAGGTGCAAGTCCGGCATGGAAGAACTTCAGACGACCGTCTTCTGCTCGATGGACTGCCGCCGAGCGCCGGAAATGATTCTTCCTGGCCGCGTGAAGTGCTTCCTCGGCATGTTCCGCGCTACGGTAAAACCCGAGCACCGATCTAAATACTCGAGATTCCACTGATATTCGGTGCGACGGTATCACGGATTCATTATAGATCCGGGTGTAGGACATCGGGCCAAGCCCTCAAGACGAGTCTTTATAGGCTGACGGACGGCAACGTCCGTTGGGCGTCGCAGCGCTGGAGGACAAAATCGTTCAACAGGCCGTGGTGACGATCCTCAACCAGATCTATGAGGTCGACTTCAAGGGCCGGTCAAGAAATTCGGTGCAATGAACAAGAAGAGCCTCACAGAGCGGGACATCTTTCGACATTTTGAGAAGATCAGCGAGGCACCGGATGCGGTGGAGCGGCTGCGGAAATTTATTCTGGATTTAGCCGTACGAGGGAAGCTTGTAGAACAAGACCCGACTGACGAATCAGCCTATCGCAAGGCGGCTGAGCAGGGCTTTTATTTGGCACAGAATAATCTTTGGCTGTCTTTTCTCCGCGGTGATGGCTTACCGCAGGACGATGTTCAAGCTGCTATTTGGTTTAGAAGGGCGGCCGAGCAGCCTTCCGCGACAAGGTTGTGCCGCGCTTCTCGTGGGTGATGAGAACCCAATTCGCGAAGACGCCCATTGGCGCGACGTTCTCGCCGAAAAACTCCTGCATCCCTTACTTCACCCTTCACCGTCG
>Ga0137373_10004699_pt1 | contig 14921 bp, 15 predicted proteins | sample SagtaG_5_FD_104912 | JGI IMG/M metagenome (GOLD analysis project Ga0137373, IMG submission 104912) | Vadose zone soil microbial communities from Sagehorn Ranch, Mendocino, California, USA - Sage1_R_80_16 metaG | ecosystem: Environmental > Terrestrial > Soil > Vadose zone | place: USA...
CGTCCGGTTACTAAGTGGAACGCGCAGATTCGGTCCGTGGCACAGATCGGCCTACTGGTTCGCAAAGCGTTTGACGTTGCGACTCAATGTCGCCCAGGGCCGGTGCTGATCGATTTCCCGAAAGACCTTCAGATGTCGCGGGAACCGGGCAAGTAGGCGAGTTGCACAAGCCGCGTGGCGTGTCGCCGATGACCGCGCTGCCGAGCCGTCGTATTGCGGAAGCCGCGGCGCTCATCCGTTCCGCGCAGCGCCCGGTATTCTACGGCGGTGGCGGCCTGATTAATTCGGGATCGCGCGCATGCAAGCTCTTTACGGAGCTCGTGGGCCGCGCGAGTGCGCCCTGCACCCTGACCCTGCTGGGGCTTGGCGCATTCCCCGCCTCCGATCCGGCTTTCCTCGGCATGCTGGGCATGCACGGCACTGTCGAAGCCAATCTCGCAATGCATCACGCAGACGTCGTCGTCTGCGTGGGCGCGCGCTTTGACGACCGCGTCACCGGAAAATTGAGCTACTTCTGCCCCCGTGCGAAGAAGATCCATATCGACATCGACCCCGCATCGATCAACAAGACCGTGCGCGTCGACGTTCCGATGGTGGGTGATTGCGCGTTCCTGCTCGAGGCACTTCTCGCCGAGCTCGAGCGCGAGCCCGTAGCATCTGACGCCCGCGCGGCGTGGTGGGCGCAGATCGGGCGTTGGCGAGAGCGCGATTGCCTTACGTTCAACGATCGTACCGATGTGATTCTTCCGCAGCGACTCATGAGCAGCCTCCAGCAACAGCTGGCGGGCAGGGACGCGATCGTCTCCACCGATGTCGGGCAACACCAGATGTGGGCCGCGCAATACCTCAAGTTCGACCGGCCGAACCGTTGGCTCACCTCTGGTGGCGCCGGGACGATGGGTTATGGCTTGCCTGCCGCCATCGGTGCACAGATTGCGCATCCGAACCACACCGTGGTGTGCGTCAGTGGCGATGCCTCCGTGCTGATGAACATCCAAGAGCTATCCACCGCCGTGCAGCACGGCGCTGCCGTCAAGCTGATCGTGTGCAACAACGGGTACATGGGTATGGTGCTGCAATGGCAGCAACTCAATTACGGCGGGCGCATCAGTCACACCTGGACGGAGGCGCTTCCGGACTTTTCGCTGCTCGCCCAAGCGTTCGGCTGGGGCGCGCGGTCGGTGTCTCGACCCGAGGACTTGGATGCCGCTCTGCAGCAGTGTCTCGACCACGACGCGGCGTTCCTGCTCGACGTCAAGGTGCTGACCCAGGAGAACTGCTTTCCCATGATCCCGGCGGGTTGTGGTCACCAGCATGTGATGCTGAGCGAGACGGAGTGGTTCGCGGACGACGCGCACACGCCACGGGCCGACTGATCTGATCCAACCTGACTTTGGCGCGTGTCGGCGTGTCGACTGCCACGCGCGCACGGATTTCGTTCCACCCGAGCGAACCATCATCCGCCGCGTGGCCTCGGAACGGAGACTACGCGTTGCCGTAAGCCTCGTGCCCAATACTTGCGATCAGCGGAATCCGCTTGTTAGCGACAGGAGGCAAGCACAAAGATGGACGAAGCTCGCGAGACCTTGCTTCGCTTGAGCACCGAATCGATCATGGGGCTCGAACCATTCATCATCGGATGTCGTGAGCCGCGCGATTCGTAGCGTGCCCGGGCGCGCGATTCAGATTCCGCGTCTAGAGGCGCCATCCCTTCGCTTTGCTTGCTTGGAAGACGCGGCCGCGGTTTCCACCGAAGTATTTTCAGTCCGCGTCTCGCAGGCGAACAGTCCTTGCCTCAGAAGCTTCACGTAAGTGTCGATCAGTGACTTTTCGAAGTCCTTACGCAGGTTTCTACCTCTCGCGCGCCAAAGCAACGTCAGGTAGGTTCGAGCTCCCATTAAAATGTATACCACCGCTTGGAGCTCATCTTCAGTGAAGGCGCCGAGTTCGCCATGCTCGAGTTGCCGCTTCAGGGCATTCATGTAGCGATTTTCGAAATTCCTCAGGTGCTGCTTGAATGCGTTCGGAGCGAACACCTCCGCTTCATCGAGAATCCGTATGAAGCCCGGATTTTGCCGAAAAAACTCGAAATACGCGCTAATCCGCAGCTGCTCGCGCTCGATTCCGCTTACGTCGTGGGGGATGCGCGATCGAATGTGTTCGAGCAGCCGTTCACCGACTGCAGGCAACAGCTGATCGAAGAGCTGCTGGCGGGTGTCAAAATAGTTATAGAAGGTTCCGTTTGCCACACCCGCGAGTCTTGTGATCTCCGCGACCGAAGCGGCTTCATAGCCGCGCTTTCCGACGACGGTCGCGGCCGCCGCAAACAGTGCACGGCGTGTTTCATCCGCCTTGATCGCTCGCTTGCCGCGCTTGAGTGGCGAAACAGTCGCTTGTGGATGGTTCACTGGCGTCCTATCTTGAAGCGGCGCGGCGGGTGACTCGTGCGTTTCCATGCTTCCCCCGCCGCTGCCGCGGATTGTAACTCGACGGACCGACACAGCTTACGACAACGCGTCGGACGGTCTTTAGGGGCTAGTTGCAGCGGGTGCGCGCCGTATCTGCCAGCACGAACCGTTGAATCTTTCCGGTTGATGTGCGGGGAAAGTCGCGAACGAATTGGACGTATCGCGGAACTTTGTAGTCGGCCATCTTCTGTCTGCAGAATTCGATCAATTCGTGCTCCGTGGCGGTTTCACCTTCGTGCAATTCGATGAATGCGAAGCCGACCTCGCCCAGTCGCCCATGCGGCACGCCGACAACAATCGCCTGCTTGACCTTCGGATGTGCTTGAAGCATGCGTTCTATTTCTGCCGGATAGGCATTGCTGCCGCCAACGATGAACATTTCCTTCAAGCGACCGGTGATCTTGAGATAACCCTGTTCGTCGTAAACGCCTAGATCGCCGGTACGGAACCACCCATCAGGCGTCATTACCTGCGCAGTTGCGTGCGGGTCTTTGTAGTACCCCATCATCACAATGTGCCCGCGCACCCAGACCTCTCCAATGCTACCAATAGGACGTGCCTGACCCGTCGCAGGATCGCAAACCTTCACCTCAAATTCGCCGATCGGTTTACCCTTGTTGTCGCAAAGAACTTCAAGCGGGGCGTCGAATTCGCTAAGCGTCGTCATCGACGTCGTTTCCGTCATGCCGTAGACCGCCTGTAACGCCCGCAATCCGAGTTCCTTGAATGAAGCGAGCGCGACGTCCGGCGTGACCGGAGCCCCGCCAATCCACGCTGACTTCATCCGAAGCGCTCGGGGCCTGCGACGGATTGCGTCCAGGCAATCGATGAAGTGCGTCGGAATGCCGCCGAAGATCGTCACCTTCTCGCGCTCGATCACTTCGAGTGCTTCGTCTGGAACCCAATGCGGCAACGTGACGACGGTACAACCCTTCAACAATGCCTGGCCGAGGCCGGCAAACGCACCCGCCACATGATAGAACGGCATGTGACCGAGCACAACATCGTCGCCCACGGTGTGCATCCACCGAGCCATGTTCGCGCAATTGCGAAGCACGATGTGGCTGTGCATCGCCCCCTTGGGGTGACCGGTCGTTCCCGATGTGTACACGATGATCAACGGATCAGCCGGATTTGCGTCGGGCAAGGCCGGTTGCCGCATCATTTTGGCGCGACCCCGTTCGGCGATCTCGTCGAGTGAGAAAGCGCCCGGCGCCCGTACGTTCTTCCACAGCGACACCGATCGTAGCTGTGGCAGTCGCGCGCTGCGGAGCTGTCCCGGTATCGCCGCGTCGAGCTCAGGCACGATCGCTCGGAGCATGCCGAGGAAATCAATCGACCAGTAGTGATCGAGCATGATCAGCGCTTTGGCGTCCGACTGGCGCAGGATGTACTCGACCTCCTCGGGCTTGTAACGCGTATTGATCGGTACAATAGTTGCGCCGATGCGAGAGCAAGCGATCCAGCAGGCGATCCACTCCGATGAGTTGATGATCCACAATGCGACCTGATCTCCCCGATCGACTCCGATGTCGCGCAAACCATGCGCCAGTTCATTCGCCCAGCGGTCCAGTGCCGCGTAAGTCAACCGGGTGTTGCCGTCGACGATGGCGACATGCTCCGGTCGTGTCTGTGCATGACCATTCAGCACGCTCCCGAGTGTCACCGTGTCCCAATCCATGCGACGTACTCCTTCCTCTACACCGCAGAGTTCACAGAGTTCATTGTTCCCGCGGTATGTCGCAAGCGCCGCTCGATGCCCATCAACGCGTTCACCGCATCACGCATCTCGTGACTGTCCGCTGCCAAGATAGTGATGTATCAAGTCTCCGCGGCCAAGTAACTCCTCACGCGTTCCCGATAACACGATCTTGCCGTTGACGACGACGTGCGCGCGATCGCAGAAATCGATCGCCATCGTCGCGTTCTGCTCGACGAGCAGGATCGTAAAACCTTGTTGCCTGAGCTCGCCCAGTGTCACGTAAATGTCGCGAATGATCTTTTGCGCGAGACCGAGTGACGGCTCGTCGAGCATCAGCACTCGAGGCCGCGAGATCAGCGCACGTCCGATCGCGAGCATTTGCTGCTGTCCGCCGGACAGATTACCCGCCGCCTGCAGCCGTCGCTCTCGCAGTATCGGGAACAGGCCGTAGATCCGATCAAACGCTACGTCCTCCGCTTCGTCTGCACCGAGGTTGTCGTACGCGACCTTGAGGTTCTCCCATACCGTCATCTCGGGGAAGATGTCCCGCGTCTCCGGAACGTGCAGAAGGCCGCGCGCCGCGATGCGGTCCGGTTGCAGTGTCAGCACTTCCTGGCCATCGAGCAGCACTCGGCCGCTGTGCACGCGAAGCAGTCCCGACACCGCGCGAAGCAACGTACTTTTGCCTGCGCCATTGGGTCCGACGAGCGCGATCGCCTGGCCGGCGGGAACGTCGAGCGTAAAATCCTCGAGCACCGGCGCACGTCCGTAACCGACGGTCAGCTGCTCGACGGCGAGCGCGCCGGGCGTTCGGGCATTGAAAGCAACGGCAGTCATTCACGCGGTTCCCAGGTACGAACTGATGACGGCCGGATCGCGCTGCACTTCCGCGGGCGTACCTTCGGCGATCTTGCGGCCGAAATCGAGCACGACGATCTTGTCCGACACATTCATTACCAGCGACATGTCGTGCTCGATCAATAGCACTGTCACGCCGTGCTCACGAATGACCGCGATATCATCGCGCAGTCGCTCGGTTTCCGCCTGGTTCATGCCCGCCGCCGGCTCGTCGAGAAGCACCAGCCTGGGATCGGCGCACAGCGCGCGGGCTATCTCGACCCTGCGCTGCATGCCGTAGGGGAGGTCGGTGGCGATTTCGTCGGCAACCAAGGCGAGGTCCATCAATGCGAGCACCTCATCCGTGCGGATGCGTCCGGTTGCGTCGCCCCAGCGCGGAAGCGTGAGGACCGACCACGCTCGATGCTCGAACGCCGCGCTGAACCGCCCTATTACGAGATTGTCCCGCACAGTCATTCCCGGAAAGAGATGGACCGTCTGGAACGTACGCCGAATGCCGAGCCGGGCGACCCGGTGGGAACTCAGCGATGAAATCGTGGTACCGTCGAATTCGACGCGGCCAGCACTCGGCGAAACCACGGCGGTAATTATATTGACCAGCGTCGTCTTGCCCGCACCGTTGGGTCCGATCAGCGCTGTTATCGAGCCGTCCTCGACATCGAATGTGACGTCGTCGAGCGCACGCAGGCCAGAGAACTCGCGCGTCAGGTTTTGCACGCGCAGCATCACGGCACCCGTCGCGTTGCGCCGATGTCACCGGGCACCGGAGGCGTGGCGTCCGCGACCTCCCGACGAGCGAAATTGCGGCGCGCGGTCGCTTGCGTGCGCTGCCGAATGTGCCACCGCGGCAGACGATTACCCGGAAGCAATCCCGCCGGCATCCAGGCCATCATCACGATGACGATGACGCCGTAGAACGCAGGCGCCCAGCGTTCCAGCGCCGTGACGTATTGCGGCACGAGCGTGAGAACCGCAGAGCCGACCAAGGCGCCGAGCGGCGTCAGACCGCCGGTGACAAGAAACATGAGAATGTCGACCGTGCGGTGAAACGCGAAGTTGGCCGGAGCAATGAACGAGTAGAAGTGCGCAAAACACGCGCCAGCCAATCCGGCGAATGCCCCGCCGATACCAAGCGAGATCAACTGAATGTATGCGACGTTGATGCCGTTGCACGCAGCCACGATGGGATCGGACCCGACTGCTTTCATCGCCTTGCCGAGACGAGAGTGATAGACCCAGCCCGAGATGCCCAGTGTCGCAAGTGCAACCAGCAAGAGCCAGCGCGCCTCCAGATACGGCATGCCGGTGTACCCCATGACACCGCCGGTCAATTCGAAATGCGAGAAGAAGAGCGTAATCAACTCGGCAGCCGCGAGAGTGGCGATTGCGAGATAGATGCCGCGAATGCGCAACGCCAATAGGCCGAAGGGCAGGGTCACCACCGAGCCGAGCACGGTGCCCGCGACAATGGCGACCGGCATCGGGACTCCCATGGCAAGCGTGAGATAGGCCGCCGAGTACGCGCCGACGGCCATGAAACCCGGCAGTCCAAGTGACCACACGCCCGCGAGGAATGGAAAGAGCAGACTTAGCGTCAGCAACGCATTGATCGCGAGCAGCGCCTGAACCGGCTCGGCGAGCAGTACGCCCATCAGACTTCCCGCCTCGTCTGCCGCATCCCGAACAGCCCCTCGGGTTTGAACAGGAAGGTTGCGATCAACAGCAGCCAGACAAAGGCTTCCGATAACCCTGGGGGTGCGTACGCCTGGAACAACACCTCGAAAATGCCGAGCAGCACGCCAGCGATCATTGCGCCCCGCAAGTCGCCGAGGCCCCCGATAACGACGACCGCGAGCGCCTTGACTGCATAGGTATCGCCCATATAGGCATTGATCGCGCCGAACCGCTCGGCGACCATGAGTCCCGCGAGACCGGCCAGTGCCGACGACACGAGGAACGTCAATAGAACATGTCTGCGCACGGAAACGCCGAGCAGCGATGCCGCAGTTTCGTTCTGGGCGAGCGCTCGCAAATTGCGGCCGAGGCGGGTCCGATTGACAACAACGAGCAATCCCGCCATGAGCGTCGCCGCCAGCACGAGATTGATCGCCTGGATCCCTGACAAGATCAGTCCGCCGAATTCGATATCCGGCAACGACAGACCGGTTCCGAACGGAATCTTCAGCGTTCCGAACGCGTTCACGACGACGACCTGCAGGGCGACGCCGAACGAAAGGCTCGTAACGAAACCTCCAAGCGCGTGATGACGAGGAATCGGGCGGAATGCGACGATATACAGCACGACGCCGAGTAGCGCTGATCCGGCGATTCCGGTCGCGAACGCAACGGTTGCGGGGACACCGCTCCTCATCGCGCTGAATGCGACGAAGGGGGCAGCCATGAAGAGATAGGCGTGCGCGAGGTTCAGCATCCGCAACACGCCGAACACGAGCGTGTAACCGACGCCGATGAGCGCGTATACGCTCCCGAGCATCAAGCCGTTGATGAGCTGCTGTCCTAACATGGTCGCTGTTCGGCCGCACCCGAGGCACGGCCGGTTAGCTCGCTTATGCGATCGCTACAGCTTTACCCAGCGACCACCACTCGATCGGTATAGAAGGGTCGGCTTGACTGCATCGCCATCCTTGTTGATCGACAGCTGGTTGCCGAGGCCCAGGTAGGACGTGAGCCCCGCAAGATGCGCCCGTACCTTCTCGCGTACGTCCTTCGGCGTCGACTGTGGCGTTGCATTCGCCTGCCGCAGCGCGTCCGCCAAGATGTACATCGTCTCGTACGCGCCCGCGTCGATATAGGTCGGCGTGCTGTATTGCCCCGGCATTTCCTTTTCGGCACGCGTCTTGAAAGTCTGGACGAACCGTTGCACCTTGGGATCCGCAGCGTTGGGATCGAACGGCTGGCCGGCCCAGAGGTCGATCGGGCCGGCCGCCTCCGCCACGGTCTCGGTGAGATAGCCCAAGCCAGCGAACATTGGCATCGCCAGCTTCTGGCGGTTCGCCTCACGCAAGAAACCCTTGCCTTGCTCGAACAACAAGCCCAACAGTACGACGTCCGGGTTCATCGCCTTGATGCGAGTGACGAAGACGCTGAAATCGGCGACGTCGTTGGGAATTTCGATCAGCGCATCCTTGTTGACCAGCGTGAAGCCGTTCTTCTCCAGTGCCGGTGGCGCCACCACTTTCACGAGGAAACTGTTATATGCATCCTTGGGGTCGACGACGGCAACCACGTTCTTCGCTTGCGGGTATCGCTTGCGGAGGTTTGCCACGAGCTCGTCGATGATGAACTGGTCGATCGCTGCATCGCGAAACGTCCACGGACGATTCTGCGCGGTCAGTCCCGGCGCGCCGGACCCGGTGGACACGGCGACCAGCCCAGCGCGATTGGCGGCCGGGAACGCGGTCCGGCATTGCGAGCTCTGGATCGGTCCGAGCATCGCAAATACGCCCGCACTGTCGAGGTTGCGCGTCGCAATGACAGCCTGTTCGGGGCTCGACCGGTTGTCCTCCACGACCAGTTCGAGCTTGTGCCCATTGACGCCCTGCGCCGCATTGATTTCCTCGAGCGCGATCTGCGCGGCGAGCAACATGTGTACTCCATAGCTCGCGCCGGAGCCGGTGCGCTCGAGATTCACACCGATCTTCAGCGTTTGCTGCGCGGTTGCAAAACCCGCGACGAGACACAACAATGCGGCGCCCGTCGCCGCAATGAACGATCGAACATTGGTTCTCATTTCGTTTCCTCCTTGTTCGGTACACCGGTTGGGCACGTGCGCGGCCGCGCGGGATCATTTACCCCGGCGGTCAGCCCTTGGCGAGGCCCAGCATGTTGGCGATGTTGTTGCGTTGGATGTTCGACGAGCCGCCGCCGATCGGCAGGATCAGCATGTCGCGAACGTTGCGCTCGATGTCGAACTCCTTGGTCAGCCCGTATGCGCCAATGATCGTCTGACACTCGAGCACGATCGCCTTGCCACGCTCGCAAACAAAGAGCTTCGCCATCGCGCTTTCGACGCCGCACGGTTCGTTGCGGTCCAAGCGGGCGGCCGCGTCGTAGAGCATCAAGCGGCATGCGCGGACATCGGTCTGTATGTTCGCGAGCGAATGGCGGATGGCCTGAAAGCTGCTGATCTTCTTGCCGAACTGCACGCGCTCCTGGCTGTACATCCACGCGTCGGCGATCGCGGACTCGGCGATGCCGAGCGCCATCGCCGCGACCTCGAGGCGCTCGACATTTAGCACTGGGCCCATCAACATCGACCAGCCATTGTTCCACCCGGCATCTCCGCCGATTAGATTGGCGGCGGGCACGACGACGTCATCCAGGGTCACGTCGGTGGTCGGTGCGCCTTTCATGCCTATCGAGTCGGTGACGGTTACCGTTACTCCCGGTGCCTTGGCCGGGACTAGCACAATTGATAGATTGCTGAAGCGCTTTTCCACACCATCGGTGCGAACGAGGCAGTAGATGTAGTCAGCGATGTTCGCGCCGGTGCAGAAGCGTTTCGACCCGTTGACGACGATGCGATCGCCGTCGCGCCGAGCCGTTGTCTTCACGCTGGCGAGGTCAGCACCCACGTCCGGCTCGGTCAGGCCGTAAGCGAAAAGAACATCGCCGGTTGCAACCTTCGGCAGTAGCTCGGCCTGCTGCTCGGGCGTGCCGCTCTCGGCGATGTTCATCCCCGCGTAACAGGCGCACATGATGTACGGCACGGCGACTGCAAGCGAGCGCTTGGCAAGTTCCTCGATCGTCGTCATCGTCGCGACGATGCTCGGTCCGCTGCCCCCGTAGCGTTCTGGCACCGTCAGGCCGGTCACGCCGAGCTCAGTCAGCTTCCGGAACACGTCCTTAGGGAAGATGTCGTCGCGGTCCCATTTCCTTGCCAGTTCGCGCGGCATTTCACGGTCGACGAACCGACGCAGCGATTCGCGCAGCATCTGCAGTTCGTCGGATTCGGTGGGACTCATTGGATGTTCTCCCTACGTCTGTATTGCATTTCGCCGCTGCGCCGTGCAGCCGGCGCGCCATTGCGCTTCCATCATTCTCGTAGCCGGCCGCGGTCGAGTGCCGCGACGAATAACGCGCGAGCCGCATCCTGAATACTCGTTTGCCCCTCATAGACCGATTCCGCCAGTCGAACGGTCGTCCCATCGTCACCGACACTTTTGAGCGGTCCGCCTGCAAAGCCCGAGGTCACGCGACTGACGAGTTCATAGACGACCGCCTCCAGGCGGCGTTGTCGAATGCCATCGCGAGCGAGGAGATTCCATGCGTCGTCGATCGCGAGGCGAACATCCTGGATGCCGTTCTCACCATGGCTCGCGATCGCGCTCACGACGCGTACGGCCATTGTGTCTCCACCTTTGCGTACTGCTCCTTTCAGTTCCTGAAGCAATGCTGTCGCCCCGGGTAGATCGCTCTTGTTGACGACGACTACATCGACCATTTCGATGAGACCGGCCTTTACCGCCTGCACGTAATCTCCCCATGCCGGCGCGAGTACAAGCACCCGAATGTCGCAGCACTCGACCACACCGAGCTCGACCTGCCCCACGCCAACCGTCTCGATGAGAATCGGGTCATAACCGGCGCGAGCGAGCAGCCGACAGCTGTCCTGCACCGCTGGTCCGAGCCCATCCTTGCGGCCCCGGCTTCCCATGCTGCGTATGAATACGCCTTCATCAGTCGAATGACGGTTCATGCGGATACGATCGCCCAGTACCGCACCGCCGGTCAGCGGGCTCGTGGGATCGACGGCGATCACCGCCACGCGCTCCGACGTCTGGCGATACGCTGCGACCAGCGCATCGACGAGTGTGCTCTTGCCCGCGCCTGGCACTCCGGTGATGCCGATGACGCGCGTTTGTCCGTGCACCGCGGGCGTTGAATGCGTTGCGACGCGTTCGCCGCGCTCGAGCGCGCTGATGAGGCGCGCGATCTGCACTGGACTCAATGTGCCAAACTCACTCACAGGTATCTGATGAACCGCGATGATCTGTCGCTTACGCCTTCCGCGCTGCAGAGCGCTTTGCCACCGCGCCGCGGATGAATTCGACGATGCTATCGATCGTGCTGCCTTGGCCGAATACGCCGTCGACACCGAGATCGATCAGCCCTTGCCTGTCCTTATCCGGAACGAGCCCACCGACGATGACGATCGGGTGCAGATCGCGGTCTCGCAACTTCGAAACGATTTCGGGAACATAGGTCGCGTACTCGCCGGAAATGTTGCTGACCGCGACCACGTCCGCATCTTCGGTGGTCGCCGCTCCGACAACGCTGTCCGCAGTCTGGAACGGACCGAGGTAGATCACTTCCATACCGGCTTCGCGCAATCCGCGCGCAACAACCTTTGAGCCGATGTCGTGCATATCGAGGCCGACCTTGCCAAGCACGACGCGGATCGGTGTAGTGTTCATGCGTGTGCCTCCGTTAGATGGTCGAGCCGGCGGCAATTGCGCCGACGGGGTCGTAGGGCAGTCCGTACGCTTGCCGGATCGTTCCCATAACCTCGCCCATCGTCGCGCCCGCTTCGACAGCGATCTTGATGGGGCTAATCAGATTCTCGGACGTCGATTCCGCGCGGGACTTGAGGCCCGTCAGCGCGGAGCGCACCGACCCGGCGTCGCGGCGACGGCGGAACGTCCGGACGATCTCTACTTGCTCAGCGCACGGCTTTGGATGCTCGCCCCGGAATGAGAGCAACGTATCCTGCTCTAGAGGAATCTGATGACAATTGACCCCGACAATTGGTCGTTCACCCGATTCGATGCTCTGCTGCAGCTGCCATTGGCGCTCGTCCATTAGCCTGCGCAGCCACCCCGCTTTCGCGGCGGCCACCATGCCACCCAATGCTGCAACCTCGTCCATGACCGCAACGGCGCGACGTTCCAGCTCATCAGTGAGCTCCTCGACGAACCACGAGCCGCCGAGTGGGTCCACCACGTTCGCAACGCCTGCCTCGAGCGCAAGGATCTGCTGCGTTCGCAGCGCCACCATGGCCGCCTGCTCCGATGGCAGATCGACTGGCTCGTCATAGGCGGACAGATCCAAACCCTGACAACCGCCGAGAACGGCGGCGAGCGCCTCCACCGTCCCCCGAACAACGTTGTTGATCGGCTGCGGAGCAACTAGCGACGATCCCGCCGTATGGACAGCTAGCGTCAGTCGACACGTGCGCTCATCCTTCGCACCGAAATGCTCGCGCATCATGCGTGACCAGATCCTTCGTGCCGCGCGGAATTTCGCGACCTCTTCGAACAGATCGATGTGCGCGGCGCAGATCAGCAGGATGCCAGGGCCGATCTGATCGATGGTCGGGCCGCGCTTGAGCGTTTCTTCGATGTAAGCCTGCGCCATCGAGATCGCCACACCGATTTCCTCGGCGGCGTTGAGCCCGCTTTCCCGCAGGTCATACGCGTTAACCGTAGTCGGATGGAATCCGGGCACGTGGCGAGCGCAATGCTCCATCGCGTCAACACAAAGGCGCATGCCAAGCTCAAGAGGCGTGCCAGCGTCATAGCACGTATGTGTCGCTTGCAGCGGATCGTTTTGGAACGAGCCGCGCAATTCGTCCCACGGGACGTTGCGCCGATCCGCGACGGCGAGTAACTGGGCGAGAAGCACTGGAACACTCGCCCCGGGCACCGAGAACGAGGCCGTAATGCCGCGAAGATCGATGCCTTCCAGCATCTGGTCCATGTCCTCGACGGTGCACAAGGGAACACCCTGCGTGCCGACGGATCGGGCGCCGAGCGGATGATCACTGTCAAGGCCGAGCTGTGTCGGAGTATCCGGAACGATCGCAAGGCCGGTCTGTCCGTTCGCGATGAGGTAACGCAGCCGCTGGTTGGTCGCGGCGGCTGTGTCCAGGCCCGCGAGCTGGCGAGTGATCCAGAGCCGCTTCCGATACATCTCCGCATGGCCCGCTCGGGTAAAAGGCAGCGCGCCCGGATCACCCAGCTTCGTCTCGTAGTTCCGATCGCGCGTTGGCGGACCGTAATACGTTTTGAGCGGGATGCCCGACCACGTGACACCCGAAGCGGCATTGCTTTCAGACATCCGAACCTCCAAAGGTCATCTCTCGAGAGCGCATCGCGGACGGGATTGCGCCCGCTTCGCGAGCGGCCGCCGCGTGGGCAGGATTCGTGATCGCCGCCATCTTCATGTCGCCATTCGCGAACACAGGCTCACGATCGCGACCGCATCAGCAGCGCGAACTCGAAGGACATGACGGCCTCGCCGTTCTGCTTGCGCACCGAGTACAGCAGCGTAACGACGCCGCGACCCGCCTGTTCTGACATCCTCGATGTCTTCACTTTCGCGACGACATGCAATGTGTCGCCAATGAATACCGGCCTGCTTGCACGCACACTGTCGGCGCCGAGCCACGCCAGTATCGAATCACCGAAGCATTGGCTTTGGTACATCAGCCCGACTGCCAGGGAAAACGTGAGCGGTCCGTGCGCAATCCGTTGCCCGAAGCGTGAACGCGCCGACCACTCCGCGTCCATGTGCAGCGGATACCAATCACCGGTGAGCGTGCCGAACTGCACGACATGTGTCTCGGTAACGGTCACCGCCGGCGAGACGATTTCGCGCCCGACCGGGAAATCCTCCCACCCAGCGTTCATGCGGCGGGCCTGAATAACGGCAGGCTGGCGCCGTCCCGCTCGACGAACTCCACGTGCACCTTGTCGCCGATAGCAACCCGTTCGAAGTCGCCGATCAGATTCGTCAACAGCCGCACGCCCTCGTCGAGATCGACGATGGCCACCGCATACGGAAGCATCGTCGCAAACGCCGTCGGCGGATTTGCGCGCACGATCGTGAAGCTGTGGACGACGCCCGTGCCGGCGGCGGGTCGCCAATCGTATTCCTCGCCCCAGCAGTGCGGACAGGCATTGCGTGGATAGAAATGACATTTGCCGCAGGACGTGCACCAGGGCAATAGAAGCTGCTTGCGTGCAAGACCTTCGTGGAACGGCATGGTGATGTTCATTGTCATCGCACCTCGTTCGCGAGCACCAATACTTGAGCATCCATATACGATCCGCCGGTGCTGGTCTCCACGGCAATCCTCGCGTTGGGCACCTGCCGCGGGCCCGCTTTTCCCATGAGCTGACGGCAAGCCTCCACCAGCACGGCAACGCCGCCGCCAGCGCCTGTATGTCCCTGAGAAAGCATGCCGCCATTAGTCGTCATCGGCAGCTTGCCCCCGGGCCAGGTATTACCGGCCAAGACGAACGCCCCGGCGACGCCGCGCTCCACGAGCCCCATTTCCTCAAGCGCGATCAAATTGAACACCGGGTACGAGTCATAGATCTCGGCAATGTCAACGTCCTTGGGGCCGATTCCCGCCATCGCAAACGCGTCTCGGGCGGCGTCGGCGTAACCGAAGCGCGTCATGTCCGGCTCCTGCGTGAGCGAGTAATGAGTGACACGCCCGGCGGCGCCGAGCAGGTACGCGGGCTTCTCGGTTAAGTCCGCCGCACGCTCGGCGCGTGTTACGACGAATGCGGACGCTCCGTCGGCGAGCATGTTCGACTCCTTCGCATGCAGCGGCTCGGAGAGCATCTTCGACTCAAGTACTTCAGCGACGATCAGCGGCTTGCGGAACATCGCGTTGGGATTGAGCTCAGCCCACTTGCGAAGCGCGACGCACACTGACGCGACCTGTTCGGCCGTCGTGCCAGTCTCTTCCATGTACCGCCGCGTGATGAGCGCAGCGATCGAGCTGAAATGCTGGCCGTACGGGCGTTCCCAATCCTCCGGTATGCCTAGCGTCGAGAAGATGTCGATCGCCACATCGATAGGGACTCCCGTGCCGAGCTTGTCCGCATGAACGCAAAGCACGTTGTTGGCGAGGCCCGCAC
>Ga0137373_10004700_pt1 | contig 14920 bp, 7 predicted proteins | sample SagtaG_5_FD_104912 | JGI IMG/M metagenome (GOLD analysis project Ga0137373, IMG submission 104912) | Vadose zone soil microbial communities from Sagehorn Ranch, Mendocino, California, USA - Sage1_R_80_16 metaG | ecosystem: Environmental > Terrestrial > Soil > Vadose zone | place: USA: California...
CTGATCGCCTGCGTCAACGTCGCCAACCTGCTCCTGGCGCGCGGCACGGGCCGCCGCCGCGAGATCGCCATCCGCGCGGCTCTCGGCGCGGGACGCGGCCGTCTGATCCGGCAGATGCTGACCGAGACTCTGACTCTCGCTCTGGCCGGCGGAATGGCCGGGGTGCTTCTCTCGATCTGGGGAGCCGAGGCTCTCGTCGCGCTCGCGGGCAACACTCTTCCACGCAGCGCGGAGGTGGCCATCGGCGGCCGGGTCCTGCTCTACACTCTTGCGGTTTCGATCGCGGCCGCCCTCGTGTCCGGCCTCTGGCCGGCCCTGCGCGCGGCCTCTCCGGCCGCCCGCGACGCGCTCAGGGCCTCGCCCGGCTCAGCGGGGGAAGCAGGGCGAGCCGGCAGGGCGCGGCAGGCGATGCTCGTCGCCGAGATCGCGCTGACGCTCGTGCTCCTCGTCGGCGCCGCGCTGCTGCTTCGGAGCATGGCGGCCGTCCTGCGTGTCCAGCCGGGCATCCGCCCGCAGGGAGTCCTGACCGCGCAACTCTCCCTGCCGCGCTCACGCTACCCCGAGCGCGCGCAGATCGCGGCCTTCTACCGGGACTTGACCGCGAGCCTCGAGTCCTTGCCGGGAGTCACGACCGTCGGCACGTCGAACTTCCTGCCGGTGACGGGCCGGCAGTACACGCTTTCGGTGAAGTTCCTCGACCATCCGGTTCCAGCCGGAGACGAGGCCTCGATCGCCTACCGAGTTGTGGGCGGCGGATTCTTTCCAGCCGCCGGAATTCCGCTCAAGCGAGGGCGTCTCTTCGCTCCGGAGGACCGGCCCGGGGCACCGCTCGTCATGCTCGTCAACGAAGCGCTCGCGCGGCGTTACTTCCCGGGCGAGGATCCGGTCGGTCGCGAGATCGTAATCGGGGATCGCGTCAAACAACCCCGACGCGTCGTCGGGGTCGTCGGCGACGTGCTCGAGGAAGGCCTCGCGGATCCCCCGCTGGCGGAGCTCTACGTGCCGGCCGAGCAGGTGCCCTGGGGCGAGATGGCGGTGCTCTTCCGAACCGGCGGCGATCCCCTCGCGCTCGCCCCGGCGGTGCGCGCGAAGATCCGCGCGCTCGATGCGAATCTCCCGATCGAAGAGGTCCAGCCTCTCTCCGAGGTTGTCGCCCGCTCGCTTGGCCAGCGCCGCTTCGCGATGCTGCTTCTCGGGGCCTTCGCCGGCCTCGCCCTGCTGCTCGCCGCCGTCGGCATCTACGGAGTCGTGGCGTTCCTGGCGGGCCAGCGCGTGCGGGAAGTCGGCATCCGGATCGCGCTGGGGGCGCAGCGCGCCGACGTCCTCGCTCTCTTCCTCGGCGAGAGCGCGCGCTTCGCGGGCGCGGGCCTCGCCGCCGGCATTCTCCTCGCGGTCGCGGCGACGCGCTTGATGAAGACCATGCTCTTCGGCGTCGCGCCGACGGACCCGCTCTCCTTCGCGGCCGTCGGTGTCGTCCTGACGGCCGTGGCCCTGGCGGCGAGCCTCTTTCCCGCACGGCGCGCCGCCCGCGTCAGCCCGATGGAGGCATTGAGACATGAGTGACGTCGCGCGATGACGACGTTTTTCCAGGACCTGCGATACGCCGTCCGGATGCTCGGCAGGAGCCCGGTCTTCACGGCGGCGGCGGTGCTCATCCTGGCTCTGGGCGTCGGGTTCAACACGACGGTCTTCAGCCTCGTGGACGCGGTCGTGCTGCGCCCGCTGCCCGGCGTGGCCCGGTCGGGCGAGCTTTGGGAGCTCGAGACCGGAAGGGTCTCGGTCTTCTCTTACCCGTCGTACCGGGACCTTCGCGACAACCCCGTCTTCTCCGCACTCGCGGCCCGGGGACACCGCTCGGTCGGAATCTCCGGCGCGGAAGGAGCGGCAGAGAGGATCCGTGCGACGGTTGTCTCGGCCAACTCCTTCGACGTCCTCGGGGTCCGGCCGCCGCTCGTGCAGGGCGTCCGGCAGGAACTGCGCTTGGCTCTCCCGGGGAGCGGGGCGACCCGATGACCACGCTCTGGTTCGATCTGCGCTACGGGTTCCGCACGCTTGCGAAGGCCCCGGGGTTCACCGCCGCTGCGGTCCTGACGCTCGCCCTCGGCATTGGCGCCAACACCGCAGTGTTCGCGGTGGTCGACGCGGTGCTGCTGCGTTCGCTGCCTTACCGGGACCCGGGCGCGCTGGTCCTCGCGCAGACTGTCCAGACAGAGCCCCGGCAGCCGTGGGGCACGGCGCCGCCGGATTTCTACGCGCTCCGGGAACGCAACCGCACGCTCAACGGCCTGGCGTCGTTCTATGTCCGGCCCGAGAACCTGACGGACGGAGAGGAGCCGGAACGCGTGCCGGCGATGGTCGTGTCGTCGAACTTCTTGGGCGTGCTCGGCCGGGCGCCGCGCGTGGGACGCGGTCTCACGGCGGCGGACGAGCAGTGGGGGGCGCACCGCGTCGCGATCCTGGCCGACGGCCTCTGGAAGCGGCGCTTTGGCGGCGATCCCGCCGTCATCGGCAGGACGATCTTCCTGGACTCCTTGCCTTACTCCGTCGTCGGGGTGCTCCCGCCCGGGTTTTCGTTCGGCAGCGCTGGGGCCCAGGTCTTCCTTCCGATGGCGTTCGCGCCCGGTGACAACCTGAACACGCACAACAACTACTTCCTCACCATGGTGGGACGAGTCAAACGCGCCGTCACGCGCGAGAGGGCCCTCAACGACTTGAACAGAATCATGGCCGAGATCGAGCGCGAGCACCCGGAGAACAAGGGCCTCGCGGCGGATCTCACGCCGCTCCGGGAGGCGATCGTCCAGGGCGCTCGTCCGGCGATTCTCGTGTTGATGGGCGCGGTCGGCTTCGTCCTGCTGATCGCGTGCGCGAACCTGGCCAACCTGCTCCTGGCGCGCGCCGTGGGGCGCCGGCGCGAGGTCGCGATCCGGGTCGCGCTCGGTGCCGGCCGCCGCCGGCTGGTGCGCCAGTTCCTCACGGAAGGAGCTTTGCTGGCCGGTCTTGGCGGCTGCTCTGGGGTGCTGCTGGCCGGCTTGAGCCTCGGATCGTTGCGGTTGCTTTCGCCGGGAGTGCTGCCGCGAGGGGACGAGGTCCGGCTGGATCCTTCCGTCCTGGCCTTCGCGTTCGGGCTCACGGCGTTCACGGGCATCCTGTTCGCCCTGGCGCCGGCGATCCACGGCGCCCGCGTGAACATCAACGACGTTCTGAACGAACGCGCGGGCCCCACCGGCGGGGCCGGCGGGCGCCGCCATCTCCGCTCGGCGCTGGTGGTCGCCGAGATCGCGCTGTCGCTCGTTCTGCTCGTCGGCGCCGGACTGATGCTCAAGAGCGTCGTCCGGCTCCTGCAGGTCGACGGCGGGTTCGACCCGCGCGGCGTGCTGACAGCGGAGATCAATCTCCCGCGGCTAAAATACATCGACGAACGCCTCGAGCGCTCCTTCCAGCCAGAGGCCAGCGCGCGCGCCGCGCAGTTCTTCGATGCGTTGATCGGGCGTGTCAGCGCGCTGCCCGGCGTTCAGGCCGTCGGCGCCACGTCGAACCTGCCGCTCGCGGGCGAGAACTGGGGCAAGACCGTCACGTTTTACGACCGGCCACTGCCCTCGAACGTGCGCGATCTCCCCCCGATCCAGTACCGGGTTGTCGCCGGCGACTACTTCCGCGCGGCCGGCATCCGCGTGCTGCGGGGACGCGCCTTGACCGGCCACGACACGCTCCGCGCGCCTCTCGTCGCGATCGTCAGCCGGGAGATGGCCCGCCGCTACTGGAGCGGGCAGGATCCCATCGGAAAGATGCTCTCGGTCAATCCGCCTCGCGAACTGGTCCCCGCGGGGACTCTTCCGCCGACCTATCCGGGACCGGAGAAGTACACCGTGGTCGGAATCGCCGGAGACGTCCGGTACGGCGGGCTCGATCGCGCGCCGGTTCCGGTCGTGTACGTCCCGTACGCCCAGGGCGCCGAGGGAACGACGGACATGTTCCTGGTCGTGCGGGCGCAGGCGGATCCGCTGGCCCTCGTCGGCGCGATACGCGGACAGATCGGGGCGGTGGACCGGGACCAGCCGGTCGCAAGCGTCGCGACGATGGAGTCGCGCGTCGCCAATTCCGTCCTGCAGCCCCGTCTGGTGACCCTCCTCCTCGGGGCGTTCGCGGCGGTCGCGGCGCTGATGGCGGCGGTCGGGATCTACGGAGTCGTGTGGAGCTCTGTCCGGCAGCGAGCGGCCGAGATCGGCATCCGCATGGCTCTCGGCGCCGAGCCTGCGCGCGTCGTGGCCGAGGTATTCGCCCAGGGGCTCCGCCTGACGACCGCCGGAATCGGGATCGGGCTCGTGGCGGCGCTCGCCGCCAGCCGCACGCTTTCGAGGCTCCTCTTCGGTGTCGGCCCGGCCGATCTTCCAACCTATGCCTCAGTGGCGCTGATTCTCGCCGGGGCGGCACTCGCCGCCTCCTATCTGCCCGCGCGGCGTGCCGCAAACGTAGACCCGCTGACCACGCTTCGAGCCGAGTGACCGATGGCCACGCTTGCAGGGATCCGCGCGACTCGCCGCGGACCAATGCTTCAAACGAGGTGACGCGATGATCGAGTTGAACAACGTCGAAAAAGCCTTCGAGACCCGCGCCGGGCAGACCTTCGTCCTGCGGCGGATCAGCCTCGCGATCAAGAAGGGAGAGTTCGTCACAGTGATGGGGCCGTCGGGCGCCGGCAAGTCCACGCTCCTCTCGATCCTCGGCATGCTCGACCATGCCTGGGCGGGCGAGTACCGGCTGCTCGAGCACGAGGTGCACAAGCTCAAGCCGAAGGAACGGATCGAGCTGAACAAGCGGTACGTCGGGTTCGTCTTCCAGCAGTACCACCTGCTCGACAACCTGACGGTCGCCGAGAACCTGGACATTCCGCTCTCCTACAGGAACGTGAAGGGCTCCGAGCGCGCGGCGTCCGTCGCCGACACGCTCGACCGCTTCCAGATCGTCGGCAAGAAGGACCTCTACCCGAGCCAGCTCTCCGGCGGGCAGCAGCAGCTGGTCGGAGTGGCGCGCGCGCTCATCGCGAAGCCGAAGCTCCTGCTCGCCGACGAGCCGACCGGCAACCTCCACTCCGACCAGGGGCGCGAGATCATGCGCCTCTTCCAGAAACTGAACGACGAGGGGATGACCATCATCCAGGTCACCCACTCCGAGGAGAACGCCCGCTACGGCGAGCGGATCGTGCGCCTTCACGACGGCTGGATCGCCGGCGAGGAGAGAGTGACCGGGCGCGCCGGTGTGCACGCCGGAGCCTCGATGTAGCGACGCCCGATCTTTGGAGGACGGATCTTCGGAGGACTCCGATGAACAGTTTCCGTCAGGACCTGCGGTTTGCGTTTCGGATGATCGCGAAGAACCCGGGCTTTACGTCCGTGGCGGTCCTGACCCTCGCGCTGGGGATCGGGTCCAACACAACGATGTTCTCCGTCGTCAACGCGATCCTGCTCCGCCCCCTTCCCTATCCGGACGCGGAGCGGCTGGCCGGCTTCACGACGAACCAGTCGGGGCCGGACCTCGAGGACATGTCGCGGCAAAGCCGCACCCTTTCCCAAGTCGCCGGGGCGCAGATCTGGCCCCTCGACTGGGCCAACGGCTCGGAGCCGGAGAGGGTGAAGGCCGCAATCGTCACGGGGCAGACCTTCGCCGCGCTCGGGGCCCGGGCGGAGCTCGGGCGCATGATCGGCCCCGCGGACGATCGCCCGGGCGCCGAGCCGGTGATGGTCGTTGGGCACGTCTTCTGGCAATCCCGCCTCGGGGGCGACCGTGGAGTTCTCGGGCGCGCGCTCACGCTGGGAGGTAAGCCCTACACGGTCGTGGGCCCGGCGCAGGGGCACGCGTGGAGCGACGGGGACAACGCGTCGTCCTTCTCCTACCCGATGTACCGCGACCTTCGCGACTCGAACACCGTCTTCGCGGGGCTCCTGGCGGAGTACCCGTTCGACGCGAGCGTCTCGGCGCGCGGCGGCACGGAGCGGGCCTCTGGCGAGCTCGTCTCGGGCAACTACTTCGAGATGCTCGGAGTGCCGCCGGTGCTCGGAAGGATCCTGACCGCGAGAGACGACCTCGCGCCCAGCGCTCACCCGCAGACGGTCCTTTCGCACGGGTACTGGACGCGCCGTTTCGACAACGACGCCTCGGTCCTGAACAAGACGATCCTCGTCAACGGCCAGCCGTTGACCGTTGTCGGCGTCGCGCGGGCGGGCTTCTTCGGGATTCAGCCGGGCCGGCAGGCCGATCTCTTCGTGCCCATGATGATGAAGGCGCAGATGAGGCCGTTCTGGAACGGGCTCGACGATCCGAAGGACTACTGGCTGCAGATGGTGGGACGCTTGAAGCCCGGCCTCTCCCCGGCGCGGGCGGAGACGGCGCTCCAGGGCACGTACCGGCCTCTCCTCCAGGCGCAGCTCCCCCTGATGACCGGCTGGGACGACACCAGGCGCCGGCAATTCGTGAACAAGAAGCTGCTCCTCCTCGCCGGAGGGCACGGCCGCGCCGTGTTGCGGGCGGGATTTGGAAAACCGCTCGTCTCGCTCATGGGGATGGTCCTCGTCGCGCTGCTGATCGCGTGCTCGAACCTGGCGGGGCTGCTCGCAGCGCGCGGGGCGGCCCGCCAGCGCGAGTACGGAATCCGCCTGGCGATGGGCGCCAGCCGCATGCAGCTTCTGCGGCAGTCGATCGTGGAGTGTCTGCTCTTCGCCTTCGCGGGCGGCGCGCTGGGACTCCTGGTCGCAGCCTGGACACTGCACACGCTCCTCGCCGCGTTTCCTCCCGACGCGGATCTGCGCCAGCTCGCCGCGCAGATCGATCTCCGGGTCCTCGGGTTCGCAGCCCTGGTCTCGCTCACGGCGGGGGTCTTCTTCGGGATTTCGCCGGCGCTGCGGGCGGCGCGGCTGGATCCCGCCCGGACGCTGCGCGGCCAGGGGCGGGGGACCGTGTCGGCCGCCCGCGACGTCCTGCGCTTCCGGCGGTTGCTCGTCACAGCGCAGGTGGCGCTGACGCTGGTGCTTCTGGTGGGAGCGGGCCTCTTCGTCAGCAGCCTGCAGAATCTCGGCAACGTCGAGCTCGGCCTGAAGCCCGACCGCGTCCTCGGCTTCTCGGTCGCGCCGACCCTGAATGCCTACACCGCTCCCCGCACGATGCAGTTCGCGCGCCGGTTGACCGAGGCGGTGGCGGCCTTGCCCGGCGTGAGATCGGTCAGTGCGGCGGAGCTTCCGACGCTCACCGACGACTCCAGCGGCACCAACGTCACGGTCGAGGGAGTCGATCCGGCCAACGCCGACATCCGGGTTCTGTACAACCGCATCGGACCGGAATACTTCGCGACACTCGGCATCCCGCTCGTCGCGGGCCGCGAGTTCGCCTGGACCGACGCCGCCGAGGCTCCGAAGGTCGCCGTGATCAACGAGGCGATGGCGCGGCGATTTCTGTCCGGGAGGAATCCTCTCGGCTCGAGACTGGCCTTCGGCGCCGGGCGCGGAGCCCGCCCGGACATCGCCATCGTGGGGATCGTGGGCAACAGCAAGTCCGCCCGGGTCTCCGAGAATGAAGGCCCGTTCATCTACCTACCGTACCTCCAGCACGAAAAGCTCGGAGAGCTTACGTTCTACGTGTGTGCCGCCAACGACCCGACGCTGCTCGCCTCCGCGATCCGGGAGCAGGTCCGCGGCCTCGACGCCCAGCTCCCGATTTACAACGTCAAGAGCCTGCGCGCGCAGATGAACGAGTCGCTCGTCACGCAGCGGCTGATCACGCTCCTCTCCGCCGCCTTCGGCGCTCTCGCCGCGCTGCTCGCCGCCCTCGGCATTTACGGCGTCCTCGCGTTCTCGGTCGCACAGAGGCGCCAGGAGATCGGCGTGCGCATCGCGCTCGGCGCGCAACCCTCCGCCGTCCGCGGCCTGATCTTCTCCGAGGTGGCCCGGTTCCTTCTCGTCGGCGTGGCGATCGGCCTGCCGGCGGCGTACGCGCTCGCCCGCGCCGTCGAGTCGATCCTCTACGGCGTCCACGCCTCCGACCTCCGTGTCTTCACATTCGGCGCGGCTCTGATGGCTGCCGTCTCGCTCGCGGCCGCCTGGCCGTCCGCCCGGCGCGCCGCGCGCACCGACCCGATGGACGCGCTCCGAAGCGAATGAGCCCGAAGAGGTAAACCGATGAACGCATTTTTCCAGGACGTTCGGTATGCGGCCCGCTCGCTCCGCAAGAATCCGGGATTCGCCGCGATCGCGGTCGTCACGCTCGCGCTCGGGATCGGCGTGAACACGGCCGTTTTCTCCCTGACGAGAGGAATCCTCCTGCGCCCCCTGCCGTACCGTGAAGCGGACCGCCTTCTGTTCGCCGGTCTCTCCCTTCCCGACTTCCGCGACGTCCGGGATTCCAACCGTTCCTTCGACGGGATGGCGGTGCTCGCCTCCAACCGGTACAACCTCGTTCGCGGCGACGAGTCGGAGCAGGTGCTCGGAGGAGTCGCTTCCGCCGAGTTCTTCCCGCTGCTCGGGTCTCCGCGGCTGGGGCGCGCGTTCGGACCGGCGGAGGAGCACGAGCGCGTCGTCGTCCTCTCCGACCGCTTCTGGAAGTCCCGCTTCGGAGCCGATCCGTCCGTTCTCGGGCGCGCGATGGACATCGGCGGAGCGCCGTACACGATCCTGGGAGTCGCCGGGCCCGAGTTCGAGTTCCCGACCTCCGAGTTTGCCCTCTGGGTGCCGCTGGCCGCGGCGCTCGACGCCACTCCCCAGCAGTTGAACAACCGCTCTCTCCGGATCTTCCGCGCCATCGCGCGCGTCAAGCCCGGGGTCAGCCTCGAGGCGGCGAACGCGGAGGTTCTCGCGATCTCCCGGCGGCTCCAGAAGGAGTACCCGGATACCAACGCGGGCGTGGTCATCGAATTCGAGCCCCTGCGGGAGCGGCTCCTGGGCGGGATCCGGCCGGCGCTCGTCGTTCTGCTTGCGGCCGTCTCGCTCATCCTGCTCATCGCGTGCGCCAACGTCGCCAATCTCACGCTCGCCCGCGCGTCCACGCGGGAGCGCGAGATCGCGATCCGGTCGGCCCTGGGCGCCGGACGCTCACGCATCGTTCGCCAGGTCTTGACCGAAAGTGTCTTTCTCTCGGCGGTCGGCGGGGCGCTCGGCCTGGTGGCCGCGATCTGGTGCGTTTCCGTCCTGCCCCGGCTGGCCCCGGGAGACGTTCCGCGGTTGAGCAGCGTCCGGGTGGACGCCGCCGTGCTCCTCTTCACCTTCGCGGTCGCCGTCGCGACGGGAATCCTGTTCGGCCTGGCGCCCGCGTTGAACGCCTCCCGGTCGTCGCTCGCCGAGCGATTGAAGGAATCGGGCCGCGGCTCGACAGGCGGCGCGAAGGCGCGGCGGTTCCGGCACGGCCTCGTCGCCGCGGAGGTCGCGTTTTCCGTCGTGGTCATGATGGGCGCCGGCCTGCTGGTCCGGAGTCTCCAGAAACTCCTGCACGTCCCCACGGGATTCGAGGCATCCCACCTGCTGACGTTCAACCTCAATCTCTCCGACGAAAAATCGCCCGAACGCCGGGCCGCGCTCGCTCGCGCCGTTCTCGACCGGCTCTCGCTCCTGCCGGGCGTGACGTCGGCGGGGGCCGGCACCGGGCTTCCTCCGGAGACTCCGCAGCGGGCGACGGGGTTCGCGGTGGCCGGGCGTCCGATCGACAACCCGGACGAGGCGCGCGCCTACTTCCTGGCGGTCAGCCCCGGCTACTTCCGGGCGCTCGGGACGCCTCTCTTGGAAGGGCGCGTGTTCAACGACGCCGATCGAAACGGCGGGCCGCCCGTTGTCATCGTGAGCCGCGGGCTCGCGCGGCGGATCTTCCCTTCGGGAGGCGGGGTCGGGCGCAGTCTGAAGCTCGTCAATCCCGAATGGCCGGGCGACTGGCGAACGATCGTCGGAGTCGTGGACGACGTGCGCTACTCCGGAATGGACGATCCGAGCCGCGCCGCGATTTACACGCCGTTCGAGCAGACGCCGTTTCTGTGGAGCTACGTCCTCCTCCGCACGTCGGTGCCTCCGGAGACGCTCACCGCCTCCGTCCGATCGACGGTTCACGCCGTCGCTCCGGGCCTCGTCGCGGCCAGGATCCGGCCGATGGAGCGGGTCGTGTCGTCCAGGGTGGCCCAGCCGCGTTTTCAAGCCTTGCTCCTCTCCGGCTTCGCCCTGCTCGCGCTGCTCCTCTCGTCTATCGGAATCGCCGGCGTGATCTCGCAGGAGGTCGCGCACCGGACCTCGGAGATCGGGATCCGGGTGGCCCTGGGCGCGAGGTCCTCCGACGTTCTGCGGATGATTGCCGGCCAGGGATTCCGTCTGGTTCTCCTCGGCCTGGCCGCCGGAATCCTCGCCGCGCTCGGCGCGACCCGGGTGCTCGCGCGCCTTCTCTTCGAGGTTGGCACGACAGATCCGCTGACCTTCCTCGGGATCGGCACCGTGCTCGCGGCCGTGGGACTCCTCGCGAGCGTCCTGCCCGCTCGCAAGGCGTTGAAGGTGGACCCGGTGGACGCCCTCCGAAACGAATGAGGTGAAGCGATAAGTTCTCTCGTCCAGGATCTTCGCTACGCCGTCCGGACGTTCAAGAAGAGCCCCGGCTTCGCCGCCGTCGCCGTCGCCACTCTCGCGCTCGGGATCGGGGCGAGCTGCGCGATCTACACGGTCGTCCATTCCGTGCTGTTGAAATCGCTCCCCTTCCGCGACTCCGGACGCCTCGTCCGGATCACGTCGGATCTGACCGGACAGGGACTCTCCGACGCGGGCGTGTCGTATCCGGAGCTCTTCGACTACCGCGAGCGCTCCAGGCTCTTCACCGACATCTCGGGCGTCTTCCCGATCAACGCGAACCTGACCGACGGCAACCGGCCGGAGCGGGTCGAGGCGCTGCTCGTGGACGTCAACTACTTCTCGATGCTCGGCGTCGAGGCGAGCGTCGGCCGTCTCTTTCACCCGGAGGACTACCGCCCGGGAATCGCGGAGGTCGGCGTCATCAGCGACGGGCTCTGGAAGCGGCGTTACGGCGCGGACCGCAACGTGATCGGAAAGACATTCCGGTTGGACAACGACACCTACACGATCCTGGGCGTCCTGCCACCCGGGTTCCGCCATCCGGGACACGGGCTGCAGACCGACGTGGACGTCTGGTCCCCCGCGGGATGGACCGCCTCGCCGTTCTCCGACAAACCGAACCGCAGCGCCTACTTTCTGCAGGGCGCGATCGCGCGGCTGGTGCCCGGGGTCTCGGTCGAAGAGGCACGCGCCCGTCTCGCGGCTTTCGGCGCGGCGCTCACGGCCGAGTATCCGAACGACTATCCGAAGACCGCCGGCTGGACGCCGCGTCTCTCCTCTCTCCAGGAAGACCTCGTCGGGAAATCGCGCCCGGCCCTTCTCGTGCTTCTCGGCGCCGTGGCGTTCGTGCTGCTCATCGCGTGCGCGAATGTCGCCAACCTGCTGCTCGCCCGCGCCTCCGGGCGCCGGCGAGAGATCGCCGTGCGGCGGGCCCTCGGCGCGAGCCGTGCGCGCCTCGTCGCGCAGCTCCTGACCGAATCCGTGGTCCTCTCGCTCGTGGGCGGTGGGCTCGGTCTCGCGCTCGGCGTCTGGGGAGTGGACCTTCTTCTCAGGATCGCTCCCGCGGCGCTTCCGCGGACCGGGGAGATCGGGCTCGATCTGACGGTCCTCGCCTTCGCCTTTCTCCTCTCGGCGGTCACGGGGCTCCTGTTCGGAATGGCGCCGGCGATCCAGTCGTCCTGCTCGGAGTTGAACGAGGCGTTGAAGGAGAGCGCGCGGGGTTCGACGGGAGGGCGCGGCGGCAGCCGGCTGCGCGCCCTTCTCGTCGTCGGGGAATTCGCGCTCGCCCTCGTCCTGCTGATCGGCGCGGGCCTGCTTCTCAAGAGCTTCTGGCGACTGCAACGCGTCGATCCCGGCTTCGACGGGAGGAACGTCCTGGCCGCGAGCGTCTGGCTCCCGCAGCCCAACTTGCCCGAGACCGGGCCATACTTCCTCCATCCTCCGCGAGCGCTTCTCTACCGGAGGGTCCTCTCCGGGCTCGGACGCCTGCCCGGCGTCCGGAGCGCCGGCGGGATCAACGTCCTCCCCCTTTCCAATCAGCGTCCGACGATCCGGTTCGCGATCGAAGGACGGGCGGCGGACGCGGGAGGCACGGGCACCGCGGAGAGCTTCCTTGCGAGCCCGGGTTACTTCACGACGATGGGGATCTCGCTCGTCCGGGGGCGCCTCTTCACCGACGCCGAAGACGAGAGGTCCGTGGCCGTCGCCGTCGTCAACGAGGCCTTCGCGCGGCGTTTCTTTCCGGGCGAGGACCCGATCGGCCGCCGAGTCCAGGGAATCGCGTTCCGCGGCCAGCAGCCCTCCTGGACCACGATCGTCGGCATCGTCGAGGACGTCAAGACCCAGGCGCTCGACTCCGCGGCCCGCCCGCAGATCTACCGGTCATTGTGGCAGTCCTCGAACCTGCAGCTTGCGTTTGTCGTCAAGACGGGAGCGGCGGCGGCGGGGCTCGCGCCGGCGATCGGCCGCGAGGTCCGCGCCGCCGATCCGGACCTGCCCGTCTTCGCCGTCCGGCCGATGGAGGACCTGCTCTCCGCCGCCGTCGCGCCGCGGCGTTTCGCGCTCGACCTGCTCGCGCTCTTCGCGGGCGTGGCGCTGACGCTCGCCGCGGTCGGCGTCTACGCCGTGATGGCCTACACCGTTTCGCAGCGGATGCACGAGATCGGCATCCGCATGGCGCTCGGCGCGCAGCGCCGGGACGTCTTCGGTCTCGTGCTCGGCCAGGGGTTCCGCCTGACCGTTCTCAGCGTCGTCCTCGGCCTCGCGGGCGCCCTCGCGCTCACGCGGGGCCTCTCGATGCTCCTCTACGAAGTCGGCCCCAGAGACCCGCTGACGTATGCCGCCATCGCCGCGCTGCTGTGCTTCGTCGCGCTCGCCGCCTGCTGCGTCCCGGCTCGCCGCGCGACGCGGCTCGATCCGATGGCGGCCCTGCGGACCGAATGAGATATCCGGGTTAGATTTACATCATGAAGGCGTCCGGTTCCCGCCCCGGCGGCAGCCCCGTTCCCGAACCGTGAAAACGCCCGACGCCGCCTCGCCCGACCGGGTTCTCGTCGCTGACGACCAGCGCGACGTGCTCGAGGCCCTGCGCCTGCTGCTCAAGGGGGAAGGCTTCGCGATCGAGACGGCCTCCTCCCCGGCCGCCGTCCTCGCCGCGCTCGACGTGAAGGACTTCGACGTCGTGCTCATGGATCTGAACTACGCGCGGGACACCACGTCGGGCCACGAAGGGCTCGACCTGCTCGCGCGGATCCGTGAGCTCGACGCGACGCTGCCGGTCATCGTCATGACGGCCTGGGGCACGGTGGACCTCGCCGTCGAGGCGATGCGCCGCGGGGCGCGCGACTTCGTCCAGAAGCCGTGGGACAACACGCGCCTGCTGACGACGCTGCGCACGCAGATCGCGCTGGGGCGCGCCCTGCGCCGCGGACAGCGGCTCGAGGCGGAGAACCGCATCCTGCGGCAGGACGGCGAGCCGGAGATGATCGCGGAGTCGGCGGCCATGCGCCCGGTGCTCGAGATGATCGAGCGGGTTGGGCCCTCCGACGCGAACGTTCTCATCATCGGGGAGAACGGAACCGGGAAGGGGATGGTCGCGCGGGCCCTTCACGCCGCGTCGCGCCGCTCCTCGCGGCCGCTCGTCACGCTGAACGCCGGCGGGATCTCCGAAGGCGTCTTCGAGAGCGAACTCTTCGGGCACGTCAAGGGCGCGTTCACCGACGCGCGCGCGGACCGCGTCGGGCGCTTCGAGCTCGCCGATGGCGGAACGCTCTTCTTGGACGAGATCGCCAACGTGCCCTCGAGCCAGCAGGCCAAGCTCTTGAGAGTCCTCGAGACGGGAGAGTTCGAGCGGCTGGGCTCCTCGCGCACGCGAAAGGTGGACGTGCGGATGCTCTCGGCCACCAACGCCGACATCCACGCGGAGGTCACCGCGGGCCGGTTCCGCCAGGACCTCCTCTTCCGCTTGAACACGATCGAGATCCGCCTCCCCCCGCTGCGCGAGCGCGGCGAGGACATCCCGGCGCTGGCGCTGCATTTCCTGGCTCGCCACGCTCGCCGTTACCACAAGGACATCCGCCATTTCGATGCGGCGGCGCTCCAGGCCATGCTCGACCATCCCTGGCCGGGCAACGTGCGCGAGCTCGACCACGCCGTCGAGCGCGCGACGCTGATGGCGCGCGGCGACTCGATCGAGGCGCGTGACCTGGGACTTCGTCTGCCGGGGGAAGGGGCGCCGCAGCTCGACCACATGAGCCTCGAGGAAGTCGAGAGGGTCCTCGTCCAGAAGGCGATGGCCCGCTACGCGGGCAACGTCAGCCACGCCGCGCGCGCCCTCGGCCTCTCGCGCAGCGCGCTCTACCGCCGCCTGGAAAAATTGTGAATGGTGAGATTTGTTCACAATTCACAACTGAATGAGACGTCTCCGCCACGACCGGCGCATCCTCCTCTACGCGGCGCTGGCGGCGCTTCCCGCGGTCGCGGTTGCCCTCCTTCTCCTGTGGCTCGGGAACTTCGCGCCGAGGACCCGCTGGACGCTCACCGCCGTCATCCTCCTCTCGTGGATCGCGTTCGCTTCCTCGCTCTGGGAGCGCTTGGTCCGGCCCCTCCAGACGGTCTCCAACCTGCTCGCCGCGATGCGGGAAGGAGATTTCTCCATTCGCGCGCGCGGCGCCCGCGCCGGCGATCCCCTGGGCGAGGTGCTCTTCGAGGTCAACGCGCTGACGGAGACGCTGCAGCACCAGCGCCTGAAGGCGCTCGAGGCGACCGCGCTGCTCTCGCGGGTGATGGCCGAGATCGACGTCGCCGTCTTCGCGTTCGACCAGGCCGGGAAGCTGAAG
>Ga0137373_10004725_pt1 | contig 14872 bp, 9 predicted proteins | sample SagtaG_5_FD_104912 | JGI IMG/M metagenome (GOLD analysis project Ga0137373, IMG submission 104912) | Vadose zone soil microbial communities from Sagehorn Ranch, Mendocino, California, USA - Sage1_R_80_16 metaG | ecosystem: Environmental > Terrestrial > Soil > Vadose zone | place: USA: California...
GGTGCTGGCGGTGTTCGCCTTCGCCAGGCTGGCGACCGCGATCCCGTTCACCCCCGGCGGCGCCGGCGTGGTCGAAGCGGTCCTGATCGCCGGGTTGACCGGTGCCGGCGGCCAGCGGGAGCAGGTGACCGCCGCCGTGCTGGTCTTCCGCGCGCTCACCTGGGGGCTGCCGATCCTGGTCGGCATCGTCACCTACCTGTGGTGGCGGCGGCGGGCGGTCGCGGCGGTGGTGGAAGGCGCGGGCGACCCGGCGGCGGTGAAGCCGTCATGAGCGCGGCGACGAAATGGCTCCGCCCGGGCTACGCCCGCCATCCCAGCGACGCCGTACGGCTCGTGCTCGGCACCCTGATCCTGCTGGTCACCGCGGCCGCGATCCACGCCGACCGGGTCGGCCTCCGCGAGACCGACGCGTTCCGCCTGGTGAACGAGCTGGGGTTGCCAAGCTGGACCGACCCGGCGGTGTGGCTGGTGATGCAGCTCGGCGTGATCGGCGCCATCCCCCTCGTGGCCGCCGTCGCGCTCGGCCTGCGCAAGCTGCGCCTGGCGCTCGACGCGGTCCTGGCGGCCGGCAGCATCTACCTGGTCGCCAAGCTGGTGAAGGAGTTCGTCCACCGCGGCCGTCCTCAGACGCTGCTCGACGGTGTGCACATCCTCGGCGAGCCGGCCCGCGGGCTCGGCTACGTCTCGGGGCACTCGGCTGTCGCGGTCGCCCTGGCCACGGTCGCGAGCCCCTACCTCGGGCGCCGCGGCCGGCGGGTCGCCTGGGCGCTCGCCGCCGCCGTCTGTCTCGCCCGCATGTACGTCGGCGCGCACCTGCCGCTCGACGTGCTCGGCGGCGCGGCGATGGGCTGGGCGGCCGGCGGGCTGGTCCACCTCGTCCTCGGCGCGCCCGAGAACCGCCCGTCGCTCACCAAGCTGCGCCGCGTCCTGCAGGAGCACGGGTTCGCGGCCGCGGAGCTCCACCCGGTCGGCAGCGACCAGCGCGGCTCGGCCTGTTACGTGACCGACGACGACGCCGGGTCCGGGCTGTTCGTGAAGGTGGTCCCGCGGGAGTGGCGCGACACCGACCTGGTCTACCGCGCCTGGCGCTGGTTGTCCTTCCGTCGTGGACCGAGGCTGCCCAGCTTCGCCACGCCACTGCACAAGGTCGAGCACGAAGCATCGATGGCCCTGCTCGCCGCCGCCGCCGGCGTGCGCGTCCCCCAGGTCCTGCTGGTCAGGTCCTTCGGCAACGGCGCCGGCCTGTTGGTCGAGCGCCGGCTCCGCGGCCCCACCCTCGCGGAGCTCGGCGCCGACCAGCTCGACGACGAGTTGCTCGCGGCGACCTGGCGGCAGGTCGCGCTGCTGCACCACGCGGGGATCGCCCACGGCGAGCTGCTGCCGCCCAACGTCGTGGTCGACGCCGACGGCGCGCCGCGGCTGGTCGACTTCGACCAGGCGACCGCGGCCGCCGACCCACGGCTCCGGCAGCGCGACAGGACCATGCTGCTGGCCGCGCTGAGCAACCTGGTCGGCCCCGACCGCGCCCACGCGAGTGCCGACGCCGCCCTGGTGCCCGAGGCGGCCACGCCCACCGCACCGCAGCATCCCGCGCAGTCCACCGCCCACCCGTAGACCGGGCACCGTCCAGGCCGGGCTCCGCCGCCGGTGCTCCCCAGGAGGCTCCCTGAGGCTCAGCCGCTGGGGCGCTTCGGGGTCCGGGCCGGCCGGGACGTTGCGGGCCGGCTGTCGCCGCGGGCGGTCCCGGCGCCGGAGGCCTTGGCGGGCTCGCCCGTGTCGGCCTGGGCGATCCTGCTCGGCCGGCCGTTGCCGGTGCCGGGGGGCCGCAGCTCCCGTAGCAGCCGCCTCGCGGTGTCCAGGTCGACGGTGATGCCCTTGTTGCCGAGCGCCGCCAGCAGCTCGTCCGCCGTCACCGGCTCCCCCGGCTTGCGCTGGTCGAGGATGCGGCTGGCGACCGCGAACGGCGCCGGCGCCTTGCCGGCGCGCCGCAGCGCCCCCGGACGCAGCCCAGGCGGCGCCCCCGCGATCGGCGCGGCCGTGCGCGGCGCGAACTCGCTGCCTGCCTCCACCACCACGGTGGCGCGCCTGTGGGTGGGGTCGGTCAGCACCACACTGGGGTTGCCGGACCGCTCCGAGGCGGGCTGCCGCCGGGCGTCGTCGCGCGCCCCGGCCGCCGCCGGCAGCGGCGTGCCGCCGCGCTCCGGCTCCGGCACGCGTTCGCCGTTCGCCGCCGGGACGTCGCGCCTCGGCAAGGTGCCGTCCGCCTGGATGTGCTCGCCGTTGCGCTGCGCGGCCAGGTTGGCCCGGTCGCCGTCGGTCCGCGTCAGCTCCACCGGCAGCGGCAGCGCCGGCAGCCGCGGACCACCACCAGGTAGCCCAGGCTCCATCCCGGCCTGCTCGAACATGGCCTGCAGGCGGGTGATGCGCAGGTTGCTCGCGCGGCGCAGCACCATCATCAGCAGTTCGACGCCGAGCACCAGGGCCGCCGGCGGGATCGCCGCCACCCCGCGCGCCCCCCAGGTCGGCTCCGCGTGCGCCACGTTGAGCACGAAGCTGACGCTGGCCGCGGTGGCCAGCAGCAGCTTCGGCCACAGCACCTCCCACCAGGCGCGGTACTTGCCGGTGGTGGTGAACCACAGGTCGGCGCCGGTGGCGACCACGATGAACGAGTCGACCAGCAGGGGGATCGCCCAGGCGTGCTCCGGCGCGATGCCGTCCGAGCGCACGGCAAAGGCCCGGATCGCCTCGAAGCTGGTGTAGAACGCCAGCGAGGCGATCCCGGCCACGGCCGCGGCCAGCGTCGCGACCAGAATGGTCCGGAAGCGCAGGAGCCACGGGTCCGAGGCGAGGGTGTTCAGCGGCGGTGGCGGTCCTGCAGGCATCACGGGCAGCACTCCCCTGGCGGCGGACCGGTCGGCGGGGTGGGGGCCGCCGCCGGCATGCGTCGGATTACACGCCCACTCCGGGCAGTGGAGCAGACGCGCACACGAAGGCTTCTTCTACAACATCCGCCGCCGCGACACGACTCAGCAGCATTGCGGGTTTCAGGTCGAAACGCGCAGCTCAGGCTGAGGACGGAAAGGGCGGACGAGCTACCCGATCTATCACATGGGACACCGCGACCGCGGCGGGCGCGCTCACAACTGGGCGGTCGTCACGCTGGCGGTCACGCCGAGGAACGCCGCGTACCGGTCCGCGGCAGCCTGCAGGGCAGCGGCCTGTCCGTCGTCGAGCTGGCGGTAGAGGGCCACCTCGACCAGGACCGAGCGCCCCTTCAGGGTGCGCTTCCAGTGGCCGGCCACCTGGCCGTCGAAGATCACCACGCTGTTGAAGGGGATCCCGTCCTGGGTCAGCGACCTGGCGGCGCCGGAGACGTCGAGGACGTACTTGGTCTCGCTGTAGCCGACGACGTACTCGTCGTAGCCCTGCAGCAGGTGGACCCTCGGGGAGGGAGGCCGCGCCGGCGGCGCCGGCTCGGCGAACCAGTAGGACACCCCGTCCACGTCCATCCGCTCGAGCCGGGACGCGACCATCTCGATGCCCTCCCTGACGTCGGCCATCGTCAGGCTCGACCACCAACTGAGGTCCTTGGCGGTGGCCGGCCCATGGCTGCTGAAGTAGCGCAGCACCAGCTCGGCCAGCGCCTCGTCGCGACCACGGCTCGGCGCGAGCGGCACCCGCTCGTCCAGCAGGGCATAGGTGTGCTGCCTGCCGTCAAGGGCGCCGCTGCAGACGACGCCGTTCAGCTCGGCGTTCATCAGGATGTAGGCGAGCCGGAAGCCGCTCGTCGCGATCCCCGCCGCCTCCAGCCTGGCGCCGAGCACCTTGCGGGTGAGCTGGTTCCCGCCCCGCAGGGCGTCGACCAGCAGCGCCGTCGCCCTCCACAGCACGCCTTCGTCCAGCCCGAGCTGACGGTACTGGTAGCCGTTCAGCACCTGGACGCGCGGCCTGGTCAGCTCCAGCATCCAGCGGATGTCCGCCGGCAGGACGAAATGCCACGTCGGCCGCAGCACATGCGTCCGCAGGATGGCACCGTCCGCGAAGGCCCGCTCCACCGCGGCATCGTCGGCACCGCCGGTCCGCTCGGCGAGCGACCACTTCGCCGGGCCGTAGTCCTGCGACTGCACCCCACCCAACCAGCCCACCACCTCCTCGGGACGCTCGAACGAAGCTCCCCAGAGGCGCAGGTTGCGCATCCGCCAGTGGGCCAGACCCTCACCGTCCATGGCCGGCCATGGTAAGCGGCCGGACAGCCCAGGCGCTCCAGCCGGGAGCTGCCCGGTCGGCTCAGCCCACCTTCGGCGTCGCCCGCTCCACGATCGCGTCGAAATCAAGGCCCGGTCGAGTACCACCTACACAAGGCGTTCCGCAAGCTCGACGTGAAGACACGCACCCAGCTTGCACACCGCATGTCGTAGTTAGGCCGCTCGGAACGGGACTCCCGCAGGTAGTGCTGTCAGCCTTCGGCCTTCCTGCCGGCCGACAGGCTCGCGATCTGCGCCCGGGCGGCGGCCACCAACTCCTCATTGGTGTTCGCGTGGCCGTCCAGGCCCCAACCTCCGTCGGGCGCCTCGGTCAACAGCACCCAGGTCCGGCTGGCCAGCGTCGGGTCACCAGCAGCATCGGCGGCGATGCGGGTCAGCTGCTCGACCACAGCCAGCTGCTTGCCACGATCGAGCGCACCTGCGTTGGTGAGAACCTGGATCCGCACGTAGTTGGTGTCCCCGTCGACGTTGGAGAGGCTGCCAGCGGGCAGGTCGTGGACGAAGGCCGCGGTGTTCTTTCGGAACATGGGGATGTCCGGCACCTGCTCGACCGCCATGACCGCGGCCGCAAGATCCGCGGCGAGCCGGTGCTTGTCGGCAAAGGTCCCAGCCGTCGCATAGACGTCGATCATGGGCATGGCAAGACTCCTTCGGCAGATCGGGGCTGTCCCCTACAGGCCCTGGTAGAGATGGTCCGCGCCGATCGTGTCGGCCAGGCAATTAGCCATCTCGGCGGAGATGGCCAGCACCGCCGTAACGGCCTGTGGTGGTGGATGGCCACCTTGGCGCGCCACTGCCGAGTCTCGCCGCGCTGCCGCGCTATGTCACGAGGGATTCTTCTTCAAGGGCGTTCGCGGCGGTGCGGATCACGTCGACCACGAGGTTGGGGTTCGAAAGCATTGGGACGTGGCTGCTCTCGACCTCGTACGTGGTGGCTCCCATGCGCTTCGCGACGAAGCGCTGCAGGTCGGGCTGGACGGTGCGGTCGTTCTTGGCCACGACGTACGCGCTCGGCTTCGACCGCCACGCGACGCCTTCGACCTTCTGGTTGAAGAGGTCCGCTGCGGGGGCTGTGGCGGCCGCCCACACGACCTGCTTCTCCTCCTCGGGCAGGTCGCCGGCGAAGGTGTCGACGCCGCTCGGGAGCAGCCAGACGCGTCCGTCCGCGACCTCGATGTGCTGAAAGACGTCCGTCACAGGGAACTTGTCCTGCTGGCTCTGCGACGTCTCCTCCTCGTTGGCGGCCAGACGCCCGGCGTACAGAGCGGCATAGAGCGTCTCGCTGTAGATCTCGCGTGCCCTCGTGGGGTCGAGTGGTTTGAGCAGCTCAGCCGCCTTGAGGAGCCTGCCAGGCGCTTCTCCGCCGCGACCGAGCGCGAACGCGAGGCGGGCGCTCACGACGTGGAGCGTCGCGACCTGCAGCTCGTCGAGGGCGGATCGTCGTGCGATCGCCAGCAGATCCCGGGCCGTCGCGGGCTCGCCGGCGGCCAGCTTTGCCTGGGCGGCGGCGAGCGCTCGCGACCCCCGTCGATCGGCGTCGGCGGTCAGCGCCAGCGCGCGCTGTCGGAACGCAGCCGCCGCGGCCAAACCGCCGCGCGCCTGTGCCCGATCGGCCGAGCGCTCCAACTCCGCCGCGGTCTCCTCATCAGGTCCGGGTGCCGCAAGAGCTCGGTGCCAAGCTCGACGGTCGGGATCGGCCTCCGGGTCCGTCGCCTCCGCAAGCGCGCGATGCGCGCGGCGTCGCGCGCTCTGGGATGCCAACCGGTACGTCGCGGACCGGACCAGCGGATGACGGAACACGACCGTGGCGCCGACGTGCAGCAGCCCGGCTTCCTGCAGCTCGTCGGCGGCATGGCGCGGGACGCCTGCCAGATCCGCCGCCCTCCAAAGCAGAGGTGGGTCGCCTATGAAAGCTCTCCTCCCGTACAACCCACACGCCCCGGGAGTCGGATTCGCGGAGGCCTCCACTTCCGCCCGGATCATCGGCGGTCAGACCCTGCGAAAGCTCCAGGAGTGCGAGTGGGTTTCCGCCGGTCTCGGCGATGAACCGCTCAAGGATTCGCTCGTCAACCGCAGCCCTTGGTACGGACGCGAGCACGCCTCGGGCTGCATCGCCATCCAGGCCGGGGATCAGCAGCTCCGGCAGTCCCCTCAGCGGCTCGATCGACTCGCGAACTGCGAACACGATGCCGACGGCCTCGGCCCGCAGCCGCCGCGCGACAAAAGCAAGCGTCCGTGCGGCCGCCCTGGACATCTCCTCCGACCGCAACGTCACCTCTGGCTGCCGGCGCGAGGGCCCGGGGCGGACCGCCGTTGGCGTCCATACCGACCGTCTCAGGCGGGGCGCCTCCACATTGGAGGCGGCCCTGTGGTCGTCCTACCACTGTTCGCCTGGCCGCCCTCATCCACCTGTAACGACGCGCTCAGCGAGCGCCGGTCGCGATGAAGGGGATCGCCCATCTACCGCCACGGGTGCCGATCCCCGCAGCCAACGCTCAGCGTAGCGATGGGCGACCTGGGCGGCGCGGTCATCGTCAAAGGTTGCACGGCGGTGTGCGGCGTGGCGAACCAGCAACGCCGCGGCGTAGGTACGGCCGAGGCTGAGAGCGAAATCGCGCATCTGCTCCTGCAGCGCGTCGCCGTCAGTCTTCGGCCACGCCCGCACGCTCTCCAGTAGGACCTGGCGCCAATGATCGACAAGATCAGCAGGGAGACCCGTTCCGAGCGCTGTGCGCAAGCTGGCGGTCTGCTCGGACAGGTCTTCGAGGAGCGCCGTGACGGCCTCCTCCCGGGATTCCGCGCGCAACAGGTCAAGGCTCAGGACGTTCGTCGTGCCCTCCCAGATGGGCAGCACCTGGGCGTTGCGCAGGAGGCTCGGGATGCCGGTGTCCTCGATGTACCCGGCGCCGCCGAAGGCCTCGACCACCTCGCTGGCATGGGCTACGGCATCCTTGGCAGTGAGCAGCTTGATGGTCGGGACGAGCGCTCGAAGCGCGCGTTGCTCCGGTTCGCTCGCCACCCCGTGCTCCATCCGGCCCAGCAGTTCCATCCCACGGACCGCGAGCGCGAAGGCCGCCTCCGCCTCGACCGCCAGATCGGCGAGGGTCGCCCTGTGCAGCGGCAGGTCGATCAGCGGCCGACCGAACGCGTGGCGTACCCGGGCGTACGCCACCGCCAGTTCGACCCCTCGTCGCATGCCCGCAGCGGAGCTGATGGCGTTGTGCATGCGAGTGACGTTGAGCATCCCCGCGATCTTCTTGAGTCCCCCGTCGACGCTGCCGACCGGGGTCGCGTAGGCACCGGCGAGCGTGAGTTCCGCGGTGGGCAGCGCACGGGTTCCGAGCTTGTCCTTCAGCCGGTTCACCAGGATGGTCGAGCCGAGCTGCGTCTGGCCGCTGCACGGGTCGATCCGCTCGACGAGGAACAGGCCGAGGCCCCGGCTACCGTCCGCCGCGCCTTCGGGTCGGGCGAGCGCGAGCGCGCAGTCGGCGGTCGTCGCCGAGGTGAACCACTTGGTGCCGTACAGGCGCCACTCCCCCGCCTCGTCGCGCCGCGCCACCGTCGAGGTACGGCCGACATCGGAGCCGCCCTCGCGCTCGGTCATCCACTGGCCCGAGGTCCACGCCCGGTCGGGGTCGCGGCTCGTCAGCCGGGGGACGACTCGCTCGCGCAGTTCAGTGGGAGCGTAGTCGAGCAGCACGCGGACGGCCGCGTCCGTCATGGCCATGTGGCACGTGTAGACGGCGGATGAGGGGGCGTAGAGATGGATCAGCGCATGCTGGACGACACGGTCGTAGCAGCCGTGGCGATCCTCGTACGGAAGGGCGCACAGGCCCGCGCGCGCCTGGACGGCGTGGAACTCCGCCCAGGCGCGGTGTAGCTCGATCCGGTCGACCCGCCGGCCCCACGGGTCGTAGTGCACCAGCCTCGGCGGAGTCGCCTCGGCCTCTTCCGCGAGCCGGGCCAGTTCACCGGCCGCAGCCTCACCCATCTGGTCGAGTTCAGGCTCGACCTGCGCCAAGACCTCCGCCGGGAGCAAGCGCTCAAGATGCTCGTGAAGGACCACATCCGAGCGGTAGGTGTTCCGCAACCTGGGAGGCTCTTGGAAGAACATACAACGATCCTCTCTCGGCACCGGATCGGACGTACGACGAACCCTAACCACAGGCGGCAGCTCGGTCACGCCGTGGATTCAGAAAACATTCGCGGCGCCCATCCTGCTTCTCGGTCATCGCCGTGCCGCAGAGGGCGCCGGCCTTCGCGGCGAGGGGGCGCAGCCCCGGGTCGTAGGCGGTGGCGGTCAGCTTTGGCTCCCAGAGCTGGGCCAGCTCGGGGGGCGCCGGCCCGCAGGGCGGGGACGGCGGCGTGGGTCATGCTGACCGGGCAGCCGTGGCCGGCTACGACCTGCTGCCAGACGTAGAACAGGGCGGCCCGGGCGACGTGGGCGCCGGGGCGGGACCAGCGCCAGCTGCCGGCGTGGACGCCGTGCTCGACGGCGCTGCAGAGGAGGCGGTGCCAGGCGGGGTGGAACTCGACCTCGTCGATGCGGCGGCAGCACCATAGGGTCCGATGTTGCGGGGGCACCGTGCTGCTCAACCTGCTGCTGCGCCAACCAATAGCCACCACCATCCGTCTGGTTGTTGGGAACGATCGGAGGTACGAAGATGCGAAGCAAGACCGAACGCCGAGCCCGCCGCCTGGCGCTGGTCACGGTGGCGGTGCCGGTCGCCGCGTGGGCCTTGGAGCAGGTCGCCCGCCGCGCTGAGGCCCGCGACAGGACCTCTCCGGCCAGTCGGCGGCTGCGGTAAGGCGCCGACGTCGTGCGACGCTTCGGCCGTGGGCCACTGGCCGACCGGCTGGACCGCGGGCCGGTCACCAGGGGCACTTCGGGGGATCGCTGACCTCGGCCAGGCGAGCGGCGCGCGGAGCGCCGCTCGCTAGACGGGCTGCCCCCGTTGGGCGTCGGCGGCGGCCTCGCCCGGTGGCGATGCCCAGGACCACACCCAGTCCCTGACGTCCGGGGCGTCGTCGCCGACCCGCCGGGTGTACGCGCGGTGGCGCAGCCGCTCGTCGCCCATGCGCTGGCGCAGCGACGCGGCGCGCTGGGCGAGGCCGGGCACCCGGTCGATCACGTCGATGACCAGGTGGAAGCGGTCCAGGTCGTTGAGCATCACCATGTCGAACGGCGTGGTGGTGCTGCCCTCCTCCTTGAAGCCGCGCACGTGCAGGCCGGCATGGTTGCTGCGGCGGTAGGTGAGGCGGTGGATGAGCGACGGGTAGCCGTGGTAGGCGAAGATGACGGGGCGGTCGCGGGTGAAGAGCGCGTCGAACTCGGCGTCGGGGAGCCCGTGAGGGTGCTCGGACTCCGGCTGCAGGCGCATGAGGTCGACGACGTTGAGCACCCGCACGCGCAGGTCGGGGAGGTGCTCGCGGAGGAGCGACACCGCGGCGAGCGTCTCCAGGGTGGGGACGTCGCCGGCGCAGGCGAGCACCACGTCGGGGTCGCCGCCGTCGTTGCTGGCCCATTCCCAGATGCCGATGCCGCGCGCGCAGTGGAGCACCGCCTCGTCCATCGACAGGTACTGCAGGGCCGGCTGCTTGCCGGCCACGATCACGTTGACGTACTGGCGGCTGCGCAGGCAGTGGTCGGCGACCGAGAGCAGGCAGTTGGCGTCCGGGGGCAGGTACACCCGGATGACCCCGGCCCGCTTGTTGACCACGAGGTCGATGAAGCCGGGGTCCTGGTGGGAGAAGCCGTTGTGGTCCTGGCGCCAGACGTGCGAGGAGAGCAGGTAGTTCAGTGATGGGATCGGGCGCCGCCAGGCGATGCGGTTGGTCGTCTCCAGCCACTTGGCGTGCTGGTTGAACATCGAGTCGACGATGTGGATGAACGCCTCGTAGGAGTTGAACAGCCCGTGCCGGCCGGTCAGCGTGTAGCCTTCCAGCCAGCCCTGGCACAGGTGCTCGCTCAGCACCTCCATGACCCGGCCGTCCGGGGCCAGGTGGTCGTCGCCCGGCACCCGCTCGGCATCCCAGGCGCGGTCGGTGACCTCGAAGACGGCGTCCAGGCGGTTGGAGTTGGTCTCGTCGGGACCCATCAGCCGGAAGGTGGTCGGGTTGGCGGCGATCACGTCGCGGAGGAAGCCGCCGAGGACGCGGGTCGCCTCGGCGGTGGTGGCGCCCGGCTTGGCCACGTCGACGCCGTAGGCGCGAAACTCGGGCAGCTCGAGCGGGCGCACCAGCGGGCCGCCGTTGGCGTGCGGGTTGGCGCCCATGCGCCGCTCACGCCTGGGCGCGAGCTCGGCGAGCTCCGCACGGAGGGCACCGGCCTCGTCGAACAGCTCATCCGGCCGGTAGGAGCGCAGCCAGGCCTCCAGCTCGCGCAGGTGGTCCGGCCGCTGCGCCAGGCCCGCCAGCGGCACCTGGTGCGCCCGGAAGGTGCCCTCCACGGCGACGCCGTCGACCTCGCCCGGGCCGGTCCACCCCTTGGGGGTGCGCAGGACGATCATCGGCCAGCGCGGCCGGGCCGCGTTCCCCTCCGCGCGGGCGTGGCGCTGGATGGCGCCGATCTCGGCGACGACCTCGTCCAGCGTCGCGGCCATGCGCTGGTGCATGGCCTCGGGCTCCGACCCGGTCACGAACCGCGGCGCGTACCCGTAGCCCTCCAGCAGCGAGCGGAGCTCGTCCTCGGGGATGCGGGCCAGGATCGTGGGGTTGGCGATCTTGTAGCCGTTCAGGTGCAGGATCGGCAGGACCGCGCCGTCGCGCACGGGGTTGAGGAACTTGTTGGAATGCCAGCTTGCGGCCAGCGGGCCGGTCTCCGCCTCCCCGTCGCCGACGACGCAGCAGACCAGCAGGTCGGGGTTGTCGAACGCGGCGCCGTAGGCGTGCACCAGCGCGTAGCCGAGCTCGCCGCCCTCGTTGATGGATCCCGGCGTCTCCGCCGCCACGTGGCTGGGGATGCCGCCCGGGAACGAGAACTGGCGGAACAGCCGCCGCAGCCCTTCGGAGTCGGGGCCGACGTGGGGGTAGACCTGCGAGTAGGTGCCCTCCAGGTAGACGTTGGCCACCAGCCCCGGCCCGCCGTGCCCGGGCCCGGTCACGTAGATGGCGTCGAGGTCCTCCCGGCGGATGACGCGGTTCATGTGCGCGTAGACGAAGTTCAGCCCGGGCGTGGTGCCCCAGTGGCCCAGCAGGCGCGGCTTTACGTGCTCCAGGCGCAGCGGCTCGCGCAGCAGCGGGTTGTCCAGCAGGTAGATCTGGCCGACCGAGAGGTAGTTCGCGGCCCGCCAGTAGGCGTCCAGGTGGGCCAGCTCGTCTGGACCCAGCGGGCCCCGGCCGGCCTGCGTGCCGGCCTCAGCAGTGGTAGCCATCGTGCTCCCCGTGGTCGACCTCGCCGTCACCGGACTTCCTCAATCGTCCACCCTGCGGAACCGGAGCAGGTGGTGCCGCCTCGGGCGCGAAGAGGGCCGAGTACCCGCCGGCGCTCCTGCTTACCCTTGACGGTACGCTCCCGCTGGGCAAGCCCGGCCACGACCGGGCGACGTCGTTCACCTTTGACGGGGTACGGTGACTGCGTGGAGCGCAACGTCTACCTGACGGCGATCGAGCCGGGCAGCGGCAAGTCGGCCGTTGCCCTCGGGGTCATGGAGGCGCTGGCCTCGCTGGGGCGGGTCGGCTACTTCCGGCCGATCGTCGCCGCAGGCTCGCGGCCGGACAACGACATCGAGCTGATCCGGCGCCACTACCGGCTGCCCCAGACCTACGAGGAGTCGTACGGGGCGGTGGTCGACGACCTGCGGGCGATGAGCGACCGCGACCGCTACGAGCAGCTGCTCAAGCGGATCATGGAGGCCTACAAGCGGCTGGACGACGCCACCGACCTGCTGCTGGTCGAGGGCAGCGACTTCAGCGAGGCGTCGCGGGCGCTGGAGTTCGACTTCAACGCCGACGCCGCCAACCACCTCGGCTGCCCGGTGCTGCTGGTGGTGCGGGGCAGCGGCCGGTCGGTGGAGCAGGTGCTGGAGGTCGTCCAGCTGGCCCACGGGTCGCTGACCGGGCGCGGCTGCACGATCCTGGCCACCGTCTGCAACCGGGTCGCCCCGGCGCTCACGGAGGAGCTGCGCGTCCGGGTGCACGAGGTGGTCGGCGACGAGCCGGCCTACGTCCTGCCCGAGGTGCCGGGGCTGGCCGCGCCCACTGTGGCCGAGGTCGCCGAGGCGTTGGCGGCCCGGTTCCTGCGGCCGGCGGGGGGTGCCGAGGAGCCGAGCAGCCGCCGCGAGGTCGCCCGCGTGATCGTCGGGGCGATGAGCCTGCCCCACTTCCTGGACCACATCGGCGACGGCGACCTGATCATCACCCCCGGCGACCGCGCCGACCTGATCGTCGGCAGCCTGGCCTCCCGGTTCTCCGGCACCTACCCGAACGTCGCCGGCCTGGTGCTGACCGGCGGGCTGGTGCCCGAGCCGTCGGTGCTCAAGCTGATCGAGGGCCTCGGCGGGTCGCAGGTGCCGGTCCTGGCCGTCGGGGCCGACACCTACCAGACGGCCGCGACCGTCGCCGGCGTCCGCGGGGTCCTCACCCCCGACAGCGAGCGCAAGATCGCCGCCGCCCTCGGGGTGTTCGCCGAGCACGTGGACCGCCAGGCCCTGCTGGGCCGGATCGAGGTGACCCGCACCGAGCGGGTGACCCCGCTGATGTTCGAGCAGCGGCTGGCCGAGCGGGCCAGGGCCGACCGCCGCCACATCGTGCTGCCCGAGGGCGGCGACGACCGGATCCTGCGCGCGGCCGAGCAGGTGCTGCTGCGCGGGATGGCCGATCTGACCGTCCTCGGCGACCCCGACACGGTCAAGGACCGGGCCGCCGCGCTCGGCCTGGAGCTTCCCGGCCTGCGGGTGGTGGACCCGCAGCACTCGGAGTGGCGCGAGGACTTCGCCCGGACCTACCAGGAGCTGCGCCGCCACAAGGGGGTGGCACCCCAGCTCGCCGAGGACCTGATGGCCGACGTCTCCTACTTCGGCACCATGATGGTCTACAAGGGCCTGGCCGATGGGATGGTGTCGGGCGCGGCCCACACCACCGCCCACACCATCCGGCCGGCGTTCGAGTTCATCCGCACCGTCCCCGGCACCTCGATCGTGTCCAGCGTGTTCTTCATGCTGCTGGCCGACCGGGTCCTGGTCTACGGCGACTGCGCGGTGGTGCCCAACCCCAGCGCCGAACAGCTGGCCGACATCGCCGTCGCCTCGGCGGGCACGGCCGCCCGGTTCGGGGTCGAGCCACGCGTGGCGATGCTGTCGTACTCGACCGGAGAGTCCGGGCTCGGCAGCGACGTCGAGAAGGTCCGGCGGGCGACCGCGGTCGCCCGCCAGCGCCGGCCCGACCTCCTGATCGAGGGCCCGATCCAGTACGACGCGGCCATCGACCCGCAGGTCGCCCACTCCAAGCTGCCCGACAGCCAGGTCGCCGGCCGGGCGACGGTGTTCGTGTTCCCGGACCTGAACACCGGCAACAACACCTACAAGGCGGTGCAGCGCTCGGCCAACGCGGTCGCCGTCGGGCCGGTGCTGCAGGGCCTGCGCAAGCCGGTCAACGACCTCTCGCGGGGGGCCACCGTGGCCGACATCGTCAACACCGTGGCCATCACCGCCGTCCAGGCCCGGGGGCGGGCCGATGCCTAGGGTCCTGGTCCTCAACACCGGTTCCTCGTCCGTCAAATACCGGCTCTTCGAGATGGACGGGCAGGTGGTGCTCGCCTCGGGGGTGCTGGAGCGGATCGGGGAGGCCGAGTCCAAGCTGACCCACCAGGCCCAGGGTGCGGAGCCGCTGGTCGTGGAGGGTCGCGTGGCCGACCACGCGGACGGGTTCGACCGGGTCTTCCGGGCCTTCGAGACCGCCGGCGGCCCGATCGGCGACCTGGCGGGCATCGGCCACCGGGTGGTCCACGGCGGCGACCGGCTCACCGCCCCGACCCTGCTCGACGACGAGGCCGTCGAGGCGATCACCGAGCAGGCTCCACTGGCCCCGCTGCACAACCCGAGCAACCTGCTCGGCATCCAGATCGCCATGGCCAGCTTCCCCCAGACCCCGCAGGTGGCCGTGTTCGACACCGCCTTCCACCGGACGATGCCGCCGCGGGCCTGGCGCTACGCCCTCCCCGCCGAGCTGGCCACCAGGCTGCGCATCCGCCGCTACGGCTTCCACGGCACCTCGCACGCGTACGTGTCCCGCAAGGCGGCCGAGCACCTGGACCGCCCGGCCGGCGATTTGCACCTGATCACCCTGCACCTGGGCAACGGGGCCAGCGCGGCCGCGGTCGCCGGCGGCCGCTGCATCGACACCTCGATGGGCCTGACCCCGCTGGAGGGCCTCGTCATGGGCACCCGCAGCGGCGACCTGGACCCGGCGGTCGTGTTCTACCTGCACCGCGAGGCCGGGCTGTCGGTCGGCGAGATCGACGACCTGCTCAACAAGCGCAGCGGCATGCTCGGGCTGGCCGGGGCCAACGACATGCGCGAGGTCGAGCGCCGGGCCGCCGCCGGCGACGCGGCGGCCGCCGAGGCCCTCGAGGTGTACTGCTACCGCATCCGCAAGTACGTGGGCGCCTA
>Ga0137373_10004727_pt1 | contig 14865 bp, 13 predicted proteins | sample SagtaG_5_FD_104912 | JGI IMG/M metagenome (GOLD analysis project Ga0137373, IMG submission 104912) | Vadose zone soil microbial communities from Sagehorn Ranch, Mendocino, California, USA - Sage1_R_80_16 metaG | ecosystem: Environmental > Terrestrial > Soil > Vadose zone | place: USA...
GAGGATCTCGGCCTGACGGGTACGCACGTCGGCTGCGACACGAGCCAGTGCGGCGCCTGTACGGTGCTCCTGGACAATCGGCCAGTCAAAGCGTGCACGCTGTTCGCCGTGCAGGCCGACGGTCACCAGCTCAGAACTGTCGAAGGCCTGGCCACGAATGGTCAGCTGCACCCGCTCCAGCAGGCCTTCTGGGACGAACATGGCCTGCAGTGCGGGTTCTGTACGTCAGGCATGCTGATGACCGCGGCCGCCCTCCTCGAGGCCAATCCGCGACCCAGCGAAGCCGAGATTCGTAAAGGCCTCGAAGGCAACCTGTGCCGCTGCACGGGCTACACCAATATTGTCCGCGCGGTGCAGTCCGCCAGTCAGGCAATCGTCAGTGGCGCGGGCGTTTCGGCCGGCGCCGCGACCGCGGGGAGGGCGTAGACCGATGGCTATTTCCCAGATGATCGGGGCGAAGATTCATCGCCGCGAAGACCCGCGACTGATCACTGGCGGCGGACGGTACATCGAGGACCTGGTACGACCGGGCACGCTCACGATGGCCGTGGTGCGCAGCCCACACGCGCACGCGCGCATCACCAATATCAATACCGCGCAGGCGCAGGCCATCCCTGGCGTGGTCGCCGTCCTCACCGCCGCCGACTTCAAGTCGTCCCTGACCGGCACGCACCCGGTCGCGCCCGCCTTCGTGCCCGACAAGCACACTGTCCCCGAGCGCTTTCCGATCGCCGAATCTGAGGTCGTCTTCCAGGGCGAACCGGTCGCGGTTGTGGTCGCCGAGACCCGCAAGCTGGCCACCGATGCCGCGGCGGCGGTCGAGGTCCAATACGAGCCACTGCCGGCAGTGCAGGATCTGATCGCGGCAATCGAGTCGTCCAGCCCGAAGGTGAATACTAGCGCGGTCGACAACGTCGGCTGGGATCTCACGTTCTCACCTGAAGACAACGTCAAGGACGCGTTCAGCCAAGCCGAGATTGTCGTCAAAGAGCGCATCCTGCAGCAGCGCCTGGCGCCGATGCCGATCGAGCCGCGCGGCGTCATGGCCGAGTGGAGCCCATTCGACGATCAGCTGACGATCTGGCTGGCGACGCAGAACCCGCACTTCATCCGACTGTTCGTCTCGGGTGCGATGGGCCTGCCCGAGACCAAGGTGCGGGTCATCTCACACGATGTCGGCGGCGGTTTTGGCAGCAAGATCTCGCCCTACCCGGAGGACTACCTGGTGCCCGCCGCGGCGCGGCTGCTCAAGCGGCCGATTCGCTGGATCGAGACGCGCACCGAGAGCCTGCAGACCACGACACACGGGCGCGGTCAGATCTTCGACGTCGAGCTCGCGGCCAAGCGAGATGGCTCGTTCTTGGCGCTGAAGGTCATCCAGTATCTCGATCTTGGCGCGTACATCGGCACATTTGGCGCCTTCCAGGCGTGTGCCTGTCTGCTGGCCGGCGGCGCCTACAACTGGCCTGGCGGGATTGCCGCGCGGACCGTTGGCGTGCTGACCAATCGGGTTTCGACTGATCCGTACCGAGGTGCTGGTCGGCCTGAGGCGACGCATCTCATCGAGCGTATGGTCGACAAGCTGGCCCAGGAGCTGGGCATGGACTCGGCCGAAATTCGGCGCAAGAACTTCATCCAGTCCAGCCAGTTCCCGTACACCAGTCCGTTCGGATTCGTCTATGACTCGGGCAACTACGAGGGCGCACTCGACAAAGCCATGCAGACCATCGGCTACAACGAGCTGCGCCAGCGGCAGAAGCAAGCGCGCGCCGAGGGCCGCTATGTCGGGATTGGGCTTTCGTCATGGATCGAGATCTGCGGCTTCGGGCCGAGTGCCGCCACCGCGGGCGCGACCGGCGGCCTGGCGCTCATCGAATCGGCCCAGGTGCGCATGCATCCGACCGGGTCGGTGCAGGTGTACGTCGGCACCCACGCGCACGGCCAGGGTCACGAAACGACGTTTGCGCAGATTGCGTCGGACACGCTTGGCGTGCCGTACGAGTCGATCGAGGTGCGCCACGGCGACACGGCCGAGGGACCAGCGTTCGGCTACGGCACGTACGGGAGTCGCAGCCTCGCCGTGGGCGGCATGGCGGTCCACGCGGCCTCGAAGAAGATCGTCGAAAAAGCACACAAGATCGCGGCGCACTTGCTCGAAGCCTCGCCCGATGACGTCGTCTACGATCAGGGACGGTTCCACGTGCGCGGCAACCCTGGCACGGCCAAGGCGATGGGCGAAATCGCATTCGCCGCGTACGGCGCAAACCTGCCGGAGGGCGTCGATCACGGCATGGAGGCGATCTCGTACTTCGATCCGCCTAATTTTGTGTGGCCGTTCGGCACACACATCGCGCTGGTCGAGGTCGATGCAGCCACGGGTGATGTGGACCTCCAGAAGTACGTCGCGGTTGACGACTGCGGCAAGGTGATCAATCCGCTCATCGTGGAGGGCCAGCTGCAGGGTGGCATCGCTCAGGGCATCGCCCAGGCGTTGTACGAAGAAGTCGCGTACGACCCCGAAAGTGGTCAGCTGATGACGGGCTCGCTGATCGACTATCTGGTGCCGACGGCGAACGAGATTCCAGCGCCAATCCTGGATCGGACGGTGACCCCGAGTCCGAGCAATCCGCTTGGCGTCAAAGGCATTGGCGAGGCTGGCACGATTGCCGCGAGCGCGGCCGTGATCAACGCCGTCGTCGATGCGCTCTCGCCGCTCGGTATCAACCATGTCGATATGCCCGCTAGTCCGGATCGGCTCTGGGCGCAGATTCAGGCAGCGCAGGGAGGAGCCCGCTGATGATTCCTGCCGCTTTTTCCTATCAGCGTGCTTCCTCAGTTGAAGACGCTGCGCGTTTGTTGGCCCAAGGCGGCTCGGACGCCAAGGTGCTGGCCGGCGGGCACAGCCTGATTCCGCTGATGCGGCTGCGCCTGGCTCAGCCCAGTGTGCTGGTCGATATCAACGGACTCGACCGTGAGCTGAGCTACGTTCGGCGCGACAACGGCACCGTGCGCATCGGTGCGCTCACCCGCCACTACCAGATCGAGCAGTCCGAGGAGATCAAGCGCGGCCTGCCGCTGCTGGCCGAGATTGCCTCCGAGGTGGGCGATGCGCAGGTGCGCAGCATGGGCACTATTGGCGGCGTACTCGCGCATGCCGATCCAGCCGGTGACTATGGAACTTTGACGCTGATGCTGGATGCGACCGTGGTGACCAACAAGCGGAGTATTCCGGCGCGCGACTTCTTCGTCGGCTTGTTCTCCACACCGCTCGCGGCTGACGAGCTGGTGACGGAGGTCGCGTTCCCGGCGGCCGGTGGACCGCACAAGTACGTGAAGTTCCGCCGGCGCCTGTCGGATTGGGCGATCGTCGGCGCCGCGGCGCAGAAGATGGACGACGGCCAGTGGCGCATCGGCGTGACCAACGCCGGTCCTACTCCGGTGCGCGCCACTGGTGTGGAGCAGGCGCTGAGCTCCGGCGCCTCCGCCTCCGAAGCCGCTCAGAATGCGACGCAAGGTCTCGATCCAAGCAGCGACCTGCGCGGCAGCGCCGAGTACAAACGCCACCTCGCCACGGTGCTCGTCCAGCGCGCCGTCGAAGGCGCCAAATAGCTAGTCGCAGACGGCGGCGTACGTCGAAAGGCGAACGCCGCCGTCATTGCACCCGCCGCGTCGAATTGCAGTTCTCCTCCGCAGACCCCTCTGGAAGAGAAAGTCATTGTTCCGTGCGGCGTGTGGACTGGCGGCGGCGCGCGCCTCAGGCCACGGGCGCGGGCATGGCCTCGCGCACGCACTGCGCGAGCAGGCGGACGCCGGTGGGAATGTCCTCGCGCTCGATCCAGCCGAAGGCTAGCCGCAAGTAGGGGACATCCTGATCAAGGGCGTGGAACGCCTGGCCGGTCGCGTACATGATGCCGTGCGCCGTCGCCAGCTCGCGCAGGCGCGTGCGGTCAAGGGTGTCGGGCAGTTTTATCCATACGAACAGGCCGCCGTCGGGCCTGGTCCAGTGCATGCCCTCCACACCGGAGAACTCTGCCTCCAGAGCGTCAAGCAAAATGTTGCGTTTGTCTTTAACGGAGCCGCGCCCTTCCTCGACGTGTTCCCACAAGTTGTCGCGGAAGTACTCGGCCGCGATCATCTGGCTCAGCGCGCTGGTGCCGCCGTCGATTTTCCAAGCCATCAGCTGCGCGTGCAGCGGCGGTGCGGCGAGGAAGAACCCGAGGCGTAGCCCGGGGCCGAGGATCTTCGAGAACGATCCGATATACACCACCTCGCCCGGCTCCGCCATGGCGTAGATCGCCCGCTGCCCGAGCGGCACGAAGCTGATGTCGCCGTACGTGTCGTCTTCGACGATGGGCAGCTTGTGTGCCCGGGCCAGCGCAAGCAACTGCTGACGGCGCTCCAGGGGCAGCGTCGTGCCGGTGGGATTCTGATAACTGGCGGTGGTGTAGATGAACGCGGGCTTCTCACGCTCCAGGATGTCGGCCAGCGCATCCATGCGCATGCCGTCGTCGTCGACCGGCACACCCAGCAGCCGCAAGTCGTATTGCTTGAAGACGCGAATTGTGCCGCCGTACTCGAACTCCTCCATGACCACACTGTCACCACGTAGCGCCAAGGCCTGAGCGCTCAAGATCAGCCCCTGCATGGCGCCGTTGGTGATGACGATGTCTTCGAGTGGCGGGCGGACTCCGTGGTTGCGCGCGAAGCGCTCCGCGGCGACCGCGCGCAGCTCCGGCAGGCCGAGCTGATCCGGATAATGGGCGAGCTCCGGCCCGAGGCGGGCAATGACGCGCTGCGCGGCCTGGCCGAGCTCGTGGGTCGGGAATACGCCCGGGTCCGGATTGCCGGGTCCGAAGTTGAATTCGCGGTCAGCCATGACTGTGGTGGTTACTCCTGTGGTGAAAGTTTCAGGACCGCGTCGAGCGCGGCCTCGTAGTCAGGCTCGACCAGTGGGTCGTCGGTCATCCACGTGTAGCGCACGACGCCGTTCTTGTCGAGCACGAACACCGAGCGGCGGCTCATGCCCCAGAAGCCGGAGTAGGGCGCATCCTCGGTGTAGTCGATGCCGAATTGTCGAACAATCTGCCGATTGAAGTCGCTCAGCAAAGGGAACTTCAGGTCGAGTGATTCGGCGAACGCCTTGTGGGCGCGATCGCTTTCGACGCACATGCCAATAATGCTCGCGCCAGCGGCCTCGATGCGTTCCTGGTTCGCACGGAACCCATTCAGTTCGAGCATTCAGACGCGGCCGAAGTCGAACAAATACCAGGCCACGACCACTGGCCCCCTGGCCAGGAGGTCGGCCAGCACGACGGGCTGACCAATCGACGATGGCAGGGTGAAGAGTGGCGCGCGATCGCCGACAGCGAGGCGTGTGTGCTGGGCCATAGGGATAGTGTGCCGCGTCGGCGTCGAAACACGCTTTCTCAGGTGGTTCCAAGGTTGGCCCGCGTACGCTGGCGGACAGCATGACTACTGCTTCTCTTGCAGCCAGCGCGCGCAGCGTCCCGGCGCGCGAACAAGTGTCCTGGATACGCGTAGCGTGGGTCGCACCGCTGACCATCGTGGTCGCATTGGCGGCGAACCTGGCGCTGCGCGCGGCGATTCAAGCGCTGAGCCCGCGGCTTGGGCGTATGCCGCAGCTCGAGCAGCCACTCATCACCCTCACGCTCATCGGCAGCGTCGCGGCCATCGTCGTGTTCGTCTTGGTCGCGCTGGTCACACGGCGGCCGTTCTTCTGGTATCGCGTCGTGGCCGTCGTCGCGCTGCTGGTGAGCTGGCTGCCGGACATCGCGCTCGGCCTGGGCGGCGCGCCAGCCGGCATGGCGTTACGCTTCGTCAGTCCGCTGGCCACGTTGGGCTCAGCCAGTCCCGGCGGCCCGCCGCCCAGTGTTGGTGGAGGCCCGCCCGGTGGTGGGGGCCCGGGGGGCGGCCCGCCCGGTGGTGGACCGCCCGGCGGCTTCACCACGCCCCTCGAGCAGGTGCTCGTGCTGATGCTGCTGCACCTGCTCACCGCCTTCATCTGCGTCACGCTGCTGACAACGCTGACGCGCGCTCGCGGAGCTGCGCCAGAGACCGCGGCCTGAGATACCCTCTGCGGCGCGATGCTCGCGCTGCAGCCGCTCGATAGCGCCACGCAGTCGATCTGCGCGCTGGTCGCCGATCGGCTCGAGCGTGATGCCGATGATCTTGCCCAGGTCATGGCCGAAGCGGTTTTCCGCGAGGTGCCCGTCTACGGCCGTTTGCGAACAGATCAGCTCTCGCGCACCGTGCTCGGGCACAGTGTCGATCACGTGCACGCCGTCGTGCGCACTATCCGCACCTGGACGCTGCCGTCAAACGAGGAGCTCGCGTTCGTACGCGCGCAGGCCGCGCTGCGGGCGAGCCAGGGTCTACCGCTGAACGCGCTCTTACATTCATATCGCCTCGGACACCGCACGGTCTGGGAACGTCTCGTTCAGGTCGGCGGCGATCGTGAGGACGTCCTCGACGCGGTGCTGGCGCTCACCACGTTGACTCTGGGCTATACCGATCTGATCAGCGCCGCGCTCGCCGAAGGGTACTTCGAGCAGCAGCGGCATCTGCTGGTCGAGCTCGATCGTGACCGGCGCGACCTGCTCGAAAACTTGCTTGTCGCGAGCGGCGGCCATCCCGCGGAGACGGAACGCCTCGCGGCGACGTTCGATCTGCTGCCTGGCGCGGAGCTGCTGATCGTGGTGCTGGCGAGCTCTGCCGTACCCGCCAGCGACGCGCTGACCCGGGCGGCGGAGACGGTGCGCCATCAGCTCGCCGTCGTTGTGGCGCAGCCATTCGTGGTTGTGCGCCAGCAGGAGATCGTGGCCATCGTGCCGATTGGCCGAGCGCGCACGACCGGCCTGGTGCGGCAGGTGCGCAGCGCCCATCGTGAGCTGTCCCAGCGTGGCGCATCATGGGCGGCTGGCGTGAGCACGGTGTGCGCCGGCCTGGCCGAGGTACCGCGCGGCTACGACGAGGCGCGCCACGCGCTCGAGGCGGCCACCGCGCACGGTACGGTCGAGGCGCTGCTGGAGATGCGCGTGAGCGACTACCTTGTCGAACGCGCGGACGGGACTGCACAGCGCATGGTTCCGGCCGCCGCGCGCCGGCTGTTCGAGTCGATTGTGACCGCCGATCGCATCCTGGTCGAGACGCTGCTGGCCTACGCGTCAGGCGACATGTCGGTGCGCGTGGCCGCCGCCGAACTTGCCGTCCATCCGAACACGGTGAGCTATCGACTGGACAAGCTGAAGCGCCGCATCGGGCGCGACCCGACGCGCTTTTCAGAACTGGTTGAGATCCTCGCGTGGGCCAGGATTGTGAAAACTCACAACGAGCTTTCGCGTCCGGCACAGCGCCTCACGGACTAGGCTCAACCGCTGGCAGGAGGTGCAGGGTGGCTAATTACGTGCTTGTCTACAAGGGCGGCGGCATGCCGCAGAGCGAGGCCGAGCAGCAGACGGTTCTGGCGGCGTGGGGCAAGTGGTTCGGCGAGCTTGGTCCAGCGGTTGTCGACGGTGGCAATCCATTCGGACCGTCGGCATCGCTGGCGTCAAATGGATCGGTGAGTCAGGGCGGCGGCTCGGGCCTGACCGGGTACTCGATTTTGAAGGCTGATGGTCTGGGCGAGGCAACCGAGAAGGCGAAAGGCTGTCCGATTCTGAGCAGCGGCGGAACGATCGAGGTCTACGAGACGTTCAACGCCATGTAACCCGGCTCGGTCCGTCCCCCGCCCGAAGGCGCGGGCCCACCGGCCCCCGCCACCGCCCCAGCGTATAGACACGACCGTCACGCGAACCGTCACGGGCGGGCTGGGAAGCGTCACCGCGCAGGTCACAATTTCGGCCAAACCGTCACGGGCAGGCTGGAAAGCCGTCACCGCGCAGGTCACAATTTCGGCCAAACCGTCACGGGACGTCCCGGGACCGTTATCGGTACGTCACAAGGTCAGTCGGGCTCGATGTCGACGCGGCCGTCGTGGTCGACGGTGTGCAGCGCAATGCGGCCGGGGTACGTGGCGCGCAGACGCGCGGCGTCCTCGGGCGTCGTGGCCAGCGCGAACAGCGCTGGACAGTCGGGCACGGTCGGACAGTTGAGCGGCGCAAGCGCGGTGTTGAACAACCACCAATCGCCACTCAGGATGAGCGATGGCGTCGGCACGTTCTCGAGGCGCGGACCGAACAGGCCAACGCGGAGGAAGGCCAGCCTAAGTGGTCGGGCATCGGGGTACGCGGAGTAGTCGGTGCGACGGGCGACCTCGGCCGGCAGATAGAACAGCAGCGTGTTCAGGCTCAGGAGCCCTAGCACCAGTCCGACTGCCGCGCGACTGCCGCAGACCTGGATAAGGCGCTGTGCGCCGCGGCCGGCTAGCAGTAGCAGCCACGGCACGGCCTCGAAGTAGTAGCGCGGCCCGAGCGCGATCCCGTGATAGAAGTACGCCGTGTAGGCACCCACAAAGAGCAGCACACCCGCCGCGGCGAGCAAGTCCCAGGCTCTGGGGCGGCCATGCAGGAAGGGCAGACTCAGCAGGCCCAGGGTGAACAGCGGCGGCCAGCCGAAAAGCTCGAACTGCAGGATGGTCAGCAGCTCGTCGGTGTTGGCGAGCCCGGCGGCGATGGTGTGGCGGCGGTGGAAGCCGAGCCCGTCGCCGAAGCCGAACCGATCCGATGGGTCGAAGATCGTCCGCGGCAGGAGCAGCGCACTGCCGGTCAGCGCGTCGTTGTAGGCGAGGTACAGCAGTAGGAACGGCAGCCCGCACGCAAGCAGCCAGCCGACGCCTTGCCAGCGCCGCAGCGCCAGCGTTCGGGCCAGGAGGGGCAGGGCGAACAGGACGCTGGCCGCTTCGCGCGTGACGAAGCCCGCGCCCAGGCAGGCGCCACTCAGCGCATACCAGCGCATCGAGCGCGTCCGCTCGGCCTGGACTGACCCGGCCAGCGCAATCGCCAGCAGACCGCCGGCGATGGGATGGCTGAGAAACGAGCCGGCCTGAAACAGGATGAACGGCGACAGCACGCCTAGACCAAGCACCACGCCGCCTACGGCTCGGCCATAGAGCGCGGAAGCGGTCCACGCTGTGGCGCCAATGAGCACCGCGCACGCCACCGGGCCGACGAGCCATTGGAGTCCGACCAGCCCGCCTAGTGCGTACGCCGCGGCTGCGCCGGGCGGGTATTGCGAGAACCACTGCTCGTGCCAGATGACCTGAAACGGGCCTTTGAAGGCGTCTTCGATTGCCGGCGCCTCCAGCCAGAGGCGGGCGGCGCGAAAGACACCGGCCTGGAAGGTATACGAGACTGCGTCGAGGATGTGCGGCACCTGGTGGTACAGGCGGGTAGTGACGATGCCGACGGCCAGCAGCCACGCTGCCAGGACGGCATTGGCGATGAGCGGCAGTCGCCGCATGATTGCGTCAGGATCAAAACGCTCCGGCGCCGGGATCATTCGCGACAGGCCCAGCACCGCCAGGACGAGCGCATAGCCGGCCGCGGCCGAGCGGCCGGCGAGATGCAGCAGCTCGGCTGCGAACGGCATCGGCTGCTCGGGAAAGAACCAGCGTGGCTGCGGTTCCGTCACGCCGCCGCGCTGGACGATCCAGCGCGCGTTGCGTCGATCGCGGTCGAGCTCGAGGCCTTCTTGCTGCTCGGGAACGCTTGACAGCAGCCACAGATGCGCCGGCGCCTCAGGTCGGCGCAGCGACGCTTCGATGCGGAACGCGCTCGAGCGAAACGCAAGCTCAGTGCGCTGCCCAAACGGCGTGGCGGATAGTGCCACACTATGCGCCAGAGGCTGATCGGTGTCCGGATCGCTCAGGCGAATACGCTCCCAGCGGCTGTAACTACCTTCGTCGCGCAGCCAGGCATCGAGCGCGTACAGCGGCGTCTCGAGCACCGGCTCCAGCACGCCAATGCGGCGATCGTTCGTCGAGGTCGTATCGCTGCCGTCGAGCTGGTACTCGCGCAGCAACGCGCCGGGCTGATCGAGGTCGATCCCACGCCAGGTCGAGCCACTGGCGGCCGAGACAACGTGTTGCGTACCGTCGACGCGGACCAGGACGTCCGTGCCTTGGACTTCGACGACGACGTCGACGGGCCAGGCGGCCGGTGCACCTTCGCCAAGCGCAAGCAGCGCCAGCGCGACGAAGCCAGCGACGACGAGTTGTCGGTTCAGCTCACTCTTCGGGCTCGGCCTTGGCGCCGACTTCCACGAACTTGACGCGCGATGCGCCACAGCGCGGGCACTTGCGCGGCAGGATCGTGTCGACCACTTCGAGGCGGCAGGTCAGACATCGCCACGTCGTGGGCGTCTCGACCTCGCGCGTGCGCAGTGCACCGGTCTTATCCGTCATCGGCGTATCTGCCGACAGTCTACAGGCTAGATCGCGCGCTCAGCCTCGCCAGCGGTGGCGGTGCGAAGAAGACGTCTTCGACGCGCGTCTCGACGGTCTGCACATCGTCGGCGCCGAGCTCTGTGAGCCGCTCGATCAGCGCCTGGACCAGGTGCTCAGGCGTCGAGGCGCCGGCGCTCACCCCGACTCGTCGAGCGCCATCGAGCCAGGCTGGCTGGAGCTCGCTCGCCCTGCCCAGCAGGTAGGCCCGCGCACCAGCGGCCTCGGCAACTTCGCGCAGTCGGTTCGAGTTCGACGAATTCGGCGAGCCAAGCACGAGCACCACATCGGCGGCGTGTTTTTCGACCAGGGCAACGACCGCCTCCTGGCGGTTCTGCGTTGCGTAGCACACGTCGCCCGCCTCCGGCCCGATCATGGCGGGGAACCGCTGGCGCAGCGCATCGACAATGGCCGAAACGTCGTCCAGGCTGAGGGTGGTCTGCGTTGCATAGGCGACCCGGGTCGGGTCGGGCACGTCAATGGTGTGCGCGTCGGCCACGGTCTGCACCAGCCGGACGCTATCGGGCGCTTCGCCCATGACGCCTTCGACCTCCGGGTGACCGGCGTGGCCGACGAACAGGATGGTGTACCCGCGACCGGCATAGCGCAGCACGGCTGCATGCACACGCGAGACGAGCGGGCAGGTCGCGTCGAGCGTGACGAGCTGTCGCGCGGACGCCTCGTTACGTACATCAGGTGAAACGCCATGAGCCGAGAACACTGCCGTCGAGCCGCCCGGGATCTCAGCCGTATCTTCGACAAAGACCGCGCCGCGGGCGCGCAGATCGTCGACCACGAACTTGTTGTGCACGATCTCGTGCCGCACGTAGATAGGCCGCTCGTCGCCCGCGGCGCGATTGTCGAGCGCCAGCTCGACCGTGCGAATGGCACGTTCGACCCCGGCGCAGAACCCGCGCGGTGCGGCGAGCAGGACAGTAAACGGCATCAGCTTCATCTTCGACTATCGTCCGCATATGGGTCCAGCTTTACCTCTTCCCTGGGGTCGGGACGTGCCCGCCAGGATTGGTGTTTCGCCGCACCATCTGATCTATGGGCACGCCACGGTCGAATCGGGTCAGTACGGCTCACGCGCACTGCGCGCGGCTGGCGTCGACGCAGCGTACGCTGAGCAGATATGAAAATCGGCTTACACGTACCAGTTTTTGCCTGGCCGGGCGGTCCGGATGCCCTGGCCGACCACCTGGCTACCGTCGCGCGCGCGGCGGAGCAGGCTGGATTCGGCCAGATCACCGTCATGGACCACTACTTCGCGCTCGCGCCCGATGACGGCTATAAGCAGCCGATGCTCGAGGCCTATACCGCGCTCGGCTTTATCGCCGGGGTGACGTCCCAGATCAGGCTGGGCGTTCAGGTCACGGGGGTCACGTACCGCTATCCGGGCTTCTTGCTCAAGCAAGTCTCGACATTGAACGTATTGTCCAGGGGGCGCGCCTTCTTCGGCATCGGCGCGGCGTGGTTCGAGAAGGAGCATCACGCGCTCGGTATTCCATTCCCGCCGCTCAAGGAGCGCTTCGAACGACTCGAAGAGACGCTCCAGCTGGCGCACCAGGCCTTCCGTGGCGACGCCAGCCCGTTCCGTGGCAAGTACTACCAGCTTGCGGAGCCGCTGCTCTCGCCCATGCCCGTCAGCCAGCCGCGACCGCGCATCCAGGTCGGCGGATCGGGTGAACGGAAGACGCTGCGCATGGTCGCCAAGTATGGCGACGCGTGCCATATCAACGCGCCCGATCCCAGCGCGGCGCGGCACAAGCTCGACGTGCTGCGTGAGCACTGCGCAACACTGGGCCGCGAGGAGCGCGAGATCGAGAAGATCGGCGGCTTCCGGCCCGCGATCGCCCTGGACGGCTCGAACATCGACGAAGTCACGGCCGGCATCGCGGCCCTGGGCGAGGTCGGCTTCGACATGGTCACGATGGCTTTACCCGACGTCTACAATCTGAAAGCGATCGAGCTATTCGGCCAGCACGTCATCCCGCGCGTGGCGCAGATCAATGCCCGCGCGGCGGTCGGGCTCAGGTAACAGGCCACAGATCGCCGACGACGAAGCCCTCTGGGAAAGGATCCTCGGCATCGAGCACGTACTGGCTGATGCCGGTGATCCAGGCCTGGCCGCTGATCGTGGGTACGACGGCCCGATACGGGCCGACCTGGGTCTCTTCGACGAGGCAGCCGGTGAACACGGTACCGAGCACGCTCTCGTGGCGGAAGGGTTTCCCCAGCGCGAGCTGGCCGCGGGCGTGCAGGGTCGCCATGCGCGCACAGGTGCCGGTGCCGCATGCCGAGCGGTCCAGGACGCCGGTCCAGGTGTCTGGCCGCTGCCAATCGAAGTCGCCCGTCGAAATGATCACCGCATTGCGCATGTCGTTTTCGGCGCTGTGCGGCGGACCGGTGAGCTGGGCCGTGCTGAGCGTGTTGATATCCGGGTTGTCGGGGTGCACGATGCCCGGAATCTGCTCGCGCGCCGCGGCCTTGATCATCTCGCCGATGCGCACGATCGCCCGTCCCTCGTCGGGCGTGAGCCGCAACCCGAGCGGCTCGGCCGCGGCGATGACGTAGAACATGCCGCCGTAGGCGACGTCGACGGTGACGGTGCCGAGTTGCGGGACTTCGACGGGCACGTCGAGATGGGTCGCGAAGGCGGGCACGTTGCGGAACGTGACGCTGGTCACCTTGCCGTTACGTACACCGGCCGTAACGGTAATGAGTCCGGCGGGTGCCTCGAGCACCAGCTCCGTCTGCGGCTCGCGCATCGGCACCATGCCGGTCTCCAGCAGCACCGTGGTCACGCAGATGGTGTTGCTGCCCGACATGGGTGGGTAATCCGTCTGCTCCATGATGACGAAGCCCGCGTCGGCCTCCCGCCGCGTGGGCGGCAGCAGCAGATTGCAGCACAGGCCGGGGTACCCGCGCGGCTCGCGCAGCATACGCTTGCGCAGCCAATCGGCATGTTCGAGCAAGTACGTGCGCTTCTCGAACATGGTCGCGCCCGGCACGTCGAGCACCCCGCCGGTGATAACCCGCCCAGGCTCCCCGCCCGCGTGCGCATCCACCGCGGTGATCATGCCGCTCAGGCGCACGATCTTCGATCAGTTCGTGCGCGCGGCCAGCTCACCGGCCAGGTCGAGGCGGCGCGTGCCGAAGCCACGCTTCTCCCACTCGTCGCGGGGCAGCATCCAGAAGACTTCGAACTCGTTGCCATCGGGGTCCTTGCCGTACAGGCTGAGGCTGTTGCCGTGGTCGGACTCGCCGACCAGCGCACCGGCGCGCGTCAACTCGTCGCGCGCCTTCGACAGATCAGTGATCTCGTTGACTTCCCATGCCGCGTGGTACAGCCCGACCTGGCGGCCATTTGAAGGCGGCGGTGCGTCCATGCCGATGCCGAACAGGCCCAGGTCGTGGTGGTTGTCGCTGCCATTGGCGCGCATGAACACGGCTTGCGGACTCGGCATTTCGACTATCGAGAAGCCCAGCACGTCGCGGTAGAAATTCATCGCGCGCTGCGCATCGCGCACGTACAGCACGAGATGATTGAGGCGTTTGATCGTGAAGTTGGCCATGTGCACATGATGCTACGCGTGCAGCCGCTTGTCCCAGGCCTCCATGGTGCTCACGGTTTCGAAACCGATCGACTGATAGAGTCGCAACGGCTTCGCGTCGCCCGCGTCCACGCCCAGCGTGATCGAGCCCGCACCGCGCTCGCGGAGCGACGTCAACCCGGCCAGCAGCATGGCTCGCCCGAGACCGCGTCCGCGCTGTGCCGGATCGACCGTCAGGTTCGAGATCCACGCCTTCGGAGCGCCGTCCGGATTCTGATCGGCGGGGTCGAACACGGCGTGGCACGTCGCCAGGATGCGCGCGTCGTCGGCAGCGTCGACCGCGAGCAGCATGCCCGAGCGCTGACCATCGAGATCGCGCTCGAGCATCTCGGCGCGGATCGGCACGAAGTCCCAGGTGCCGGTCCAATTGCGATTGAGCGCTGCGAGAATTGCTGGCTCCTCTCCCGAGCGCATCGGCCTGATACGAGCTCCGGACGGAACGGCGTTACCTACGGCATATGTAACGACAGCAGGCAGTAGCATGTGAAAGATCGACCGCACGGGCACAAAGCCGGCGCTGTGCGCCGCGGTCGTCGCCCATTCGGCGCGCGACGGCAGGAACAGGCGCACCACCGTGGCTTCGGCAGCGCATGCCATGTCGATCGTCGCGCGGACAAGCACGTCGGCAGATTCGCGCGTCCGCTCGGCCAGGTCGAGCGCCACACGCGCTGAGACTGCTTCGGCAGGTGGCGATTCGGCCCGAATCGCCGCCACGCCGATGACCCGCGCGCCGCGCGCCAGCACGCAGAGCTGCGTGGCCCACGGATTGACTGACCAGCCGCCGCGCGGCCGACCGCCGGGATCGTCGGCGCCGTGCGACGCCTCCCAGACGGCCTGCACAGCCGCCTC
>Ga0137373_10004736_pt1 | contig 14859 bp, 14 predicted proteins | sample SagtaG_5_FD_104912 | JGI IMG/M metagenome (GOLD analysis project Ga0137373, IMG submission 104912) | Vadose zone soil microbial communities from Sagehorn Ranch, Mendocino, California, USA - Sage1_R_80_16 metaG | ecosystem: Environmental > Terrestrial > Soil > Vadose zone | place: USA...
AAGATTTGGGAAAGTACTGGGCGCGCACTAATCGACAGCGGCGTATCAAAAGCCGAAGATATTGCAGGCGCAACACGCGATCTTTTTGGCAGAATTTCACCCTGGCGGATGAAAGAAGAAGACCCGGCTACTCGTCTGTGAAACGTTAACCTGGATACTCGACGATCATTACGGAAGCCCGACTTTCTTCGGCGCTCTGGTGGCGCGGCAACGATTTAGTGGGCCGCGGCGGCCTTGGCCCGAAGCTTCTGAGCCCAGTCGGTGCGCAAAACTTTCATCTCTGCCTTTAACGTGACCATGCGCGGCGCGACTCCTTTGTATTTTTTCGTGGTGCCCGTGACCGTTCTCGTCACCGCGCCCTGATTGACCAGGCCCTGGAGCTTTTCATAAGAACGCAGGCGCAGCATTTCTTCGCCTCCACTGGCAGCGTTTCGCTCCCGGAGATTGAGCAGGATGATGTCGAACAACGGCTTGAATTCGAATGAGGCCTTCGAGGAAAGCACGGCCACCAGTTCTTCGGTAATATTATCGGGGGCGCGACGCGTGAAAGAGATGCCGGATGGTTTAGACATCTAAGACTATAGCACCGATCCTGGAAATAGCGACTGAGCCCGCGCATAGAGCGGTTACGACGCTGGACAGCGGTCAGAAGGAAAAAGAAAGAACTAAGAAGTCAGAATTACGCGCATCTACTTCTTTCGCGTGTAGTTGATCTCCATCGTCTTGGCTTCCTGGCCCCCGCGATCCTCGTACCACTCGAACGTGTGATGGTTGTTATCGACGATCTTAATCACTTCGCGAACCTTTTGCTTCATTCCCGGTATCATTTCGATTTCCGAGGTGTAAGTGAACGCTTTCGTGGCGGGATCGTAAGTGCTTCGGACATCATGATGCCGGTGCCCATGTTGTCGATCCACGAGGATACGAATTTCTGTTTCGCATTATCGTACCCTTCAAACGACATGCCCTTGAATGTCATGTCCTTCATTTTGCCGTCCGGTCCGGGCATCTGCATTTTGCCGGTGAACTCGCCGATAAAGTAGCGCCCATCCATCATCGGCTTTCTTACGGCTGTGCCTTTTGATTGCTGCGGCGGGGCGTTCGGATCGGGGTTCATCCACATTTTGATGTCGTAGGTCCACGTGCCGGCCAGGCTCCCGAGCAGCTTGTGATTCTCGTTCAGCTTCGCCAGCTCCATCATTTGAGCCATCATCTTCTGCATGTCGGCTGCGCTCGGCTGGCCGCTGGGCGCGGGTTGAGCCGCGCTTGGACTCATCGCACTCGCTGGCGATGGGGTGGTTTCCTGCGCGAACGACGGGGGGCGATCAACGCTGCTCCAAAAAGAATTGCTAAAGATAAAGTTTTCATGGCGCTGATTCTTTTCAGAAGCAATGAAAGGCGTCAAGCCCTGAGGTCAAAAGAATTACCAGCCGAGGACCTTCGCGAAAACCAACGGCGCCACGATGGTTGCGTCGGATTCAATGATATATTTCGGGGTCTCAACGCTCAGTTTGCCCCACGTGATTTTCTCGTTGGGCACAGCGCCGGAATACGATCCGAAGCTGGTCGTGGAATCGCTGATCTGGCAAAAATAACCCCATTCGGGCACGGGCGTCTGAACGTCTTGATTAAGCATGGGCACGACGCAAATCGGAAAGTCGCCCGCAATCCCACCGCCGATCTGAAAGAAGCCGATGGAAGAATCATGTGACACGCGGCGATACCAGTCCGACAGCTTGATCATGTATTCGATCCCAGAACGCACCGTATGCACGTCGCTGATCGCTCCTGTTATGCAGCGCGCGGCGTAAATGTTCCCGAGCGTCGAATCTTCCCAGCCGGGAACGAACATCGGCAGGTCCTTGTGCGCGGCGGCGATCATCCAACTATCCCTCGGGTCGATCTCGTAGAATTTCTTGAGCCGACATTCCCTCAGAACCTTGAAAAGAAATTCGTGCGGAAAAAACTGTTCTTTTTTGTTCGCAGCGGCCGTCCACTCGTTGATCACCACCTTCTCGATCCGGCGGATGGCTTCTTCTTCCGGAATGCATGTGTCGGTAACGCGGTTCAAATGACGAGCCAGCAATGCTTCCTCGTGCCTGGGAGTCAACTCCCGGTAATTAGGGATGCGTTCATACTTGCTGCGTGCCACGAGATTGAAGAGGTCCTCCTCCAGGTTCGCGCCGGTGCAGGTAATGGCGTGGACTTTATCCTGCCGAATCATTTCCGCGAGAGAGATGCCCAGCTCAGCCGTGCTCATCGCGCCGGCGAGCGTGATCATCATTTTCCCGCCGCGATCAAGATGCGCGATGTACGCGTCGGCTGCATCCTTGAGGACGGCCGCGTTGAAGTGCCGGTAATGGCGGTCAATGAACTGGCTGATGCTGCCCGTCTTCACGTCCATCAACTTTTGCGGTTTGTGTTGTTAACTGTCGATGAAAAAAATTTATAGCGTGCCGTTGAAGGATTGAGCACGTATTATTTTTTGCGCTGAAAGTTTCTACGGCAGCGAAGCGATAATGCGTGCGGCTAATGTTTCGGGCAGTATACCGAGAAAGAAGACCGCACCTGCGAGCACGGCAATCACGCCTCGCTGCAGAAGATCAATCCGATAGAATTCAGATTTCGGTGACGTGTCGGCCACCGCGTCCGCAAAAATCACTTTCAGCACGACGAGGTAATAGTAGAGCGAGATGAGGCTACCAAAGAGGGCAACCACGACAAGCCAGAGCAGGCCGTGACTTGTGCCGGCGCGCAGCGCGGCGCTGAACAAGTAGAACTTTCCGAAGAATCCGGCTAACGGCGGTATCCCGGCCAACGACAACATGAAGATCGCCATGCATCCGGCGAGCAACGGCGAGTGCATCCACAGTCCTGAAAAATCGGCAAAATCATCGCCGCCTGTTACGCGACGCACGATAGCGACGACGCCGAATGCGCCGACGAGCGTGATGGCGTAAACAGTTGTGTAGAACAAGGTAGCGGAAAATCCGTCACGCCCGCCGGCCACAAGTCCGAGCAGTGTGTAACCGCCGTGGGCGACTGCGGAGTAGGCGAGAAGACGGCGCACGTTGGTCTGCGCGAGCGCAACCAGATTGCCTAACAAGATCGACAATGCGGAGAGCGCGGCCAGGACAGGTGACCAGCCCGCCACCATTGCATGCCAGTCTGCGCTGCCGTGCATCGGAGCGAAGCCGACGAGCACAATTTTTCCAAGCACCACGAACGACGCAACCTTCGAGCCCGAGGCGATAAATGCCGCGCTCGGCACGGGCGCGCCCTGGTATGCATCGGGCGCCCAAAGATGGAACGGTGCGGCGGCGATTTTGAATGCGAACCCGATGAGAGTCATGACGATGCCGACCGCAAGCAGCGGTTGAACCGATGCGGTTGCCAATTTCTCCGAAATCGCCGCGAGACCAGTTGTCCCCGACATGCCGTAGATCAAACTGATCCCGAAAAGCGTGAACGCGCTCGCGGTGCTGCCAAACAGGAAATACTTCAGGCCCGCTTCGGCCGAGCGAACATCGGTTTTGTCAAATGCGGCCATGACATAAAGCGAGAGACCGAGCAGTTCGAGCCCGATAAAAATCATGAGAAATTCTTCGCTGCCGACGAGCAGCATCAGTCCGATCGTTGCAAGGAGTAGCATCGCGAGATATTCGCCCGGATTGCGTGACGCGCGGTCGCTGCGCGCGAGGAGCACAGTGAAAAACGCGAGCACAATGCAAATGATTTTAAACAGCGAATTCAGCGGCGTGATTACGAGCATCCCGCCAAAGAGTGTTGCGTTGTGCGGCAACATGAGCACCGCGCCGACTGCGAGCGCCAGTCCGAGCGCGGCGATGAAAGAGCAAAGTGCGACTGCGCGCTCGCTCGTTAGGCCAACGACGAGAACCGCAAGCGCCGTTATCACAACAATCGCTTCGGGCGACGCGAGCTTCAGGAGTTCGAGGTAGTTCACGCGAGACCGTTGAAGCGTTGACAAGTTGAAGCGTTGAAGCGGCGAGTCATTTTAAAAATCTCATTGCTTCGACGGCGGGCTGAATGCGATCGAGCAAAAACTTCGGGTAAAGTCCGACGGCCAACGTCGCGAGCATAAGCAGGCAAGCGCCCCACTTTTCCGCCGCTGTAATATCCTGTTCTTCGTTCCAATCTGCATCGATAGGCACGCGGCCTTCCTGCATATGGACGCTTGAGGCCGCCTCGCCGAAGAAGGATCTCTTGAGCGCACGCAACGTGAACGCAGCGACGAGCACCATTCCGGCACCCGTGATCCACACGGCGATCGGAAAAGCTTTCCACGCCCCGATCAGGATCGTGATTTCGGCGGCGAACCCGCTAAATCCTGGAATGCCCATTGATGCTGCCGAGGCGATGACAAACGTGAACGCCGCAAATGGTAACGCGCGACTCAGATTCATTGCAGAGAGTGCATCCAGTTCGCGCGTGTGGGTGCGACGATAGAGCATCCGCCCGGCCACGGCGAAAAGCAGGGCTGCGATCACGCCGTGCGAGAACATTTGCAGCACTGCGCCCGAGACGCCGAGTGCATTAGCGGTCGCCAGCCCGAGCAACACGAAACCCATATGGCTCACGCTCGAATAGCCAATGACAAATTTCAGATCGCTCTGGCGGAGCGCCACCGCCGCGGCGTAAAGAATTCCAATGACCGCGAAAACGGCGATCCATTTGCTCCAGATTTGGAAACCTTGCGGGAAAAGATTCATCGCGACGCGCAGCCCGCCATAGGCGCCAAGCTTCATCACGATGCCGGCGAGCAGCATCGAACCCGCGGTGGGCGCGGCGACGTGGCCGGTCGGCGCCCAGGTGTGCAACGGCCAGATGCCTGCCAGCACGGCAAACCCGAGAAACAACACGGGGAACGCCCACAATTGCAGCTGCGGCGGAAATTGGAATTGTGCGAGCTGATTCAGGTCCAGCGAACCAGCGGTCACATAAGCGGCAAGGACACCGATGAAGACGAGCGCGCCGCCGAAGAAGGAATAAAGAGTCAATTTCATCGCGCCATACTCCTTGTTCGTCGATCCCCAGATCGCGATGAGGAAATATTTTGGGACGATCACCAGTTCATAGAACAGGAAGAGCAAAAACAAATCGGCGCTCAGAAATACGCCGTACGAGCCGGCAACCACGAGCAACAGCCAGAAGAAAAATTCGTTAGGTCGATGATCGACGTCCCACGAGAAAAGGACCGAGGCGATGGCGACCAGGCCGGTGACGAGTACCATCGTCAGGCTGATCCCATCGACGGCGAGATGGTAATTCATGCCAAGCATCGGTACCCACGGCACGCGCACGATTGTGTTGAAGTGCGCAAGATCGACAATCGACATTTGGAAGAACGCGATTAGGCTCGCGACGAAAACCACAACTGTCGTGACTAACGCAATCCACCGCGCAAACGCATGCGGCATAAGAAGCAGCACGACCGCGCCCACAAACGTGATGTAAATCGTCCAGGCGATCACTTTGCGATAATAACGTCGCCGCTTTGAATGGGACGGGGCACATCGGCCCACTGTATGGTGATGTTGCTAAAGTTCACCGGGATACCGCCACAGAGTAAGACGTCGGGCGCGTCACAGACGTGAAAATGAAGATGCGGTTCGGTTGAATTGCCGGAAGAGCCGAGCTTGCCGATCACGTCGCCGGCTTTGACCTGATCGCCGACATGCACGCGCACGCTCCCCGGCTGCAAGTGCGCATAAAACGAATACTCGCTCTTGCCGTGATCGATCTTTACATAATTGCCTGCGATGACGTTCGCGCCTTTCGCCAAGCGAGTGGCCTGGTCTTTTTGCAGCCGCGCAAAATATGCTTCCTGACTTTCGTCTGGCCGTTGCATCGCGCCCGGATTTTCCGCCTGATCGTTGAGCGCACCGATCACCTTGCCGTCCGCTGCGGCGAGCACTTCGGCGCCATAAGCGTAGTAATCCTCAAAGCGCGTCCCTTTTCCTTTGTGCGAAAGGCCGTTGCTGCCGATCTTCGCGATGTCGAGCGCGAACTCTTCGGGAATTGCCCACCGATGTCCGGAATGGAATGACGCGCCCCAGCCTACGTAACTCACGCCGCGCAGTGGAAAAATGTACGCGTTCTTCGCAAAGTCCGAACGGATCGGCAACGTCCCGCTGATCTCTGTCGCGCCACTTCCGCCGTTGCCATGGACACGAACGCGCAGCGTATCGCGCGCACCTCTATACGCGAAGACCTGCTGAGTGACGAGCAATGCCTGATCGCGATTCAGAGTTGGCCCGGCGAGTTCGACTGAAGGCGCAATCAAGTCGTTCCCGCAAAATTGGAAGGCGACCTGTTTGAGCACGCCCGCTTGCTGCATCTTCGCTCCACGCTCGGCAAAACGCTGAATGACATTCCCGTTCAGTTTTTTTGAATCAAGGACCTCGCCGGATTGCAGCAACTCGATTTCGATGTGGTCGATCTTCAACGGAGCTTCGCCATGATTGATGACCGCTACGTTCTGCAACATCAGACTTTGCAGGTCGCGCCGGCTTTCCAATGGATAAGTGTGCACGGCCGATGCCGGACAGAAGCGAATTTCAACGGGAGGCGGTGTCTCCGCAAAAGCAGATGAAAAGCAAAGAGTGAATGTCAAGAAGCCAGTGAGTATGTGTTTCATAAATGATTGCGCGTTCGATATCGCGGAGCCCTTTCGCGAACATGAAAACCGATTTCGCGCCGCGATTTTTCCGGCGGAGCCATCAATTGGCGGATCGCTTCGAGGATCGCGCCGATCTCTTCGTCATGCTTACCAACACGCTTTTCGAGTACGGAAAATTTGCGCGCGAGCTCGCGATTTGTTTCTAACGTCTGGCGCAGCTTCACAAACGCGCGCATGATCGCGATGTTTACTTTCACGGCACGCTCGCTGTTCAGCACGCTCGACAACATGGCGACGCCCTGTTCGGTGAAAGCGTAGGGGAAATGGCGCCGTCCGCCTCGACCCTTTGATATTCCAAACTGGAATATCAAAGATTTTGTCTCCTCGGCGGTGAGTTGAAACATGAAGTCCGCCGGAAATCGGTCACGGTTCCGCCTGACGGCTTTGTTTAGGTTGCCGGTGGTGACACCGTAAAGTCGCGCCAGATCGAAATCGAGAAGAATCCTTTCTTCACGCACGAAACGAATCGCCTGCGCGACCTGCTGAATTGGAATGATATCCTTAGTCATTCCACTAGCCTGTCAGGCAAACAATCGCGCCATCTGGATGACGGTGGTGTTGAAGATGTTGAAGACGAACTGCGGGGCGATGCCGATGGCGAACATGAGCAACGTCACAGGAATGACGACGAGCTTTTCGCTTCGCAAGAGATCGGGAAAAGCGGTGCAGCTCTCGGCCAGGGGACCGCTGAAGAGCGACTGCATCGCGCGCATAAATGCGATCGCAGTGACCAGGAGGCCGATTACGGCGACAGCTGTGAACGAAGCCGCCATCGCGAACGAGCCTTTGAAGATCAGAAATTCGCCAATGAACCCGTTCAGTCCGGGCAGGCCGAGCGATGAAAACATTGCGACGCTCATCCAACCGCAGAGCAATGGTGCGCGTTGCATCAGGCCGCCGAAGTCGTCAATGCCGCGCAGTCCACGCCGTTGCTCGAGCAAACCAACGTAATAGAACAGCGCGGCCGCGGTGATGCCGTGATTGAAAATTTGGATGAACACACCGCTCAATGCCGCCTGCGTGTCGATCAAAGACCCCGCCGTCGTGGCGGTCACGGCGAAAAGACCAAGCATGCAGTAGCCGAGATGGTTAACGGAGAGATACGCAATCATCCGTTTCAAATCCGACTGGGCCCACGCAGCGAGTGAGGCAAAGACGATTGAGCAGACCACCAGTCCAAGCAGCCACGGACCCAGGATCTTGATTTCACCCGGGAAAAGCGGAAGCAACAGGCGCACGAAACCGTAAACGCCCATCTTCGAGAGCACTCCGGTCAACACCATCGAAGCGCCCACAGGCGCGCTTTCGTACGCGTCGGGCAGCCAGGTGTGAAACGGAAATACCGGCACTTTCACCGCCAACCCGATAAAGATTCCGCCAAAAGCGAGCCATGCGAACTTGCCGGTAAGCAGGCCGTTTTTTCCGAGCTCGGCGAGAGTTGCAAAATCGAATGTGCCCTTCGCGAAATAAATTCCGAGGACTGAAAGCAACATCGCGACGCTGCCGAGAAATGTGTAGAGGAAGAATTTCGTTGCTGCACGGTCGCGGTGTTCACCGCCCCAGATTTTGATGAGCAGAAACGCGGGGATCAGGCTCATCTCGTAAAACAAGAACCAGAGAAGAAAATTCTGCGCCGTGAACGTGCCGTAGAGGGCGGATTGCATTACCAGCATGATGGCGCAGAAGCCCCGAGGCATGCGTTGGGCGAGAAACGCGAACGGGATGATGACCGACGTGAGCAACACGAGCAGGAGGCTCAAACCATCGACGCCAACGAGATATTCGGCGCCGATGGCGGGAATCCAGGCGTGTCGTTCGAGCATTTGGAGGCCGCCAGCGCCGGAGTCGAAGTTTCGCCACAATGTTAAAGCCAAGAACGCCGCGAGCGCGTTGAATATCAATGCAATCGCGCGCGTGTTTCTCGGGCGTCCCACGTACAGCGCAAACGCGCCGGTGAGCGGAATAACGATTAGCGCGCTGATTAAGCCAACCATGCGTAGAAGAGCAGCAACACCAGCAGGCCGATTGCCACGACACCGAGGTAAGTTTGGATCTGTCCCGAGTGCGCAGCGGACATCAGGCGGCCCAGACCGCGCGTGCCGGCGGTCGTCTCATCGACTCCGGCGTTAATGCCGCGCTCATCGACGTTGCTCGTGAAAATTCCAAAGAGCTCGCCGAAACCTCCTAAGCCGCGCACCAAACCATCCCAGACGTGGCGATCCATCCAATCGGAGACGCGAGCGCAAATCGTGGCGAATGCGATCACGGTCCGATCGTAAAATTCATCCAGCCACATTCTGTTTTCGAGAAAGCGAAACAAAGCTGGTTGCGCGTATTCGAGCGGATCCATCTCCGGAGCGCGATCTCGATCCTGCAGGCCGGCTTTGCGATACAACCAGACCCCGAGCCCCACGCCTGCGCCAACCAGTCCGAGCGAAACGAAGAACATCGGCTGAATCAATTGCGCGATCTCGAAATGCACACGCTCGCCCCTGAGGTACGCGTGTAGCCATGGCCAGGCGGGTGTGAGCACCGCGCTAAAGAAAATTGCGCAAAGCGCGAGCGCGATCAGCGGCATTGTCATTACACGCGGGCTTTCATGTGCATGCGATGAGCCAGCCCGGCGATTGCCAAGAAAAACGTAGATGATCTGGCGCGTCATGTAGAGCGCGGTCAGGACGACGCCGCCCAAAACCAGGTAATAGGGCACGTGGGACTTCGGCCAATGCGCCGTTGCGTGCAGAATTTCTTCTTTCGTCCAGCCACCCGAAAAAAAGAGCGGCACACCGCTGAGCGCCATCATCCCGACCGCGTAGGTCAGAAATGTCACCGGCATGAGCCGGCGCAGGCCGCCCATGTTGCGAATGTCATGTTCGCCGTGACAGCCATGAATCACTGAGCCCGCTCCGAGAAACAACAGCGCTTTGAAAAAACCGTGCGCGAGCAGATGCATGATGCCGGCCGCTACACCGCCCACGCCGAGCGAAACCATCATCAAACCAAGCTGCGACACGGTCGAATAGGCGAGGATGCGTTTGATGTCGGCCTGGGCGATCGCGATGAGCGCAGCCATCAACGCCGTGGTCACGCCAATCCAGACGACCACAGTTAGCGAAGGCGTCACGCCGTCGATCGCGCCGAACGAGAAGAGTGGATAGACACGCGCAACGAGAAACACACCCGCGGCAACCATGGTGGCGGCGTGAATCAACGCGCTGACTGGTGTCGGGCCTTCCATCGCGTCCGGTAACCAGACGTGCAGCGGAAATTGTCCGGATTTGCCCACTGCGCCGCAGAAAATCAAAAGCGCAACGAAAGTGGCGCTTGCGCCTAGCATGGCGAGTCCGGCGCTTTCAAGGCAACCGTGCCCTTCATCGTAGAAGAGCAGTGTGCCGCTGCTGTGATAGAGCCAAAGCATGCCAAGAAAAAATCCCATGTCGCCGATGCGCGTGGTAATGAACGCTTTCTTTGCAGCCGCCGCCGCGCTCGGTCTCTCAATCCAGAATCCGATCAGCAAATACGAGGCGAGTCCCACTAGCTCCCAAAAGACGAAGAGCAGAAGCAAACTGTTGGCGATCACGACACCCAGCATTGCGCCGGAAAAGAACGACAGATACGCAAAGAAGCGGATGAAGTTTTTATCCTCGGCCATGTAACCGACGCTGAAGATAAAGATGCACAGTCCGACCAGCGCGATCATCACCAGCATTACGGCTGCGAGCGGATCGAGCACCCAACCGATGCGCAACGCCTGATCGCCGAAAGTGAACCAGGTGAAATTCTGAACTGCGCGGAAGCTTGGCATTTGCAGCGTCGGCAGAAATGCGAAGATCGCGAATACCAGCGCGACCACCTGGCCAATGATTGCAAGCGCCGCTGCACTTTTGCGGCGCGATTTTCCCAAACTCAATATCACGAGCGAAATGGCGAGCGGCACCGCCGAGATTAGCCAGAGAGAATCGAAGATCCAACGATTCATCTTTCGATCACGATCACGATCAGGAACATGAGCATGACTCTATGCTGAGTTGGGTGTTCGACGTTGAGTGTTGAGCGTTTGCTTCTCCTGCATCACTTCATCCTTTGAGCTGGTCGAGCTCGTCGACGTTGGTCGTTCGATAGTGGCGGTAAACGGAGATGACTAGCGCAAGGCCGACAGCGGCTTCGGCGGCCGCGATAGCGATGGAGAAAATTGCGATCATCACCCCGGTGGGTTGGTGCGGGTCGAGGCTGAAGCGCCAGAACGCGATGAAGTTCAAATTCGCCGCGGCGAGCATCATCTCGATGCCGATCAAAATGAAAATGGCGTGGCGCCGGCTCAAGGCGGCAAGCAGCCCGATGCAAAACAGCGCTGTAGATACGATGAGAAAGAGTTGGAGTGTTAGTGTCATGGCGCGTGCGCTACCCAGGCGGGGATTCCGCGCTTCACCCCTTTTCCTCCATCACGAGAATAAGCGCGCCGATCAGTGCGGCGGTGAGCAGGAGCCCGACGCATTGCAACGGCCAAACATAATTGGTCATCAAGACTTCACCGATGCGCTTAACAGTTAGCGCCGGAATTGCCGGCGCAGCGACGGAGACCGATTGCGTCTTGAAAATCGCACAGATCAAACCGCCGAAAACGGCAATGGCAATGACAACCCCGCTCCAATTGAAGCCGCGATCTTTCTCCACATCGCGCCGCGTCAGGAGAATCGTGAAGACGATCAGGACGGCGACCGCGCCGATATAAACGAAGACCTGCACCAACCCAACGAACTCTGCACCCAGCAAAAAGAAGAACGCTGCGATACCGACAAACGTCACCGCGAAACTGAGCGCCGCATGCATGAGCTTTTGTAGGGTTGCGGCTGCAAGCGCGGCGGCCAGCGTCAGAATGGCGATGACAATAAAAGCGGCGGTGTTCATTCGGCAAAACGCATGGCCCGCGAGTGCTGACGGTCGGATCGACAGCCGACTCTGGAAAACTCGACGGCTTTAAGCCGTCGAGTTTCGTTGTGCTGGAACGGGCCGGTGTGGGGGGTGCCGGTTAGTCCTGTAATAACGGCGGTGCTCATTCGGCGAAACGATACGTGCGCGGCGCGAATTTCCTGCGTGTGTCGAGAAAGATCGACAATATGACGTAAACAACGGCGATGATGCCGAGGGACCAAAGCCATCCGGCAATCCCGCGCCCTGCATAATGCCAGACCGCAGCGGCAACGATGCAGGTGAACGCCATCGGCAGCATGAATTTCCAGGCAAAATTCATGATCTGATCGACGCGCGTCCGGGGCAACGTTCCGCGAAGCCAGACGTAAACGAAAAGTAGCGCGCTTAACTTTGCGAAAAACCAGACGTAGGAGGGAACGAATTCGAGCGCGCGGACGGGCGCGTGCCAGCCGCCAAGAAACAACGTCGCAGCCAGACCAGTGATGGCGAACATTCCGATGTATTCCGCCATGAAAAACGTGGCGTATTTGAAACCGGAATATTCGGTCATGTGCCCGGCCACAATTTCCGATTCACCCTCGGGCACATCGAATGGAGTGCGATTAGATTCCACCAGGCCGGACACAAAAAACAAAATGAACGCGGTTGCGCCCCACGGTGTGAAAACGAACCAGCGCGGCACAAGGCCAAACGCGTAGCCATCTTGCGCCGCAACAATCGTGTCGGGCGCGAGCGAGCCGACGATCATCACCACCGGTAGTACTGTGATAATCAGCGGCAGCTCGTAGCTGATCATTTGCGCGATCGCCCGCATCGCGCCTAACATCGAAAACTTGTTGTTGCTGCCCCAGCCCGCCATGAACACGGCCAGTTCCGTTGTCGATCCAACGGCAAAGAAAAAAAGGATCCCACCATCAATCGTGAACGGAGTCATGCCCCGGCCATAGGGAATGATACCGAGGGCGAGGATCGCGGTGGCAGCAATCAGGACTGGCGCAAGAAAATGTACAATCTCGTCGGCGCGCGCCGGCACGATGTCTTCCTTGATCAGCATCTTGATGCCGTCGGCGATTGGCTGAAAGAGGCCGAACGGCCCGACGCGATTCGGGCCATAGCGATTCTGTATCCGTCCGAGGATTTTCCGTTCCAGCACGGACATGAGCGCAAAGAGAGTAAGAAACACACCGAGGAGCGCGAAAATGTTAATCAGGCTCGACACGATCTGCATCACCCAGTCAGGCGCATGCGCCATCGAGGAAAGCAACAATTGCTTTCCCCGGACAAATATCTGATCGAGCGAATCCGTCATCTCCGCTGAAGAAAAGCGGTGCGCGCTTGTTTAATCAAGACAGATCGTTGAGCGACCGATTCAGCACAGATGAAACACAGACTGGCAAAGACCGGTGTCAACGGAGTGGGACGAGCTTCCAGTTAATTTTTCCATCTACGATTTCAAGCCACGCCACGCTTGGGGGCGAACCGCGGTTGGGGCGCGTCACGCAACCGGGATTTAGAAACAGAACCTGCCCGCGTTTTTCATTTCGTGGCACGTGCGTGTGCCCATGCAATAGAACATCGACATCGTCCGGCGGTTGATCGGGCGGGACGTGTTGCAGACGCAACTTTAATCCACCGCGCACAAGATCGACAACCAGCGGCCACTCGAAATTGCTGTCGCAATTTCCGCGGACAAGAACGACACGCGGTCCGATCGTGCGCAGCTCATCGAGAATCGCTCCCGCGCAAACATCTCCAAGATGCCAGATTTCGTCTGCATCCTTGGCGATTTCCGTCACTTTTTCGGGCAAGCGATTGTGCGTGTCCGCCAGCACGAAAATGCGCAACGTCTCCTTCGATTTTTCCTGTTTTGTCATGTTCGAACGAAAATTCGGGTAAGGAAACCTTAACAGCCTGGGAACTGTTTTTCAGTTTTTAGCTGCGCGGGTCCTTCAGATTCCGAATCGCTTCGCAGCTTAGGAAAGTGAAGTTGGGATGTCGGAATAAGTGTCGGGCCTTCTTTAGCAGCGCGAGGTGGTGAACGGGGATTGCACGCGTTGATTTGTGCAGTGGCGGATGTTACGTAGCCTCCCCCGCCCGCATGAGCGCGAACTACAAAGAAACGCTTAATTTGCCGCGCACGGATTTCCCGATGAAGGCGAACCTCGTCGCGCGCGAACCAGAGATGCTAAAAATGTGGGAGGAAACGCGACTTTATCAGCAAATCCAGAAATCGCGCGAAGATCGAGAGTTATTTGTCCTGCACGATGGGCCACCATTTGCGAATGGGGACGTCCACATGGGCACAGCACTGAACAAGGTCCTCAAGGATTTTGTAGTGAAATCGCAGACCATGCTGGGCAAACGCGCGCCTTATATCCCGGGCTGGGACTGCCATGGTCTGCCGATTGAGTATAAAGTGGTGAAAGAATCCCGCGGCCTTTCCCCGCTTGAAGTCCGCAAAAAATCGGAAGCGTTCGCGCGAAAATTTGTCAACGTGCAGCGCGAGCAATTCAAGCGACTGGGGGTCTTCGGCGATTGGGAAAATCCTTATCTAACGATGGACCCCAAATACGAAGCGGAAATCTTGCGCGCGTTCGCCGTGTTTGTTGAAGAAGGTCTCGTGTACCAGTCGAAGAAGCCGGTCTTTTGGAGCACAGGCGCGCAGACCGCGCTTGCCGAAGCCGAAGTGGAATATCAGGAGCGCGACGACACCGCCGTTTACGTCAAGTTTCCGATCACCAGCGGCGAGTTCAAGGACAAGGCGAGTATCGCGATCTGGACAACCACGCCATGGACTCTGCCGGCCAACCTCGCCGTCGCTGTCGATCCCAAGGAAATTTACGTTGTGCAGCAATTTCAGCGCGACGGTACGTCCGAGACTCTGTTGATCGCGGAGAAGCTCGTTCCGCAATTTCGTGCGGTGACAGGGCTGGCTCCTGTCGGCGAGCCGATTGAATCATTTCCGGGCGCAAAAATCGAGAAGATCAAAGCGCGCCATCCTTTCCTGGATCGCGAAGTAATCGTCCTGACAGCCGATTTCGTCACCATGGATTCGGGGACGGGAGCCGTACATATCGCGCCCGGCCACGGCGCTGATGATTATACTTTGGGCAGCGCGAACAGATTGCCGATCTTATCGCCAGTCGATGATCATGGCCGTTTCACTGAGGAAGCCGGTCTGCCGAATCTAACCGGCAAATACGTTTTCGACGCCAACGCCGACATCG
>Ga0137373_10004742_pt1 | contig 14847 bp, 12 predicted proteins | sample SagtaG_5_FD_104912 | JGI IMG/M metagenome (GOLD analysis project Ga0137373, IMG submission 104912) | Vadose zone soil microbial communities from Sagehorn Ranch, Mendocino, California, USA - Sage1_R_80_16 metaG | ecosystem: Environmental > Terrestrial > Soil > Vadose zone | place: USA...
ATCACGGGGCAGGGGCCGCTGCGCGATCACTGGGAGGCGCAGATGGCGCAGCTCGAGCTGCGGACGATCCATCTCCGCACGCTGTGGCTCCGAGTTTCTTTTCTTGCCGTGACGGTCCCCGATTTGCTTACATGGAGCGGGTCAGTGACCGGCGCCATGGCCATTGCGGTGTCTCGACATCGCAATCATTCAAGCGGGCACAATCTTCGAATCCAAAGGAGTCAACGTCAATCCCCCCCGAGCCCGATCCCGAATACCACCGACGTTCCCCCAATGAAGGGCTTCGTGAACAACTACTCCATGAACGTCGACAAGTACAACAAGGCCAATCCGAAGGACCCGATTCCGACCGATCCACGCATCATCATGAACGGTTACACGTCCGCGACGCTGCCCGTGCTCAACGGCCTCGCGAACGCGTACGCGGTCTGCGACCACTGGTTCTGCTCCGTACCGAGCGAGACGTTCTGCAATCGGTCGTTCGTGCACGCGGGGACCGTCGTCGGGCTACGTGTACAACTCGTGGAGCACCGGCCCCCACGATTGGGACGTGGATTTCCTGTTCAACACGACAACCACGATCTACAACCTGCTCGAGGCGGCGGGGATCAGCTGGAAGGTCTACTACGGCAGCCACTTGCTCTTCTGCAACGCGTTCATCTGCCAGGCGCAGAACCTACAGTACGCGACCTTCGACCCGGACACGAACCGGTTCTTCCCGATGTCGCAGTTCTTTATCGAGGCGGCCGCCGCGGCTGGTGCGACCGGTCCGAACAGCTTGCCCAGCTATTCCTTCATCGAGCCAGTCTACATGGACAGCATCGAGTACGGTCCGGAAAACGACGCCCATCTGGAAGCGAACCCCATCGACTTCGACGGACCGTCGCACCTGCTCAGGGCGGAGCAGCTCGTGTACGATACCGCTCTGCGCAACAGCCCGAACTGGGGCACGACACTCCCCGTCATCACGTGCGACGAGCATGGGGGTTGCTACGACCACGTGCCTCCGTCGCTGACGATCTGGCCTGACGGTGTGGTCATTCCGCCCACGTCGCCCGGCGGAAGCGGCTTCCTGTTCAACCGGCTCGGGGTGCGCGTGCCGACCATCCTGGTTTCGCCGTGGATCGCGCAGGGCACGGTCAGCAACACGATCTACGACCACACGTCGATCAATCAGGACGGCGATCAACTGCTTCGGGTTGAAAGACTCTTCCGGGAACCCCGCGCACCTTCAGGCTCGCGACCAGGTCGCCAGCGACGTGGGCGAAGCGCTCACGCTTTCGCAGCCTCGTACGGACACGCCACGCATCACGCCGCGTCCGACGCTCGCTTTCGACCCGACGATCGACCAACCGCTGTCGGGCTTTCAGGCGAATCTCGTCGGCGCCGCCGCCGCCCTGCTCCAGAATCAGGGGAGAAGCCTCCCCTACTGGCAACAGATCGATACGACGCAGGAGGCGACGACGAGGTTCAAGCGGTACGAAGACAACATTCGCAAGAAGAACTCGAAGAAGAAGCGGAAGTAATACCGAGGAGCGTCTCATTCACCACCAAGCCACGAAGACGCCCGGGACTTGAGGGCGTTGTGGCTTGGTGGTGAATGACAGAGGGAAGCGACCCTGCGCCCAGCAGGCCCGTTCGCGTCGTCCGACCGCGGTCAGCGCGGCCGGCGTCCACGACGCGCGAAGATCGCCGGAGACACGGCGACGTTGTTCGGCCGCCGGAGCGGCTTGCCATCCGTGAGCGGGTAGCCGATAATGACGCCGAGCAACGCCTGGAAAGCTTCCCGCGCCAAGCGGCACGGCTTGTGGCGACGAGGTCCCTTGAGGAGGGGAAGACCCCATGAACGACGAGCTTCCCGCCACGACCGAGCAGCGCTGCCCGAGATGCGGCACCGAGTCCGTGGCATGGGTCACCAGGAACCCTCCCCGCCCTGCCGTGCCGCCAGCCAGCGGGACCAGAAAGTCCGACCAGTTCGAGTGCCGGAAGTGCAACCTGCTCTTCGACTGCTACGAGGAGACCCCGCCGCGCTGACTTGCCTTGGTGCTCCGCCGGCGCCGGAACGTCGAGCCCGGAGGACACTTCGAGTGCCGGCCTGGAGGGCGTCACCGTTTGCGGGGTGGAGCTTCGGACTGCCCTCTGATTCCTGTGACTTCAACAGCGAGAGAAGCTCCCGCGAACCCGCGCTCGCTCCCGGACCTTGACATCCATCGAGCGCCTCGCGAGGTCAGCGTGGATCTTGTCCTGCCAGGAACAGACGCTCCTCGATGCCAGGACGCTGAAGAGGAGATCCGCGGAGTCGCCTGAATCGTTGGAGTCGCCGGAGCAGCCGCTGCGTCGCCGCCAGTTGCTTCAGGTCGGGTACGACGTTGGTGTCGCCGGCTGGACCTTGCGGAACACGCTGTAGTCGTCGTGCGCGAGAAACTGTCGCGTCTTGTTCACTCTGTACAAGCGTTCCGGGTCGCGGGTGAGCAGGTAGAGGACAAAGTGAACGGCGCAGCGCAGGCGCAGACCCAGCCGCATGCCGGCGATGCCGATAAGGGTGTGCAACGGTCCACGATGGGCGCGCAGATAGCGAGAGAAGGTCGACGCGGTGCCGGTCCAGATCCCCGGACGCGCTCTCGTGAAGCTGCGGCCGATGAAATGGATCACCCGCGCATCGCCAGTGACCGCGATCCGCCAGCCGGACTCGCGGATCTGAATGCAGTAATCGAAGTCGTCGCCGGAACCGAATTGCCGCCAGGCGAACGCGTCCGCCACCTCGCGACGCACCATGAGACAGGCGCCACAGACCCAGTCGCAGTCCTCGAGGCCCTGCACATCTTTGGTTCGGTAGACACCCGGAAAGACATCGTGAGAGAGGCGGCTGAGCAGCAGAAAGGCGTTGATCAGTGTCCATGCGCTCGGCGCTCGATGTCCCATCGTGCCGGGACTGAACTGGCCGCGCTCGTCCACCAGCCGCGGCCCGAGGACACCAATGTCCGGGTGTCGTTCCATGATGTCGACCATGGTTGACACGGTTCCATCCGGGACGATCGTATCCGGGTTGAGAAACAGCACGTACCTCCCGCGCGCGAGATCCGCGCCTTGATTGTTGGCATTGTGAAGGCCCACGTTACGCGCGTTCTGGACATAGCGCGCGTTCGGGAACTCGGTCCGGACGATCCTGGCGGTCTCGTCCCGAGACGCATTGTCGATCACGATGTGGTCGATGCGCATCGCGTCGGCTGCGCGCGCGACGGAATCGAGACATCCACGGATGTGCTCCGCGGAGTTGAAGGTCACGGTGACGACCGACACCAGCGGAGCATCCCCGCGCGCGCTCTCTCTCATCGGTTCGGACCCGCCTCGCGTGGCGTCGTCTGGATTTGCTCGGAGCAGCTGACTTCGATCCCGGCGGGGAGCGGGGCGAGGCCACGCTGAAGTGAATGGTGCACCCGGCTCATCTGATCCTGATCACAGTCGCCGTGGGGAACGGCCTCTCTCATGATGTGTGTCGCTGGCGACATCGCGACGAATTTTCCCACGGCCCTACCGCCCGGGTCAACCCGAAATCGGCCCGCCGTGCGAGGAAGGCCGCTAGGACGACGCGACGGATTGCTAGCGAAGCTCGTGACCGGCTAGGCCGCTATGAACCAGGAGCGCCACCCATCCATCGGCGAGCTCCTTCCACGAAGGCGTCCCACGCCGGACGAGGTTTGCCCGTGGCATAGCTCCGGAGCCCCAGATGCTCGACAAACGCGCAGAATTGGTCCGAACGCCCGATACCTTGTTCGGCCGCATAGGGCCGGCAGAACCCCGGTGGGTAGTCGTACAAAGCATGATAGAGGATGAACTCGATGCGTCCGGCCCGCTGGGACGGCCCCAGCGCTCGGAACACGGCCCGAACGAAGTCCGCCTGCCGCGCTTCCGATGACCCGTTCAGGTGCGAGGCGGAGTACCCGATCTCGGTGAAGGCGAACGGCTTGTCACCCGCCTGCTGGGCAAGGAACGCGAGGTCGGCCTCGACCTCGCGAACCGGCCGCATGCGCCACTGTGCGCCGATCGGGTAGTACGTGTAGTCGACGAAGTCGCTGTCGGCCTTGAGTCTCCGGAAGAGGTCCAGCTGCCCCCGGACGCCGTCATGCGTCAGGATCGTCCCCACCCGGACTCCAGGGAGGCGGAGGCGAACGTGCTCCGCCGCGCGCCGAAAGAAGAAGGCAAAGTCCTCGGCTTCGTCGCGGTGGCTGGCGAGATAGGCATCGACCTCGTTGCCGAGCAGGACGTGGGTCACGCGCGCGATCCCAGGCTGCTTCGCGACGGCATCGATGAGCGCGTTGAACCGCTCCACCAGTTCGGGGTCGTTGAACCGTCGCGTCGCAAGATCGGCCGGCATCGGGCGCGCGTTCGTATCGAGCATCCGCACGACGAGCACGACCGCCTCCAAGCCCGGGTAGCGCGGGACCACCAGCGTCAGCGGCTTGAATGATTCATCGAGCTCGTACACTCGCCGCGATGGCTCGAGATCCCGCCAGTTCACGGGGAACCCGAACACGTTCATGCGCAGACTCTCGAACATGTCCAGCATGTCGGTGAACGCCCGCAGACCGGGCGCATGTTCCCGGGGCAAGAGAGTGGCGGGGGCTACCGGCGTCGTCCGGCGACGGTGCGGCCGCAACGCGGACTTTCCTGCCTGTTCGTTCAGCACGCCGAGGATCTGATCGGCTACCGCTTCCGCGTCCTGGTATCGGCGCCCGCGGAGATACGTGTCCACCTGCTGCCCCAGGGAAGCGACCCTCGAATGGTCGCCCCCCGCGGCGACCCATGCAGGCACGCGCCGCGTGATCTCCTCCAGCTTGCGTTGGAGGGGCGGAGGCGGGGCAGGGACATCGCCTGGCTCGGCCGCGCCGACACAACCGATCGAGATGCTCCCCAGCACCGCGAGCAGGCCGCGGATGAGTGCCCGGCCGGCGACGCCGCGGACCCTCCTAAGCACGGTCGTCAGAGAACCGCCGACGCGTTCGCGTCTGGATGTATGGTCGCTCACCAGTACGCCAAGGTCGCGGAACGTCGGGGCGCGCACCCCGGCCACGGCTGCCTCCATGTAATCGGGGCGATTGCCCCACGGAGGTCGACGCCCACGGTCGCCATGCCCATGTTCAGGGGAGACCAGACCCTCGCCGCCCGCGTGCCTGACCGTGGATGTGATTTCGCCGGCGACGCTTCGCCCTGGGCGATGAACTGGAGCTTCCACGTCGTCTCCTCCTCGAAGCACTGACCTGGGCGACATTCCTCGAACGCACGCGAACGTCCGCGTGATGGCGCCCGCGTATCGTACCATGGTCCTCGGCTCGCGAGGACCAGCGTCGCGGGACGGAATCAGGTCGGCCACTTGCTCGCGGCGTTCACCGAGCGCGGTCGCCGAGACACCCTGACGGGGGGCGCCGGATCCCGGCTTCGTCAGCGCGACTATCACGTTCGCTTGACAGTGCTCAATCGCCGGAGCAGCATTGCCCCTGGGCTTGCTTTTTTCCGCACCGGTCCACGAGGCGAGCGTCGTGTCGGTGCCGTCGACCCGACTATACCGCGGTTGCGACGCGACACCATTGCGTTGCGTGCGCTCTGCTGTCCGGCGCGCCGGGAGAACAGGTCATCCGTGACGATCGCTGTCGTTTCGTGCCTCATCGATCTGGTGCCGGGCTCCCGAGTCGATCTCGCCCCGCCGCGCTGAAGCGCTGATGCCGGCCCAATTTCCGCCCCGGAGCCCGGCCGCTCGCATCGGGGTGCCGATCCTCGGTGGCGCCTGCATCGCGGGGCTGTCGGCGCTCCTGCTGTCCAGCCTGTCGCTCTTGTGGGTCGGGCTCCTGCTGGGCGCAGGCCTTGCGCTGATCACGGCCTTCGTCGTCAGTGACGCCCTGGTGTACTGGTTGAGTCTCTTCTTGCTCACCTGGCCTTTCGATATTTCCAAGACGTTCGTGACGTCTAGTCGGGCCATGGCGCTGGAGGAGCAGTTCGGAGCACCCTGGATACCGGCTGCCCTGAACTTGCACGTGATGGACCTCGCCCTCGTGCCGCTGCTCGGCCTGTGGCTGTTCAGAAAACTCGCCAGGAGGGAACGCATCTGGTTTCCGCGCCTGCACTACGTGCCGCTGGCCTTCCTGTGCTTGATCACCGTCACCGCGGTAGCGGCGCCGTCTCCGTACGTGGCGTCTCTGGCATTGATCAAGCTGTGGAAGTACTTCGTCATCTACGTGTTCGCCGCCGACACGCTCGACGTCCGCAAGGTCGGGAAACCTGTCCTGGCGATCCTCATGGTGACACTCCTGGTACAGGGATCGTTCACGCTCCTGCGGTATCGGCTGCAGTATCTCGAACCCGTCTTCGGGGAGACCTTCGGAAAGGTCTCCGACAAGATCCTGGGGGAGGATGAGGCCGACGCGCGGAAGGTGGCTCCAGACGAACCAGGCTCCCTCCAGAGAGGGTTCGGGACGTTCGTACACGCCAATCCGACGGCCATGCACCTGGAGCTGCTCCTCCCCTTCGCGTTCGCGCTGGCATTGACCAGTCGATCGCGGCGGGAGAAGGCGCTCTATGCGTCGGCCTTCGCGGTCGGTGCGGGAGGCCTCTATGTGACCTTCAGCCGCGCGGGCCTGGTTGCTTTCCTGGTGTCGACCTCGGTGTGTGTCGTCGTGGCGACTGCGCGCAGATTGATCCCCGTCCGGGCGTTGGTGCTACTCGCGGGCGTCGGCTTGCTCACTGGCCCCTTTCTGCTCCCCCGGCTGGCAGCGTACCTGGAGACGCGGCCGGAGTATTCCACCGCGCACGTCGAGCACCTCCGCCATGGATTGGTCATCTTCCTGAGCAATCCGGTGTTCGGTGTCGGTCTCAACAACAGCAGCGTGGTGCGCCCGTTCGTCCTGCGGCAAGCATTGACAGCCGAGGAGAGCCAGGTGCCGGTCCACAGCGGGTACCTGCTGCTCCTTGGCGAGACGGGCATCCTCGGGTTCAGCCTGTGCGCCGGCTTCTTTCTTCTCGTCGGGATCGAGGCGTTTCGCCGGTCGGGGTCGGCCGACCCTTACACCCGGACGTTCGCGGTGGGGACGTTCGGTGCCTACGCCGCCATGAGTGTCCACATGATGACGGACTACCTGGGCACCGAGGCATTCTACGCGATGATATGGCTCTACGCCGGGCTGATCGTCGCGTCGAGGCGATGGGAGCTACCGCCGGCAAGGCCGGGGGAACGATGGCATCCACCCGCTCCGAGCCGAGACCGATCCCGACGCGGCGAAGCACGGATCATACGAGTCCAACACGGTCAACCTCCCTGACTTCTGCGAAACAGCGCTCGCCGCAGCCGCATCCGGTCGCGCCCCGACTGCGATGAACGAGATTACTTCATGAAGTGACGCCTCGCGGGTGCCCTCGGACTGGCCAAGTCGGCGTAGGCTTCGATCAGCTCGTTCCTGCACCGCTCTGGGTCGATCACCTGCCTGGGTTCCAGACGTTCAGGGCGCCAGCGCAGCTGTTCCACGATGCTCCGGTCGTCGTAGGGGTCACAGAGCGGCGTGTTCGGCGGAAGTAACCTGTGATGGAGAGCATATTTGGTCGTGGCCACCGGACAGCCACACGCGAGCGCTTCGATGTCCACCAAAGGGCTGACTTCGACAAAGCTTGCATTCAAGAGAAAACTGCTGTGGGAATATATTTGCGCCATTTCCAATCTGCGAACTCCAGGAATCCAGCGAGCATAGTGGCTGCGGAGCACAGCCCTCCTGAACGTCTCGAGGAAGGAGGTCTCACCCCAGAGCGGCTCTCCGACAAACACCACATGGCGCTGTGCGATCTCGGCCAGCCGGCAAACGCGCAAGCTGTTCTTCCTGGGCTCGATGCGACCGACGACGATCACGGGGGGCTCTGGAAGCCCGTCGAACAGTTTGGGGCTCTCGATCGAGGCCTCGCCTACCCCTTCCACCCAGTTGGGAAGAACCAGGGATTGTTCGGGGGGGACCGCATACCCAAAATCCTCTCGGATATAGGTCGCCTCCTCCTGGGTGAGCAGGGCAATGCGATCGGCGTTGGACAGGAGCCATCGGACCCTCGTGCGCCAGCTGGGAATCAGGTCGGGCAGCTGCGCGAGACGTCTGTCCCGCACTAACATCGCGAGTTCGCGCGCTGCTTCAGTGAAGGGCACTGAACGCCCGACCGGGCTGCGACACAGGAGCTTCCCCAGGACACCGGCGGGCGGCTCAAAACGACGAGCTCTCGCCAACCACTCGTGGGGGTGATGAATGGTACTCAGGATGACGGGGATTCCCAGTCGCTTGGCTTGAACCAACTTCGGGTAGATCCCGAGAGGGCGGTCGACATTGAAAGCGTGCACCACGTCGGCCTGTGGAACAGGAGAATTGTCGAACCACGTCCTGGTTTTCAGGCCTGCTTCACGAGCCGCCCGGTCGTACATCCGCCATTGCACCGTATCGCCACCTGGGCTCGACTCGATATGGGATGAGGCAACAAAGCAGATGGTCGGGTGCGGCATCGGTAGTGTCCCGGTGAGCGGAAGCGCTCGAAGCGACCGCGCCTCGCGTGGGCCGAGCAGTCTTGTGCGATCGAACAGGCAGGCTAAGCCTGCTTCAGGGTTGCCCGGACGTATGACATGCGCCCTCGCGAGCGAAGGAACTGTTCCCGGCGCCCCCGCCGCCCGACCCTACGTCCGCGGCTGAACGGCTCGAACGCCACACGATCGATCGCGCGATTGCCGGAAAATGGGGCAGAGATCACACACGACACTCACGCGCTCTTCCTGCGCTCGCCGGTTGTTGAACAGCATTCGCGCCGAGCGATAGCGATGGTTATTCCAGATCTCCGCCACAGAATGATCGAGAATGTTGCCGAAGTCGTGCCGTCGTTCGTGCGTGAAGCAGCAGGGAGTCACGCCTCCGCCGTGGTAGATGGCCATGCAACGATAGAGATAGAAGCACGTCCGATCGTAGAGGTACCCGCGCTCCGCGGCGATCGCGGGGTCTCGTTCCAGGAAGAGCGGATCCTTGGGCATCCATTTGTCCCGAAGATCCCGGTCGCCCATCGACTCCGGTTGGATGCCCGGCGCGACGAAGCGGATCAGATCGACCCCCCATCGTGCCGCGAGCTCGCGGGCCTGGTCGATCTCGTGCTCGTTGTGCTTGAAGACGACGAATTGCCATTCGACGAACGGCGTCTTGCTCCGCAACTCCTTCCGCGCGGCGAGCAGGGCCCGCATGTTCTCGAAGACCTCGGTGATGTCGCCGCCGACGCGATACTGGCGGTAGCTCTCCTGTGTCACGCCGTCGAGGGAGACCGTGATGTACTCCAGTCCCGAGCGCACGATGGCCCGGGGATCAACGGGGATGGGCCAGTTGAAGTTCGAGCTCACCTGAGTCGTGATGTTGTTGTGCGCCGTGTACTCGATGATCTCGAAAATGTCCTTGTTCAGAAATGGCTCGCCGTGATTGTAGAGGGACACGACGAGCGCGTAGCGCTTGACCTTGTCGAGGATCTGGCGGTACTCATCAAAGCGCATGATCCCCTGAAGGCGCCCCAGCGTATCGTTGCCCGTCGGACACAGGGGGCAGCGCAGATTGCACACGTTGCAGATGTCGATGAGGTAGTAGTAGGGATAGGCACGAAGCACCGTCCGCTTGAGCCGGAGCTCGGTCTCGGCGAGCAGGATGTTGGACATCTTCGTCGGCGTCCCGTGCCGGAGCACGGGAGCCAGGTACCTCCGAACCCGTGGCAAGTGGAGCCGGAGCTGCTGGCGGAGACGGAGACGGGCACCGCCGCTATCCGGCGTGGCGATCTCAGGCGGCATCGTACTCATGAAACATCCTCCCTCGCCGTGCGGCCGTGATGACAGTTCTCGATGGGACAGCGATACTGGAGATGGCTGTCGAAGTATGGGACGGCCGGACGGGTTTGTCAAGCAAGCTGCCTGTGATTCCTAGGACTTCAGCAGCGAGAGGAACTCTCGCGGACCCGAGCTTGCCAGCGCTCGCTCCCGAACCTTGACATCCATCAAGTTCCTCGCGAGGTCGGCGAGGATCTTGTCCTGCCAGGAACTGGCGCTCCTCGATCTCAGGACGATAAAGAGGAGATCCGCCGGCTCGGCTGAGTCACCGAAGTCGATGGCGCCGCCGGGCACGCCGACGCCAACGAGCGGCGCCGTCAAGCCAGGGACCTCGGCGGCGACGACGGCGACTCCGCTCGCAACCGGAGAGGGGAAGGCGAACTCGCTCGACAGGAGCGGCGCCTCGAGCGCGTTCGCCTCGATCCCCGTCACAGTGCCGGCCGCCTGGGCCAACTCCCTGATGGCTCCCTCGCGGCTAAGCGCCCGCAGCGGCTGGAGGAAGACGGTGACGCCCTGGTAGTCTGCGACCCGACGGGGTCGTTCGAGCCGGAGGAGTCGCTGCATCGCCGGGCCGCTCATCATCGACGTGGCGATCGCCATGACGATGAGCGCCACCAACATGCGCTCGGAGATGAGGCCGTGCTGATAGCCGAGGAGGCCGAAGACGATCTCCATGGCGCCGCGCGCGTTCATGGCGAACCCGATGGCGGCCGACTCACGGCCCGTCCAGCCACTGGCCCGCGCGCTCAGGCCGCAGCCCACGAGCTTCCCGGCGGTGGCGAGCGCTAGCACCACGAGCACGAGCGGCCAGTCGAAGCTGCGAGCGAAGTCCACGCGGAGCCCGATCGTCGCGAAGAACAGCGGCGCGAAGAAGGCGGACACGAAGTGCAGGATCGCGGCGCGCGTCTGCTCGCGGAAGTGCGCCGAGTCGCCCACGACGACCCCCACCAGGAAGGCGCCAAGGATCGCGTGGACGCCGAGCGCCTCGCTCAGAGCCGCCCCGAGCAGCGTGAGGCACAGCGCAAATCCGAGCACGCCGCTCGACCGGCTCATGTGCGTCTCGATCCACGGAAGTGCCCGGTGCACGCTCCCGCGGACCACGGTCAGCATGACGGCGGCGAAGCCCAGCGTCACCAGGACGCGGGCGCCGATCCCCCATCCGGTCTGTGCCTGCGCGCCCATCACGCCCAGGATCGTGGCGAACATGATGGTCCCGAAGAGATTGTCGCCGAACGCCGCTCCGATCGTCACCGCCCCCACGCGCGTCCGGTAGATGTTGAGATCCATCAGCACTCGCGCGATCACCGGCAGCGCAGAGATCGACAGGGCGGTGCCGAAGAAGAGCGCGACCACGACCGGCGACACCCGGGGTTGCTGCTCGAGCAGCCCTGGCGCGGACAGCGCGACGCCGAACCCGAGGGCGAAGGGCACCAGCATCCCCCAGAGGCCTATGCCGAAGGCGACCTTGCCGTGCTGCCGCGTGGTCGGAAGGTCGACTTCCAGACCAGCCACAAGAAGGAACAAGGTGATGCCGAGCGTGGTCAGCCCGGTGAGGGCGGTGGCGGCCGGACCCTCGGTCGGGAAGAGGGCCGCCATCAGCCCCGGGGCGAGAACGCCCATGATCGTCGGCCCGAGAATGATACCCGCGAGGATCTCGCCGAGGACCTCCGGCTGCTTGCAGCGCCTCGCGAGCTCGCCCAATCCTCTCGCCGCGGCCAGAAGGACTCCCAGCGCCAGGAACATCGCGGTCAGGTCGTGCGTCTCCACGGGATCTCGCTCCGTCAGCCGCTGATGGTCGCGCGCGGCGTCGAAGGCCCGAACCGCGCGGGCGCGGCCCCGCAGTCACACGGCGCCATCGCCCCTCAACGTGACGAGGATCGTCTTGGCGATGATCCGCAGATCGACCGCGAGCGATCGGATCCTGACGTACTCGAGGTCGTACTCGTTGGTCTGGAGGAACGAGAGGCGGCCGCGGCCGTTGATCTGGGCAAGGCCTGTCACGCCGGGTCGGACGGCGAGCTTTGCGCGATGGTGCTCGGGGTAGTACTTGATGTTCTCGGCGATGTCGGCGCGGGGACCGACGAGATGCATGTCGCCCTTCAGGACGTTGATGAAGTTCGGCAGCTCGTCGAGACTGGTCTTCCGGAGCAACCGCCCGAACGGGGTGACTCTCGGATCATGGTCGACCTCCAGCTGTCCGTCGTCGGTCAGCGCGGCTTGCTTGCGCCCCACGAGAGCCTTGATCGGCAGGTTCGCCAGCTCCTCGGGCGCGTAGTCGTACGCGTAGAGCGCCGGGAAGCGGTCGCGCGCATCCGAGTACATCGTCCGGAACTTGTAGAGGGTGAACGGCTTGCCGTAGAGGGCCTGCTTCCGCCGCTCGCCGTCGGCGCCGGCGCGGGCCACCCGCCCTCTGCGGTCGATGCCCACCCGGCGATGCCGGAACAGGACGGGCCCCGGCGAATCGCGTTTGATCATGACTGCGATGACGAGCATGAGCGGCGCGGTCACGACGAGGACGAGGAGCGAGCCGACCAGATCAAGCGTCCGGCGCGCGATCCGGTAGCCGAGGCCGTCCTCGGAGAAGCCGAATCTCATGCGCGCGCGCATCTTGTCCGGACGGTTTGCGAGTCTGAGCAGGATCGAGCGCGCGGGCGGGGCGACAGCTTGACCGGTCGCTTCTCGTGTCGATTGCTCCATTTGGGTCTCGAGCGGGCTCCTCGAATCGCGTCGACGCTGCGTATACTCTTGGGGAAGGGCTTGTCCTTGTCAACTGGAAAAGCCCAGCATGTGCCCGCAGTGTGCCGTCGCTGCGCGACGCCGTTCGCGTACTTTCCCCTTGACATCAGGTCGACCTGCCGCGATGATGCGCATTTAGTAGCTCAGGTCCGTCAGGAGGTCAACGCGAATGAAGGTCCAGTTCATTTGGCCAAATTTTGACTGTCCGATCGGGCTCAACATCGGCCTCGCGTACCTGTCGGGCGCGTTGAAGGCGGCGGGCCACGACACGAGGATTCTCCACATCTGCGAGTGGCTCGATTACCCCTTCGATCTGGATCGCATCGAGAGCGACGTCAAGGCCTACGACCCGGACCTCATCGCGGTCGGGACGGGCTTCCCCCACTATCCCGAAATGGCCCAGACGGCCAAGCGCCTGAAGGACACCCTCGACCGGCCCATCGTCTTCGGGGGCATCCACACCACGCTCAATACCCGGAGCGTGATGGAGCAGAATCCCTGGATCGACTTCGGGAACGTGGGCGAGGGCGACGACTCGCTGATGGACCTCGTCCGTGCCCTGGAGACAGGGGGCGACACCACGAGCATTTCCAACGTCTGGGCGCGGCGGGACGGCGCGATCGTCCCCAATCCGTCGCGGCGGCTGAAGGACATCTCGAAGTTGCCGTGGATGGACCTGGACGGGTGGGCGTTCAAGCGGATCACCGAGAACCGCCGCGGTTGGGTCAACGTCTACATGAACCGCGGGTGTCCGTACCGCTGCACCTACTGCCACAACAACGGGGTGGCGAAGATCCTGCAGGAGAGCTTCAAAACCAAGACCTCGAGCACTTCCGACCTCGGCTACATCCGCCTCCGGTCCATCGACGATATGATCGGCGAGCTCAAGGACATCATGGACCACTGGGACGGCGTGACCGCGTTTTCCTTCAACGACGACACGTTCACCATGGACCAGGAGCACATGAAGGCGTTCCTGGCTCGCTACAAGGCGGACGTCGGGCTCCCCTTCGTCTGCAACACGACGGTCCTGGACGTGGACCGCGAGATGCTGGAGATCATGAAGGACGCGAACTGCGACCTCGTCCGCTTCGGCGTGGAGACGGCCACCCCGCGCATCAAGCGGGAGGTGCTCAAGCGCGACTTCTCGATGCGGAAGACGGACGAAGTCTTCAAGATCTGCCGCCAGATTGGGCTGCGGAGCTTCGCGTTCAACATCCTGGCCAATCCGACCGAGACCCGCGAGGAGATGAAAGAGACGCTCCGGCTGAACTCGAAGCTCCTCCCCAACGGATTGAAGATCTCGCTCGGCTACCCCTTCCCGGGCACCGAGTATCACGACATCGCCAAGTCGCTCGACCTGATCGACGAGAAGAAGCACCTGCACAATTTCATCTCCGAGACCAAGCTCAAGTACTCGGACGAGGACCGGCTCTGGATCGACAAGGTCCGCTGCGTGTACTGGTGGTGGATGAACGTCTATCTCGAGAACGAGGCCTCGCCGCTCTACGCCGAACTGGTCAAGCTGGTCGAGGCGATGTCGCCCGAGGAGTGGCTCCACCCCGAGACGGAGCGGCGGATGTGGGACCTCGACGACGCGCTGTCCAGCGTCGTGAAGGCGCGCGGCATCACGCACTACACCATTCCGTTCAAGGATCGTCCGGAGATCGGCATCCTGTTCGTGGGCACGGATCGGACCCTGACCCGCGAGGTGCTCGACCCGCACTGAGCGGGGTGCGTCGCGGCACTGCGGAGGGGAAGGCGCGGGCAGAGTCGTGATGGCGACCAAGCACAGCTGCTACCGGTGCGCGGTCCACGAGGTCCAGGGACCGTTCCTCCAGCAAGGGGTGGACGGCGTCCCCGAGCTCGAGAGCTTGGACACCACGTTCGCCGACGACGGGGAGGAGATCTTCTTCGCCACCGGCTACAGCGCCCGCGAGATCGCGCAGCGGCACGCACGCGAGAAGGGTGGACAGATCTACGTCAACAACATCTCGCGCAAGCTCAGGCGGCGCGACCTGACGGCCCCCGTCGCCTACGCCGTGTCGAAGTGTCCCGTCTACACGCTGCGCGCCCCGGACGAGTGGCACGACAAGGTGTACCGCGCCTACTGGCCGCCCCTCTGAGCATGCTCGACTACATTAAGAACCTGCGGGCCATGATCGGCCATACCAAGATCATCGTGCCCGGCGTGCGCGCGCTCCTCTTCAACAGCCAGGGCGAGCTGCTCCTGGAGAGGCAGGCCC
>Ga0137373_10004753_pt1 | contig 14829 bp, 13 predicted proteins | sample SagtaG_5_FD_104912 | JGI IMG/M metagenome (GOLD analysis project Ga0137373, IMG submission 104912) | Vadose zone soil microbial communities from Sagehorn Ranch, Mendocino, California, USA - Sage1_R_80_16 metaG | ecosystem: Environmental > Terrestrial > Soil > Vadose zone | place: USA...
GACGAGCTTGGGGTGAATCCCACCGCCGGCGTGCGAATCAAGCTATACACCGAGGGATCGGGGCGCTGGGCTAAGAGCGGCGGCGAGAAGTCCAAGTTCGGCCTGAGCACAGCGCAGCTCATAAAGCTCATCGACAAGCTGAAGGCCATTGGGCGCCTCGACATCCTCAAGCTGATCCATTTCCATCTCGGCTCGCAGATCACCGACATCCACTACATCAAGACCGGCCTGCAGGAGATCGCGCGCTACTACGCCGAGCTCCGCGCGCTGGGCGTGGACATCACGCACGTGGATGTCGGCGGCGGGCTCGGCGTCGATTACGACGGCAGCAACTCGACTTCGCAGGCGAGCGTCAACTACACGCTCCAGGAGTACGCGAACGACGTCATCTACACGCTCGCCGAGTCGTCGCGCGAGCACGGCTTGCCGATGCCGCACGTGATCAGCGAATCGGGGCGCGCTCTCACCGCGCACCACGCGCTGCTGCTGATCAGTGTGATCGACGTCGAATCGCAGGCGGACAACGTCGTGCCCGAGCTGACCGACGGGAATCACATGCTGCTGCATGAAATGGCGGCGGATTACGAGACCATCTCGACGCGGCGCGTGCGCGAGGTGTATCACGACGCGGTCTTCGCGAAGGAGCGCGCGCACGAGCTGTTCAACAGCGGCGTCGTCACGCTGCGGGATCGCGCCATCGCCGAGCAGATCTATCTGGCGACGATCCAGAAAGTCGCGGCTGTCGCGCAGCGCGACCGCGAGGAATACGAAGACATCATCGAGGACATCGAGGCGATCCTCGTCGACCGTTATTTCTGCAACTTCTCGCTCTTCCAGTCTCTCCCGGACAGCTGGGCGATCGATCAGCTATTCCCGATCGTTCCGATCCATCGTCTGAATGAAGAGCCGGTGCGCCGCGGAACGATCCAGGACGTGACGTGCGACTCCGACGGGAAGATCGAGCAGTTCATTGGGGACCGTCCCTTCCGGAAGAGTCTCGAGCTGCATCCGTTCGTCGACGGCGAGCCATACATCCTCGGAATCTTTCTCACCGGCGCGTACCAGGAGATCCTCGGCGACCTCCACAATCTCTTCGGCGACACGAACGCGGTGCACATCCGGCTGCCGAAGAAGAAGCGGGGATACGAGGTCACCGATCTCGTTCACGGCGACACGGTGACGGAAGTCCTCGACTATGTCCAGTTCCGCGCGTCGGATCTGCTGGCGATGTTCCGGCGGAAGGTGAACGGCGCGAACAACATCACGCGGCAGGAGGCGAACACGTTCGTCGCGGATTACGTCGCCGGGCTGGAAGGCTATACGTATCTGGAGGGGGAGGCCGCGCGGTAACTACAACTGCAACTTAGGACTTCCTGCTGGGGGCTTTGGGCTGCGGGCCTTGCACGAGCGCCGTCAAAGCCGACAGCCCCCAGCCGGTAGCCTTATGTGGCAGTTATGACGCTTACCTGCCGAATCTCTTCTCCACTTCTTTCCAGTTAACAACGTTCCACCACGCGTTCATGTAATCGGGCCGCCTGTTCTGGTACTTCAGGTAGTACGCATGTTCCCAGACATCGAGTCCGAGGATCGCGTTCTTTCCTTCCATCAGCGGATTGTCCTGATTCGGCGTGCTCGTGATCGACAGCTTGCCACCGTCATTGATGAGCCACACCCATCCCGAGCCGAAGCGTCCCGCGCCGGCGGCGTTGAACTGCTCCTTGAACTTCGCGAAGTCGCCGAATGTGGAAGTGATCGCCTTTCCGAGCGCTCCCCCCGGCTCACCGCCGGCGTTCGGAGCCATGATCTGCCAGAACATCGAGTGGTTCCAGTGTCCGCCGCCGTTGTTGCGCACCGCGGTGCGAACCGCTTCCGGAACCGAGTTGATGCCGCGCATCAGATCGTCGATCGACTTCGTTCCGAGCTCGGGCGCTTTCTCTACGGCCGCGTTCAGATTGTTGACGTACGTCTGATGATGCTTACCGTGATGGATCTCCATCGTCTTCGCGTCGATGTGCGGCTCGAGCGCGCCGAAGTCGTACGGAAGATTGGGAAGGGTGAATGCCATTTCGTTCTCCTGAGTACGGATGATTGAGCGGCCGCGAGCCGCGGGATTTTCAGTCGGCGCCGGAAGCGGCGGCGGCCGCCTTCGCGTTCTCGCGCCGGCGCGCGCAGATTCCGCTTACCACTCCCGGCATTATCGAGACCAGCACTACCAGAATGACGACTATCTCGATGTGCTTGTCGATGCCGGGAATATACCGGCCAAGAAAATAACCGGTGAAAATCATGCTCCAGATCCATGCCATCGCGCCGATGACGCTGAACGTGAGAAAGGACCTGTATTTCATCTGCGCTATCCCGGCGACCACGGGCGCGAATGTCCGTATGATCGGCATGAACTGCGCGAGAATTATCGTAAACCGCCCATAACGCTCGTAGAACTCGTGCGCCCGGATAGCATGCTTCTTGTTGAACAACAGGCTGTCTTCGCGGCGGAAGATCCTCGGCCCGGTGCTGTGGCCGATGAAGTAACCGCATGAATTTCCGGCGATCGCCGCAAGAGTGAGGAGCGGAGCGAGCTGATATACATTGAAATACCCCCGCGCGCCGAGCAGGCCGGCGGTGACAAGCAGGGAATCGCCCGGCAGAAAGACGCCGACGAGCAGACCGGTCTCGGCGAAGATGATTATCGTCAGCCCGAGGAAACCGCCCCATTGAATCAGTACCGGAAGGTCGGATAGACGGTGAAACAGATCGGAGATGACGCCCATTTCGCGGCCGGAGTGTAGAGAATGGAAGAGCGACGTTCAAGTTCGATGCTCGACAACCTGGGGTCAACTCCGGAAAAGCTTCTCGCATTTCCCGAGTCGCGGGCGAACGGCACCCGTCCGCCGCTGACCTCGAAGGAGAAACTATTCAACGCATTCTCCATTCTCGTTCTCGTCTTGTTCGCCATCGGCTGGTCGTGGTCGATTGCCAGCGCACGCGCGAACGCAGCGACGGGTGCGACGCCCGCAACAGCGGCGATCGCCACCGCGCTCACCGACCCTCGTGCACCGGCGACCGCTTACCTCACCGACGCTTTGCTTACGGCGCTCGTTCCCCTTGGGGGGGAAAGCGGCAAGCTCAAGGCGAAAATCCAATCGCCCGGAGCGCCGATCGTTCGTGACACCGTTCCATCCGGCGTCGTCGTCACGTATGTGAACGGCGCCTCCGCCGAGTCCACCGCGGCGCTCAACGCTCCCTCGAAAGTCGGAATTTGGAAGGTCGCGATCAACGCCGCGAACGCGATCAAGCCGCTCGCCGGATTCAGCGTCATCACGCTCCGCTCGGCATCCGAAGAACAGAATGGACGCCTCGGACTGTATTACATCGGCAACTGGCCGGCGGCACGGCGGGTTCGTCCCGGCGTCGTCTACACACCACCGAGTGGATTCATCGAAGTCACTCCGGAAAACCAGAACACCCAGCTGTCGGAGCATTTCAAGCTCCGCGACTTCCTGCCGCACGATCAGCAAAACATCTGGCCGAAATACATCGTGCTCGACATGAAGCTCATCGACAAGGATGAGCTCGTGCTCGCCGACCTCGCACAGCACGGGATAGACGTCCGCGGAATACGCGTCATGAGCGGCTTCCGCACCCCTCAATACAACCGGGGCGGCGGAGACCCGCGCGGGCGTGCCGCGCTCAGCCGCCACATGTACGGGGACGCCAATGACATCTTCATCGATAACGACGGAAATGGGGCCATGGACGACCTAAATCATGACGGGCGCGTGAATATTGCAGATGCCAAGGTCATCCAGGACGCGGTTAACCGCGTCGAACGGGCACATCCTTCGCTGGTAGGGGGGTGTGGGATTTACACGGGCAACTCGGCGCATGGCCCGTTCACACACATTGATACGCGGGGCTATCCGGCCCGCTGGATCGGAACAGGAGATAGCTAATGGACGACAACACAACCACGATGACAGACCGGCCTGAGGAGCACCGGCATTTGCCGGGCACCACACAGCGCGATCCGTCGATGCCGGTGCGCACGGCTGATCTCGAGCCCTATGTCGGACTCGGCTATCTGTCGAAGCTGTTCAAGCTGATGGCGATCATTCTGCTTCTGCTGCTCGCGTCGGAGATTATCACCGGGCTGTTAGCGCAGGGACGCGACGCGATTCCAACTCTGCTCGGAGAGATGAGCCGCCTCATCGTGCTCGCCGGTCTGCTGTGGGGCAGCGGTGATCTGGCGCTGCTGCTCATCGACGTTGGCCACGACGTTCGCGCGACTCGAATCCTGCTCGGCAGACAGGCTATCCATCAGACGCCGCCGGATGCACGCCCCGTCGGGAGGACTGATTACGTGGAGCGTGGACCCCGTTAAGGTTTTTACGGTCGGGCACTCCACGCGGGAGCTCGACGATTTTATGGACTTGCTGGAGAGGGAAGGCGTGACACATCTCGTGGATGTGCGCGCCTTTCCCGCTTCCAGGAGGTATCCGCACTTCAATAAGGATGCGCTCGCGGCGGCACTCGATGCGATCGGCATTCGCTACACCCACATGCCCGAGCTTGGCGGCCGGCGCACTCCTCGCCGCGACTCACACAACACCGCCTGGAAGAACTCCGGCTTCCGCGGCTATGCCGACTACATGGAGACGAGGGAATTCAGGGAGGCGCTCGACGATCTCATCTCACTCGCATCCGCGGACAGCGTCGCGATCATGTGCGCTGAAGCGGTTCCATGGCGCTGTCACCGCACTCTGGTTTCCGACGCGCTTCTGGCGAGAGCGGTCGAAGTTTTCCACATCATTGACGGCAATGTGAGAACTCACACTCTCACGTCGTTTGGCGTCATCCGGAACGGCTCGGTACGGTACGAATCACCCGCCGAGCCGGACCTATTCGCCGCTCGTTGAGCGTCACAGCGGTACAATGGTTGCCAATAGGACGCGGAAGACTTAGGATAGCGCCGTCGGCGGAAAGCGGACGCGCTCGCAACTCCGGGGCGATCTCGTTCGTGCCGGTGCAACTCACTTTAGCGAGGATGCGATCATGCTTTGGACCATCGCGGTAATTCTCTTGATCCTGTGGGTGCTCGGATTTTTCGTTGTACACGTTGGCGGCGGATTGATTCACCTGCTGCTCGTCATCGCGGTAATCGTCATCATCTACCGTCTCATCACGGGTCGCCCGGTAGTCTAAGGCCGGAGGACGGAAGCGACTTCCGCCAGCGCGCTGCTGCCCTCCCCGCGAATCGAGCGTGGAGGGCAGCTTGTTTTCAGTTGAGGTAATTCCGTGACAGATTCGATTCTGTCAAGGTTCCGGATCGTGCTGTACGAGCCGCTCGATCCGGTGAACATCGCCGGCACAATACGGGCGATGAAGAACATGGGCTTCGAGCGCCTTTACCTCGTTCGTCCCGTCGAATACGACGCATATCGTCTCGAGGGAATCGCGCACGACACCGTCGAGATAATCTCCCGCATCAAGCGCTGCGAAGAGCTCGACCAGGCACTTGAAGGCTGCACGATGGTCGCGGGATTCACCGCCCGCCGCCGGGCGGCGAAGAGGGAAGTGAAGACGCCGCGCGCAGCGGTTGCCGATATGCTCGAAGCAGCGGCAGCGGGGGAGGTCGCCCTCCTTTTCGGCCGTGAGGACAAGGGTCTCCCGAATGAGGTTCTCGACCGGGCGCAGGTCGTCGTCACCTTTCCGACGACTGCTCATGCTTCGCTGAATCTCGCGCAGGCCGTGCTCCTCGGACTGTACGAGCTGCATCTTGGCGCCGCCGACGCCACGAGAAAGCTGGCGCCGCCGCGCAAGGACGCGCCCCCCGCGACAGTCGAGGAATACGAGCTCCTCTTTGCCGATGTGGAGCGCGGACTTCACGCCATCGATTTCTTCAAGACTCGCTACTACGAGCACATCATGCGCTCGCTTCGCACGATTGTTTTCCGCGCCCGGCCGGATGGAAGAGAACTTGCACTGCTGCGCGCCGTCTTCATCGAGATTGTGCGCACGGTGGATCGCATTTCCGGCAGACGGGAAAAAACCAAAACTCAATGATGATTCCACCTTGCGCGTGACATACCGCAGGCTTCATTTTTCGCGCGTCAAAAGCCTTGTGAAATTCTTCACAAAGCTCGGTAACTCGGCTTTTTTCCGAACTCGACGCGCGGATGAATCTGCGTAGCAAATGGGTGGCGGTCCCCGGATTTCTTTCCATCGCGGCTCTCGCCACGATGCTTTCCGCCTACAGCGGTGCGTCGTCATCGCAAGGCTGGGGTCCGGAACAACCGGTTCGCTTCCCGCACACGCTGCACGCCGGCGGTGTGCTGAAGATGAACTGCATCTACTGCCACTACAGCGCGAACAAATCGCCGGATCCAGGGCTCCCCGCCGTCGGAACCTGCATGGGCTGCCACACCGTCGTTCGCACCGATCGTCCCGAAATCAAGAAGCTCGCGGGCTTCTGGACCAACAAGCGGCCGGTGCCGTGGATCAGAATCCACAAGCTTCCCGAATACGTCCACTTCCCGCACATGCGTCACGTGAGCGCCGGCGTCACCTGCCAAACATGTCACGGGCAGATTCAGGAGATGACCCAGGTGTATCAGGCGAACTCGCTGAACATGGGCTGGTGCGTGAACTGTCACATCGGCCAGTCGAATCCTCCGTTCCGCGCGAGATATGACTGCGCGGTTTGCCACTATTAACTGCGATGCGTCACGAGTCATGAGTCAGCGGCTGAGGATGACGCGAAATGGCTGAGTTGATCCCGGGCGCAAAGACGCCCGTGGGCGCGGGTGCCGGCGATGCTCCCGCGAAGCCGGGCGTCAAGCGACGCGACTTCCTAAAAGTTCTTGGCGCTACCGGTGCCGCGACTACGCTGCTTGGCTGCGCGCAGGAAAATGTCGAGAAGCTGATCCCATACCTGGTTTCTCCGGACAACACCGTTCCCGGCGTATCCACTTACTACGCGACGACGTGCAGGGAATGCGCGACAGGATGCGGTGTGATCGCCGAGACGCGTGACGGAAGAACGATCAAGCTCGAGGGAAATCCTGATCATCCTGTCAACCGCGGCGCTCTTTGCGCGCGCGGCCAGGCGGCGCTTCAGGGACTGTACAATCCCGACCGCTTCCGCGGCCCGATGGTCCGTCGCAACGGACGCCTCGAGAGCATCGCTTGGGACGAAGCGCTGCGCATCTTCTCGGAGAAAATTTCAGAGACGCGAAGCCGCGGCGGAGCGGGAAACACGGTCTTCATCAACCAGCACGAGAGCGGAAGCTTTCCCGCTTTTCTCGACACTTGGCTCCTCGGCTTCGGGATGCCGGGTCACGTCAGCTATGACGCCGAAGCCGACCATGCGGCGCTTGCTTCCTTCCGGAAATCCGGCGCAGGCTGGCCCTCTCTCGACTTCAAATCCGCGAAGCTCATCATCTCGTTTGGCGCGGATTTTCTCGACGGTTGGGGGGCCGCCGTTCCGCAGCAGCTCGCATTCGCCGAGGCGCGCGCCGACATCGCTAACGCTCCGAGGTTCATTTACATCGGACCGCGCAGATCACTCACCGGTCTCAACGCAGATCAGTGGATCGATTGTCGTCCGGGCAGCGAGATTGCAATCGCGCGCCTGCTCTCTGGACAGATGAGTGCCGCTGAGGCGGCGAAAGCCAGCGGTGTCGCGCAAGCGAAGCTCGAGGCGCTCGCGAAGGAATACGCGGCGGCGAAACCGGCGATGGTTCTCGCGGGTGGCGGCGGAAGTGCTTCTTCGGATTTGAGCGATTCAGCGAGTGCCTTGAATGGGGTGCCGTCGAGCGGCGACGGATTCATCGGTTTCGACGGAATCGCGAGCGCTGCCGACATGCGCGCTCTTGCGCAGCGGATGGGGGGCGGAGGGGTGTCGCTGCTGATGGTGCGCGGCGCCAATCCCGTTTACGCGCTGCCCAGATCGTTCGGCTTCGCGCAGGCGATGGCCAAGGTGCCGTACAAGATGAGCTTCTCGAGCGTCCCCGACGAAACGACGGAGCTCGCGGATCTGATTCTTCCGGATCATCACTCACTCGAGCAGTGGGGCGACGCGGAGCCGATGCGCGGCGTGCTGTCGCTTCAGCAGCCGACGATGGATCCGGTGTTTGACACTCGCGCGACGAGTGACGTGCTGATCAGCATTGCGAAGGCCGACGCAGCAACAGCCGGACGCTACAACTATCCCGATTATCGCACCTGGCTCATTGCGCGGTTCCCCGGCGGCGCTTCCGGACTCGCGGCCGCGTTGCCGAAGGGATTCACGTCCGGGTCGTCCGCGGCTGCGACGTCGGGGCGAGCTTCGGGTACTGCGCACACGGTGGCGCCGATCGAATCCATGAGCGGCGACATGTTCCTCGTCGTATACCAGCACCCGCTGCTCGGCGACGGGCGCGGCGCGAACAAGCCATGGCTTCAGGAGCTGCCTGATCCGGTCACGAAAGTTTGCTGGCAGACGGTTGCGGAGATGAATCCGGCGACGGTCCGGAGGCTTGGCATCGAAAACGGTGATCTGGTTACCGTGAGGACCGCTGCCGGAAGTCTCACGCTCCCGGCGCTCGGCTATCCGGGCATTCAGCGCGATACGATCGCAATCGGTACCGGCCGCGGTCATCCGCACTCGGGTCGGTACGCGTCGGCGGGACTGAATCCGCTCGACCTGCTGCCACTCGCCGAAGACAGATCGGGCGCGCTCGCGTACGTGTCGACGAAAGCGAGCGTCTCCGTCGCCGGCGGCAGCGCGCGCATAGTTACGACGGAAGGTTCTTCCAGACAGCACGGGCGTGGAGTCGGACAGGCGATTGCGATCGGCGATCTGCGCCGCACCGGCAGCGGCGCCGCCCTGGCGGGCGGCGATCGGGAGCCCGGTGCCGAGAACATGGCCGGTGACGCGAGTCACGAATTCCTTCCCGGAATGCGATCACCTGTCGCGAACGACGCGCAGGGAAATCGTGGCGACCCGAAGTCGAAAGAGAAGGGGATGTACGATCCGCAGCACTGGAGCGGAATGGCGAAGCGGCGGTGGGCGATGACCGTCGATCTCGCACGCTGCACCGGATGCTCGGCGTGCGTCACCGCCTGCTACGCGGAAAACAACATCCCGACGGTGGGCGCGGATTGGCAGGGAGGAAGATTCCTGCCCGACCGCAGCGGGTTCGGCGCGAACTTAACGCGCAGCCGTGAAATGGCATGGCTGCGCATCGAGCGCTACTACGAGGGCGGTGAAGACGGCAGCGCCGACTTCGACACGCGCTTCGTTCCGATGATGTGCCAGCACTGCGGCAACGCCCCGTGCGAGCCGGTGTGTCCGGTGTACGCGACGTATCACTCGCCGGACGGACTCAACGTCCAGGTTTACAACCGCTGCGTCGGCACGCGCTACTGCTCGAACAACTGCCCGTACAAGGTCCGCTACTTCAACTGGTTCGGATACGGAGAGCCGGGACGCCCGCAGTACGCGTTCCCGGAGCCGTTGAACTGGCAGCTCAATCCGGACGTCACGGTGCGCGGCAAAGGCGTGATGGAGAAGTGCACGTTCTGCGTACAGCGAATTCGCGAAGCGGAGAACCGCGCCAAGCTGGAGAATCGCGAGCTGCAGCCGGACGAGTTTACGACCGCCTGTGCGGCGTCGTGCCCCTCGCGCGCGATAACGTTCGGTGACGCTGCCGACGAAAACTGGAGCGTGACCAAGCTCGCGAAGGATCGCCGCGCCTACCACGTCTTCGAAGAGCTGAATACGTTCACCGCCGTCGTGTACTTGAAGAAGGTCACGCACGCGACCGAGGGCGCATAAGTGGCAACGCTGACGAAGCCCGTGCCCTACGGGGACACTGGCGTGCCGCGTCCGAACATCGCCTCAGCGGACATTCAGCTGCCGGCCGTCCGCGATTACGAGCAGGTCGATCGCGAGATCACCGGCACTCTCCATCCGACCGTCGCGTGGTTCATCGGACTGGGTACGGCGGTCTTCTTCCTGTTCCTCGGAATCGCGGCGTGGATGTATCAGATCTACTCCGGACTCGGCGTCGCGGGCTACAACCCGCCGGTGATGTGGGGCGTTTACATCATCACGTTCGTCTTCTGGGTCGGTATCGGACACGCCGGCACTCTGATCTCGGCGATTCTGTATCTCTTCCGCGCCGGATTCCGAACGACGATCTACCGCTGCGCCGAGGCGATGACCGTTTTCGCCGTCATGACGGCCGGACTCTTTCCGATTCTGCACCTCGGCCGTCCGTGGAAATTCTTCTGGCTGATTCCGTACCCGAACTGGCGATACGTCTGGCCGCAGTTCAAGAGTCCCCTCATCTGGGACGTGTTCGCGATTCTGACGTACCTCACGGTGTCGAGCACCTTCCTCTACATCGGATTGATCCCCGACATCGCGGTATTGCGCGACCGGGAGAAGAACCCTGTTCGCAAGCACATTTTCTCCGTTCTCTCGCTCGGCTGGCGAAACTCCGATCGGGAATGGCGGCATTTCGCGCGCGCGTATCTCTTTCTCGCGGCGTTCTCGACGCCGCTTGTCCTGTCGGTGCACTCGGTCGTCTCATTCGACTTCGCGATGGCGCTGGTGCCGGGCTGGCATACGACGATCTTCGCCCCGTATTTCGTAGCCGGCGCGATCTATTCCGGAATCGGAATGGTTTTCACGATCATCATCCCGATACGGAAATGGTTCCGGCTCCAGCATTACGTCACGCTGAATCACCTGGACGCAGCGGCCAAGCTGGCGCTTTTCACCTCGCTAGTCGTGGCATGCGCGTACACGACGGAGTGGTTCGTCGCATGGTTCAGCGGCAATGAGGCCGAGCAGAGCTTCTTCGCCAACCGCATCTGGGGTCAGTGGTGGTGGGCCTCGGCGATTCTCTACATTTGCAACATGGTTCTTCCGCTTTCGCTCTTCTCTCAGCGTCTGCGCCGGAATCCTGCCTGGCTCTGGATCCTCTCGATCACCATCAATATCGGCATGTGGTTCGAGCGCTTCGTCATTGTCGTGCCCTCGCTTTCGCATGAGTTCGAGCCGTGGCAATGGACGAGCTACCGGCCGACGTGGGTGGACTACGCGATTCTCGCGGGCAGCTTCGGCTGGTTCTCGATGTGGTTCCTTCTCTTCATCAAGCAGCTGCCGGTGATCGCGATCTCCGAGGTAAAGGAGATCGTGGTGCCACGCCTGCGCGGTGCTCACTCGCACGGAATCATGGTGACCGGCGAGCACGTTGACTACGAGCGCGAAACGCCGGGAGAGCACGAGTAATGCGCGGCCTCATCGCACATTTCCGCGAGCTCGACTCGCTCGTCGAGGCGATCGAAGATCTGAAGGAGAAGCGCACCGGCGACATCACTGTGTACACGCCGACGCCGCGGCACGAGATCGAGCACGCGATTCATCCGCCGCCGAGCAACGTGAGAAAGTTCACTCTCATCGGGGGGCTCTGCGGAGTGACGTTCGGATATTGGATAGCGATCTGGGCATCGGACTACTGGCCGCTCGTCGTCGGAGGAAAACCGGTCGCCTCCTGGGTGCCGTATACGATTTTCGGATTCGAGGTGATGGTTCTCGTCGGAGCGCTGTCGACGGTTGCGGGCATGTTCATCACGTCACGCATCCCCAGACTGACGATGACGGTCGGCTACGACGCGCGGTTCAGCAGCGGTGATTACGGTCTGTGGCTGGAATGCGCACCGGACAAGGCGAAGGAAGCGGCGGCGCTGCTGCGTGGTCATGGCGCAACGGAGGTGCGAAGTGAACGCTAGGCTGCGCGTTCTCGCGCTCTCGCTGCCACTCCTGATTTTGAGTGGGTGCGAGTGGTTCACCGACTTCAAGCGCCAGCCCTCTCTCTGGACATGGGAGCCGGTGAAGGACTCGCTGACGCCGTCGCGCGGGAATCCGCAGTTCTCGGTTCCGACGAATGGAACGTACATGGCCGGCTTCCAGGTTTCGTACACGGCGTTGCCCGATTCTTTGGCGGCGATAGCGAACCCGACGCCGATCGGCGACGCCTCACTCGAGAACGGCCGCAAATACTTCCAGATCAACTGCTCGGTATGCCACGGCGTTGCAGGCCAGGGCAACGGACCGGCGATGCAGTTCGGAATGCCGGGAATCAATCTGACGACCGACGTGACGAAGGGGCGCACCGACGGATACATCTACGGAATGATCCGGAACGGCCGCGGGCTCATGCCGCCATACAATAGAATCGAGGAGCGAGATCGCTGGGACGTGGTGAACTATCTGCGCGGACTCCAGGGGATGGTGGGCCGGACCGTCGAGACCGGTCCGCTTGCACCGCCCGGCGTGACAGGGAAGATGGTCCCCGGATTTACCGAGATGGGGCCGACGCGTCCTGCTCCATTTTTCAATCGGTGGAAAACGAGGACAGCCGAGCCGGTCGCGGCGAGTTCGACTCCGGTCGTCATCGACGGACACGCCGTCCCGCCGGTCACTGACTCGGTTCGCAGAAGCGACGCTACCGGGAGGGCAGTAGCCCGTCGGATGCGCGATACGACCCAGCGCGATTCGGCCAGAAAGACGGACTCTGCGGGCCGGGTGATCCGATGAGCTCGCATGAAGTGACGCTTCCGACGCGCGAGGAGATCCTCGCGGGAAGCGACCGGCCTGTTTCCCGCCGCCTGACCATCGCGTGCGCGGTGCTCGCTGTCGTCGGCGGGCTCGTCTTCATCGCCGGCGCGATCATGGGATCGGACCGCGTGTGGCGCGCGCTCCTCTTCAACTGGCTGTACTTCACAACGATCTCTTCGGCGGGCGTGATGTTCGTGGCGGTTCAGCGCATCACAACGGCGCGCTGGTCCCGTCCGGTGATCCGCTTCCTCGAAGGCTATGTTGCGTTTCTGCCGGTGTCGTTCGTTCTGCTTCTCGTCATCCTCCTCGGCAGGCATCACATCTTCTGGTGGTCGAACGTCGTGCCCAGGGTTGCGGAGAAGCGTGCTTATCTGAATCCCGGTTTCTTCTTCGCGCGGACTCTGATCACGTGTGGAATCATCACCGGGTTGAGTCTCTGGTACATCTACACGTCGGTTCGTCTCGACGTCGGCCATGTTCGCGAGAACGGCGCCCGCTGGGCACGCGGCGTCCGCGACAGAATGCGCCGAGGATTCCGCGACGAGCGTCGTGAGATCCATTCGACGCATTCACTGCAGGGTAAGCTCGCCGTCTTCCTCGCATTCGCGTTCGCGTACGGCTGGATCGTCCTCTCGTGGGATCTCTCGATGTCGCTCGATCCGCACTTCCAGAGCACCATGTACGGCTGGTGGGTGTTCATGGGCGGGTGGGTCGCGGCGCTGGCGAGCTTCACGATCATCACGATGGCGTGGAGGCGGTACCTGAATCGCTACGATCTCATAACAGACAGGCACTTCCACGATCTGGGGAAGCTGTGCTTCGCGTTCACCGCGTTTTGGGGATACCTGACGTTCGGCCAGTATCTCGTCATCTGGTACGGCAACCTGGGTGAGGAGACGCACTGGATGCGGCTGCGTCTGATCCACCCGTGGGAAGGTCTTACGATCGCGGTAGTTGTGTTGATGTTCGTGATTCCGTTCTTCGGGCTGCTCTCACGGGCCGCGAAAGTTTTCCTGCCGACGATGGCGATCTTCGCGCTCTCGACGGTCGTCGGCCTCTGGTTCCACAGGTACCTCGAGGTGTATCCGTCACTTTACGGCGTTACGGCCGATTTGCCTTTCGGGCTATGGGAGATCGGCATCGGTCTTGGTTATCTCGGCGTTTGGGGACTCTGTTATCTCGCGTTCATGGACGCGTTCCCGAGATTCCGCGTGACGCTCATGACGTCGCCGAACCGCGACGAAGTGCAGGTTCCGGTGAACGCGAAGACGATGGAGCCGCTGCCCGCTCACGAGTGAAAGCAACTGAGAGATACGCAGGTAAGAGTTGCGAGAGGCATAGTTGCCGGGTGCGAGGGTGGAACAGAAGGTGACGCGCATACTCGCGGTACGGCGAGATATGAGATGCCCCCCAGGTTCAATTTCCTCTCGCGGCCCGCGTTCCCTTCGCAGGGGCCGGACGATTTCGTCTCACACTCGAAACTCGTACCTGTGCCTCTGGCAACTCTCGCCTGCTTCTGTCTCGGTTGCAGTTGCGTTGCTACGAAGCAGAGGGGCCCATCTATATTTAGCGCACGGGGCGTTAGCTCAGCTGGGAGAGCGCCTGGTTTGCAACCAGGAGGTCGCAGGTTCGATCCCTGTACGCTCCATCGAGACGTTACGCAAACACCAATCAGGAGAAAAAAGAGCGCCCCCGAACGGAGCGCTCTTTTTTTTTGAGTGACGAAGACGCGAGCTTCTAGAACATGACCCCGAAGCTGATCGGGATCCACGCCGTGGTCCCACCTTCGGTGGAGACACCATGGTATCGCGCTTCGATAAAGGTCTTGAAGCCACTCAGCGGCATGTTGATGCCGGCGCCGGCGTTCCAGCCAAATTTGCTCTGCGAATCAAGACTGGAGTTGGGAATTGAGAAGTTGTAGATGCCGATGCCACCGATGAAATACGGCGAAATGCCGCTTGACGTCGGCATGTTCAGCATGACGTTGCCTGTGCCGCTCCAGACGTGAAGGCTTCCACCCCCGCCCTTCGCGCCGAAAGAAGTGAACGTACCGTCAAAGCGAATTCCGACAGGGAGCGTCGGGGGAGCGAAGCCCATGTGCACTCCGGCGTTGTAGCCGGTGTTCACGACATCTCCCAGATCCCCCGTGGGAAGCGATGCACCTGCCGACACCCCGAAGCTGATCGGGCTGGCGACCTGTGCCTGTGCGCCGGAGGCAA
>Ga0137373_10004757_pt1 | contig 14820 bp, 14 predicted proteins | sample SagtaG_5_FD_104912 | JGI IMG/M metagenome (GOLD analysis project Ga0137373, IMG submission 104912) | Vadose zone soil microbial communities from Sagehorn Ranch, Mendocino, California, USA - Sage1_R_80_16 metaG | ecosystem: Environmental > Terrestrial > Soil > Vadose zone | place: USA...
CAGGCGGTAGCGCAGGACCGCCCCGACGGCCAGGAAGCCGTCCTTGAAGTGGATCTTCTTGCCCTCGGCGTAGGTGCGCGCCCGGTAGCTGATCGGCACCTCGAAGATCACCAGCCCCTTGCGTAGGAAGTGGCTGGTCAGCTCCATCTCGACGGTGAAGGTCCTGGCGGTCAGGCGCAGGCCGGAGAACGCCTTGCGGGTGAACACCTTGTAGCCGGTGTAGACGTCGCTGAGGTAGCGGTTGAAGGCGACGTTGACCATCAGGTTGAGCAGCCGGTTGGCGACCCGGTGGCTGTAGTAGAGGCCGGCCGCCGAGCCCTTGAAGCGGCTGCCGTAGACCACCTCGAACTCGCCGTCGAGGATCGGGCGGACCAGCGCGGGCAGGTCGGCGGGGTGGTACTCGAGGTCGGCGTCCTGGATGCAGAGGATGTCGCCGGTGGCCGCCTCCAGGCCGGTCCTGACGGCGGCGCCCTTGCCCTGGTTGCGCTCGTGCACGATCAGGCGCACGTCCTCGCGCGGCGGCGGGTCGAGCAGGCTGCGGGAGGTGTCGGTGGAGCCGTCGTCGACGAAGATCAGCTCCGTCTCCACCCCGAGGGCGGCGAAGTCGACGGCCAGCAGCCGCTCGATGACCGTGGGCAGGGTCCGCAGCTCGTTGTAGAACGGCACAACGATCGACAGCTTCACGGCGGGGACCTCTTCTTCGGTACGGGGGGCCAAGCGCGCGGTCGCAGAACAGTACCATCGCCCGCCCTGGGCCCAGCCGATCCGAAAACGATCACGGCACGGTATGCTGCGCGCGGCATGCGGCTCACCCTCCTGGCGCCTACCCCTGAGGCGCGCACCGCCACGTTGCAACCACGCTGGCTCGCCGGGACCACCGCCCGGCAGCGGCGGCGCTGGCTGCCCCCGCTGCTGGCAGGCTCGGTCCTGCTGGTGGAGGCCGGCGTGCTGCTCCACTTCCTGTGGCAGCAGGTCAACCGGCCCCTCTGGTACGACGAGCAGTGGCGCGCCTGGCACTTCTCCCTGGTCGGGGCGGACTTCTCCAGCCAGCTCAGGGAGGCCAACGCCCCCATGGCGGCCGGCTGGGTGGCGCTCGAGAAGCTCTCCACCGGGCTGCTGGGCAACTCCGAGGTGCCGCTGCGCCTGCCCGGGGTCATCGCCTTCCTCGCCCTCGGCCCGGTCACCTACGCGCTGACCCGCCGCTTCCTCGGGCTCCTCGCCAGCTTCCTGGTCGCGGCGGCCACCATCGCCAACGCGGGCATGCTCACCTACGGCCTGCAGCTCAAGCCGTTCACCCTCGAGGCGCTCGGCGCCGAGCTGGCCCTGCTGCTGTGGTTCGAGGCCGAGGAGGACGACGCCAGCCTCGGGGAGCGGCTCATCTGCTACGCCGGCATCGGGCTGTGCGCGGTGTTCGGCACCGCCGCGGCGTTCGTGGTCGGGCCGCTGTTGCTGATCGACCTGGTCCGCTACGCCCGTGGCAGCGGGCTCGTGCGCCTGGTGCCGCCGCTGCTCGCCGGCGCGATCACCCTCGTCCACCTGGTCGGCTTCGTGATGGTGCAGACCCGCCAGAGCGACAGCTCCTACTGGAACGGCTACTTCGTGCCCGGCGGCGGCTTCGGCGACAAGCTCGACTTCGTCTGGCGCGGCCTCGGCAGCTACGTGCCCGGGATGGTGGTCGGCGAGGTCTCGGTCGGCCATCCCGAGATCACCCGCTCCCTCGCCTTCGGCCCGACCGCCGTGGGCATGTTCGTCCCGTTCCTGGTGGTCGCCCTCGCCCTCGGGGTGCTGACCGCGCTGCGCTCGCGCCAGGGCCGGGTGCTGCTCTCGATCGTCCTGCTCGCGCTCGTCGGCCAGCTGGCCGCCGCGTCGCTGCGCCTGTGGCCGTTCGGCTTCGCCCGCACCAACCTCTACCTGGTGCCGTTCGCCTACGTGCTGGCCGGCATCGGCGTCGCCCGCACGGTGGCGGCGGTGCGCCGCCTCTCCCACCGCCAGCGCGAGCTGAACAGCTGGCTGGCGGCGCCGCCGCTGGCCCGCCAGCTCTCCCGCAAGCTGTGGGAGCTGTGGCTCGGCGCGCCCGCGCTGCTGCGGCCGCTGCTCGCGCCCACGCGGGTGCGCTGGCTGCTCAGCCGCTCCTGGCTGCACGTGCCGGCGGTGGCCGCCCTCTGCCTGGTCGGGCTCGTCGCGGTCGCCAACCTGGTCTCGATCGACCAGGTGAGCATCAGGCAGGCGCAGCTCGTCGAGCTGCAGAGCCGCCCGGTGCCCTTCGGCGGGGAGCTCCGCCTGCTCGTCCACGACCTGCGCCTGCGCGACACCCGCGACGACCTGGTGGTCCACTTCAGCCCCATGACCGTCAAGGGCTGGGACTACTACATGCGCTTCTACCAGGGCTACGGCCCCGAGGTGCGCTACCCGCCGATCGATCCACGGCGCACCATCCTGCCGTCCGACCCCAACCAGCTCGACCGCTTCCTCGGCGCCTGGCCCGCCGCCCACGACCTGCAGGTGGTCATCCAGATGGGCCAGTCGCAGGAGGAGGTCAAGGCGATGTTCCCGGTCATCCTGCACTACGGCTTCCGCGAGTCGTACCGCGAGGCCAGCGGCGCCACCTCCGTCATCCACATGGTCAGGCGGACCCCCGCGGCGCCTCTGCCCAACCAGAGCCAGAACCAGGTCGCGGCGGGCTGAGCCCGCTGACCAGGACCGTGTATGCTCCGGGAGTTCGGCAGCCACGACCCCGGGCGGCCGGCACTCCCAACGGCCAGATGGAGCGGAGGTCGCACGTCGTGCCCCAGGACCCGGCGGTCCCCGAGACGCCAGGCATCGTCATCGGCAACACCACCCCGAAGTACACCGCCAAGAACCCGGCGATCCGCTTCCTCACGCAGCGCTGGGTCGCCAACCTGGAAGAGGTGTTCGACCGGGTCGCCGCGGACCCGCGGGGCGCGCCCAAGCGCGCGCTCGAGGTCGGCTGCGGCGAGGGCGTGATCGCCGACAAGCTGCAGCGGCGCGCCGACGAGGTGGTCGCGCTCGACCTGCCGGACGCCGGCCTGCGCGCCTGGTGGCAGCGCTACCCCGGACCCCGCTACCTGCACGCCGACGCCCACCACCTGCCCTTCGAGGACAACCAGTTCGACCTGGTGGTGGCGGTGGAGGTGCTGGAGCACCTGCACGATCCCGTGCGGGGCCTGCGCGAGATGGCCAGGGTCTCGCGCCGCCACGTGGTCTTCTCGGTGCCGCGCGAGCCCATCTTCCGCGGCTGCAACCTGGTCGCCCTGCGCTACGTCGGGGACCTCGGCAACACCCCTGGGCACCTCAACCACTGGTCCAAGCGGAGCTTCGCGAAGTTCGTCTCGACCGTGGCCGACGTGCGCGAGATCACCTCGCCGTTCCCCTGGTCGACCGTCTGGGCGACGCTGCCCGAGTGAGCTGACCCGCCGCCGCGCCGCCTCAGCGGCGCGCCGTGTCCGGCTCCTCCGGGACGGGCGCTTCCGCCCCGGCCTCGGCGGCCTCCGCCGCGCCGTCGGCAGGCGCCGGCTTGCGCACCCCGAGCAGGGCGAGCAGCCCCCAGGCCACGTCGCCGACGGTGATCAGCAGGCGCGAGACCAGCGCGATCACGGTTGCCTGGGCGGTCGGCAGGGTCGCGCCGAACAGCAGGATGAAGGCCGCCTCGCGCGGGCCGGCGCCGGCGGGGAGGGGACCGAGCAGGAAGCCGATCGACCAGGAGGCGGCGAACACCCCCGTCGACCTCAGGTAGAGGTCGACGGCGTTGGCGCTGCCGAGGTCGAGGGCGAGCGCCCAGGTGTGGACGCCGAACAGCGCCCACATCGGCAGGCACCAGAAGGCCGCGGTGGCGATGCCGCGCAGGGTCAGGGGGCGCGGCATCGGCTCGCGCCGTGCCAGCCGCAGGGCCAGCCCGAGGCCGCGGTTGAGGATCGCCGGGTGCATGGCGGCGAGCGCCAGCGGCAGCACCGCCAGCGTCCACCAGTAGCGGCTGAACGCCTGGCCGCCGAGGAACGGCACGGTGACCGCCGCCAGCACCAGCCCGGTGCCGAGCACCAGCAGCATGAACACGCCCGCGGCCGCGGCCGAGGCGCGCTTGGGCACGCGGTACTCGGCCCCCAGGCGGATCTGGGTGAGGATCGGCCAGAGCTTGCCCGGCAGGTACTTGCCGAGCTGGCCGATGAAGAAGATGCGCATGCCGCCGGAGAGCGGCACGCGCGAGCCGAAGTCGGCCAGCACCGCCTTCCAGCACAGGAAGCTGCACCAGACGGCGGCGAGCACCGCCGCCATCGAGAGACCGCCCGCCCGCAGCGACAGCCGGCCCGCGTAGTCGCGCACGTCGCCCCAGCGCTTGGCGACCGCGTAGGCGATGAAGACGACGAAGGCGGCGACCACCAGCGCGTTGACGGCGGTCCGCAGGGGACGGCGCCGGCGCCGCGGCTCGAGGCTCGGCGCGCTCACAGGCGGGCCTCCCACACGCTCGCCGGGGTGGGGGACAGCGGCAGCGGGAAGCGCTCCGCCCAGGCCGCCGCGAGCGCCTCCGGCGCCGGCTCGGGCGCGCAGGCGACCGTGCGCAGGCGCCCGAGGTCGAGGCCGCCCGCTTCCGCCGCGGCCCCGAGCACGGCCTCGGCCTGCTCGCGGAGCAGCAGCGCGGCGGCCACCTTCTCGTCGGCCACCCGCTTCCAGAAGGTGCCTGGGTCGAAGCCCCGGCTCAGCACCACGCCACCACCCGCCGCGAACGGCGCCACCAGGCCCGCCGCGACGCCCGTCAGCTGGTGCGCCGGCAGGCCGCTGAGCAGCCGGTCGGTGTCGCGCAGCCGCAGCCAGGCGGCGATCGACCCGGCGGCGACCAGCAGGTCGACCTGGGTCGTGCCGCCGCCGGGTCCGGTGACCAGCGCCTCGCTGGCAGGGCCGCCGGCCGCGTCGAACATGTCGCCCATGCTCGGCACGACGGTGCCGAAGTCGAGGGCGGTGGTGGGTTCGGCACTGGATCGACCCAGCAGGCCGCCGCCGACCGCCACCAGCGAGGGTCTCCCTTGCGCCGGACCCAGCGCGGCGGCCATCTCGGCCAGGCGCTCCTCGGCGACGAAGACGGCACCGCAGCCACCGTCGCGGACCAGCTCCGCGGCGGTCCCGGCGGGCGTGGCGAGGTCGAGCGGGAGCAGGGCGATGCCAGCGCGCCAGCAGGCAAATGAAATCGCCACGCCCCGCCAGGTGTTGCCTACCACGACGGCGACTCGCGCGCCCTCGGCGATGTCCAGCTCCTCGACCAGGAGGTTCGCGATCTTGGCGGTCCAGTTCTCGAACGTCCGGTACGACAGCTCGACCCGCTCGCCGCGGCCGTCGTCGTAATGGGTCAGGAAGGGCTTGTCGCCGTACCGTCCCATCTGCCGCTGGATCAGGGCGCCGATGCCGGCGACCTGGAGCGTCCGGTGTCCGGCGGCGCCCGTGGGTGTCGGTGGCTCCTCGGGAAGCTGGTCAGCCTGCACGGTCGCTGAACACCTACCTGCTCAAGTTCGGGTCGAGGATGATTCCGAGGGAGGTTCGGAGGCTATCTCCACTCTGTCTCGCCAACATATCGGTTGCGTCGGGTTCGAGTTCGAATCCAGGGGAGCATGCTACGCTCAGGACCTTGTCCGGAGTTCCGTGAGCGGTGTACCCCGCGCCTCGTCGCCGCCCCGACTCGGGAGTTCTCACCGGTGAACCACGACAGGACCTCGACCTTGCGCCCACGCCGGGCAGTCCCGGTGCGCGAGGACTTGGGGCCGCCGGCGGCCGAAGACGACGACTGGGGGATCCGCCAGCCTTCCGGGCCGCCGCCCTCGCGGCTTGCCGAGCGCGACTGGTCGGCCCGCCGGGTCCGCGTCCGCCGCCGCCGCAAGGTGCTGAAGTGGACCGCCCTGGTCCTGGTCGCCGCGCTGGTCGTCGCGGGCGCGGTGGGCGCGTACGGCTTCCGCTACACCAACCGCCTCCTCGACAAGGGCCGCACCCAGGTCGGCGGGCTGGCGCAGGCCGATGCCGGGCAGCCGTTCAACATGCTGCTGGTGGGCTCGGACTCGCGGGTCGGGCTCTCCGACGGCGACAAGCACCGGCTGGCCGTCGGCGAGGCGGCCGGGCAGCGCACCGACACCATCATCGTGGTCCACGTCAGCCCGCGGAACCGCAAGGTCGCCATGATCTCCATCCCGCGCGACCTGAAGGTCAACATCAACGGCCGCACGGCCAAGGTCAACTCGGCCTAGGCGGGCGGCCCGGGGCTGATGGTGCGCACCGTGCAGCAGGTCACCGGTCTGCCCATCCACCACTACGTGGTGATCAACTTCGCCGCCTTCTCCAAGCTGGTCGACGCCGTCGGCGGCGTGCGGGTCTGCAACCCGACCCAGAGGAACTGGGACGACAGGTTCGCCAACCTGCACCTGCCCGCGAACACCTGCCGGGTGGCGAGCGGGGCGGGCGCCCTGGCCTACGTGCGCGCCCGCCACATCGACAGCGACTTCGGCCGCATCGGCCGGCAGCAGGCGTTCATGCGCGCCCTGATGGGCAAGATCGCCAACAAGGGCAACCTGATCAACATCCCCAAGATGCTGAGCCTCGCCAACATCGTGTCGAGCAACATCACCACCGACCAGTACTTCAGCACCGGCACCGCGCTCAACGTGGCCAAGCGCATGGGCTCGCTGTCGTCGAACTCGATCGACATGCGCACCTTCCCCAGCTTCGCGAACGGCCCCTCGTTCGTGGAGGCGGCGCCCGAGGCCCCCATCCTGATGCGGGCGCTGCTGAACGACGCGCCCGTGCTGCCCCCGCTCGGCCTCTCCGGGCAGGACGGTCCCTCCCTGCGCGGCCTGCGGCTCTGGGTGCTGAACGGGACCACGACACAGGGCGCGGCCCGGCGGGCGGCGGAGGGCCTGACGGCGTACGGCCTGAACGTCGTCAACGTGGCCAACGCCGCCTCGCCGACCGGCAACGCGTCCTACCTGTTCTACCCGACGGCGAAGGCCAAGGAGGCTCAGCTTCTCGGCGCCCTGCTCGGCCCGCAGGTCAAGGTGGTGCAGGCAGCGCCGGCCTCGACCGCGGCGGTCAAGCGCGTGCTGGTGCTCACGGTCGGCTCCAACTTCCAGCCGGTGGGTCCGCCCGGCTTCGTGCCGAGCACGCAGACGACCGTGGCGCCGTGAAGGCGCTCGTCCTGGCGGGCGGCTCCGGCACCCGCCTGCGCCCCATCACCCACACCAGCGCCAAGCAGCTCGTCCCGGTCGGCAACAAGCCGATCCTGCACTTCGTGCTGGAGTCGCTGGTGACGGCCGGCGTGGTCGACGTCGGCATGATCGTCGGCGACACCGCGGCCGAGATCCAGGCCAGCGTCGGCGACGGCTCGGACTGGGGCGCCGACGTCACCTACATCCGCCAGGAGGCGCCCCTCGGCCTGGCCCACGCCGTGCGGACCGCCGAGCACTTCCTCGGCGACGACGACTTCGTCATGTACCTCGGCGACAACCTCATCCTCGACGGCATCAAGCCGCTGGTCGAGGAGTTCCGCGCCGAGCGGCCGAACTCGCAGATCCTGCTCACCCGGGTGCCGGAGCCGGAGCGCTTCGGCGTCGCGGAGCTGGGCGCCGACGGCCGTGTGGTACGCCTGGTCGAGAAGCCCAAGCGGCCGAAGTCGGACCTCGCCCTGGTCGGCGTCTACATGTTCGACCGCCACGTGCACGAGGCCACCCGAGCGATCAAGCCGTCCGAGCGCGGCGAGCTGGAGATCACCGACGCCATCCAGTGGCTGGTGGACAACGGCTACGACGTCCGCCCGCACGTGATCACCGGCTGGTGGAAGGACACGGGACGGCTGGAGGACCTGCTCGAGGCGAACCGCCAGGTGCTCGACGAGCTGGTCGCGGAGAACCGGGGCTCGATCGACGCCGAGTCCCGCATCGAGGGCAAGGTCGTGATCCAGGCCGGCGCGGTGATCGAGCGCTCGACCATCCGCGGCCCGGCGATCATCGGCGAGCGGACCCGCATCGTCGACTCCTACGTCGGGCCGTTCACCTCGATCTACTTCGACTGCCTGATCGACTCGGCGGAGATCGAGAACTCGGTCGTGCTCGAGCAGTCGGCAATCCGCGACCTGCGCCGCATCGAGTCGAGCCTGATCGGCAAGAACGTCGAGGTCGGCCGGTCGAGCGAGCGGCCGCGCGCCTACCGGCTGATGCTCGGCGACCACTCGCGCGTCGGCGTGATCACCGAGTGACACCGAACGCCCGGCCGCCTGATCAGGCGGCCGGGCGTGGTCACCGCCCTCGGGACGGCTACGACTCGATCCGGGCCGGCACGCGCCGGCCGAACCACAGCGCCGCGGCGCCGGCGAGCAGCAGCACGGCGGCGAGCAGGAACTGCCACACGGCGGCCGGGCTGCCGGTCATCGGCAACGCGCCGCAGTTGGCCGTGGCCGTGTCCTTGGCCTGCATCGTGAGCGTCTCACCCTTCTTGGTCCAGATGCTCACGTCCACGGTGCGCACGCTGTGCAGGTTGGCGTGGAGGTAGTGCTGCACCACGCCGGAAGCGTTGGAGTTGACCGGTGTGGGCTTGCCGCCCATGTTCAGGACCTTGCCGTCCGTGAGGTTGCGCGCCAGCAGCAGGAGCTGGGAGCTCGCCGGCATGCCTTCCGCCACCACCCCGACCCCGCCGCAGTTGGTGCTCGAGACGCGCAGGTCCTTGGGAGCGGCGGCAGTCGCGGGTAGTGCCAGTCCGAGCACCAGCCCGACGGCGAGACCGGTGGCGGCCGTGACGGTGCGTCGCATGAAGGGTTACCTCCCCGTTGTACGGCAGGCCCTGGCGTTGGCGCCGTAGGCCTGGATGGATTTCGACAGCCGCTCGTCGCGAATCTTCGCGACCAGGTACGAGATGACCTGGTCGGCGTTGTCCATCGCGGCGGTGCATGCTGTCGGCGGCGGGGCGTTGCGGAACTGGACCACCGGCTGCTGCACCGCCGGTGGGCCGACCTTCTGTGGCCGTTCGGGGGCGATGGCCCGGCCGATGCCGATGCCGGCCAGCAGCAGCACCAGTCCGGCCGCGACGTTGGCGAACACCCGCCGGCGCCGGCCGTGCGACCGCCTGATCTCCTCGCTCTCCAGCCGCTGCTTCAGCGCGATCGCCTCGGCCATGGCGATGCCCGCCTGGACCGGCAACGCCGGCTGGGGCTTCCGCACCACGACCTGATCCGGGCGCTCGGGCGAGAGCAGCAGCCGCAGGTCCTTCACCGACCGGGGCTGCGGCTCGAGGTCGGCCCACCCCGCCTCCTCGCCCTCGCCGTCCTCGGCGAGTACCAGCCCCTCGAGCGACGCGACCAGCGCCTCGTCCTCGCCGCTGTCCTCCTCGGCGGTGGCCTCTGCCTCTGCCTCTGCCTCTGCCTCGGCCTCCCCGCCGCCATCCGCCTCAGCGACCACGAGCGCCTCGTCGGCGTCGTGCCCGTCCCCGGCGCTGTCTTCGTCCAGGTCGCCGGCCGCAGCCTCGACGTCGTCCTCGGCCGCCTCCTCGGCATAGGCCTCCGCGTCCTCCTCGTCGATGGCGGTCTCGGCGTCCTCGCCGGTGGCGGCCTCGTCTTCGGCCGCGACCTCGGAAGCGGCCTCAGCCTGGTCCTCGCCGGCGGCGTCCTCGGCTACTTCCTCCTCCATGACGAACTCGACGGTGGCGTCGCCGTCGGCGTCCGCGCTCGGCTCGCCCGCATCCGTGCCGGCGAGCTCCTCCGGCGCGGTGCCTGCCGGCTCCTCGGGCGTCGGCGCCGCCGGCGGCGCCGGCGAGGGCTCGTCCGCCGCGGAGGGCGCGGCGGTCAGCGAGGGGAAAGCCGGAGCCTGGTTGCGGGTCAGGCGGAACCTGCGGCGGTACTTGGCGGCGCGCTCGGCGACCGAGGTCTCCTGGGGCTCCTGTACGCCGGCGATCAGGTCGGCGACGTGGAAGGGCCGGACGAGGAAGCGCCGCTTGGCGTCGGGCGGCCAGCCGCTGGTGTCCTTGGCGTTGTCGACCGGCACCACCACGCGGCCTTCGTACCGCTGGCGGAGCTCGTCGTAGGCGTCGCGGCGGGAGTCGGCGGGGAGATCGAGCACCACGGCGTCGATTTCTACTTCGAGACTTTCGGGAACTTCTGCGGGAGAGTCGAGCACCGTGAGCTGCTCGGGTGCCGAGAGCGCCATCGTCAGGATCGCTCCGAGCCGGTGGTCGCGCGAAATCAGCACCACGTTCATGGCCGCCCCCCCTCCGTGAACCGCGGCCTGTGAATCACCAGCGTCGCGCTCGTCCGGCGCGGTCCTGGTTGCTCCAGTTCCGGACCGGTGGAACCAGACGCTGGCGCAGAATTTGTATTCGCCGCTGATGGTACGTGTCAACCAATAGGTGCAGTAGCGCAACTCAGCACGTCTGTATTAGCGCCTGAATCGCTTGCTGTTAATCCGCTGTCACGCAAAGCCGCAACGATTCAGGTTTTCCATCACGTGCGGGGTGAAGCGGACATATCTGCCGAACGGCGAGCAGGCTGCGGCCCGAGAAGCCGCGGAGCCGAATGGTTCGGGATGATCGCTACGTATAGGTGATCCGACCCCTGGCCGAGCGCTACCAGGCCACCATGATCGTGGTCGGCACGCACGGCGAGCGGCCCCTGCTCGGCGTCGTGCCCGGCTCGACCGCCTACGAGCTGCTGCAGCGTTCGACCGTGCCGATCGTGGTCGTCCCGGCGACCGGGAGCGGCTGAGCCGGCCACGGCGGCGACCAGGCGTGCACGCTCGCGGCGGGCGCGCCGCCCGCCGCGGCGAGCCGGTGGACGTGGCCGGGGTCGAAGGCAGCCGTCGATCCGGCGCGGAAGGTGGTGCGCCGGCAGGTCGTCCAGATGGTGGCGTCGAGGCAGTCCTCGACCAGCGCGCCGTCGAGCACGGTGAGCGCCACCGCGGCGCCGCCGTGGTCATGGGCGCGGGTCGCCGCCCCGGGCGCCCATTCCACCAGCCACAGCTCCAGCCCGGCGGTCGAGGCCAGGCGGGTGCGGCCGGGTGTGGCGCCGAGCAGCGGCCGCCAGCGCCGCGCGCTCGCCGCCAGGCGCCGGGTCGCCTCGGCCAGGCCGGGCAGGTACTCGGCGGGCGATGTCCCCGCGGGAGCGGAAGCCGCGGCAAGGGCCGTGGTGAGGTCGCCGCCGTCGCGGTCGAGCACTGGGTGCAGCCCGAGCAGGGGCGGCACGGTGAGGTGCAGGTTCAAGCGTGATCCTCCGGGTGGGGAACGGGCGGTGCTCGGCGAATGGCCGGGCCCGAACGCCGCGGTGGCTCAGGCGAGCCGCGCCGGACGCCGGGCCCCCGGACACGAGCACCACAGCGCAGGCCCGGTCGAACGGGCGAGCGCGCGTGGCCGCGAGGCGGCGTCCCAGAGGTCCATCCGGGGGAGCATCGGCGCCCAGCCGTCGCCTGTCAACCGTCGAGGTCGGGAGTGCCCGACGGTGACCGGACTGGCCAGGCGGAGGTGCTCGCCCGGAACCCACGGATCGCGGCGGTCCCTCTGCTCCGACCATTGCTGCGTCGAAAAAGCGATACGATCCGATGCGCCTGGCGGAGCGGTCGCACGGTCCAGGAAATCGGGAGCACGATGATCTACGACGACGAGGCGGAACAGGCCGGAGCGGGGGACCACCACGGGGCGACCGGCGATCCGGCCGCCTTCGTTTCGAGGGCCGACCCACCGCCCCCCGTGGACGACCCGCGGCCGCCCTACGACGGGCAGCCGCGCGACCACGAACAGCCGCCGGACGGCAGGCTGGCGTCCGACGGGGGGCAGCCGCGCGGCGCACGGCCGCCGGTTGACGGATGGTTCGCGGACGCCGAAGCGGCGTCCGACGAGGGGACGGCGCCCGACGACCGGCTGGCCGCGGACGACGAGCCGGCGGCGGACGAGAGCGCGGACGCCAGGCCGGAGGACGACGGGCTGGCCGCGGACGACGACGGGTCGGCGACCGGCGGCGAGCTCGAGAAGGCCGAGGACCTGGGGCTGGGCGAGGCCGAGCGGGCGCTCCTCGAGTGGGCGATGCGGCGCCAGACCGCGGCGGGCGAGCCGCTCCTGCCCGTCGCCGAGGCGCCTCCCGAGACCAGGCCGAAGCCCGAGCGGAACGCGGCTGCGCCGCCGCGGCCAGCGCCCTACGTGGCGCCGACGCCAAGGCCCGAGGCGCCCCGCGAGCCGGCGGACGAGGAACCCCCATCGCCCTGGGACAGCATCCACGGCTCGGCGGAGGAGGCTATCTCCGCGCTGGTGGCCGCCGGCGGGCCGGACCCGCGCGACTTCGCCAGCCCGCGGCTCACCCGGCGCGCCAAGCTGGTGATCGCGCTCGCGCTGGTGGTGCTGTTCGTGGTCTCCGCCCTCGGCGGGTTCGTCGGTTACCGCCTCACCCACCGGGCGGCCGCGAACCTCTCGGCGGCGGCCGGCCGGCCCGCCGAGGTCCGCGGCACCTGAGTCGCGCCGCCGAGCCTTCTCCAGCCACGCCCGCGAGCCGGCTGTAGGCTTCGGGTCGCCCCGGGCCGTCGCCGGCAGGCGGCGGGCGCGGGGTAGGGGCGGACCAGCCAGTAAGGAGATGATCGCGTTTCACACCCTCGACCACCAGGGACCTGATCCGAGGAGGCCGGCGGCGTGCGCGTGCTGATCACCGGCGCCGGCGGCCAGGTCGGCACGGAGCTGGCCAGCGCATTCGGCGATACCAAGGAGGTCGTCGCCCTCACCAGGGCCGAGCTCGACGTGGCGAGCTGGCCGGCGGCCGCCGCCGCGGTCGCCGAGCTGGAGCCCGACCTGGTCTGCAACGCGGCCGCCTACACCGACGTGGACGCCTGCGAGCGCGACCACGACCGGGCCTTCCGCGACAACTGCCTGGCCGCGCGCCACCTCGCGCTCGCCTGCCGGGAGGTCGACGCCGAGCTGGTCCACCTGTCGACCGACTACGTCTTCGACGGCACCGCCCGCGACACCCGCCCGGACGGCTACGGCGAGTACGACCGGGCCGAGCCGGCGAGCGTCTACGGCCGCTCCAAGCTCGCCGGCGAGCAGGCGGTCCGCGACCTGTGGGGACGCCACTACCTGGTCCGCACGGCGTGGGTCTACGGGGCCGGGCGCAACTTCGTCGGCACGGTCCTGCGCCTGGCGGCCGAGCGGCCCACCCTGCGGGTGGTGGACGACCAGGTCGGCAGCCCCACCTGGGCGCGCGACCTGGCCGCCGGCATCCGTTCCCTGGTCCGCACCGGCCAGCACGGCACCTACCACCTGACCAGCAGCGGCTTCTGCTCCTGGTACGAGCTCGCCCGCGCCGTCCTGGCCGGCACCGGCCAGGACCCGGACCGGGTCGAGCCGTGCAGCAGCGCCGAGTTCCCCCGGCCGGCCCCGCGGCCGGCCTGGTCGGTGCTGGACAACCGCCTCGCTCGCCTGGTCGGCGTCCCACCGCTGCGCCCCTGGCGCGAGGCCCTGCTCGACTACCTGGCCGAGACCAGGGGCGCGCCCGGGCCGGCACGCTGAGGCGAGTTCGCCCCCGGCCGGTCAGTCGGGAAGGCGGGCGGCCACCACGTACACCTCGGCCGGCTCGTGCAGGGCGCGGGCGAGGGCGCGGTGGGACAGGGCGATGCCGCGCGCGGCCGCCTGCGTCTCGGCCAGCCGGTCGGCCACGGTCTTGAGCACGTGGGCGAGGTTGTAGGCGAAGGCGGGGTCGTGCGGCTCGCCGGCCGGGCGGCCGAAATAGTGGTGCTCGAGGCCGAGCTTCGCGACCGCTCCCCCGATGGCCTCGGCCAGCTCCGGGTGGACGACGGGCTCGTCGCCGAGCAGCCAGGGTGGGAGGTCCGGGCGGGTCGCCGGGTTGGTCTCCGACGCGTCCACCCGGAACCCGGCCTGGTCGCAGAGGTAGGCGAGAAGGAGTGGGTCGTAGAGGCGGGCGAGGGCCGGGTCGCGCCAGGCGCTCCCCGCCAGGACCGCGTACGAGGCCGGGTTGGCCACGGCCGCGACCAGCCGGCCCCCTGGGACGAGCGCCCGGCGTACCGCGGCGAGCAGGCGCAGGGTCCGGTCCGGCTGCAGGTGGTCGAGCAGGCGGGCGCAGAACGCCGCGCTGAACGGGCCCGGCGGCGGGTCGGCCTCGAGGCGGGCGAGCGCCGCCGTGGCGGCGTCGCCGTCCCGGCCGGGCCCGATCCCGGTGGCCTCGACCCCGTCCACGGCCAGCAGCGCGGCCAGCTCCTCGTGGTCGCCGCCCAGCACCAGCACGGGGCCATGGCCGCGCAGCAACGGCAGGTAGTGCCGCAGGCGCTCGGAGTCAGGCGCCTCCGGGGGCAACCCCTGGCCGCGGCCCACCGGTCCGCTCACGGCACATCACTGCCAGTGCTCGATCGTCCTGACCGGCTTGGCGGGGACGCCGGCGACCAGGGTCGAGGCGGGTACGTCCCTTGTGACCACCGACCCGGCGGCCACGACAGCGCCGTCTCCAACGGTGACCCCCTTGAGCACGAGCGAGTTGGTGCCGATCCAGACGTGGTCGCCGATCACGATCGGCGCGGTGTGGGGCTGCGGCTGCCCGTCCACGTGGACGGCGTGGAAGTCGGTGTCCAGGATCTGCACGTTCCAGGCGATGTTGCAACCCGAGCCGATGGTCACGCCCGTCGCCACCAGGATCTTGGTGAACCCGTTGACCATCGTCTGGTGGCCGATCAGCAGCTCGCCGGCGTCGACCACGATGCGGGAGCCGCGGTGCAGGTTGACCTGCCCGTCCACCACGAAGCGGGCTCCGGTCCGGATGCGGATCACGGTCTCGTCCCTGGCGCTGGTCAGCCCGAAGCTGCC
>Ga0137373_10004776_pt1 | contig 14787 bp, 22 predicted proteins | sample SagtaG_5_FD_104912 | JGI IMG/M metagenome (GOLD analysis project Ga0137373, IMG submission 104912) | Vadose zone soil microbial communities from Sagehorn Ranch, Mendocino, California, USA - Sage1_R_80_16 metaG | ecosystem: Environmental > Terrestrial > Soil > Vadose zone | place: USA...
AGTTGGCCGCGGGTGGCGTACCGGGTGGTGCCGGGGCGGGTGTAGACGCTGCGCCCATCCAGCTCGCGTATGAGCGACCGTGGCACGGGCGGCCACTCCGGGCCTTCCAGGCAGGCCACGCCGTGGTCCACGCCGAGGGCTTGTTCGGTCATCTGTTCCAGCAGTTGCTGGCGGGCGGCTGGCGGCAGGTGCGCGAACGGCTGGCCCATCGCCCAGGCCAGGTTCTTCATCAACTGGCCGCGGGTCCAGGTGCTGTGCCTGGCTTGCACGCTGGCCACGGCCTGCTGAATGGCCCGCTCCCGCACCTCCCGCGGCGGCAGCCGTTCGGGATAGTTGTCCGGGCTGGTAGTGAAGTCGCAGACCTGCTCGGCGATGGCGGCGAGCTGCCCGCCGATGGTGGCGTCCCATTCGGCGGTCAGCTTGTCCCAGTCGACCTGCCCGGCTTCTTTGCCCTTGCGGGAGATCTTGTTCGCGTGCAGGCCCAGGTACACCATCTCCTGCGCGTTCGGCGCCCGGCCGTGGCGTTGCGCCCATTGCCGCGCCAGTCGCGCCGCCGTTTGCGTCACGGTGTGCGCCCGCGTCGAAAACGCGTCCATGGTTTCTTTCGCAATGCCGTCGATCTCATGGCCCATGCCGTCGCCGCGCGCCACCCACCGGACGCCGAACTCGCGCGCCAACGCCGACTGCACGTGCGCGTCCACGATGGCGGCCATGGCGCCGATCTGCGCACCGAGTGCCTTGGTGTCCACCGCCCGCCACACGCCATCGTCTTGCGTCAGGCACATGCGCGCCACCACGTTGTGGGAATGGTCGTGCGGTTCGCCGTCGCGGCTGGTGCCCTGCAGCCAGGTCGTGACCACCATCCCGGCGCGAGCCCACCGGCCCGGCTCCACCCCGTCGACGAGCCTGCCATGGTAGCCGGTGCGGGTGAACCCCGCATACTCCTGCAGCCATTCCAGGGCGGCGTGGTTGGCCTCCTGCAAGATCTCCTGCACCCGCTCCTCCCGGCCCCGCCACATCGCCTCCCGTTCGCTGTCCCCGGCGAGCCGGGCCCGGCGGGCCTGCTCGCGGAACGACGCGTGCAGCACCGAAATCGACTTGTTGTGCGCCACCGTCAGGTCGGTGTACGGCGGCGACCGGCGGGTCTCCTGCTGCGCTTCGCGCTCCAGCTCCAGCCTGCGCTCGAAGGTGGCGTGCGGCTCCGCGGCCAGCTTGCCCATCAAGATTTCCGTGTACCGCTTGTAGGCGTTGGGTGCCCGCCCCAGCTTCTCCCCGGTCCGCGGGTCCACCTGCTGATAGACCGCCAGGTACGGGTCCCGCTCGACCGTCTGCCCGTCGGTGAACCCGAGGGCTTCGGCGCCCTTGCCGAACCAGTGGCCGGGCGGCTCGCCCTGCTGCGCAGCGTTCAGGTAGTACCCCCCCCGCCGTCTTCTCCCCCTCGGCGCGGCTGATGTAATACTCAAGATCGAACCCGGATCGTGGGGTGACCACCGTCACGCCAGGCACCTCCCGCCGGGCCAGAACCAAGATCGAGCACTGCCACGGAACTGACCATGATCACTTGAATGCAAGGGTCCATGCCGGATCACGGGTCAGTAGGACCAGGGTGCAGGACCACGCACCAAGATCGCTAAGGCCAAGATCAACAGATGGCGGATCAAGTACAGGCAGTAACCAGCAAGGCACCAGGTAGCGTCAGGCACCACCCGAGCGAGATCGCTAAGACCAAGATCGCCGCACGGGCGGACCACCCTGTGGCGGCCCTCGTCGGCCAGCGGCCTCCCGGCAACCCGCCACAGCGGCAGCCACCTCGGGATCGACCCCGCGCTGGCGTCGGCCAGGCTTGTTGCTAAGGACGGCTCAGCCCGCGTCGAGGAACGGCGTGATCAACGCGAACACTGTTCCGCCGGGTCGACGGCCGGCCCAGTCCTGCCGCGCATGGACCTGGTGGCCCAGCGGCGGCGGACGATGTCGCGGTGCCAGCGCACGGCGGCGCGCTTTCGGTATCAGGCCGAGCATGGTCGCGACCAGGGCCCGGTCCGCGCGGTTCAGCTTCGGCCGGCGCGGCTGCCGCCGCTGCAGGACGGCGAGCTGGTGGCGCAGGATCAGGATTTCCGCGGTCTTCCACCTCTCCCTCACGCCGCGACAGCCGCAGTCACGCGGCGACGCGCGTGATCAGGAGGAACACGAACCGCAGGCAATGATCGGTGATCCTCACGGCCGGACGGCCGGGAGGGCAACCCTGCTGGTCAGAGCCACGGACGAGATTCTCGGCACGCACAGGCGCGGTCACTGTGACGGTCCTGCCGTCGCGGTGTCCATGCCGGTGAGCATCGCGATGCGCCAGGCGTGGATGTGGTCCATGCCGCGGCCGAGCTTGCCGACCAGATCCCGGCCGGACAGGTGAATTTAGGCCAGCGTCGAGTCGGTGTGACGATGCCCGGCGAAAGTCGCGATCGCGTGCAGCTCCCAGCCCATCCGGGCCAGATCCGTCAGGCACAGATGCCGGGTCGTTTGGGTAGAGAACCGCGGAACGCCAGCGGCCAGGGCGATGCGGCGCACCACCTTCGACCACGTCCACAGGCTCAAATGGCTGGGCGTGGTTGCGGCGGGACTCCGACAGGAACAGCGGTCCGCGCGCCCTGCTGACCGCCGCCCGGTGCGCGAGGTAGCCCGACAGCAGCACGCCGGTTGCATGCTGAGTACGGCACGACGCGCTCTAGCCGGTTCTTCGTGGTCTCCGCCCTGATTGCGTACGGGTCGCCGTCAGCGGGTCGACGCCCTCCCGCTCGCACATCTCCAGGTACTCGGCCAGCCCGCGCGCGTAGGCGTCGATCGTCCGCGGTGCCCTCCCGCGATCGGTCCACACCCGCAGCCACCCAGCCGCCTGCCCGTGCCAGGTCAGCACCGGCCACTTCTCCTCCAGCACCACCGTGCCGCTCAAGCCATCTCCCAAGTCCGTGGTCACACCGCCGGGACATGATCATCCCAGCGGCCAGATTCCACGTAACTTTTAAGATGCTCAAACGCCAGATGTACGGCCGCGCCAAGCTTCAGCCTGCTGCGCAAACGCGTCATCCTCCCCCTGATAACACCGATCACGGCATCCGCGCCAGAGCCCAATCTTGTGATCGACATAGCGAAAAATCAGTTGGTTGGCAACTGAGGGTTCACGCCGATGGCCAATCGGCCACGAAATACCAAACCTCCGCGGTCGCCTGTGGTGTAATCTCTTGTTCAGTTCGAATGGTGAGACTAACCCCGTTCACCGCAGCGGCCAGCGCAAGCGAATACAGAGCATTGTAGTTGGGATGAGTGGTCCGGAGCATATAATAGCCTGACAAAGGTTCAACTTCATCAGGAGGAGTCGCTAGGCGAATTGCGACATAGTTCTTCGATGTGTAAAGACGCGTGACCTTCCCCCTCGCATGTACCGCCATCGCTTCACCCTCTTTCCGATGCCCGAAGGTTCACTCTCGTCCCGAGTCACTATCTCTACCCTTCTACCAGTTCCACGCGTTCCTGTAGCTCTTGCGCCTCCTGCCGTTGTTGCTCTCGTCTTTCCAACTCCTCCTCCGCCGCATAGTTTTGCCGGAGCTTATCTTGGCGTTGTTGCCTCTCGTCTCCTTCATCCTCTTGTTGCATCCCGATCTCCTTATAATGACGTTCTAGCTATTCATAACGTGCAGTACCGGTATTAGCCATTCGTATGGGCCTGACAGTGGAAGGAGTCTGTCGATGTTCCAGTCGATCCAGTGCAGACGCGCCTCCAGGAACGTTTTGAATTCCTGGACTTCGCCGGCGTATGTGGGGAACGCTACCGGCTCACTTCCTAGCGTCACGTCGAGCACTCCGGTCCAGCGCTCGTAGTTCCGGGTTTGAGCCTCGTCGAGCAGCGTGGTCCAGCTATCAATCAGTCCAAACAGATTGGAAATCCGGAGAGTACCACTCCGGAGAGCCCACCAGCGGGCGATGAGCTTCTGGACGAACTCCTGATCCGACAACAGTTTCCGCCACCAGAACGGCGGTTTCCATTCATCCGCGCGGAAGTCTTCGAGAATTACCCATCCGTTAGGCCTGTCGCCGCCGTATCGAGAGACGGTTGTGGACGACAGGTCGAAATCCCAAACGGGCCCCATCATTAGTTTCGACTCGCGGCCTTTGTGCATGAATGTGCTGATTCGGTATGCGTCGATGTTCTTCATGACCTCGTTGACGATGAAGTAGTCGATGAAGGATCTGACGTCGATGTAGGCGGCGTAGTCGCCCCCGAGTGTCGCGAGTGCAGACTCGAAGTCGTCGAAGTAGCTCTTGATCCACGCTCTTTGTGCCCCAGTGAGTGTGTCACCGTCTGGATATTCATGGAGGATCTTCGTTCCACGCGCGGTCGTGAAAAAGGGGTTGGCTCCCTTGTCGATCTTGAGAATCCATCCACCTGTCACGCCCGGTTCCGTATCGCCCGCCAGGCGCTCAACGTTGACCCTATGAGCCCCTCGCTTGATCTTCTCCATGAGCACGAAGAGGCCGGCGTAGTGATCTGCGATCGAACCGGTGCCGGACTCGTCGACGAACGCCTCGACGAATCGCGTCCGCACCGCGTAACGGCCTATTTGGTTGCTCAGCTCGTATGCAAACGCATTCCGAAACATGATCTTGTCGCGATATGGGCCCTGTAGAATCCAGTCCTCCTCAGCAGGCATCTCGAGGAGCGATACCTGCAGACCGGCGCCCGATGCATCTCGCGTCTCAAAGCCGTACTGCTTCTTCGGATACGCCTGCGACGTCTGGCCCCGAAGCTCGATGCCCACCTGGCCGGTGAAATCTGTCGGAGTCGTCTGGAGGTTCGATCGCCCACCGGAAGGGTCGCGTATCACCCGCATGGCCGCGGTTATCTTCGGCTCGTCCGGTATCGGCGTTCCGTCTGTCTGGACGGTCACAAGCGGCAGGTTCGAATCGATGAAGGACGTGTCCTTGCCAGCTAACGGTCAGGCTTTGAAGTATAATCGCGCATAGTCGAGAAGTTTGTCAATGCCAAGCAATAAGCCTGGCGCCGGTTAGCGGCATGAGCGCTCACTGGAAGTTAGCTGCAGTCATCAGGTGCGGTCGGGTAGCTGTTCTCGTTGATCTCCGGTGGTGACGGCCTCACTATTGTCAGATGCGCGAGATGGAGATAGCTCGCGGCGGGCGGATATCGCGGGCCCGGGACGCGGGTGATCCCGATGGGACCATGGTGATGTACTTCCACGGGACCCCCACTTCCCGGTTGGACCTTTGCTTTGGGGAGCAGCTCGCGGCCGAGCGCGGGGTCCGGCTGGTTTCCTTCGACCGCCGTGGCTACGGCGGCTCTACCCCAGCGCCGTTCGGGCTGGCATCGATCGGTGCCGATGCGCATGCGGTTGCCGACGAGCTGGGCGTGGCGCGGTTCGCGGTACTGGGCCTGTCCGGCGGCGAGCCGGGGCGCTGGCTGCTGCCGCGGTTGCGGCGGCCGGGTCATCCGCGCGGGGATCGCCTCGGGCGCTGGGCCGTTCCAGCTGGTTCCGGGCGCGCTCGATGAGCTCGATGACGACGACCGCGCCGCGCTCTCGCTGCTGCCGGGTGATCCGGCCGTGGCGGCATCGGCGTTCGCCGCTGGGTTCGAGCCGCTGGCTGAGCTGTCGCGCGAGCCCTGTGCGTGCTGAAAACCTCGTCCACGTCATGCGACCAGGCGGTATTCGTTGATCAGGCCACCAACACGAGCCTGTTTTCGGACGCGGTAGTGGTCGAGATTCATCGGTTCGGGTAGCGGTTTCAGCGGCGCCGCGCCGTGCAGGGAGCGGTGCGGCCTTAGCTCAACGATGTGCTGGTGCCAGCTTTGAAGCACTGCGACAAGGTCGTGGGTGACACCGTCGGTGCGGGAAAACGCCGGGTCGTCCGTCAGGACAAGGTTGAAATCGTGGCTCAGCTCGTCGCCCTGGCCTTCGTCGGCGCCTTCGATGTAGAGCAGGATTGATCCGTTCGCGAGGGTGCCGTCGCCCGGGAATGCCCGGCGGTTGGACGGGCCCGTCGCTGCCCCAGTAGATCAGGTTCGGCCACCAAGCCATCAGGGTGAGCCGACGGTGCTTGTCGATGTTCCACAGGGTGTCGAGCCGGTGGAGTTCGCTCCAGCGGACCTCGTCCTCGAAAGTCCGGTCCAGGGCGACGCCGACCTTGTGGACCTCGTCCAGGTTCGCGAAAGGCTGGACCGCGCGGAACGCTTCCCGCGCCCGGGAGTCGTAGAGGCCTTCCTGTCCTTCTTCGCCGTGAAGAAGCGGGCAAAGTCCTGCGGCGTCGCGCAGATCGGGAACGCTGACGCTTTTTCCTGGCCGGGGCTCAGGGGTCCGCTCTGGCTCCGCCGGGCAACCTCGAACGCCAGATTTTCTAGGGCTGCGCGCAGGTTGTGCACCACGTCGCCGACGGTCGTGCTGATCACCACCGGAATCGGGTTGGTGAACCTGAGGCGATAGGCCAGGCGGCCGGGCATGCCGATCGGCTCGGGGGTCAGCGAGTACGGCGACGACGCCCGGAACTCGCCGACGAGACGACGAAGCGAATCGATGTGCTCTTTCGCGCGGTTGGCCTTGGCCCACCACGATGTTCGCTGGTCAATCCAGGTCCGGTCGTACGACACGATCACGGCGACATCCTCGCACCCGGCCAGCCCTTTTAGCTCGGGGTTTTCGCCTGACTACCTGGCGGCACCGGGCAGCCGCCGATGGCAACTGGCACGCGCGGCAATACCCCCAGCGAATGATCTTGACCACGCCCGCGCCCGCCGGCAGGTCGCGGCAACCAGAGGCCGCCGACTGGGAGTCGCCGCGCGATGAGGGAGTGCCATAAGTTTCCATATGGGAACTTCTAGGGCCCGCGGCCTTGGACAAAGAGAGAGGTTGACAAGCGGGCTCCCGGGCAACCGAACTGGGGGGTATACGCGACGCAACCAACCCCGCGGTCGGGCCGCTTGATGGATGACTCGGCTTTTACGCTCGCTCCGTTGTATGGCGGCTATTCATTCGGAAGCTCACGGAGACTCGCTCACCATGGTCAGGTCCACCAACGGCATGGAGCGGTCGGCCGTCTTCAATGTCACCTAGTCCCGGTCCTCGAAGAAGAACCAAGCTCCCGGGCCCGGCCGTCCACGCCATCTCGGCATCCCCCGCGCGGTTTCTGCACACAGTGAATGGTGCGGCTCCTTTCACAGTAAAGACGGCGACGAGCAGTCGGTACCGCTTCAGGTCTTTATGGACGGTGATGCCCCCGGTTCTGCTGCGGTAGCGTTGTATCCATGCCTCATTTGGATACCAGGATTTTAGTCCAGCAATACCGGAACCCTGTTGGTGTACTACCGCTATCAGCTCGGCACACAGGCCCGCGATAAGCGGGTAGTTATTCATGGGACTGGCAACGGCAAAAAACTCACCATCCTGCCGTGCGGTCCCCTCGTGTTCAGCAAGACGCTCGAAGTTACCTGATGAAGATTCTTTGGCGACCTGCGTCACGGCATTAGGATCAAGAGCACCATCGATAAATGCTGCCCCTCGTGCTTGCAACCTATCTAGTCCGTCGTGGATGCGGTTAACAGACACAATCATTGTCGTCCTCCTGCGGGTACCTCCCTCTCTCGTAGGATGCCAGGAGTGCGAGTGCCAGGGATCTCGTAGGAAAGGATATAGCGATCGCTAGCCAAGATTTGGTCAGTTACTTCAACGGGCGTATTGTCTGCCGCAAACGTAACACGTAGCAGCTTTACCACGGGGGTTCCCTTGCCGAGGTGAAGCAAACGCGCCTCTACGGGAGTTGGCATACGCGCATAAAGATCGTCGCGGAAATGGCCTATCTTGATGCCCATGCGTTCAAGTGCTGCAAAACTATAACCTCGAAGTTTCTCGTGAGTAGCTAGCTCTGTACCTTCTGCAAGATGAGCCGCATAGTAGCTGTCTGAAAGCTGCACCGGAATCGAGTCAACGTAGAGGACACGTCGCCGTACGACACCGCGCGTGCCTACGGGCAAATCTAGTCGCTCCGCGATCTCACCAGGCAACGCAACTGCTGCAACCTCCGTAATCCGTTGTGTGGCCTCAAAGCCTTGGTCAGCCAAATCTGTATGCCAAGGTCTACGGCCCCGCCCAGCCTCTGCGCTCAGGTATGACCCCACGTAAAGAACTGGCCGCTTCGAACGAACGACGTTCCCGTGGCCTGCCCGCGTATCAACCAAGCCTTCGGCCTTCAGTGCATCTATGGCCCTGCTAGCTGTCGTGTTCGACACCCGATGCTCGGCCGCCAGTTCACGCACTGACGGAAGCCGGTCCCCCGGCCCGAGCGCACCCGAGACAATAGCCGAACGCAGATCGTCGGCCAGTTGCCGGTACGGAGGCCGCGGGTCAGCGGGATTGATCGCCACTAGATGTGGACACCACCTGGTCTAGGTCTCTAGCACACCTACCTGTACTAACAGGCTATAGGACCGTATCTCCCCGTCAGGTCAGTGGTCCCCTTGACATGAGCAAAAAATGGCTGTCCTACCGCGCTAGTACGGTGGTACACAGCAGGGAACGCTGGCGCATGACCACCGACAACGTGAAGGGCCTCAGCAGGTAGCCGCCTGTTGAGGCCCGGAGCATCGATCGTTGGGAGTCTCGATGCACAGCCAACCTACCGCTATGCCTGATCACGGTGAAGCGGGCCCGGTGAGCCCGGTCATCGGGGGCGGGGTGTGGCTCGAAGACGAGCCCGAGGACGGTCTGCGGCGCGCGCTGGTGCTTCAGTTGCGGCTGCCGGTGTCGGCGGACGAGCTGGCCGTCGCCCTGTACTACGACGAGCAGCTGTGCCCGGCCGACCTGGCCGCCGACGAGAACGTGTGGGGGTTTGCGGCGGCGGCGATCGTGCAGCACGGGATGAACGCGATCGAGCTGCGCGCCGACCTGATCGTGCGCGACGTGGCGCGGGGAAGGCTGGCTAACCCGGCCTGGCTGGAGCATTGCCGCCGCCGCGTCGCCGAGGTGACCGGCACGCCTCGCCTGGCCAGGGCGCCGACGGGGCTGTCCCGGGCCTGGCTCGGGTGCGAGCGCTGACCGAAGCCGCCCGGGTCTAACGGGGGCGGGCGATGGCAGTCACCAGAGATCAACTCCTCAACGACCCCACGAGCGGCGCCCGGCCGCTGTCTTCTGCGGAGGCGGCCGAGCGGGCCGCGAATGTGGAGCTGGCCGCGCAGTGGCTTGCGGCGGTCTCTCCGTTCGGCCGCCGTCACCTGGTGCAGGTGAGTGAGGCGGCGGTGCTGGAGGACATGCGCCGCGCCGGATGGCACGTCCGCCACCCGAGCCGCCAGGCCGAGCCCGAGCCCGAGCCTGAGGCGGTGTGACCGGCCATGGCAGGCTCGCGCATTGAGTGGACGGATATCACCTGGAACGCCACCACGGGCTGTGACCGGGTCTCGCCCGGCTGCGACCACTGCTACGCGCTCACCCTGGCCCGGCGGTTGAAGGCGATGGGGCAGCCTAAGTACCAGCGCCCCGGCGACCCGCGCACCTCCGGGCCCGGTTTCGGCGTCACCATGCACCCAGGCGTGCTGGCCGATCCGCTGTGGTGGCGCACGCCCCGCAAAGTGTTCGTGAACAGCATGAGCGACGTCGGGCATGCCCGGATCAGCCGTTCCTTTGTTGCCCAGATGTGGGCGGTCATGGCGCTCGCGGAGCGGCACACATTCCAGGTGCTCACCAAGCGGCCCAAGCGGCTCGCCGCACTGCTGGCCGACCCCGGCTTCGCGCACGAGGTCGGCAAGGCGGCCATCCAGGTCATCTCCGCCACCTCACGCGGGGCCTGGCGGGCGAATGTGCCCGGCTGGAGGCCCGCGGGCGGCCCCGGTCCCTGCGTATGGGTGCCGCCGTGGCCGCTGCCGAACGTCTGGGTCGGCACCTCGATCGAGAACGACGACTACTGCTGGCGCGCCGAGGTGCTGCGCCAGGTTCCCGCCGCCATCCGATTCCTGTCATGCGAGCCCCTGCTGGGGCCGCTGCCCTCGCTGGATCTGACCGGCATCGACTGGGTGATCGTGGGCGGGGAAAGTGGGCCGGGTTTCCGGCCGCTGAACCTGGATTGGGCCCGGGACCTGCGGGACCGCAGTGTGGATCGCCGGATTCCGCTGTTCTTCAAGGTTGGCGGTGTGACCAGCAAAGCGGGTGGCCGCCTGCTGGATGGCCGCATCTGGGACCAATACCCGGCGCCGACCCCCAGCAGCAAGCCGAACCCGGATGCGGGGCCGTGCGGCCAATGAGCGGCATCAGAATCACTGACACGTTCATGAGCAGCCGAGCGACGCCGCACACCGCCAGGGCGGTAGGGGAAGGCTGGGAGGTGTCCTGGCTGCCCGGCCGGACCCTGACCCGCAACGAGGCCACCACGGCAATGGTCATCGCCAACATCGTCGGCAGCAAAGGCACGGGCCTGGCCGATGACCCGATCTGGCCCCACCTCGATGGCTGGGCGGCCGAGCTTGGGCTGTCCGGTGCTGACGCCGTCGCCCGGGTATCCGAACCGCCGAGGCAGGCCGAACTGCCCGGCCCAGACAAGCAGACCGCCGAGCCGCCGTTTGGTGGCGCACGGCTTTGTGCTCACGCCGACCGCGACGGCAAGGGCGCGCACTGGCTACCGCCAGATGAGACGTGTCAGGAGCCGGAGGCCGGAGCATGACCACTCGCGCACGGGCCAACTGTGGCAGCCCGTACGACACCGTTAACGATCTTCTCCGCCCCGTTCCTGCTGATCCAGCACCCTTGCTGGTTGCTCCCTGCGCCCTATCCGACTCATCTGTGATCTTGGTCTTAGCGATCTTTCCTGGTCTTGCTGCACCATGCGCGTGACGGAGGAGGAGCCCCGAATCGTGACGACCGCTTTGGTGCGCCGACCACCCGAGCAGGTGCTGTACAAGATCCCCGAAGTGATGGCGATGCTGAGGATGAGCCGTCACGTGGTCTACGAGCAGATCCGGCGTGGCCGCCTGCGTACGGTCAAGGAAGGCCGGGCCACGTTCGTCACGGCGTCGGCCATCCGGGCCTACGTCGAACTGCTTGAGCGCGGAGCCGAGACACCCAAGTGAGTGGTAGGCCGCGGAGCCGCGCGAACCGTGAGGGGTCGATCTTCCCCTACCGGAGTGGTTACGCGGCCTACGCATGGGTGATCACCCCAGAGGGCGACCGCAAGCGCCGCTGGGTGTATAGCAAGACGCGCGAGGAGACACACGCCAAGTGGCTGAAGCTACATACGGCGGCGAAAACAGGCCGTGTCGTGACGAAGCCGCAGACCATCGGCGAATACTGGCACTACTGGCTCGCTGAGGTAGTCGTAGAACCCGACTACGCACCCCACACGATCAATACCTATGAACTGCATTCACGGCTCTACATCGTCCCGGGCCTGGGCTCGATACCCCTCGACAAGCTGAGCGTTCGCCACGTCCGCACCTGGCTGAACGCGACCCGCAAGGCGTGTCAGTGCTGTGCTCAGGGCAAGGACGCCCACCGCCCACCGGAGAAGCAGCGATGCTGCGCGGTCGGCTTGTGTTGCGAGCAGACGATCTCTGAGCGCACCGCGCAGGACATTCTCATGGTCCTGCGGGCCGGGCTATCCAACGCGGTCCGCGAAGAACTGGTACCCAGAAACGTGGCCGCGCTGGTCCGGGTATCCAAGCCCCGCAAGACGCGGAAGGTCAAACCCTGGAGCGTGGACGAGGCGCGATACTTCCTCGAAAACGCCAAAGCAGCAGATGATCGGCTCTACGCCGCTTACGTCTTAATCCTCGTGCTTGGCCTGCGAAAGGGCGAAGTCCTTGGCCTCATGTGGGAGCTGGTGAACCTGGAAGCCGGAGAGCTGTACGTCGGAGAGCAACTCCAGCGCGTCGGCCGCCAACTCTTGCGCCGCGAAACTAAGACCGAGTCCTCCGAAGCCCCACTCCCCCTGCCTAGTATCTGCGTGGCCGCGCTCAAGCTCAGGAAAGCCCAGCAGAACCGCGACCGGCAGGTCCAGCAGGACCGGAAGCAGAGCACCGGGGCTAGCCGGTGGACGGAGAACGACCTGGTGTTCACAACGCGATACGGAACGCCAGTCGAGCCGATGGGCTTCAATCGGAGATTCGATTACCGCATCGGTAAAGCAGGCGTTCGGCGCATCACCGTGCACGGTACCCGTAAGACATGCGGCACCCTGCTCGCAGCGCTCGACGTTCACCCTCGCGTGGCGATGCAGATCCTCCGTCATAGCCGCATCAGCGTCACGATGGAGATCTACACCGAGGCCACGTCAGAGGCCACTCGCGAGGCGCTTAGGAAACTCGGGCGCACACTAGGCGCTAACAGCGAAGCGGAACAGGGCGAAGACAGCGCCGACGTGACTGCCAGGTGCTGCTGCGAGCCGCCGCGGTCGATCCGTGCTATGGCCAATGTCCTGGCCGCCGGGCCCGTGCTGTGCGGCCTGTGCAACCGCGACTTCGTCCCATGATCCGGGTGCCTGGTGAAAACCTACTGCTGTACTTTGCTGCTGTATCAGCGTGTCTGAAATCCGCATAGCGCGCCTAAAAGGGCCTCTGACCTGCGTGGGCGATACTGGGATCGAACCAGTGGCCTCCTCGGTGTGAACGAGGCGCTCTCCCGCTGAGCTAATCGCCCCGGGGGCGCAGCGACCGGCAGGAAACCGAACCGGCCGCGCCCAGGCGGTCACAGACTAGCGCATCGCCACGGGCGCGTGCTGTACACGGTGCGCCTCCGGCCGACGGCGGCGCGCGCGGCGCTGACGGGGCGCCAGGCATGCATGAGCCGACGGGCTACGCGGCGTACTCCATTCGCACGATGCGGGCCACCGCGATTCTACGTAGCGTCACAAAGGTGAGATCAATATCACGCTACCCAAATGCAACGATGGCACCCCCTTTCGCCGGTGACATCGTTGCGACCGCGGAAGCGTTTTCCCAGGTCATGCCGCTTTTGCGCGCCATGACCGAGGTTAGGAGCGGCGGTCAGGGCGGAATCTTTACTGCTGAGGGCGTTCGCCCCCGAGCACCTCACACCCGCTGGGTGACTGCCTTGCCTACGGTGCGACCTGAGATGACTGCCGTGGAGGAGGCGCAGCCCGCGATGGCGGGATCCGACGACGCAAAGGTTTGGCCAGGATGAACGGCAGCACCATAGTCTCCGCAGAGCTTGATCTACGGCTCGTCGTTCCCGACCACGACGCGGTCCCGCTGGTCGCCAGCCTCAACTACCGGGGCGACGATCCCTACGCGGTTCGCATGGCGTTTCATGTCGGCTCGGATGAGCCAATCGAATGGATCTTCGCCAGGGAACTGCTCACCGCAGGGCACGAGTGCCCAGCCGGCGATGGCGACGTTCAGGTGTGGCCAGATGGGGTGGACGGCGAAGTGCTCAACATCGCCCTTTCGTCACCATTCGGCCATGCGCTGTTCGAGGCGCCCGCCGCCGCGGTCGCTGAGTTCGTGCGGCGGACCTACAATCTCGTCCCCGCCGGACGCGAATGCGACTTCGTGGACTTTGACAGCGAGATTGACGAACTGCTTTGGCAACGGTGACGGCTTAGGCTTAGGGCAGCTTCCAGTCGACCGGCGGTGCGCCTTGCTGCTCGAGCAGCCTGCCAGCGCGGTTGAACGGCCGCGAGCCGAAGAAACCGCGGTCGGCCGAGTTGGGACTCGGGTGCGCCGACTCGATGCAGGCCACGCCGTCGAGCAAGGGACGCAGGCTCCGCGCGTCCCGGCCCCACAAGATTGCGACCAGCGGGGTGCCACGCGCCGCGAGCGCCCGGATGGCCTGCTCGGTCACTTCCTCCCAGCCCTTGCCTCGGTGCGAGGCGGGCTTGCCAGGCTGCACCGTGAGCACCCTGTTCAACAGCATGACGCCGCGCTCGGTCCACGGGGTCAGATCACCCGTGGCTGGCGGCGGATAGCCAAGGTCGTCGCTGTACTCGCGGAAGATGTTCACCAGGCTCCCAGGCAGCGGCGCGACGTTAGGTGCCACGGAAAAGCTCAGCCCCACCGCGTGACCCGGCGTCGGATAGGGGTCCTGGCCGACGATCAGCACCCGGACGTCACCGAACGGCTGTGTGAACGCGCGCAGCACCCGCTCGCCGGACGGCAGGTAGCGACGGCCAGCGGCGACCTCGGACCGCAGAAATTCACCCATTGCCGCGATCCGCTCGGCCACCGGCCGCAGCGCATCCGCCCAGTCCGCTTCCACGATCTCATCCAACGGCCGTCCCGCCATGGCGAACTAGCCTAGACCGTACCGCTGATCACGGGTCGGGATTTTCGGCGGCGCGCTCGGCGAAAACCGCGGCTGCCTTCCTGGTGAGCGGACCCGGCGCGGCGGGAAATGCCCGCCCGTCCACCGCGCGGATCGGCTGCACGTCGCGAGTGGTCGAGGTGAGAAACGCCTCGTCTGCCTCGGCGAGCGCGCCGAGCGGCACATCTCGCTCATCGGCGCCGCACCACTCAAGCACCAGCCCACGGGTGACGCCTGCCAGGCAGCCCGCCGACAGCGGCGGCGTGACAAGGCATCCCTGCGCGGCGAGAAAGACGTTGGTGCCCGCGCCCTCGCACAGGTTTCCCGCGGTGTTCGCGAAGATCGCCTCGCTGGCGCCTCGCTCGCGGGCAAAGGCAAGCGCGCGCACGTTCTCCGCGTACGAGGTGGTCTTCAGGCCGGAGAGCGCGCCCCGTTCGTTGCGCACCCAGGGCGCCGTCGCGACGTCGGTGACCGGCTCGGCCTGCCGAAGCCC
>Ga0137373_10004792_pt1 | contig 14772 bp, 14 predicted proteins | sample SagtaG_5_FD_104912 | JGI IMG/M metagenome (GOLD analysis project Ga0137373, IMG submission 104912) | Vadose zone soil microbial communities from Sagehorn Ranch, Mendocino, California, USA - Sage1_R_80_16 metaG | ecosystem: Environmental > Terrestrial > Soil > Vadose zone | place: USA...
CCCCCTCGATCGCCGAGGTCAGCTCCCGATTGAGGGCGTTCAGCGCCTCGGGCCGGTTCAGGCGCAGCCAGGCGATGTCGTCGTGAACGTCGAGCTCGATCACTCGGAGCGCCTCAGTCGATCACCTCGTCGGCGCGGACGAGCAGCGTCGGGGGCACGGTGAGGCCGAGCGCCTTCGCCGTCCTGAGGTTGATGGTCAGCTCGAACCTGGTCGGCTGAACGACCGGCAGGTCGGCGGGCCGTTCGCCCTTGATGATCCGTCCGGCATAGATTCCGGCCTGGCGATACGCCTCCGCGAGGCTCGGTCCGTAGCTCATGAGACCGCCGTCGATGACGAAGTCGCGCCACTGGTAGATGGCGGGGACGGCGTGACGTGCCGCGAGCCCCAGGATCTGGGCACGGCGAAACGTGAAGAACGGGTCGGCCCCGACGACGAGCGCGCCGACGCGGTGGCGGGCGAGGCCGCCGAAGACCCGATCGACGTCCTGCTCGGTGCTGGCGCGCAGCACGACGAGCTGCCGTCCGACCCGTTGCGCCGCGCCTTCCAGCTCCCGCAACTGGAAGTCGGTGTCGGGCCGCCTGGGGTTCACGAGCGCACCGATCCCGCCCCCCGGCACCAGCGAGTGGAGCAGCTCGAGCCGCTTCGCGTCGAGCTCGATGGTGAGCAACGCGATCCCGGTCAGATTCCCGCCCGGCCGGCTGAGACTGGCCACGAGGCCGCCCTTGACGGGATCGGCCACCCCGTGAAGACGATCGGAATGGTCGCGGTCGCGGCCTTGGCCGCGACCGCCGCGACGTTACCGCCGGACACGACGATCACCGTGACCGGGCGGCGAGCCAGCTCGGCCGCCATCGGCGTCAGCCGATCGTATCGATCGTTCGCCGAGCGGTATTCGAAGGCAACGTTCTGACCCTCGACGTAACCGGCTTCCTTCAGGCCGCCATGCAGGGCGACGAGCGGGTCGCGGAGCGCCGCCGAAGGCGAGAGGCTGAGGAACCCGATCAGCGGCATCGAAGGCCGCTGGGCGCGCACCCCGGGCGGACAGAAGAGGCAGGACGCTGTCGCCCCGACGAGCACGGCGAGGCACTCACGCCGGGCGAGCGCGCCGTGAACCGCGCGCGCCATCATGGCTTCCGCGAGCGGCCGAGCGTCGCGACGGCGAGGGCGGCGGCCGCGACGGCGGTCATGCCGGCGGTGGCGAGCGGCCAGAAGTTGGTGCGGAAGAAGGGGACGGCGAAGAACGGTGATCGGTGCTGGGCCGGGCGGGCGGTGCCGGCGATCAGACGGTTCACCAGGTCGAGCGCCTCCATCGTCAGCACCTCGGTCGTGGCCTTGGCGAACGCCGGATCGCCCATGGCGGGATGGCCGACGTACCCGCGGCCGCCGTCACGCAGCGGATAGTTGGGGACCAGGCGCCGCGGCAACGAGTAGGTCGCCGGCGGCAGGTCGCGGAAGCCGCCGTCGACGAGATCGGGGCGGAGCAGCAGCATCATCGACGTCTCCCACCAGCCGCCGTGCGCGTCGTCGGCGAAGGCCCGGCGCTCCTCCGGAGTCAGGGGCCGGCCGAGGGTCGTTTCCACGCGATCGAGGAAGCGGCCGGAGCGGAATTCCGAGAAGAGGCGGCCGCTGAGCGACGCCATCATCACGCCCGTCCGGCGCGTGACGATCGTGGACGCCTCGTCCAGCGCCGCCAGGTGCGTCGGCCCCGCGTGGCCGTTGGCCACGAGGACGTAGCGGAAGCCGGCGCGGGCCAGCGACGAGCCGTAGTCGACGAGGGCGTCGCGCACGACGCGGGGCCGCACCGTGATGGTGCCGATACCGTCGAGCGTGAACGAGCCGAGATAGAGGATGGGCGCCAGGACCGCGGACCACCCCGGGCGCGCGGCGACGAGCCGCTCGGCGATCTCGCGCGCGAAGTACCGCGCCGTGAACGCGTCGACGCCGAGGGGCAGGTGGGGGCCGTGCTCCTCGAGCGGGCTCACCGTCAGGACCGCGAGCGTTTGCTCACGGTCGAGGGCGTCGAGCGCCGGCATCGACATCTCCTCGAGCAGGTGGACGCTCAGAAGCTGCTCCCCCGGGTGGCGGCGAGGTAGTCGGCCTTCGCGCGATCGAGCTCGGCGACGATGACGAGACGGTCGGCGACGAGCCGGCGCACCGCCTGCTCGTGGGTGAGGGCGAGGACGTTCATGCGGAGCGCCCGGCCGAGCCGGCCCGCCCCGCGCAGATAGCGGAAGGCGACGAGTCCCGACAGCGGCAAAGACACCGCGAAGAGGAGCGCCGTGGTGGCGCCAGCCAGCCGGGCGACGATCCAGACTTCGAGCGCCCAGAAGACGGGCAGGCAGACGATGCTCGCCAGGAATCGCACGGTGGCATAGTCCGTTTCCTTGTGCGCCATGCGATAGGCCAGCCAGCGCGGAACGAAGTAGGGAAGCGCATTCACCAGCGCACCGTAGACGAAGAGCGGCAGGCCGACCACCGCCTCCCACGAGTGCAGCAGGCGCGTGCGCGCGGGCGCGGGCTCGAGGCGCCGCCGGACGGCGTCGTCGCGCAGGTGGTACTCGGCCAGCAGCGCCCGGTACCCCTGGATCCGCTGCCAGAGCCGCTCGACCCGTTCGGGATCGCGCTCCTTGAAGTGATTCACCGCTTCCACGATCGTACGCGAGAGCCGGACGAGGTCGATCTGGTTTTCCGCGAGGCCCCGCTCCGCGCGCAGCTCGCGGATGAGCGCTCCGCGATACAGCTCCTCCACCGCCCGTACCACCTCGGCGGCGTCGATCCGATTCACGTGCACGACCTGCGCCTCCATCGCCCACTGGATGGCCGTGGTCAGGGCCTCCACGGCCTTGACCGGGTCCTCGCGATACGCGGCAAGATACGGTGTCACGGGGATGGGCTCGCCGAAGGCGACGAGCACGCGCGCGCCGAAGGATTTCCGCGCCTCGAACGAGAGCCCCGCCGGGATCACGCGCAGGATGGTCTCGCGCTGCGCCTCGTAGCCGAGGGCGATGCGCGCCGCGCCCGTCTTGATCCGCTGCACGCGCGCCTCCGCGTGCGTCGTGCCTTCCGGATAGATGACCACGACGCGGTCCTCGTCGAAGGCCCGGTAGCAGGCGGCGAAGACGTCGGCGTTGCGGTCCATCTTGTCGGGATCGTCCTGCTTGCGATAGACGGGGATCGCACCGCACGCGCGCAGGAAGCGGGCCAGCAGCGAGTTGCGGAACAGCGCCGCCGTCGCCAGGTAGTGGACCTTGCGCGGCACGGCCGCGCCGACGAGCAACGAATCGATGAAGTTGTTCGGATGATTGACGCACAGGAGCACGGGGCCGCCGGCGGGCACACGCTCGACGTGGTGGACGTCGACCCGCTTGAAGAAGAACCACAGCCAGAACCGCGCGATCCACCGGACCGTCCGGTAGAACCGGTCCATCGTGTCCCGGGGCATGTCAGCGGCGCGGGGTGTGGCGGGCCAGGATCGCGTCGAAGGTGTCGTCGGCGAGCTTGCCGGCCCACGCGCGGGCCTCGGAGTCCGGGCCGTAGTGATCGCCGAGGTAGTCCGCCGCGTCCTGCCTGGTGGTGAAGAGGCGCCACACATGACCGGCCCCGCCGCCGAGGCGGCGCAGGTGAAAGACGGGATCGAGCGGAGAGGACGGCGCGTGCGACACGCGCTGGCCGAAGCGATCGAGCGTGATCCAGGCCACGGCGATCCCGTGGGCCGAGAGCACACGGCCGCGGAGCGACTCTTCCGTCGGGAGCGACTCGAGGTCACACAGCTGCGGGCCGTAGTACACGGCCACGGCGTCGGCGGGGATCGACAGCTGTGGCGGCATCGGCGGGCCGAGGCCGTCGAGGATCGCCTTTGACTGATCGCCGAGCCAGTAGAGACCGGGGAGATGCAGGTCGGCCCATGCCTCGATCACGCGGTCCTTGGGCGCGAGCGCGCGCCGGCGCGCGATCTCCTCACCGTCGGCGAGGAGATGGACGGCGGTCACGGGATGCGGACGAAACCTTCCATGAGACGGCGCGCCGTCCGGTAGACGGTCACCTGCTCGGCCCACGGCTCGCCGTGACGGGCGACGACGGTGGCGGCGACGGGGAGCACGCCGGACGGCTGACCGATGCGCACGTCGCCGTCGCCCGAGGCGACGCACTCGGCCACGACCGTGCCGTCGACGCGGGCGGCCACGGCCAGACACATCGCGGCCGTCAGGGGCACGGCGCGATGGCAGTTCCCCATCGAGATGACACGCGCCAGCACGTCGGCGGCGTCCCTGGGGTAGGCGATGCCGTCGAGCGCGGTGAACGCCGTCGGCGCGGCGACCACGCCGACCTTGGGCACGGCGGCGCTGCCGCGGATTCCCATGCGGCGCGCCGCCTCCACGCGGATCGCTTCGAGGCGGTCCATCACACCCCGGTCGGCGTCGATGGCCTGCGGCGTCTCCGTCGCCTGGAGCCCGAGGTCGCTCGCGCGGACCCACACGAACGCGTTGGTGGCGTCGACCAGCGAGACGTCGACGCCCTCGATCGTCTCCCGCGCGCGTCCGGTCGGGAGCAAGCGCCCGGTGCCGGCGCCACCGGGCTCGACGAAGTCGAGCGCGATCCGCGCGCCGTGGCCGGCCACGCCGGCGAGCTCGAAGGTGCCGGCAATCTCGGCTTCGCCGTTCCGCACCGGCACGTGGGCGACGATGATCTTCTTGGTGTTCGTGTTGTGGATCCGCACGACGGTCTCGCCCTCGACCCCGCGGACCATCTGCTCATCGATGGCGAACGGACCGACGGCGGAGGAGCAGTTGCCGCAATTGCCTCCGTAGTCGACCACGCGAGACTTCACCTCCACCTGGGCAAACGTGTAGTCGACGTCGGCGTCGGGATGGCTCGACGGCCCGATGATGCACGCCTTGGACAGCGAGGAGATGCCACCGCCCAGCCCGTCGAGCTGCCGGCCATAGGGATCGGGGCTGCCGAGCGCGGCCGAGAGAATCGCGTCGCGCTCGGCGCCGGGCGCCGGCAGATCCTCTTCGTGGAACATGAGGCAGCGGCTCGTGCCCCCGCGCATGTAGACCGCTCGGACCCGTCGTTGCGTCATGGCGTTCCGCTCCTGGTGTGGGCCAGCAGACCCCCGGCGAGGAGGATGTCCCGTTCGCGCGGCGTGAGGACGCACGACGTCGAGAGCATCCGGCCGGTGCGCGTGTCGACGACCGTCACCCGGCGGCCTTCGCTGAGCGCCGCGCGGAGGTCGTCGATCCGCAGCACGTCGTCGCGCTCGATCGGCTCCCAGTCGGCGGGATCGTCGAAGGTCAGCGGCGCGATCCCCCAGTTGATGAGGTTGGCGCGGTGGATGCGGGCGAACGACTTCACGATCACGGCGCGGACGCCGAGGAACATCGGCGCGATGGCCGCCACCTCGCGGGAGGAGCCCTGGCCGTAGTGCTCGCCGCCCACGATGATCCCGCGTCCCGCGGCCCGCGCGCGCGTCACGAACTCGGGGTCGACGTACTTGAACGTGTGCTCGGAGATGGCGGGCATGTTGGAGCGGAAGACGAGCACGGCCGCGCCCGCCGGTGAGATGTCGTCGGTCGAGACCTTGTCGCCGAGCTTGAGCAGGACGGTCGCCTGCAGCGACTCCGCCACCGGCTCGCCGAGCGGCACCGGCTTGATGTTGGGACCGCGCACGACGTCGCCGCCGCCGTCCGGCGCGATGAACCCCGCCTCCGACGTGGCGAAGCGCGGCGGCAGCACGAGGGGAGCCGGCGCGCCCAGCGTCCGCGGATCGCTGATGACGCCCGTCAGCGCGGAGGCCGCGGCTACCACCGAGGAGCAGAGATAGACCTCGTCGCCCTTCACCCCACTGCGGCCGGGGAAGTTGCGGTTGAACGCGCGCAGGCTCTTCATGCCTGCGGCGGGCACGTGGCCGATGCCGGCGCACGAGCCGCAGGTCGATTCGGACACCGTCGCCCCCGCGGCGAACAGGTCGGTGAGCAGACCCTCGCGAGCCATGGTCTCGAGGATCCGATGGCTGCCCGGGAACAGGACGAATGTGACCGAAGGGTGAACGTGGCGGCCGCGCAGCACCTCGGTGACCGAGGCCATGTCGTGCCACGAGCCGTTCGTGCAGGAGCCGACCAGGACCTGCTCGACGGGGGTTCCCGCCACTTCCTCGACCGGCACCACGTGATCCGGAGAGCCGGGGAGCGCAACCAGGGGTCCGATGGCGCCGAGATCGAGCTCGATCTGATCGTCGTACGTTGCGTCCTCGTCGGGCTCGGCCGGCCGCCAGTCCGCCGCGCGGCCGAGCCGCGCCAGGAACGAGCGCGTCACCTCGTCGCTCGGGAACACGCTGGTGGTCAGGGTGAGCTCCGCCCCCATGTTGGCGATCGTCATGCGCTGCGCGGCCTGGAGAGCCTTGACGCCAGGCCCGCCGTACTCGAACACCTTTCCGGCTCCGCCGCGCACGGACAACCGCCGCAGCAGCTCGAGGATCACGTCCTTGGCGGTGACCCACGGGCGCAGCTCGCCGGTGAGCCACACGCGCACGACCGCCGGCATGGGAAAGAAGTACGGGCCGCCGCCCATCGCGACCGCGACGTCGAGGCTGCCGGCGCCGATAGCGAGCATCCCCGCCGCACCGCACAGCGGCGTGTGGCTGTCGCTGCCGAGCAGCGTCTGGCCGGGAACGGCGAACGTCTCCATGTGGACCTGATGGCAGATCCCGTTGCCGGCCTTCGAGAAGACGGCGCCGTACTTCCGCGCCGCCGTCTGCATGTAGCGATGGTCGTCGGTGTTGCGCGAATCGACCTGATAGACCTGGTGATCGATGTAGGCGACCGCCCGCTCCTGGGCCACGCGGGGCAGCCCCATGGCCTCGAACTGGAGCAGCGACAGGTTGCCGTTGGTGTCGGTGAGCAGGATCTGGTCGATGCGAATGCCGACCTCGTCACCGGCGACCGCCTTACCGGCGACGAGGTGACTCTCGATCAGCTTGCGCGCGAGGCTCAGACCCATCGATAGACCCAATCGGCTACGACGGTACCATGGTCCGGCGCAGCTTGCCGATGCCCTCGATCCAAGGCCTTACCTCGCGCTCTCGGCCGAGCCCGTGGAGCGCAGGCGCAGGCTATCGCCTCACGTACACTGTGTCGCCTTCGACGCGCACCTCGTACGTCGGCACATCCGCCGAGGCGGGTCCGCTGATGAACTTGCCGGAGCGTACGTCGAAACACGCGAAGTGCAACGGGCACTCGACCACGTAGCCCTGGAGAGTTCCCTTCGAAAGCGACTCGCGCCGGTGCCCGCAGACGTCCTGGATCGCGTAGAGGGTGCCGCCGACGTTCGCGATGAGCACGCGCTCACGATCGATGGCCACCCACTTCATCGCGCCCGGCGCCAGCTCGGATGCTCTGGCCGCGGCGACGAACGCGTCATCGAGGGGTGCTCCGGCGAAGCCGGAGCACCCCGAGCGTTGGGGGGCTTGGGGGGCCATCTCGGGGCCCCCCATCTTAGGAATCCAGCTTGAAGCCGAAGAGCTTCGCGGCGTTCTCCGAGGTTATCTTGCGGAGGACGTCGTCGGGTGTGCCGGCGAAGATGCGATCCAGGAACTCCCGAGACTTCGGCCAGGTCGACTCGGCGTGCGGGAAGTCGCTTCCCCAGAGCATGTTGTCGACGCCGATCGCGTCGCGCAGCTGGATCGCGAGGTCGTCCTCCATGAACTCCACGAACATGTTGCGCTGCCAGTAGTCGCTCGGCAGGAGTCCCTCCGCAGACTTCCAGCCCTTGGTGAAGACCGGCCGCTCGCGATATGTGAAGTCCATCTGCTTCAGCCAGTGAGGCAGCCACGCCGCCTCGTGCTCGACCGAGCCGACCTTCAGGCGTGGATGCCGATCGAAGACGCCCGCGAAGAGCATTGCGGACAGCGAGTAGCGCACCCAGTAGTCCGTCGTCGACCGGCCCGCGCCGGTGAGCTCGCCGAGGTCCATGGTGAACTCGCAGCCGGGGACGCCGGCGCGCGGCGTGCCGATGTGCAGCAGGAGCGGAAGACCGACGTCCTGCGCGGTCGCCCACAGGCGCTCGTAGCTCGGGTCACGATACGGCCGCTCGGGGAGCGGGGACACGGGGATGAACGCCCCGACTAGCCCGAGCTTCGCGGAACGTTCCAGCTCCTGACAGCCCTCGTCGACATCGTCCACGTTGAGCATGGCGATGCCCTTGAGCCGATCGGGATAGGGCTTGCAGAACTCCGCGATCCAGTCGTTGTACACGCGGCAGATGGCGGAGAGCAGCGCGCTGTCCGGGATGCGATACCAGAAGAGGCCCTGGCTCGGTTGCAGGCACGCGCCCCAGACACCGTCCATCTCGTTTTCTTTGACCATCGCCTGGGGATCGTACCCGCCGAGCCTGACGTCCTCCCACGTGCCCAGGAAGTCGATCTGGGAGGGGTCCTCGAACCGCTGGCCCGCCTGCATCACCGCGCCCAGCGTCCCGACCTGCTGGCCGTCGATGAACCACGCGTCGAACTCGCGCCCCGTGGGCGTTTTCAACCGCTCCATCCGAGGCGCCCGATCCCGGAACCGCGGCTCGATCCGGGTCGCATACAGGTCCGGGGGTTCCACGATATGGGAATCGGCCGAGATGAGTTTGTACGCTGCCATCGCGCACCTCCTCGGATGAATCGAACAGCCGGCGTGTAGTGAGGGACCGTACGCCCGGGCGCGTTCGTTGTCAAAGACGCGGGGTCTCATCGCCGAATCGGCGCTGAGCAGGGCCCATGTCCAAGTCAACCCGCCGAGCGTACAGTGTGCACATCGAGCTCCCGGACCCGCGGCGTGACCTTCACACGGCGCGGGCACGAAAGAGGACGCCATGGCCAGTTTCACGCTGCGCATCAACGGTGAGCGGAGGACCGTCGCGGTCGACGGAGACACGCCGCTGCTCTACGTCCTCCGCAACGACCTCGAGCTGAACGGGCCGAAGTTCGGCTGCGGGCTCGCGCAGTGTGGCGCGTGCTCGGTGCTGATCGACGGCAAGGACGTGCGCGCGTGCGTGACGCCGGTCTCCACCGCCGCCAAGGGCTCCATCACGACCATCGAGGGTCTCGGCACCGTCCAGAAGCTCCATCCCCTGCAGCGCGCGTTCATCGAGGAGCAGGCCTGCCAGTGCGGCTTCTGCGGCAGCGGCATGGTGATGGCGGCCAAGGCGCTGCTCGACCGGAACCCGAGCCCGACCAACCAGGACGTCAGGCAGGCGCTCAACGGCCATCTGTGCCGGTGCGCCTCGCACAATCGCATCGTCCGCGCGGTGCAGCGCGCCGCCAGGGGGATGCGATCGTGAGGACCTCCCGTCGCGACTTCGTGAAGATGACCGGCGCGCTCGTCGTCGGGTTCGCCTTCGCCCCGACGCTCACCCTCGCGCAGGATCGGCCCCGGCTGCCCGGGAGTCTCAACACGAACCGGCGGCTCGACGCCTGGCTCGTCATCGAGCCGAGCGGCAAGGTGACGATCTTCACGGGCAAGATCGAGCTGGGGCAGGGGATCGGCACCGCGCTGTCGCAGATCGCTGCCGACGAGCTCGACGTCGATCTGAAGCGCATCGACGTCGTCCACGGCGACACCGCGCGCACGCCGAACGAGGGCATGACCGCCGGTAGCCTCTCGGTGGAGCAGAGCGGCACCGCGCTGCGCTTCGCGTGTGCCGAGGCTCGCGCCGTCCTCGTCTCCGCCGCGGCGACGAAGCTCGGCGTCCCCGCGACCGAGCTCAGCGTGGGCGACGGGACCGTCACCGCGTCCGAGGGAGCGAGCGTCACGTACTGGGACCTCGCCGCCACCGCCGACCTCAAGCGCGAGGCGAGCGCGAAGGCGACGCCGAAGGCCGCCAGCGAGCGCACGTGGGTCGGCAAGAGCGTGGCTCGCCGCGATATTCCGAAGAAGTTCACGGGCGGTGCCGCCTATGTGCAGGACATCCGACTGCCCGGCATGGTGTTCGGGCGTGTCGTGCGCCCGCCCTCCCCGGGCGCCCGGCTCACGGCGGTCGACGAGGCGGCCGTCCGGCGGCTGCCCGGCGTCGTCGCTGTCGTGCGTGATGGCAGCTTCCTCGCCGTCGCCGCGGTCCGCGAGGAGCAGGCGATTCGCGCGCGCGAGGCGCTCAAGCAGAGCGCCAGGTGGACCGAGACCGCATCACTCCCGCCGTCGGGGGACGCGCTCTACCGCCATCTCATGAGCGCGACGGCGCCGGCCCAGACGGTGGCCGAGAAGGCGTCGGCCACCGCCGCGACGCCTGTGAAGACGCTCGACGCGCTCTACACGCGTCCCTACCAGGCTCATGCCTCGATCGGGCCGTCGTGCGCCGTCGCGCACTGGAAGGACGGTGCCCTCACGGTGTGGACGCACAGCCAGGGCGTGTTCCCGCTCCGTGCCGAGCTCGCCAGGGCGCTCGGCGTCGACGCCAGGCAGATCCGCTGCATCCACGCGGAAGGCGCGGGGTGCTACGGCCACAACGGCGCCGACGACGTCGCGCTCGACGCCGCCCTGGTCGCGCGCGCCACCGGGGGCAAGCCGGTGAAGCTCCAGTGGATGCGCGACGACGAGTTCGCGTGGGAGCCATACGGCTCGGCCATGGTGATGAAGATGGCGGGGGGCATCGACGCGCAGGGCAACGTCGTCACGTGGTCGCACGAGCTATGGAGCCATCCCCACAGCACGCGGCCGGGCGCCTCGGCGGGCGTCAACCTGCTCGCCGCGCGATACCTGGCCAAGCCGCTGGACCCCGGGCTGCCCGCGGACGTGCCGCAGCCGGCGGGCGGCTCCGACCGCAACGCGATCCCGCTCTACGAGTTCGGCAACGTCAAGGTGGTCAAGCACTACGTCGCGGAGGCGCCGCTGCGGACCTCGGCCCTGCGCACGCTCGGGGGCTACGCCAACGTGTTCGCGCTCGAGTCGTTCGTCGACGAGCTGGCCGCCGCCGCGGGCGCCGACCCGGTGGAGTTCCGTCTCCGCCACACGACCGATCCGCGGGCCCGCGCCGTCATCGAGGCGGCGGCGGGGCGCGCGGGCTGGCGTCCGGACGCACGGACAGACGGCGCCCGTGGACGCGGCTTCGCCTTCGCCCGGTACAAGAACCTCGCGTGCTACTGCGCGACGGCGGCGGACGTCGACGTCGATCGCAAGACGGGGCAGGTGCGGGTCACGCGAGTCGTCGCGGCGGTCGACGCCGGACAGATCGTCAACCCGGACGGGGTCGTGAACCAGATCGAAGGCGGCATCATCCAGTCCGCGAGCTGGACGCTCAAGGAGTCGGTGCGCTTCGATCGGACCCGCGTCACCACGCGCTCGTGGGCGGAGTATCCGATCCTGCGCTTCGATGAGGTGCCCGAGGTCGAGGTGGTCCTCCTCGACCGACCGACCGAGCGGTTCCTCGGCGTCGGGGAGGGCGCGCAGGGGCCGGCCGCCGCCGCCATCGCCAACGCGATCGCGCAGGCGACCGGCAAGCGCCTGCGCGCGCTCCCCTTCACCCCCGAGCGCGTGAAGCAGGCCCTCGGGTAGTGTCGGTCCTCCAGGGAGGAGAGCGATGAATCGACACCGACGACCGATCATCGCCGTGGCGGTGGCCGCGTGCATCCTCGCCGGCGTGGCCGCCGAGGGCCGCGCGCAGACGCCCGCGGGGCAGATGACGTGGGCGCTTCACTTCACGCCCGCCCCGGCGCTCCTCGAGCCGGCCGAGACGCCAGGCCTGATCACGCCCTTCATGTTCCTCTACGCGCTGCACGACGCGCTCCTGAAGCCGATGCCCGGGAAGTCGATGGCCTCGAGCCTGGCCGAATCGTGGACCATGTCGCCCGATGGGCTCGTCTACGAGTTCGTCCTGCGCAAAGGGGCGCGGTTCCACAACGGCGAGCCCGTCACGGCCGAGGACGTCAAGTTTTCGTTCGAGCGGTACCGCGGCATCTTGGCCAAGGTGCTCAAGGATCGGGTGGCCGCGGTCGAGGTCCTCGATCCCGGGCGCGTCCGCTTCCGGTTGAAGCAGCCGTGGCCGGACTTCATGACGTTCTACGGCACGCCGGCGACAGGGGCGGGGTGGATCGTCCCCAGGAAATACGTCGAGAAAGTCGGCGAGGACGGGTTCAAGAAGGCGCCGATCGGCGCGGGGCCGTACCGCTTCGTGTCGTTCACGCCGGGCGTGGAGCTGGTGCTCGAGGCCTTCGAGGGGTACTGGCGCAAGACCCCCGGCGTGAAGCGCCTGGTGTTCAAGTCGGTCCCCGACATCGCCACGCGGCTGGCCATGCTCAAGCGCGGCGAGGCGGACATCGCCTACGCGATGACGGGCGAGATCGGCGAGGATGTGCGCCGCACTGCCGGCCTCACGCTCCGGCCCACGCCGTTCGTGAGCGCGCACTGGCTCGTGTTCCTCGATCAGTGGGACCCGGGCTCACCGTGGCACGACCGGCGCGTGCGGCTGGCCGCCAACCTCGCCGTCGACCGTCAGGCGGTCAACCAGGCCGCGACGTTCGGGTTCTCGAAGATCACCGGGAGCATCATCCCCACCAGCTTCGACTTCTACTGGCAGCCGCCCGTCCATCCCTACGATCCGGCCAGGGCCAGGCAACTCCTCGCCGAGGCCGGACACCCGAAGGGATTCGAGGCGGGGGATTTCTGGTGCGATGCCGGGGCCACTGAATACTGCGAGCCGGTCCTCAACTACCTCCAGACCGCGGGCATCCGGACGAGACTGCGCCCGCTCGAGCGGGCCGGCTTCCTCAAGGCGTATCAGGACAAGAAGCTCAGGAACATCGTCTACAGCCTGAGCGGCGTCTTCGGTAATGCGGCCACCCGCCTCGAGGCGTTCGCGGTCTCGAACGGCATCTACGCGTACGGCGGCTATCCGGACATCGACGGGCTCTTCCGTGAGCAAGCGGTCGAGCTCGATCGGAAGAAGCGCGAGGCGATGCTCCATCGCATCCAGCAGCTGATCCACGACAAGGTCATGTACCTGCCGATCTGGCAGCTGGCCCTCTTGCAGGGCTACGGCCCGCGCGTCGCCGAGTCGGGGCTCGGCCTGATCGCCGACTATCCGTGGTCGGCCCCGTACGAGGACCTGAAGCTCAGATGAGCTGCCCTTCTAGCCACGGGTGAGGGCGGGTTTGATCTCGTTGGCGATGATGTCGATGGTTTCGAAGATGGCGGGGTAGACGGAGTAGGAAACCTCGAGGGCGACGTGATTCACTCCGAGGCGCTGGTATTCGGCGAGCTGGCCGGTGATCTGTCTCGCCGTCCCGCGGAGGTTGTGGCGGCCGCGGAGGAACTTCGAGTCGACCGCCCACTGGTGGACGCCGTCGATGAAGATCGCGATGCGCATCGACCATTCGGGCTCGCCTTCGCGCCCCGCCTCCTTCCAGAAGCGGGTCACCGCTTGCTTGCCCTGGCGGAAGGTCTCCGCCGTGGAGCCGGTCGCGTGCCAACCGTCGCCGAGCCGCGCGACGCGACGGAACGCGCCTTCGCTGCCGCCGCCGATCCAGATCGGTGGGCGTGGCTTCTGGAGCGGCATGGGTGAGACCTGAAGTCCGGACAGCCGATGGCGCCGGGTCTCGATCTCCGGCCGCTCCTGCGTCCACAGGGTTCGCATCAGCTCCAACGCTTCCTCGCTGCGGCTCACGCGTTCCTTGAACGGCACGTCGAGGGCCGCGAACTCGCCCTCCATCCAGCCGATGGCGGCACCCACGATCAGGCGGCCTCCCGAGAGGACGTCGACGCTGGCCAGGAGCTTCGCCACGGGAATCGGCGAACGGTAAGGCAGGATGACGACGCTGGTGCCCAGGCTGATCCGCTCGGTCACGCCCGCGAGCCAGGGCAGCACCGCCAGCGGATCGAGCATGTGCTCACGATAGATCACGTCGACGTCGCGCGGGACGATGACGTGGTCAGTGACCCAGACGGAGTCGAGACCGGCCTCCTCGGCGTGACGGACCACCGCCAGCATCCGGTCCACCTCGATCGGCCGCCCATAGTGCGGAACACAGACACCGAGCTTCATCGAGAGGCTCCCAGGGCCCAGATTCCAAGCGGGGAGAATGTATCCCATCTTTCCCGTCCTCGGCCGAACAAGACCTGAAGCTCAAATGAGCCCGACGGCATGTATAGTATGGCGCTCATGACATCAGCCGGAATGACCTCGATACGAGCGCTGGCCACTCTGGTGGTTCTCGTGATCGTCTCGCTCTCGGGATGCGCTTCGTCTTCCGCTCCGCCGTCGCGCTCGGCGGCGCGTCCGTTCGACAACGTCCGTCGGGTCGCCGTCGTCGTCACGGGCGAGAGCCGCTTCACCGTGCTCGAGCACAGCGCGCAGCCGGGGCGGACGCTCGACGAGGTGATCAGCTGGACGCCCTACAGAGTGATCCTGAAGCCGCTGGCCGCGCTGGTGCACCACGGGATCAACTGGCTGCTCGAGTCCGACCGGGCCGAGACCGCGTGCCGCGATCTCGCCGATATCTCCAGTGGGTCCGTCAGCACCGCGTTCGCGCAGACGCTCGCGGAGAGCGGCCAGTTCCAGGAGATCACCGAGGACGACGTTGCCCGAGAGGTGATGGACGCGGCGCTGGCCCGCGCCATGCACGACCTCGCGACCGACCGCGCGCTGGTGGCGGCGTTCACACGCGTGACGGCAGCCGCCCCGCCGCGCTGATCCCCCGGGATGCCGTCGAGACTCGCGGGAGTCTGCGCTTCCACACTGCTCGCCTGCATCGTGCTCTGCGACGGCGGTGTCGCCTCGGCGCAGGACGCCAATCGCCAGGC
>Ga0137373_10004800_pt1 | contig 14749 bp, 15 predicted proteins | sample SagtaG_5_FD_104912 | JGI IMG/M metagenome (GOLD analysis project Ga0137373, IMG submission 104912) | Vadose zone soil microbial communities from Sagehorn Ranch, Mendocino, California, USA - Sage1_R_80_16 metaG | ecosystem: Environmental > Terrestrial > Soil > Vadose zone | place: USA...
AGCTGAACGAGCCGCACCTCATCGTCCCGCACCCGGAATTGCCGAATCGCGATTTCTGGCAGCGCGAGCTGAGGCAGCTTAGAGGTGATCGCGCGTGACGACGCCAAAAAAGCCGGTTCGGGAGAAGAAGGTGCGGCCGGTGACGATCCACGACATCGCGGAGAAGAAGCGGGCGGGCGAGCGTATCGTCGTGCTCACCGCTTATGACGCGCTGTTCGGACGCCTCGTTGATGAGGCCGGCGTAGACATCATCCTGGTTGGCGATTCGCTGGGAAATGTCATCGCGGGACATTCGTCGACGCTTCCAGTGACGCTCGCGCAGATGATCTATCATGCCTCCGCGGTGCGGCGCGGCGTCGAGCGCGCGATGATCGTAATCGACATGCCGTTCCTCACGTATCAGGTGAGCGTCGAGCGCGGCGTCCTGAGCTGCGGTCACGCGATGCAGCGGAGCTGCGCGGGAGCAGTGAAGCTCGAAGGAGGCAGCCCGCAGATTCTCGAGACGATTTCCGCCTGTGTGCGCGCCGGAATTCCGGTGATGGGTCACATCGGCTTCACTCCGCAGTCCGTTCACACCCTCGGCGGAGCCCGCGTTCAGGGGAGAGATCCCGAATCCGCGGAGCGTCTCATCACCGAAGCCAAGGGAATCGAGGAATCCGGCGCGTTCGCGATCGTGCTGGAGCTCGTTCCGGCGAAGCTGGCTGGGGAGATAACCCGTGCGCTCTCCATTCCCACGATCGGTATTGGCGCCGGAGTCGCGTGCGACGGTCAGGTCCTCGTGCTTCCCGATCTCCTCGGCCTGAACGACACCTTCAACGCCAAGTTCGTCAAGCGGTACGCATCGATGGCCGACGACGTGCGCTCGGCGGTGAGCCGCTGGGCGGAGGACGTGAGAAACGGCGCTTATCCGGACGATGAGCACAGCTTCTAGTCTGCGAACGTATCACCGTATCGCCGAGCTCCGCCGCCAGCTCGCGCAGCTTCGGGCGGAAGGAAAGTCGGTCGGATTCGTCCCGACGATGGGCGCGCTGCATGAAGGTCATCTGAGTCTCGTCGACCGCGCGAGGGCGACGTCCGACATCGTGGTGATGAGCGTCTTCGTGAACCCGCTCCAGTTCGCGCCTGGCGAGGATTACAGGCGCTATCCCCGCGACATCCGCGCGGACACCGAGATGGCGGAAGAGCGAGGTGTGGATCTGCTGTTCGTTCCAGACGTCGCAGAGATGTACAATGGCGACCGCCAGGTCACCGTAACCGCGGGACCGATAGGCGACGCGTGGGAAGGTGAGTCCCGTCCAGGGCATTTCGACGGCGTGCTTACCGTCGTCGCGAAGCTGTTCAACATCGTCCAGCCGGACCGGGCGATCTTCGGCCAGAAGGATCTCCAGCAGCTGGCGGTCGTGCGAGCGATGACGCGGGAGCTGCGGTACCCGATTGAAATAATCGTCGGCCCGACGGTTCGCGACGATGACGGGTTGGCGCTGTCGAGCAGGAACCGCTACCTGAAGCCGGCGGACCGTCAGGCCGCACTGGCGCTTCCGCGCGCTCTCCAGACTCTTCGTGAGCGTTTCGCTTCGGGCGAGATTCGCCCGGCGAAGCTGGAGGCTGCCGGGAAGAAAGTGATCGATGACACCGAGGGAGTCTCGCTCGACTATCTCGCCGTCGTCGATGCGGAGGCGTTCCAGCGCGTCGGAGTGGCGTCGCATGGATGCGCCGCCATTGCAGCGGCACGGGTCGGCGGTACGCGTCTCATAGACAATCTGCTCTTTTGAAAATGATCGATCCGCAGTCAGCGGGTTTGCCCTCCTGGGCGCAAGTCGGCGAAAAGCGTCTCGCGCACATCGAGCGAGTGACGTCACTTTTGCGCGCATGGTCGGCAGCGATGCGCCTCGTCCCCGATGAGGCGCGCGCGTGGATAGACGCAGGGATCTGGCACGATGCTCTTCGCGACGCGCCCGGTGACGAGCTGCGCGAGATCACGGCCGACCGCACATCGCCCGAGGGATTGCTGCATGGTCCGGCAGCGGCGATCCGTCTCGCCGCGGACGGGGAGGAGCGGCGTGACGTGCTCGACGCGATTCACTTTCACACCATTGGCTCCGGGGAGTGGAAGCAGACCGGCCGCGCGCTTTACATGGCGGATTATCTCGAGCCGGGAAGGAAGTTTCTACATGAAGACCGGAACTTTCTCGCCAGCCAGGTGCCGCACAATTTCGACGGCGTCTTTCGGCAGGTCGTGCGTTTCCGGCTCGACTGGTCGGTGCGTGAAGGCAATCACATCTATCCCGAGACGGTAGCGCTCTGGAATAGCCTGAGGTGAGCAAGGGGCGACCGCGCTGGGGGCGAATCATTCTGGCGCTGCTGCTGCTCTCCGCGCTGGCCTATGGCGCCTGGTGGCTCCTCGCGGGACGAAAAAGATCGTCCGCGAAAATCCCGGCGCCCGTTGCCTTCAGTCCGGACGTGCGCGCTCCATCAGGAGTCAGGATCAAGGTCGAGGTTCTCAATGCGACGACGAAGCGTGGGCTCGCGAGGCGTGCAGCACTCTACCTTCGTGAGCGCGGGTTCGACGTCGTCGGGATGGGGACCGTTCGCGAGGGACGCGACTCAACGTTAGTGCTTGATCGCTCGGGTCATCCCGACTGGGCGCAGCTGGTGGGGCGGGCGATGAACGCGAGAGTGGAGAGCCGCCCCGACTCGTCGCGCTATCTCGACGTTACTGTTCTTCTAGGCTGGAACTGGCGGCCGCCGCCGCTGCCTTTCAACCCGTAGCTGGCCGCACGCGGCGGCGATGTCGAGGCCGCGGCTCTTTCGCACCGCGACTTCGACGCCGGCGGACTTGAGCTTCCGCTCGAATACGGCGATCTCGCTACGCGTGCTCGGCTTGAATGCGCCTGCGCCTCCCGGATGCAGCGGAATGAGATTCACGAACGCCCTGCATTCACGAGCCAGCGTCGCAAGCTGCTCGGCGTGCTCCGGCCGGTCATTCACGCCGCCGAGCATCACGTATTCAAAAGTGACGCGGCGGTCGAAGACTTTGGCCGCGTTGATTACCTGCGAAAGCGGATACTTGGTGTTGATCGGCATCAGCTCCTGACGGAGCGCATCGCTCGGCGCATGGATTGAAATCGCGAGACGGAATTGCTCAGGGCGCTCACCAAGCGCGACGATGCCCGGCAGAACTCCAACCGTCGAGACGGTGATGTGTCTCGCGCCGATACCAAGACCCGCCGGGGAATTGAGAATTGTCAGCGCCGGGTCTACCGCCTTCCAGTTCATCAGCGGCTCACCCATTCCCATGAAAACGATGTTGGTCGCCTCGAGCGGCGGGTCGAGCAGCGTCAGCTCTCTTACCTGTCCCGCGATTTCATGGGTGGTGAGGTTCCGGCTGAATCCCATCGCGCCGGTCGCGCAAAACGCGCAGCGCAGCGCGCAGCCGGCCTGGGATGAAATGCAGAGCGTCAGACGCGCGCCTTCCGGGATCGCAACCGTCTCGATGAGCTCACCGTCCTGAAGCTGGAAGAGGAACTTCTCCGTTCCGTCGGCCGATTTCTGTCGCATCGCGAGCGTCAGGCGCGGCATCGTAAATCGCTTCGCGAGCTTCTCGCGCAGCGTGACGGGGAGAGCGGTCATCGCGCTGAAGTCGGGCAGCGGCGCCTGCCAGAGATGGCGCGCGACCTGTGCGGCCCTGAACGGCTGCTCGTCGATCTCGGTCATGAACTCGCGAAGCGCGTCCTCCGCCGCGGCCGGCGTCAGGTCGAGAAGGTTCGGTTGGGTCTGAGATCCGGACTTCGAGGGTCGCTGCAACTTCTTCCACCAAGTGTATGTCAGCACTAAATTTAACCAGCGCATGACGCATTCGACCCATTCCTCTTCAGCCGCTCTCCCCGTCTTGTGGGCGATGACGCCTTTCGCGCCGGTCGAGACGTTACCGGAATTGAGCTGACAACCAAGTCAACGTTCGCAACGTCGCGCCGCACCCACCTCTGTGGTGAGCTTCGCGCGTCCCACGCGAACGAGCAGGTCAAGCTCGGCGGGTGGGTTCACCGTGTACGAAATCTCGGCGGCATCGTCTTCGTCGATCTGCGCGACCGCGGCGGAATTGTGCAGGTGTCCCTTGATCCGCGATGGTCGTCGCCGGAAGCGATTTCAGCCGCGGCCGGACTCGGCCAGGAGACGGTTGTCGAAGTTTCGGGGAAAGTCGGTCTGCGTCCGCCGGAGATGCGGAATTCCGAGATGACTAGCGGCGACGTCGAGGTGCAGGCGACGGTGCTCACAGTTCTGTCGAAGGCGGAAGCGCCGGCAATTCCCGTCGCGCTTGGCAAGGGCGAGAAGCTCGCCTCCGAGGAGCTGCGGCTCAAACACCGGCACCTCGATCTGCGCAGAACGGAGCTGCAGGCGAATCTGATCATGCGTCATCGTCTCGCGCAGGTCACACGGCGCTTCCTGGATTCGCGCGGTTATCTCGAGATCGAGACGCCTGTCCTCAGCAAGCCGGCTCCATCCGGCGCGCGCGATTACGTCGTGCCGAGCCGGATTCATCCTGGCGAGTTCTATGCTCTTCCGCAGTCGCCGCAAGTCTACAAGCAGCTCCTGATGGTGAGCGGATTCGACCGCTATTTCCAGCTCGCGCGCTGCTTCCGCGACGAGGATCTGCGAGCAGACCGTCAGCCCGATTTCACGCAGATCGACATCGAGGCCGCTTTCGTCACTGCTGAAGATGTGATGGCTCTCACCGAGGACATGTTCGTTGCCGTCTTCCGTGAGGCGGGTTTCGAGATCGAGCCGAGGTTCCGGAGAATGACTTATGCCGAGTGTATGGAGTCGTATGGCATCGATCGTCCGGATCTGCGATATGACCTCAAAATCTTCGACGCGGGAGAGATCTTCGCGGGTTCGGAGTTCGGCGTCACATCGTCCGTTCTGAAGAGCGGCGGCAGAGTTCGCGGAATTCGCATTCCCGGTGGCGCGTCGCTCTCGCGCAAACAGGTCGACGACATCGAAGGGATCGCGAAAACGGGGGGCGCCGGCGGCCTCCTGCGATTGAAGCGCGGCGCGGAAGGACTCGAGGGGCCGGCGGCGAAATTCCTGAGCGAAGGAGCGCGTGGCCGGCTCGCTCTCAGCGAGGGCGAGCTCTGTCTTCTCGTCGCGGGAAATGAGACCGTCACGTCTACTTCGCTGGATCGAGTGCGTCAGTCGGTCGCGTCGCGGATTGGCGCTGTTCCCGATAAAACGCAATCGCTCGTCTGGATTACCGACTTTCCGCTTTTCGCGCGCGAAGAGTCGGGAGTGATGAGCTCGGTGCATCACCCGTTCACGTCGCCGCATCCGGACGACGCGTCGATGCTGGAGAGCGCGCCGGAAAAAGTGCGTTCGCTCGCGTACGACGTGGTGCTCAATGGAACGGAGCTCGGCGGCGGCAGCATCCGCATCCACGACTCGGCGGTGCAGAGCCGCGTTTTCTCCGTGCTCGGGATCGATGAGCCGACTGCCCGCGCACGTTTCGGCTTCCTCCTCGACGCGCTGAAGTCGGGCGCTCCTCCTCACGGTGGAATTGCGATCGGCTTCGACCGCTTATCGATGATGCTTTCCGGGGCGGCTTCGCTCCGCGATGTAATTGCATTTCCCAAGACAACCACTGCGCGCTCATTGTTCGACGATTCGCCGTCGCCCATCCCGGCCGAGGATTTGCGCGAGCTTCACATCGAGGTGAAACGCACCCAGTGACCGACGATACGACGATACAGCGGCTGTCCACAGAGGGCGCCGACATGCTCACTCTCGCCGGTGTCAACGACGAGAACCTTACCGAGCTCACGAAACAGACGGGCGCAAAGGTCGCGCTTCGCGGCGACACGCTGACGCTGACGGGACCGAACGACGCGGTCGCGAAAGCGGTTCCGGTGGCGCAGCGGATGATAGATGCGGCGAAGCAGCAGGTCCCGCTCACCGCCGACGACGTTCTCCGCATGTCCATCGACACACCGCGCGACGGCAACGGATCCGACAACGGAACCGGAACAAGAATCGTATTGCCCGGCGTTCGCAAAATCATCCAGCCGAAGACGAGCGGTCAGGCAGAATACATGAAGCTCATCGCCGAGAACGACATCGTCGTCGGAATCGGTCCGGCGGGAACAGGAAAGACGTACCTCGCGGTTGCCGCAGCGGTCGACGCCCTCGCCAGAAAGCGCGTTCGCCGCATCGTGCTCGCGCGTCCGGCTGTCGAAGCGGGCGAGAGCCTGGGCTTCCTTCCCGGCGACATGCAGGCGAAAGTGGATCCGTATCTGCGGCCGTTGTACGACGCGCTCGAGGACATGATGCCGCACGAGCGGGTTCAAAAAGCACTCGAAACCCGCATCATTGAGATCGCACCGCTCGCCTACATGCGCGGGCGCACGCTCGCCGACGCATTCGTCATTCTCGACGAGGCGCAGAACGCGACGACTGCGCAGATGAAGATGTTCCTGACGAGACTGGGCGTTAATTCGAAGACCGTCATCACGGGCGACAAGACGCAGATCGATCTGCCGCGCAGGGAAGACTCAGGCCTCATCCAGGTCGAGAGGATTCTTCCGGGAATCGAGGGAATCGGCTTCTACTACCTCACCGATGCGGACGTCGTCCGGCACCGCCTCGTCCGCGAGATCATAAAAGCCTACGCCGAAGACGCCGGCGTCTAGGAGCGCGGGCGCTCGGCGCCGCCTCGCGATCTCGATTTCATCCGACGAGGGGCGGCTTCCGGTTACGGAGTCGCTGGCCCGAAAAGCCGCACTGGCGACGCTGAAATCGGAGCGCGTTCGCGACGCGATGCTGTCGATCGCCTTCGTCGGCGAGAAAACAATCGCCGAGCTGAACAAGCGTTACCTGCGCCGGCGCGGAGCGACCGATATCATAACATTCGCGTTTCGCACGGCCGGCGGCGATGGCGGACTCATAGGGGACATCTACATTTGTCCGAAGGTCGCCAGGGAAAATGCCCGGCAGCAGCGTGTGCGCTTCAAGGAGGAGATTCTGCGGCTCGTCGTGCATGGAGTGCTTCACGCGATCGGCTATGATCACCCCGAGGGCGCGGATCGGATGTCGTCGCCAATGTGGAAGCAGCAGGAGAGGATCGTTGCCCGCGTCGCTTGATCGCCTGCTTGCCGACTTCAACGCCGGAAAGACCCCCGCGCTCGCTCGCGCAGTAAGCATCGTCGAGAATCACCGCGCCGGATACGACTCGCTGCTTTCCTCTCTCCATCCGAGAACCGGGCGCGCCCGTCGCATCGGACTCACCGGACCGCCCGGCGCCGGCAAGAGCACCGTCACTGCCCTGCTTGTCGCGCAGTACCGCGCGGCGGGTTTGAAGATCGGCGTCATTGCGGTCGATCCCACTTCGCCGTTCACCGGCGGCGCGCTGCTTGGAGACCGTGTCCGTATGGAAGCGATCGCTCTCGACACCGGCGTATTCATTCGCTCGATGGCCACTCGCGGATCGCTCGGCGGTCTCGCCTCGGCGACGCGCGAAGTTGCCGACGTGCTCGACGCATTCGGCTTCGACAGAATTCTCATCGAGACCGTCGGTGTCGGGCAGTCGGAGCTGGAGGTCGCGCGAACGGCCGACTCGACCGTCGTCATTCTCGTTCCCGAGTCGGGCGACTCCATACAGACGCTGAAGGCGGGCGTGATGGAGATCGCCGACATCTTTGTGGTCAACAAATCGGATCGCCCCGGTGCCGATCGCCTTCGCAACGACATCGAGCTGATGCTTGGTTTGCGCAAGGGAGTCTCGTTCAACAACGCGCCGGCGCATCACGGCGTCGACCTGAAACGCGTGAATCCGGCGAAGCTCGCGCGCCGGGCAGCGGCCGAGCCGGCGGCGGATATGTGGACTCCACCGGTCCTCGGCGCCGTAGCGCGCGAGGGCAAGGGCATGGACGCGCTCATCGCGGCGCTCGACCGCCACTTCGCTTATCTTGAACGAACGGGCCAGCTGGCGGAGAGACGGCGAGAGCGAATCCGCCAGCGGGTGAAGGAGCTGGTCGAGTCGCGATTCAGCGATCGCGTGTGGAGTGATGCGGCGACGATGAGGCGGCTTGACGGTATGGTTCCGAATATCGAAAAGCGCTCGACGACACCCTTCGGCGCGGCCGAAGAAATTCTTTCCGAGAGCGCTGGATTGCTGAAGCGCGAACACGAGACCGGCGGCGGGAAGGAGATGCGTTCGAAATGACCACTGTGAAGAGCGGACCGAAGACGAAAGAATCCGAGGTTGTCTCACCGAACGGCGATCCGCCGTCGGGCGCGGATGGCGACCGACTGAGATCTGATTTTGAGAAATGGCGCGCCGCGTACGCGAAGAGCGAGCTGCGCGACATCGCCTTCGCGAACTCCGCTCGCGAACTCCAGCCGCTGTACACGCCGTTCGATGCGGAGTCGGTCGACGAGTCGCTGTTGACGCCTCCGGGACAATATCCATTCACGCGCGGGATTCACCCGACGGGTTATCGCGGGCGCCTCTGGACGATGCGGCAGTTCGCCGGATTCGGCAGCGCCCATGACACGAACGAGCGCTACAAGTTTCTCCTCGCGCATGGGCAGACCGGTCTTTCTGTCGCGTTCGATTTCCCGACGTTGATGGGCTACGACTCGGACCATCCGCGCAGCGAAGGGGAAGTGGGCAAGTGCGGCGTCGCGATCTCGAGTCTCGCCGACATGGAGACGCTGTTCGACGGCATCCCGCTCGACAAGGTGTCGACGTCGATGACGATCAACGGACCGGCGGTGATTCTCTACTGCTTCTATATCGCCGCCGCCGAGAAGCACGGCATCGATTCGTCCAAGCTTCGCGGCACGATTCAGAACGACATTCTCAAAGAATACATGGCGCAGCACGCGTGGGTCTTTCCCATCGAACCCGCGCTCAGACTCATCGTCGATGCCTTCGAGTGGTCGGCGAAGCACGCGCCGCAGTGGAATACGATCTCCATCTCCGGCTACCATATAAGGGAGGCGGGTGCCACTGCCGCGCAGGAGCTGGCCTTCACCCTCGCCGACGGGTTCACCTACGTCGAGCACGGTATCGCCCGCGGATTGGACGTCGATAGCTTCGCTCCGCGCCTCTCGTTCTTCTGGGACATCCACAACGATTTCTTCGAGGAGATCGCCAAGCTTCGCGCGGCCCGCCGCATCTGGGCGCGCCATATGAAGGAGCGGTACGGCGCAAAGGATCCGCGCTCGTGGATGATGCGATTCCACTCGCAAACCGCCGGTGTCACGCTCACCGCGCAGCAGCCGATGAACAACATCGTCCGTGTCGCCTACCAGGCGCTCGCTGCCATCCTCGGCGGAACACAATCATTACACACGAATTCGATGGATGAGACGCTCGCGCTTCCCACCGAAGAGTCGGTGCAGGTGGCGTTGAGGACCCAGCAGATCCTCGCCTACGAGAGCGGCGTGCCGAACGTCATCGATCCGCTCGGCGGCTCGTATTATGTCGAGGCGCTCACGACACAGCTCGAGCAGGAGGCCGAGTCTCTCTTCGCGCAGATCGACGAGATAGGTGGCGTCGTCACCGGCCTCGAAACGGGATGGCTGCAACGGAAGATTTCCGAGTCCGCGGCGCGTCAACAGTGGGAAGTCGAGCAGCACCGGAAGGTCATCGTCGGCGTAAATGAGTTCGTTACCGGCGAGCCCGAGCTGAGCATCGAGCTTCTAAAGATTGGCGACACTGAGCTGCATCAGCGCGAGCGTCTGGCGAAGCTGCGCGCCGAGCGTGACGACACGCTCGTGAAAAGGCGCCTCGGTGAACTGACCGCTGCCGCGCGCACGAGCGAGAATCTTCTTCCGCACATCCTCGACTGCGCCCGAGCGTACTGCACGCTCTATGAGATTCGCGCGGCGATGGAAGAAGTGTTCGGCGCGTACAGGGAGCCGGTGTTCTTCTGACCAAGACCCGGGAGTGGTGGGAGACGGCCTTCGACTCCCATTACCTCCGGGAGTACGAGCCTATTTTTGATCCGGTCTCCGATCGCGCGGAAATCGCCAGGCTCATTGACATTCTCGGACTTCCGGTTGGCGCGCGGATTCTGGACGTACCCTGCGGCCAGGGGAGGCACGCGCATCTGCTCGCTGAGGCGGGATATAAAGTCGAGGGAGTGGACTTCTCCAAGCACCTCCTCGACATTGCGAAGACGCGTGGCACCGGCGCGACTCTTCACTACACGCGCGGCGATATGAGAAAGCTTCCTTCGCGGTGGCGAAGGAAATTCGATGCGGTAGTGAATCTCTTCACGTCGTTCGGATTCTTTTCACACCCGCGCGAAGATGCGAAAGTGATTCAAGAATTCGCGCGCGTTCTGAAGCCGGGCGGCGTCCTCGTCTGGCACGGCGGCAGCCGCGACGGAGTGATGGCGCGCTTTCTCTCCAAGGATTGGTGGATGACAAGCGACGGGACACTCATCGCGCAGGAGCGGGAATTTGATCCACTCTCCGGAATACTGACGGTGCATTCGACCTGGAAGCGCGGCGCGAAGGAGGGAAGGCGTACCCACCACATCCGCCTCTACACCGCGACGCGACTCGCGGAGCTCTGCTCGGATGCGGGGATGATCGTGGAGCAGGCGTTCGATGGATGGGCGGAGCGTCCGCTGAGGCGGACCTCGTCGGAAATGCTGCTTGTCGCTCGGTCAATGCCGCATTAGTTGACTCATGAGTTGGCTATCACGCGATCCGCTGAGGATGTCGCCTGCAGGTGAACGTTCTGGGGCTCTCGCTTTGTTTTGCGGTTTGCTAATCCAGAATACGTTCAGGGCAGAGAATATTGGCGCCTTGGATGCCAGGCAAAAGTGGCAGGCTTGACTAGCCGCGGTAAATCAAGGATCCCCAAAAACGCCGAGGGTTAACTGGCCCGTGTGGCGCCAAAGGTCTCCAGATCTTATACCAAAGCTTATTCCAACCGACCAACCCGCGACCACTCTGAGCGATCGGTATCATCCGGCGGGCCGGAATGGCAAGGAGTCTCCGCTCAATCGCGTATCGTACCGAGCGTCCTTCTTTTGGACGATACTGAGCCCATCCGATTGACCCACAAAATCCGGCTGGTCCAAATTCGGGCGAGTCAAGCACTTCTTCAACGAAGGTTCTCAGTGAACCGTAATGTGTGCCAAGCACATCATGCATTGCTAGAACTGCTCCGGGGGCCAAAAAGCGACGAAACGCGTCCACATCATACTTTGCCCCCTCGTAAGTATGGTCTCCATCGATCCACAAAAAACGAATTGGTTTGTTCCAATCGGTTCCGACTTCATGTGAATAGTGACGCTTCGCCTCGACATAATCTGCTACCCCGGCATTGCGGATGTTCTGCTCAAATTCACCGAAGCTTGATTGTTCGCCACATAAATCCGGATCAGTAGGCGCGGGAGAGGTATGCGGGTCAACAGCAATGACGTGTCCCAGCTGATAGTGCTTGCAAACTCTAGCGATGCAAATTGTCGATCGTCCCTTGAAGCTTCCAATCTCAAGATTTGCCCCTTGAGCCGGAGCGAGCGCGGCAGCGGCCATTAGAAACTTTCCTTCGCGCTCCGATAAGTAGCCCTTTGCCTGTTTGGCGACCCGCCAGGTCTCATCTGAAAAGCTAGGGAGGTCGCGGAAGTTATCCGGAATGCTGGTCATCCTGCGGGACGATGAAATGGATGGTCGGAGATGTTGGGAGCTGGTCGCAAACCGAACTTTCTTTTTGACCGGCTCGAGAGGAAATTAATGCGTCAGGAACTCTCTAAGCAAAAAACCATCGAGCTCACTTAGCGCTTCGCGGGTAACGTTTGCATGTTGCTTCCGGTCCGACGGCGATTGCCATTACGCGGACCGGCGGATGATCAGAGCCCCTCTCACCGGTGGGAGATGGATGACTTGCGGTCCTAGTCGGGCGGGCGATCAACTGGCCGAACAGCGGATCACCCGAGGCAGTAGACGGACGATCGGTACCATTCGGCTCGCGCAATGATTGCCGTTGGCCCGGTGATTCGGTCCGATGAACCGTTCCCTCCCGAGCCGCGAGTATTCCGGCTAACTTTGAACCTGCAATGAGACCAGTCAGAGTTCTAGTCGCAAAGCCCGGCCTCGACGGCCACGACCGCGGCGCGAAGGTTGTTGCCGCTGCACTCCGCGACGCCGGAATGGAAGTGATCTATACCGGCCTCCACCAGACGCCCGAGATGATCGCGACCGCGGCGGTGCAGGAGGACGTCGACGTCATCGGCCTCTCCATCCTGAGCGGCGCTCACATGACGCTGATTCCCCGCGTGCAGGACCTCCTGCGCGAACAGGGACGCGACGATGTGCTGATAACCGGCGGCGGCATCATTCCCAAGGAAGACATGGATGCACTTCAGGCGCGCGGGATCGGACGCCTTTTCGGACCCGGCACGCCGACGGCGGAGCTCATCGATTACATCAAGGGCTGGTTCGCGGAGCACGAAAAGCAGGAAGTGTAGATGAGCCGACTGCGCGAGCTCAGCGCTGAAGTCCGCGCGCTCGAGGAGCGCCTTCGGGAAGCCGGCGGTCCCAAGCGAATCGCCAAGCTTCACGATCAGGGAAAACTTTCGGCCCGCGAGCGGATCGCTCTGCTTCAGGATCCCGATTCGCGATTCATCGAGATCGGTCTCCTCGTCGCTTACGACCAATACGACGGAAACGCGCCCGCTGCCGGAGTGGTGACCGGACTCGTCAGCATTGACGGCCGCGATGTCGTCGTCGTCGCCAATGATGCGACGGTCAAAGCGGGCTCCTGGTGGCCGGAGACGATCAAAAAGATTCTGCGCGCGCAGGAGATCGCGATGCGCTGCCGAGTTCCAATCGTTTACCTCGTCGATTCGGCGGGCGTGAATCTCCCGTACCAGGGAGGCGTCTTCCCGGGACAATACGGTGCCGCGCGCATCTTCTACTATAACTCGATAATGCGCCGGTATCTCCATGTCCCGCAGATCGCGGCGGTGATGGGGCAGTGCGTTGCCGGTGGCGCGTACCTTCCCGCGCTCTCCGACGTGATCTTGATGGTGAAGGGAACCTCCTTCATGGGACTCGGCGGACCAAACCTCGTAAAGGGCGCGACCGGTGAGGTCATCGACGCCGAGACGCTTGGCGGTGCGAAGACGCACACCGAGATCAGCGGCGTCGCGCACTATGCGGTCGACGATGATCCAGCGTGCCTCGCGCGAATCCGTGACCTCGTGCTGCGTCTGCCGCGATCGTCGAGCGCCGCGACCGACTCGGCTCCGCCGCAATCAGCAAAATCCGCATCGAAGGCGGGCAAAGCTCCGAAACGTGACGCTACCGCGGAGCGGCTTTACGATCTCCTGCCTTCGGATCACCGCATGTCCTACGACATGCATCATCTGCTTGCAGCAATTCTCGACGACGGGAAGATCGACGAGTTTCAGCCGGCTCTCGCAAAGGAGATGATCTGCGGCGACGCCGCGATCAGCGGAATCAACGTCGGCGTCATCGCCAACCAGCGTGGACTGGTGAAGGGGCGGGAAGGGGAGAAGCCGCACTTTGGCGGAATCATTTACACGGAGAGTGCCGAGAAAGTCGCGTATTTCATCGACCGGTGTGATCGCGAGGGACTGCCGCTTCTGTTCGTTCAGGATGTCTCCGGATTCATGGTCGGAGCCGAAGCCGAGCATTCGGGAATCATTCGCGCGGGAGCGCGATTCGTCGAGGCGATGGCGACGGCGCGCGTGCCGAAGATCGTTCTGACGATCAACCATGCGTCCGGCGCCGGATACTACGCGATGGCAGGGCAGGGATTCGATCCTGATTTCATCTTCAGCTGGCCGACGGGCCGCATGGGCGTGATGGAGGGCGAGTCGGCCGTGCAGGCAGTCCATGGTCCGGCTCTGGATTCGGCGAAGGCGAAGGGACGCACGCCGACAGAAGAAGTGAACGCTTCCGTTGAAGAGATGCGCGCGGATTACGAGCACCAGCTCGACGCGCGATACGCCGCGGCCCGCGGCTTTGTGGACGCGATCATCTTTCCGGAAGACACGCGCGAAACTCTCGCAATCGCCTTCCGTACCGCGCTCAACAACAAAGGGCCTCATCTTGGCGCGTTCGTGCTGCCTCCGCATCTGACGGAAGAAAAGTGAAGGAGGTCGTTCGGGTCGCTGGTGGCCAGGGTTTCTGGGGCGACGACATCGACGCGCCGCGCCGGCAGGTAGAAGGCGGACCAGTCGACTACCTGATGCTCGATTATCTCGCTGAAGTGACGATGTCGATCCTTCAGAAGCAGAAGGAGCGCGATCCCTCGTTCGGATACGCCCGCGATTTCGTCGGCGCGATGGAGTCAGTGCTGCCGGCTGTGACGGATCGCGGCGTGAGAGTGATTGCGAACGCCGGCGGCGTGAACCCGCCGGCCTGTAGGGCGGCAGTTCAGACGATGGCGGCGAAACGCGGCGCAAGCGGAAAGGTCAAAATCGGCATCGTCACCGGCGACGATCTTTTGCCGCGCCTCGACCAACTGATGTCCGCCGGACATTCGCTCGATAACATGGATACCAACGAGCCGCTGTCGGTGGTTCGCGATCGGGTTCTCTCCGCGAATGCATACATCGGTGCGACGCCGATCGTCGAGGCACTCGCGAAAGGCGCGAACGTAGTGATCACGGGGCGGTCGACAGACACCGCGCTCACGATGGCGCCGATACGTTTTGAGTTCGGCTGGAAGGACAACGACTGGGATCGTCTCGCCGCGGGCATCGTCGCC
>Ga0137373_10004811_pt1 | contig 14733 bp, 13 predicted proteins | sample SagtaG_5_FD_104912 | JGI IMG/M metagenome (GOLD analysis project Ga0137373, IMG submission 104912) | Vadose zone soil microbial communities from Sagehorn Ranch, Mendocino, California, USA - Sage1_R_80_16 metaG | ecosystem: Environmental > Terrestrial > Soil > Vadose zone | place: USA...
GCAGCGAATGGTGATTTCTCAGGGAGAGATCTGGTGGGCTGATCTTCCGGATCCCGCCGGGTCTGGGCCAGGCTTCCGCAGACCGGTAGTGGTTGTGCAGGGAGACTCGTTAAACCGCAGCCGAATAGCGAGGGTTGTTTGCGTTCCGCTCACGAGCAACCTGAAGTGGGCCAATGCTCCCGGCAACGTCATGCTTCCGGCGCGGTTGACCGCGCTTCCAAAGGACTCGGTCGCCAACGTTTCCCAGATTGTAAGCTTGGATAAAATGTTGCTTACCGGTCCCGTTGGCAAATTGCCGCGACCGCAGCTCAGTCTGGTTCTTTCGGGAATAGACGTAGTGCTTGGCAAGTAGGAACGGCGACTGGCTCCTCAATCTCTGCGCGGGTTCGGGGTTATATCGCATGCGTTGACATGGAACGCAATCCTGACGACCAGAGCCCCTGGCCGGAGGTAAAGGCGCGACTTGAGCGGCTACTTCGTTGAGCTTCGATGTCCAAGTCCGTCGCGCCGCCGAGCCTGACGTTGCTGATGTGCAACTCTGGTACGAGAAGCAGCGAAGTGGTCTCGGCGCTGAGTTCCATTCCGAAGTTTCGCAGGTCATTGAATCTGAGGGTAATGCTTCACCGGGCGCGTCATCCTTGCGTAGATTCCTGCAAATCAACTGGTTTGGCGCCCCACCAGTGTCCTCTCAATACCGCCGGTGATGCGGACCGAGTCGACGGCAGCGTGCCCGTTCCGCCTGCTGTAAGTTTTGCCTCACATCAACGACTACCAGCTTGAGAGCGCGAACTACGAAGCTGACGAATCTAACGGTCGAGTCAGAAGTGCTCAACGGAATCACCAAACCTAATTTCTTTTCGCAAGGAGAACACGAATGTCATCACGCAGACTTATCGTAGCAGTAGCAGTTCTAGCAGCAGTCGCCGGCACTTGGTACGCCTTTCGGCCAGAGCGACTTTTTGTCAACCAGAGAGTCAACGAACAGTTTCCGACCGCCTCGGCCGCCAGCGTGGCGCCGATGAAGCTCACGGCGGGTGAATTTCACTCGGGGGCGCACGAAACAAAGGGCAATGCCGCGATCTTTAAGCTCGCCGATGGCAAGAGAACGCTGCGCCTGACCAACTTCGCAACCTCGAACGGCCCGGACGTGCACGTCTATCTCGTAGCCGCCGCGGATGCAAAGGACAGCGATACCGTGAAGAGTGCGGGTTTTGTCGAGCTGGGCTCTTTGAAGGGAAACCTCGGCGACCAGAATTACGATGTTCCAGCCAATGTCGACCTGGCAAAATATCGCGCCGTAACCATCTGGTGCGCGCGGTTCGGCGTCAACTTTGGCACCGCGCCATTGATGAACTAGTCGATGAGGGAGTCCGACAAACTTCAGTTTGTCGGACTTGCCGAGAAGAGAATGCTTGGGTCATGGGAAGTATCGCGAAAGAACCAACGACAAACTGAAGTTTTGTCCGTGACTTACGAGAAGAGAAAGCGTCGGTCACGGGAAGTATTACAAAAGAACCAACGACAAACTGAAGTTTGTCGGACATTCAGACGGAGCGCGTCACGTCTAACAACAACCACTACGACGTAATCATCATTGGCGCGGGGGCCGGCGGCGGGACGCTTGCTTATGTTTTGGCGGGCACGGGCAAGCGCATCCTGCTGGTCTTTGCGAGAACCTGAATCGCGGCTAGTCGCCAAGTCACAAAGCCCGGAGGTAAGCTACTCGACGAATCTAAAGTGCGAATCGGCAAATTTCTCGACCGAGCTGATCTGGATGAGTAAGACTCTGAGGCACGGATGCGAAAACATCTCGATATATGATTAGGAGCAGTCATGGCGCAAACAAACAAGATGATTTGTCCGAAGTGCGGAGTCGAAATGAATCATCACGCAATGAAAGTTGATTACGGGGCGGGTTTGGAGAATCCGGCTTCGGTCGACCCGATTTTGGGCGGCGTGTTGCAGGAAGCTCACACGTGCCCTCAGTGTGGCAGGACTGAACTCCGAGAAAGTAAATGAACCATGACCAGGAAAGAGAAGAACGCACACGTCCTAACGGCCGAAGAGCGACGTCTTGAAGAATCCCTGGACCGCAAGACGCATTGGAAGCGATGGGGACCTTACGTGAGCGAACGTGCGTGGGGAACGGTGCGCGAAGACTACAGCGCCGGCGGCACCGCCTGGGATTATTTTTCACACGATCACGCGCGGTCGCGTGCGTATCGCTGGAACGAAGATGGCCTGGCCGGAATTTGCGATCGTCATCAGATGATGTGTTTCGCGCTGGCGCTTTGGAATGGTCGCGATCCGATTTTGAAAGAGCGCATATTCGGTTTGACCGGCAGCGAAGGTAATCACGGCGAAGATGTCAAAGAGTATTACTTTTATCTCGACTCGACGCCGACGCACTCGTACATGAAATACCTGTACAAGTATCCGCAGGCCGAGTTTCCCTACGCGCGGCTAGTCGAAGAGAACCGGAGCCGCGACAAGCACAGTGCCGAATTCGAGCTGCTGGACACGGGCGCGTTCAATGACAATCGCAACTTTGATGTGTTTGTCGAATACGCGAAGGTCGACGCCGAGGATATTCTGATCAAGATCACCGCGTCGAATCGAGGGCCCGAAGCGGCCCGGATTCATCTGCTGCCGACCGTCTGGTTCCGCAACCGCTGGAGCTGGGGCGACAACGATGATGCGAAGCCGGTCGCGCGCAATGCTTCGTCCGAGAATGGCCCGGCCAGAATTGAACTCGAACATTTCATGTTGGGCCATCGCTGGCTCTACTGCGAGGGCGCGCCGGAGCTGCTCTTCACCGAAAATGAAACCAACACTCAGCGGCTTTTCAATTCCGCAAACACATCACCGTACGTCAAGGATGCGTTTCACAATTACGTCATCCATGGCAAGCAGGACGCAGTGAATCCTGAACAGACAGGAACGAAAGCTGCCGCGCATTACGCGCCCATAGTTGGTCCCGGGGGATCGGCCACGATCCGTCTGCGATTAACAAATCAGGAAATCAAAGGCAATCCGAAGATGTTCGGAAAAGAGTTTGAGCTAGTTTTCGCCGCCAGACAGCAAGAGGCTGACGAGTTTTATGCGACCGTAATTCCACAAGATCTATCCGCTGATGCACGCAACGTCATGCGACAGGCTTTCGCGGGAATGCTTTGGTCGAAACAGTTCTATCACTACGTCGTTAAGCAATGGCTCGAAGGCGATCCGAAAACATCGGCGCCGCCGCAGGAGCGGTTGAAAGGCCGCAATCATCAATGGCCGAATCTCTACAACGCCGACGTCATTTCCATGCCGGACAAGTGGGAATATCCCTGGTACGCGGCATGGGACCTGGCGTTTCACTGCATTCCGCTGGCGTTGATCGATCCGGAGTTTGCGAAAGAACAGCTCGTGTTGATGACCCGTGAGTGGTACATGCATCCGAATGGACAGTTGCCCGCATACGAATGGGCGCTCGGTGACGTGAATCCCCCCGTGCATGCCTGGGCCGCATGGCGCGTTTATAAGATCGACAAAAAACGCAACGGCAAAGGCGACCGAAAATTTCTCGAGCGAGTCTTCCACAAACTGATGCTCAACTTCACCTGGTGGGTGAATCGGAAAGACGCCGAGGGCAGCAACATTTTTGAAGGCGGCTTTCTCGGACTCGACAACATCGGCGTGTTCGATCGTAGCGCGCCTTTGCCGACGGGCGGCTACATCGAACAGTCGGACGGCACAAGCTGGATGGCGATGTTCACACTGAATTTGCTGGCGATAGCCATGGAGTTGGCCAGCGAAGATTCGGTTTACGAGGACGTGGCCAGCAAGTTCTGGGAACACTTCATTCACATCGCGCACGCGATGAATCATCTGGGCCACGATGGTGTCGAGCTGTGGAATGTAGAAGATGGCTTCTTCTATGACGTGTTGCACCTGCCCGACGGTGGACACTTTCCGCTGAAAGTGCGTTCGATGGTTGGCTTGATTCCGCTATTCGCGATCGAAACGTTGGAAGTGGAAACGTTGAACCGGCTGCCCGATTTCAAAAAGCGTCTCGAATGGTTCATCGACAACCGTCCGGACCTGACGGGCAATGTCGCCTGTATGCGCACACCGGGAGACGGCGAGCGGCGATTACTTTCGATCGTCGATCAGGCGCAGTTGCGACGCGTGCTGAAGATCATGCTCGATGAAAGCGAGTTCTTTTCACCGTACGGCATCCGCGCGCTCTCCCGTTATCACAAGGATCATCCTTACAAGATGAATGTTATGGGGGCGGACCATCGGGTGGACTATGAACCGGCAGAATCGAGCACGGGCTTGTTCGGGGGCAACTCAAATTGGCGCGGCCCGATTTGGTTTCCGGTGAATTTCCTACTGGTCGAATCGCTGCAAAAGTTTCATCACTACCTGGGCGACGATTTCAAGGTTGAGTGTCCAACGGGTTCAGGAAACATGCTGACACTGTGGGACGTCGCTGCGGAGATCTCACGCCGACTGTCGCGGCCTTTCATGCGCGGCACGGAGGGACGCCGGCCCGTATATGGCGAGATCGAAAAGTTTCAGAAGGATCCAAATTGGCGCGACCTGATTCAGTTTCACGAATACTTCCACGGTGATGATGGCTCAGGACTCGGCGCCAGCCACCAGACTGGATGGACAGGCCTTGTTGCCAAGCTCATGCAACAGTGCGGCGAGCACCGGCCGGTGACCCAGGCCGCCGTGAGCGCTTCCGGACGATAGCGGCAAAAAGGCACAAAAGGCATAAGAACAAAAGACTGATTGCGGCCCCTGACGCACCCTGTCAAGGGCCTGGAACATTATCAAGAGCTCTTTGCGAAGTTGACTAACAGTAACGGCGCCATCAAAGTCTTCTGCGAAGTCGCGTCGGTTTGCCCCTCTTTGTAGTCTCAGTGTTCCTCTGTGCCTCCTTAGTGGTGAATCGCTTTTCTTACCACGGAGAAACGGAGAGCCCACGGCGTTACACAGCGCGGCTCCGGACGCAACCAAACCTGACTCAAAACCGATCCATGCGCATCACACGAAGGGAAATCACACGAACTAACGCTAACAACATTTCGTGTTAGTTCGTGTCTTTGGTTCGTGTAGTGCGCGTGGATCGATTGTTTACTCAAAAAATCTGCTCAAGAAAACAAGAAGTTGACGGTTTGTCGGTCTAAACACGCCCCGCTATCACACACTACCGAACGCTGCCACCAAGCCGCCGGCCGGGTGCATGGTCTTGCTCTCCAAATTCGAAGAAGCGCTCATCACCCACGCGTTGCGACCTCACAACCAGGCGATTTGAGATCGCGAAAAGCATCTTGCTCGAGTACGCTTTGCAGACCTCGTGCGGCGAGTTGGGCTATAGTTCTATAGTTGTAGCGCAAACTGTTAGTTTGCGTAGACAATGACGGTCGCATTTATTGCAATGACCCGAATACTGATTGACCTTATTAAGAAGGCAGAGCGGGAAGCTGCGGTCCAGGTAATTTACAAATGACGTTGACGTCCGGCACAAAACTTGGTCGCTACGAAATTCGCGCACAACTCGGCGCGGGCGGAATGGGCGAGGTGTATCTGGCGCAGGACAAGAGACTTGATCGCAACGTGGCTTTGAAAGTTTTGCCTGCTGACGTTGCTTCGAATCGTGATCGCATGGAGCGCTTCGTTCGCGAGGCGAAGGCCGCTTCAGCGCTAAACCATCCCAACATCATCACCATCCATGAGATTGACCAGACCGATTCGATCAATTTCATAGTCACTGAATTTATCGATGGCGAGACGCTGCGGCAGCGACTGAACGTGAGGCGCACGAGAATAGCAGAGGCGCTCGACCTCAGCGTGCAGATCGCTTCCGCTCTTTCAGCAGCGCACGCAGCCGGAATAATTCATCGTGACATCAAACCGGAAAACATCATCCGCCGCCACGACGGCATTGTGAAAGTCCTGGACTTCGGGCTGGCAAAGCTGAGTGAGAAAGCTGACACAGGAGCGGTGGACGTGGAAGCGGTTACTAAAGCGCTGGTGCAAACCGAACCTGGAGTTGCGATGGGGACCGCCGCCTACATGTCGCCCGAGCAGGCACGCGGACTTGCGGTCGACACACGCACAGATATCTTCAGTCTGGGCATCGTGATCTACGAGATGGTTGCCGGTCAAGCACCATTTGGCGGCGCAACCAAGAGCGATCTCATTGTGGCGCTCCTTGAAAGAGACCCGCCGCCCCTCGCGCGTTTTACACCTGAAGCGCCAGCCGAGCTCGAGCGGCTCGTGATGAAGGCTCTGGCTAAAGATAGAGAGGAGCGGTATCAGACGGCGAAGGACTTGTTGATCGATCTGAAGCGGCTGAAGCAAAAGCTGGACGTTGACGCGGAGATCGAACGCACCTCAACGCCGGAGTTGAGAAGCGGAAGCGGCGAGGCAAAGCCTTCCCACGCGCGCGAGATCGTTTCGACTGCTTCGCGCGCAGTCTCACAGACAACGTCCGAAAACGTCCGCGCGAGATCAAGTGCTGAGTACATCGTATCTGGAATCAAACAGCGCAAATTCGCCTTGGCCATTGCTCTCCTCTTGCTGGTTATTGGCGCCGCCGGTCTGAGCCTTTTTCTGCACGCGCGAAACACCGAAGTCGCAATTGAGTCAATCGCGGTGTTGCCTTTTGAAGATCAAAACCACGATCTCGACACGGAGTACCTCTCGGACGGGGTAACGGAAAGCATCATCAACAGCCTCACGCAGCTTCCCAACCTGCGAGTGATCGCGCGCAGTTCTGTCTTTCGATACAAAGGGAAACAGACGGACCCAGTCACAGTCGCGAACGAGTTGGGTGTTCGGGGGGTGTTGACCGGTCGCATCATGCAGCGCGGAGAGAATCTGACCATCAGTGCGGAATTGATTGACGCGCGCGATAAGAAGCAACTCTGGGGCGAACGATATGAACGCAAGGTTTCGGACCTGTTGTCCGTGCAGCGTGATATCGCTCAGGAGATCACCGACAACCTGCGCTTGAAACTTTCGGGTGCAGAGAAAGACCGCCTGACCAAACATTACACCGAGAACCCTGAGGCATACCAACTCTACCTTAAAGGCCGCTACTTTTTGAACGCGCGCACGGAGGAAAGCACAGGAAAAGCGATTGAGTACTTTCAGCAGGCAATCGCCAAGGACCCCGTCTATGCGCTGGCCTACTCCGGGTTGGCGGACTCCTACTCCGCATTGGCCTTCCCGATCGAGGCTGTAACCCCACGGGAAGCAATGCCCAAGGCGAAGGAGGCAGCAATGACGGCGCTGGCGATTGATAACGCTCTCGCCGAGGCTCACGCTTCGCTGGGATACGTCAAGTTCTACTTTGATTGGGACTGGCCCGGCGCTGAAACAGAATTCAAGCGAGGCATCGAGCTGAACCCAGCTTACGCTGAGGGTCATCACTACTACTCGCACTACTTGGTCGCGATGGGGCGCGATGAAGAGTCCTTAACCGAGAGTCGTCGCTGCCTGGAGCTGGAGCCGCTTAATCTTCTCCTCAATGTTCATCTCGGCTGGCATTACCTCTATGCGCGCCAGTATGACCAGGCAGTAAACCAACTACAGAAGACGCTGGAGATGGATGCCAATTTTGCTCAGACACACCGCTGGCTGGGATTAGCTTTAGAGCAACAGACCAGGTCCGCCGAAGCTATCGAGGAGCTGCAAAAAGCGATCACTCTGTTTGGAGGGAACACGCTCACGGAAGCAGAGCTTGCACATGCGCATGCCGTATCAGGAAAGAGAGACGAGGCGCAAAAGGAACTGGCTCGGTTGAAAGAGACCGCACAACATAAGTATGTCCCGGCCTACCAGATTGCCGCCATCTATGCCGGCTTGGGCGAGAAGGATCAAGCGTTTGCGTGGCTCGACAAAGCTTATGACGAACGTTCTGACTTGTTGGTCAACCTGAAACGGCAGCAAGAATTCGATGGCCTGCGTTCGGACCCGCGATTCAGCGATCTCCTGCGGCGTGTCGGGCTCCCGCAGTAGGAAGACATGAAAAAATTAGTTTCCGCATTACAAAAAGGAGAACAAAATGGCACTAATAAATAGTTTCGCAGGCAGAAATCTGGGAATGCTTTTACTTGGCCTCTGGTTAATTCTCACCGGACTCCTGCCGTTACTTAGCGTGAGACCCTCTTCAACAGTCACCACTGGTTTGGCCGTGCTGGGCATCGTCGCGGGTATATTGATCCTGCTCAAACGCTAAACGCAAACTATTATTACTTCTTGACCAGCCGCCACGTTGTGTAAGAGCGGCCGTCGCCGGTTTTGGAGAAGAAGTCGGCCGGTCGCGGTTGCCCCGGCGCGGAGATGCAAATTTTCAACGAGTCACCGATCAATTCAAAGATGCCAGCCTGGGATTCGCCCTTACTTGCACCATCAAGGTTTACATAGTCGATCACAGGTGGCTTCTTAGAGTTGTCCAGCGTAAAGCGGGCGTTCACAAACACCTGAGGGCCGGCGACAACTCTGGTGACGTTGCCGCGCGTGATGCGGCGGCACCACGTGACCATCGCCTGATTCATAGCGGCTCCGTTGAGAACCGCAGAGACCATCGCCCACTCTCCTTCCAGTTCGGTGACCGGGCCCGATGCGGCGGTCTCATGCTGAGCAGTCATAGTCGTGTCGGAGATGCTCCTTGCGCTTGTCCGCCGCGATTTCCTTTTCCCTGATTTGCGCGTCACTCCCCCGCGCTCAAGCGTTTCGAGCGCGAAACCCGTACCTGGCGCCGTGGCAAACTTCCCGGGCCGCTCGTTGCCGCGCGTCGCGAGACAAATGGTCCATGTATCGCCGTCAAGCTTATAAATACCCAGATTGCGATTGCCTTTCGCGTGCCCGGCGGTAAACAACAAATCGAAGGCTTTGGGCTTGCTGGCCGGGTCGAATTTCAAGACGCCTTCGAATGTCGCACCCATCCCTAGAGACGCGAACTTGTTGCCGTCGATGACGATCTTGGCTCCATTGAAGACGGTTGCCGGCATCTTCTGGCCGTCGGTTTCAAGCGACGTTACGTTCCATATGCCTTGCAGCTTGTTGAGGTCGGTTGGCATGTCGGACGTCACCACCTTCCGGTAGGAATCGGCAAAGAATTATGAGCTGTGATTTCCACTATGGCAAATAACAGTCCAAAGTCCAAAGTCCAATGTCCGAAGTCTATTTTCCGTGGCTGACTTTGGACGTTTGGACGTTTGGACGTTTGGACTTTGGACTTTGGACTTTGGACGTTCGACTTTTGGACTAGCCTTTAACGCAGACCACCCGGCTCGGGCTACAATCACCGACCGTATTTAGTCTTTTGCAAATCGTTCGCTTCCAAGGAGAAAATGACACATGAAGTTTCGATTAGTTCGGGCGTTTTGTCTCGTTACCGCAATCGGTCTGATCGGGTTCAGCCAGACGGTGAAAAAGGATTCAGATTCTGGCCCCTACACTCCACCGAAAGGTGGCGCCGAGCGGCAGGCGATTCTGGATGCTTTACGCGGTGACCAGCAGATAACGTTCCAGGTTCACTACCTCAAGGTTCATCGCGGCTGGGCCTGGATTGATACAACGCCGCTCGACAAAAAGGGAAAGGCTGTCGCTGAAGGAGGACCAAATCTGTTGCACCTTGAAGATGGCAAGTGGAAGGTGCTCGACCTATCCACAGTGCCTGAGGACCCAAGCGATCCGCTGGGCGCGGAAGATGCCAGTCCGGGTTTTATCAAGAATCTGCTGAAAACGTTTCCGGGAGTGCCACGAGATATCTTTCCCAAACCAACAAAATGACAATACCTACTGGTGCGTGAGACAAGTGCAACTCGACATGCTTAAAAGAATCCGCGACTTCATCCATTCTACTGGGCCAACTTCATTCAATCCGGCGACTGGTCCAACCTCGACGGCAAGCGCTTAAAAATTGTCAGTACGTCATAAGCCTAACAAGGCCACAACGAGAAGGGGGCGCCGGCGGCCAGGACCGCCGACGCCCGTCGGCGCCTTGATCAGGTGCTCATGGTGTCAGGCCGTTGGTTGATCAGCTCCCTGGCCTTGTCGCCGACCTTCGTCTTGCGGGGCTTGCGAGAAGCGCAGCGAGCCGGGCGTCGTGAGCGTCTCCCCGGTCTCCAACAGCGTCTTCAGGCCGGAGAGGATCATCGGCCAGCCGCCAAAGAGCTGTGCGTTGGCGTCCTCGCGCAGCTGATCGTGGGTGACCGTCAGCCGGCATGAATCGCCAACCGGCTCGATCTCCCAGGTCACCCGCGAGGGCCCCTCGCTCTTTACGTCCTCGCCCCATAGGGCCCTGAAGCTCTGAACAAGCCGGCGTGGCGGATCGATCTCCAGATTTTCGCCCTCGAAGATCGGCGTTCCCCCGCCGACGCCCTCGTAGCGGGAGCCCGGTGTCCAGTCCGAGGTGACGACTGCTCCGAAGTTGTATTTGCGCCTCATCTCGGCGTCGGTGATCGCCTTCCAGAGGCGCTCAGGCGTGGTCTTAATGTAGATTTCGTACACTTTCTCCATCGTCTTTTCCTCCAATTTGTGCTTGAGCTCGCTCAGCGTCGCGGCCCAGGGTTCGGCGTACTTGCTCACCCACCGGTCGTGGACGAGCCGGATCGGGACGGGGTTCAGAAAGTGCAGCTTCTCGCGCCCGCGCCGCCGGCTAACCACGAGGCCCGCTTCCTCGAGCAGCCGCAGGTGCTTCATCACACCGAAGCGGGTCATCGGCAGGCGTCGCTCGAGTGCGCTGAGGGTCTGCCCGTCCTGCCTGAACAACTCGTCGAGGAGGTTCCGGCGCGTGGGGTCGGCGAGGGCTCTGAACACATCGTCCATGCCGCCAATAATACGTGACCATTTGGTCACCTGTCAAGCGCGGCCTCAAGTACGGGCGTAATTTTCTTGCGGTCATAGGACGCTCTAGAGTGTGTTGGATTTGCCACAGTCCAACGAACGCATCAGGGTAGCGGACAACTTGTCGCAATGAACGACGAGCTATCCTGCACATAGTCGCTGGGAATTTACTATTAACTGAATTGTCGGGAATGACCTCGAGGCCGTCAGCGATGTTTCGCTAGCTGACGGGTTTCAGCAAGCCAGGGCGATATCATTCTGTACCGTGAGATCGCAAATGGAATAGATGTTTCGACTGTCGAGGTTGATCGGACGTCCGCTTTGCCAGTGATAAATTCCTTGCCCCTGCCAACCGCCGATAACGGGTTTGACGAAACTGTTCCGGTATGACGCCACTTGCGGCCTTTGCCGAAGGGCAGTTCCAAGAACCCGCTGACCACGATGCGATGCAGGATATCGTCTGACCCGATGCGCTCGTAGTTTGTATCCGAATCGTTGAGGAAGCTAACCTCCTCCATCACCTTCGACCAGGTGTAGCGGGATCTGGGAGTTTTACGAAAACTGCCCACACCATAAAGATCAGCGATTGGCGATCGGCAATGCCTAATCACCTTGGTTGTATTTGTGCCGCCTGCTAAAATTCGTTTCGCTACGAGGTAGGTTCTCTCTGTTTGTCACTACGGAGCCAAAGATAAGTAGTGGGTGAGTTTGTGACGTAGCACACGCACACCGACGTGAGTCATTGGCAAGTTGCACCTGCCTTTTAGAACAGCTACTACCCAAAGAACCCACTGCCAGGCTCAGGCTAACTTCCGGCTAGATTAGTCAAAGCGATCTTAGGATCGCTCTGTGTCGCCAAGATCAATGGTCTTTGGAAAAACCACATCGGCCCGGCCCCGATACAACGTCGGAATTCCTGCTCGTGAAACATTCTCCGAGCACTGGATAGACGTGCGCATGAGCTCAGGAATTCGGCTCATGTTGGCTGCCTCCGCGCTGCTGGTGGTCCACATTGATCCTTCAGAGCCTGGCCGATTTGTAGCAGTTACCTATGCAGCGGTAATCCTCTACATAATCTATAGCCTGGCTTTTTACATTCTGTCGATCAACCGCAGTGATCTCTTGCCAGTCAGGCTCATGCACTGGCTTGATGTCGCCTGGTATCTCCTGATAATTGTTCTCGGCACCGGGATCAACAGCGCCTTCTTTTTCTTCTTCTTTTTCCCGATCCTGGTAGCATCCTTTGGGTGGGGCTTTACATCCGGATTCCGTGTGACGCTTGTTTCAGCCGTGCTTTTCATGATGGGCGGCTATTTCTTGGCCCCGTCTGGATCCGAATTTGAGCTAAGCAGATTCTTGTTCCAACCAATCTATATGCTGATTTTGGGCTATATGATATCTCATTGGGGCGGTTTCGAGGTTGAGCTTAAAAGACGTCTGCACCTGTTGAAACAGGTTACCCTTATCTCCAATCCGCGTTTCGGAATCGATCGCACGATCAATTCTGTTATTGAGAGCCTCCGCTCATCCTACGACGCGGAGAGTTGCTTACTGGTGATCTCACTGCAAGACCAGGAAAATAGATCGTACCGCCTGCTTCGAGTAACTCGAGAAAACCTCAATCCCGCGGTTTCCGCCCCGAACATCGACGAGCAAATGGCTGGTCCTTTCCTATTACACGCGGCAGGGGAGGCAGTGATCTACCAAAAAGCTTTTCAGAAGAAAACGCTTCTGTTGGATGTGAACACCGGACGGACTTCCTTTGGTGATTCAGCCACCAGCGATAAAGTGGCCAGCGTGCTTGATGCCGGTTCCTATGTCTCTGTGCCTGTCACTTATCGTAACGAGCCGATAGGGCGTCTGTTCATAATTGGCGGCCGGCGCAAGTTTGATGTTTCGGATATCGATTTTGTCCTGCAGTTGATTGATCACCTTACACCAGTGCTGGAAAACATTCGACTCATCGACAATCTGGCTTCTGATGCCGCCGAACAAGAGCGGCAGCGGATTGCTCGTGACATTCACGACAGTGTTATTCAGCCCTACGTCGGCCTCCAGTTTGGCCTTGCGGCGCTTCGTCAGAAACTCGAAGCAGGAATCGACGTCATCGCGGACGTAAAAGAATTACTGGATCTGACGAACGACGAGCTTGCTGACCTGCGCGGCTACGTGCGGAATCTGCGGGCCGGGGACCTACGGCACGATGTTCTTTTGCCGGCGCTCAAGCGTTTTACTGAGAAATTTTCCTGGGTAACGGGGATAAATGTTGAAGTAGAAGCCCACTGTGAAGCCCACATTACTGATTCTCTTGCGGGCGAACTGTTTCAGATTGTCACGGAAGGCCTGAGTAATATCAGGCGCCACACTCGTGCTAGAGAGGCTAAGGTGGAGTTAACTTGCCAGGGGGGCGTTGTCCTGCTGCAGATAAAAAACAGGACCATGAACACAAGCGGAAACACCCTCTACGGAAGTGATGGCGACCGGGACGGGATGGCAGTTTTTACACCGCGGTCAATCGCCGAGCGAGCTAAATTGCTCGGTGGACACACCGAAGTGTTCTTGGATGAGAACAACTACACCGTGGTGAGTGTAGGTATTCCGCTATAAGAGAGGTCCGAATATCCATTGTGATGACACGCCCTATTAGCATTTTGATCGTAGACGATCACGCGGTCGTTCGGGCGGGTCTGCGCATGCTGATCGAGCACGATCAATCAATGAGAGTCGTTGCCATGGCCGGCAACCGCGCGGAAGCGCTCGCGCTGGCAAAGCAGGAGCAGCCCGAGATAATCATTCTCGATATCGTTCTGGGTGATGACGACGGTTTGGCGTTTCTTCCGGAGTTGTGTGAAGCAAGCTCTAAGTCGCGCGTAATAATACTGACCGGCGTGCAATCTCTCGACGCTCATCGACGAGCAATTCGTCGGGGCGCTTTGGGTATTGTCCTCAAGGACCACGCTGCCGAGTCGCTCTTAAAGGCGATCGTGAAGGTTCATCAGGGAGAAGTGTGGATCGACCGCTCAATGATGGGCAGCGTTCTCAATGATGTGAGGACTGAAAAACGTGCCGAACCGAATCCTGAAGCGGCCAAAATCGCCACCCTCACCCCCAGGGAACGCGAAGTCATCACGTTGGTCGCGGAGGGCCTTAAGAACAAGCAGATCGGAGAACGGCTATTTATAAGCGAGACGACTGTTACCCACCACTTGAGTTCAATCTATTCCAAACTCGGAGTGTCGGATCGTCTCGAGTTAGTGATTTATTCTTTCGCTCAGAAAATTGCCCGGATGCCACAATAAGACTTGGGGGAACAGGGAAGGTCCTTACGATGCCACGGCCTTGCGCCGTAGAGCTTCACGCTTTCTGCTAACCAACCACTCGCAAGATGCCACGGCCTTGCGCCGTGGAGCTTCACGCTTTCTGCTAACCAACCACTCGCAAGATGCCACGGCCTTGTGCCGTGGAGCTTCACGCTTGTTGCTAAACCAATAGTTCTCCTCACTCGCAAGATGCCACGACCTTGTGCCGTGGAGCTTCACAGGCAGGATTCTGCCATCGTTCTGCGAGAAAAATTGGGAGGATTCTGCCCCAAAAAAAGGCAGCTTACGCCGCTCCGAAACTGTTAGCAACGCCCTTATCATCCGCGCGTTATCTTTCCGCGAGCCGCTGTGCTCCGCCGACGAACATGCCTCTCGAAGTTTGAACAGCGATTTTGAAACGCATTTCCAGCGGCGGTGATTACATCTTACCTGAACCCTTTGTCGTTAAAAGCTGGCATGAACGCTAACTGCGGCGCTTCTATTAGCGCACCCCTGACCGCTATCAAACTGACAGCCGCGGTCTGTTTCTCCACATGAAAGGATCCCCCAGATGAGC
>Ga0137373_10004814_pt1 | contig 14728 bp, 17 predicted proteins | sample SagtaG_5_FD_104912 | JGI IMG/M metagenome (GOLD analysis project Ga0137373, IMG submission 104912) | Vadose zone soil microbial communities from Sagehorn Ranch, Mendocino, California, USA - Sage1_R_80_16 metaG | ecosystem: Environmental > Terrestrial > Soil > Vadose zone | place: USA...
CGATCACATGTGGTGGGTGTCCCACCAGGACGAGATCCTCGGAGAGGCGCAAGAGTTCCTTACGGGAACGCGGCAGAGCGTCGACGCCGACCGCTTCCTTGCGACCGCCTTCTTTACCGACATCGTTGGCGGGACCGCCACCGCCGCGCAGCTCGGAGATCGCCAATGGCGCGAGCTCATTGAGCGGCATCACGCGATCATCCGTGAGGAGCTAAAGCGCCATCGAGGCCTTGAACAGGACACCGCTGGCGACGGGTTCTACGCGACGTTCGACGGTCCGGCGCGCGCCGTGCGGTGCGCGCTAGCAGCTCGCGATCGGGTGCGCGAGCTCGGCCTGCAGATCCGCGCCGGAACCCACACCGGTGAGTGTCAGCAGGTGGCGGGCAAGGTCGGCGGCCTAGCCACAATCATCGGCGCACGCATTCGTGAGATCGCCGCACCAGGAGAGGTCCTCGCATCGGCGACCGTGCGCGACCTCACGGTGGGATCCGGCCTTCGCTTCGAGGACCGAGGTGCGCACCGGCTCACGGGCGTCCCCGGCGAGTGGCGCGTCTTCGCCGCGTCCTAGGCGAGCGATGGGCTTCTGGGAGCGCCGACGCCACAACTATTGCGCACGGACGCCGAACAGTTGCGTGACCGCTCAGTAGGTCCTTCGAGATCATTAAGAGCTTCACCGCCGAAGCACTCCGAAGGAAAGAGCAACGGTTAGGAGGACCGCCGCGCTCAGGTTCAGAACATGCGAGAATCATTAGAAAATCCGCGCCGACGTAGCTCAGCCGGTAGAGCAGCGGTTTCGTAACTTCTTGTGCACGATCACCGCGAACTCAGCGAAATCATTAGGGATCGGCGCAACGACGGGCGGCAGGCACCGCATCCGTCACACCGAACCGTTGTGCGGGCCCATCTGCGTTTCGTTCGATAGTGCGGCGTAGTACGTCGCGACGGGCGTGCGGTCCCACTGATCTGGGGTAGTAGCGGTATGCCGTGGGACGCCCGCATGACCTACGTCACACCGACGACGTGACTGCCACCACGCGTACCTGAGTCATCGATAGGTAGCCCGACGCCTCGACAACAGCGACGGTTGCTCGCGTTCGCCTGGAGACTAGGCTGCGAAGCAGTCCCGTGGAGCGGACGCCTCGAGGGCAGCACATGAACTTGATCGAGCTGGCGGATCTTCACCTCGACGCGCTCTACGAGCGCGACGTTATCGGCTTGATCACCGCTTCGCGCGATGCTGAGGTGACGCCGCCGTGGTTCCACCTCGTGCGTACGCCCGACGGGAACCGATGGCTGCTAGGCGCAGCGCTGGAAGACTTGCGGCGCGAACGCCTCGCCGCGATCCTGTCGGTCCAGCCGCCAATATCCGACTGCGCGGACGCTCTGGGGCACCCATCTGACCTCGATGCCATCCGCGCGGCGCTCGCTGAACATGCGTCTGCGGTTCGCGAGTACTGCGGGCCGGCGTTCTTCTTCCCCAACCAGCTCCCTGCCAACGATCGCGCGGAATTGCTGTACGAACTTCCCGAGGCGGCTCGGCGAGGCCCGTTCGCGTGGCTCGGCGATGCCGGAGAGGCATCACACCCGATCGCGGTCGTGCGAGCCGACAACAGCGAGGTGGCGTCCGTTTGTCATTCCGCCCGCTCCACGTCCGGGGCGGCCGAAGCGGGGGTCGAGACAGCCGACGAATACCGCGGGCGCGGCTACGGTTCGCTGGCCGTCCTCAAGTGGGCCGCCGCCGTGCGCGAAGGTGGCCGCATGCCGCTCTACAGCACAGAGTGGGAGAACACCGCATCGCGGGCACTTGCGAGATCCCTCGGACTCATCTGCTATGCCGAGGACTTGCATATCGGTTTACAACGCCGGCAACACCGGCCGGCCTTGGGAGGCACTCACGACGCGTGAACGCACCACCAATCCCGGTCGAGCTCCAGTCCATCGTCGACCTCCTGCCGGCACCGGTCATCGAGGTGCGTTTGATGGCCAGAGTCGGGCAACCATGGTTTGTTCGTTACGGTTCTCAGCGGGCTGTGCTCCGCTGGAACGACCCAAAGCGGTTTCCTCACTCCGACCTCGCGATGGAGTCGATTGCCTGGCTGCATGCGTTCTTGAGCGACCTCGCGCAGTGCGGTTTTCGAGCGCCGGCGCCCCTCCCGCATCTGCGCGGCGAGAGTATCGCCAAGATCGATGGCGCGATCTGGGAGCTCCTCACCTTCGTACCCGGACAGTCGATCGGATGGGCCGACGCTACCGGTCTATTTGCGGCCGGTCGGGCGCTCGCGCAGTTTCACGAGGCGTCCATCGCTCTGCCTGGTCGCGCCCAGCGGCCCCTCTCACTTCCGCTGAGCGAGTGCCGCCCTGGCCACCCCGCGGCCCAATCGATCTTGGTCCGGTTCAAGGACGAGTTGGCGGAGATCGACTATTCGGCATCGCTCCGCGTGGTGGTCCACGGCGACGCCACGAACGCGAATGTCGTCGACGACGGGAGCGCGCTGCGATTCGTCGACTTCGCCCTGGCCTACCGCGAGGCGCTTCTTTTCGACATTGGCTCGGCGCTGTGGCGGAATGGCCGGCCGAGCGCCGAGGCCGTGACCTATGACGGGACGCGCATGGAGCACTTTGTTCGGGGCTACGCTAGCCATCGCTCGCTGGCAGAGCCGGACTGCCGGGCAATCGTCGTGTACCTCAAGGGCCGTGGGCTCCAGCTACAGCATCGCCTCGAGTTGCGCCGCGGCGTAGATGACACGGTCATGCAGCGACTGCTGGCGGTTCAGCGGCAGCAGGCTGAGCTTGAGAAGGCGATTGGGAAAGCGATTGGATAGTCGATCTCCGACCGATAGTTCTGCGTCCAGCAGCAGCACGCGTGTTGGCCGCGCTCAGTGACCGCCCACAGCCGAGTGATGAGGTGTGTTCTTCTCTACCGCTGACGCGTGGCTCTTTCTTGGGGAGCCTCGCCGATCTTGAGTCGCCGTGAACTCTGCGAAATCACTAGGGATCGGCGCAAACGACGGGCGGCAGGCACCGCATCCGTCGCACCGAACCGTTGTGCGGGTCCATCCGCCTCGAGTCTGAGAGTGCGGGCACTAACTTTCGACCTGACGTGCGATTCCATGCGCTGAAGTAGTCGGGTATGCCACGCGATGCTGTATGACCTGACGTCACACGCGCGTTGGCTTCCGCCGATGCCGCGCGGTGAAGGACGCTGGCACCATCTGCGGATGAGTAGCCCACTGCGGGCGGCGTTCTTCGACCTGGGCAATACGCTCGTGGAAGCACCTGGGGATGTGGATCATTGGCAACCACTCGTGATCGCGCGCATCCAGGAGGCATTCGGTCCGCTGCCATGGGCGCAGCTGCTGTATACGACAGACAGCCGACGTCCGTCCGCCGCTGATCCTCATCGACAGGAGACGAACCGCTGGATCAACGCATGGCTTCGCGACCGCGGCGAGCATTGGACCGAGGCGGAGGTCGAGCGGCTCCGTCGCGCTCTCGCATCGCCGCTCCCCGACGCGTTCTCGCTTGCGCCAGGTGCCGAGGAAGCGGTGCGCTGGTGCAAGACCCAGGGGCTGTCGGTGGCGATCCTGACCAACACGATCACGCGCGGAGACACAGAAGTCTGGGAGGACTGTCGGCGTCTCGGACTTGGGGGACTGATCGATGATGTCGTGTCGTCTTACTCGACTGGCTGGTCCAAGCCGCATCACGCTATGTTCGACCGCGCGCTGGAGCGCTTCGGGGTCGAGCGCCGCGCGGCGTTCATGGTGGGAGACCAATTCGGTGAGGACATCGTTGGCGCAAAGCGGGCGGGCCTGCGTGCTATCTGGAAGAGCACGTCGCCGTCACCACCGAGGGTTCAACGGATCAACCCGACGCGGTCATCGCATCGCTGGCTGATCTCTCCGCCGTCGCTGGGGGCTGGTTGCCGAAGTGATTGGCTGACCGACGTTCACCCCGAACTCTGTCGGCTCCATGCCGTCCACTCGAAGCGGGCCGCAAGATCAGAGGATGAAGTACTCGACCTCACCGGTGAAGTTCCAGGTCATCCTCAGGTAAATCCGCGCAAAGGGACAATCGTCGGGCACGTTCAGACCGCGAACGATCGCCCGTCCTTCCTCTGCCGGTGTCAGTGGGATGTGATGCATGCCGGCGTCGATGACCAGGATCGTCGGCATGCTGTACGTCTTCCTGCATTTCTGGTCGAGCAAGCCCTGGGCGTAGGTGCGAACGTCGTCGAAGTTCGTGAGCACCGGCCCGAGCTCGATTCCGTCGTCCTCCTGAGCATCGCCGTCCGCCGAGCCGCGCGACCTGCGATCGCGAGCCGCCGCATCCCAGAGGTCGCGCGCGTATGCGCCCGCGTCAGTCGATCCGCGTTCGTAGTAGCCCACGCATGTCACCTCGATGCCCACGTCCTGCCGCGCCCGCACGACCGACATGGTCATGACCGCGTCAGGCTCGCTTGCGCGCTCGTCGCCGCGCCGCAGCGCGTGGACGGCCAGCCCTTTCGCGCGCATGACCTTCGCGAGGCTGGCCGCCACGGCCCGCTCGTGATGGACCTGCAGTTCCTTCCGTTCCATGCCCGCGAACTGCGGAGCGAGGTTCGGCGCGTCGAGTGGATCAGGAAGCAGGTCGCCGGTAGCGATACCCATCGCGCTGCCAATCTGACTCAGCACGTCGGCTGTCGCTCCGCTGATGTCACCCCGCTGAAGCTCGGCCAGGCTCCCCGCGTCGATGCCACTGGCGATGAGCGCGGCGTCATCGAAGCCAAGGACGTTCTGATACAGGCTGAGCTTCTGCGTGGTGATGCTCTCGCGGGTTTGGCGTGTGTCGTTCATAGATCGCACCTCCTGAACACTTCGATGATTCGCGCCCGGGCCAGCAACGTAGTTACGACGCGGAGTTCGCTACGACTGGGGCTTTGTCGACAGCTCGAGCAGTTTCTTGCGGACGGCATCGGATTCGACACCGAGGGCGCGCAGGAGCTGCGTGGTGAAATGCTCGCCTTCGTCGATGAGGGCTAGCAGTACGTCTTCACTCGCGGTCGAGGGTGCGCCACGTCGGCGGGAATGACCGAGCGCAATGTCCAGAACGCGTTGGGCACGCGGAATGATCGTGACCTCGTCTGGCGCGGTGGGCGTGTCGCCGCTGCCCATGAGAGAAGCAAGCGCGTCGCGCGTCCCCTCCGAGGTGACACCCAGCTGGCGCAGCGCGACGGTGCCGACACCCTGATCCGCAGACGCGATCCCAACCAACAGATGAACCGGCCCGATGTGGTTGTGAGCGAGTCGCACGGCCTCGTCCTGTGCGAGCGTCAGTGCAACCTTCGCCTCCGCTGTGAAGCGATCGCCGCTGGGTGGCCAAGGAATGGCTGGGCCACCCGGGACGAGCGTGAGAGGATCTCGGCTCTGGATCGCGGGTGTGCGAATGGAGCGTTCAGGCACCGAACCTTCGGTGCTCACGAGTGTCCCTTCAGGTGTGGCATCGCCACATAGTCTGGCGGTCGGCAAGTTAGCAGAGCCGGGGGCCGTCGCGGACAACGACAGTCACGCGCTGACGCCCCACTGCGACGCACCGCTAGATTCGATCGGCGTCGTCGAGCGAAGACATCCTGGTTCTGCGTAGTTTGTGCAGCGCTCCGATCAGACCAGGGTCGGCTGCGGCGATCGCATCGTCCCACATGAACCAGCGAACAAACTTACTCTCGCCCCTGGCTGGCGAGGGCTCGCCTTCTGCCGTCAACAAGTAGCGCAGATCAAGATGGGTGTGCCCACGGGCCGCCGGGTGAACATCGACGTGAAAGAGGACGCGTCCCGCGTCCGTCCAGCGACAGGGGAGACCGGTTTCCTCAATTGCCTCACGTAGCGCTGCGCCCGAGGGCGCCTCGCCGGGGTCGATGTGACCGCCGGGCTGCAACCAGAGGCCGATCAACTTGTGGAGGTGGAGGACCACCCCGTGCTCGTTGGCGATCAGCGCGGAGGCCGTGACGTGCACAGGATCCGCATCGCGGTCGAGTGGGCGTGGCAGTCGCTCCAATTCGGTCAGCACGTGCTCGATCGAACTGCGTTCCCGGCTATCTCCTGGGACCACTGCCGCCACCGATGCCTTGAGGTCCATCTGTCCCTCCGCCTACGAGACTATGTATCACCTTCTACGCGTCGGTAGGAGTGACTCAGGTGGTTAGAACGTCCGTGGGTAGCACGGGTAGTTTTCCCAGATGGCGCGCCGGCTTGGCGTGTTCTTTAGGAGGCGGCTTCTGGCGCCGCCACACGCCGCAGCATGCCCGCCGCGCTCACCGCAGTCACAAAGTTTGCTGACGCGAGCGTTGCCAAAACGGCGACGAGCCAGTACGCGGCGTGCAGCCCCAGGCCGTCAAAGAGCGGACCAGCCACGACATAGCCCAGGGGTCCCGCGACGTTGTTGATCGTGATGATCGATTGCAGCACCGGGCCACGGAGTGGACCGGGTACGCGCGTGGACAGGAGCGTGAGGTAGGGCGCATTCATCAACGGGATCGCGCCTGACGCCACGAACAGCGCGATACCGGCGGCGACAATTGGCAACTCGGGCACGAGCAGCCATAGCGCAACTGCTAGCACGATGCACGCGACCGCTCCGAGCCGCATCGGCTGCACGCGCGTGACCAGCGGATACGCAACGAGCGATCCTGTTACGGCACCGGCACCCCACACCGCCGTGAGAGACCCCGCGACGAGCGGGTTTTGATCGAAGCGTACGAAGGCGAGCACGGGCAGTGAAGCAAAGAGAATGCGGAGCGCGAATCCGTACACCATGCTCGAGAGTGCGGAACGTCCGACGAGTCGGTCCGCGACGACGTAACGCACGCCGGCCCACACCCCGCGGTCCGGAGCCTCCGCGGCAGCCGTTCCTCGGCTCGGCACCAGCGTGGCCACGAGCAGGAACGACAACGCGAAGGACCCCGCGTCGAGCCACAGAACGTTCGTCGCACCAATCAGAGCGATAAGGACGCCCGCCAAGGCTGGTCCGAGGAAAGAGGTTAGGTTCGTCGCACCTTCGATCAGCGCGTTGCCTTGGGCCACGGACCGCTCGTCTTCACCGGCGACCTCCGGTAATAGGAGTCGCTGAGAAGTGAAGTACGTCACGGAGAAGGTTCCGTGCAGGGTCACGATTAGAAGAAGGAGCGGAAAGGTGAGCAGGCCCAGCGCGTGCAGACCAGGCACCAAGGCGATCAGTGGAGCCCGAGCGAAGTCAGCGATCAACATCGTCCGCCGGGGACCGAGCTTGGCGATGATCTGACCACTGGGAATGCCGAAGATCGCCAGCGGCAGGAGCTCGACCGCGAAGACGACGCCCATGAGTGTCGCCGATCCCGTCTCCAGCAGCACAAACCAGGGCAGCGCGAGGCCCGACATCTGCGAGCCGAGTCTGGAGATCGTCTCCGCAGCAAGTAGGGCGAGCATCGGCCGGCGACGAATCACGCTGCTATTCCCCCGGCCACCGGAAGGCATAGAAGAGGGCGGCGATCGGCTGCGCGTCGGTCGGGCGGTTGCCGGACGGCCGAATGTATTTCTTCAGCAGACGCACGTACTCCTCGGTGAAGCGCACCAGTTCCTCCTTGGTGAGGTGAACGGCGGAGCTCGAGAACATCGCGGCATCGTGCCAATCGGCGAAGCGGTGTCGATGCGCGAGGTATCGGTCGACAAGGCCGCGATCGCGCTGCAGTTTCATTCGCCCAAAGGCTCTCGATCTCGCTCGCACTTCGTGGGTGATCCGGTTCCGCTCGCGCAGCCCGCGGATGTCGAGCGGCACGAGCCGCCACCAGCGCTCACGGCCGCGTGCTCGTTCCCTCTGTTCCTCGATGAATCCGAAGCGCTCGAGTTGTCTCAGGTGATAGCTCGCCGATCCGCGGCTCTCGCTGAAGGGCTGTGCGATCGAGGTAGAGGTAGCCGGACCCGCGAAGGCAAGGTGATAGAGGATCCGCTGCCGGAGCGGGTGCGCCAGTGCCTTGAGGTCGTCAACGCCGAGTTCACGTCGCGGCAGTCCGCGGACCATAGTTGCAAAGATATCTTTGCAACTATTCCCTTGGCAAGCTTCTCCGATGCCACAGGATCAAGATCGCCGTGCAGCACCCTCTACGGTCCAGCGTTCGGAGCGACAGCCCGCGTCGGGTCCCGTTCGCTTTCACCGCGACCTATGGCGGTGCGGTCGAGCCGGTACGGCGCAAAACAGCAGAGATCACAACCATTGCGCACCTGCGTCGAACCGTTGTTTCACCGTTCAGTAGGGAATAGGAAATCATGCGGAAACCCAACCCGAGGTGGTTCACCCGGTAGAGCAGCGGTTTCGAGGCCCGTCGCGTTCACGTTCAGAACATGCGAGAATCATTAGGAAATCCGCGCCGACGTAGCTCAGTTGGTAGAGCAGCGGTTTCGTAACTTCTTGTGCTCGATCACCGCGAACTCGCTCGAAATCATAGGGATCGGCGCAACGACGGGCGGCAGGCACCGCATCCGTCACACCGAACTGTTGTGCAGCCTCCTCATGGCCTGGGCCGCGAGGCTCGATGACCCTACTGAATTTGCCGCGGAAGAATCGTCCCTCGTCATTCCATAGGTATTAGCCGACCACACATTGAGGCCCGTATGTCGTTGCTCACAGTCGCGGGCTGGTTTTTCGAGGCGACGTGCCTGAAGCGGCGCAATGGCTACCGATCCATCGGATACCTCTCGACATGGAGATCGCGCTCACTGCTTTTCTCATCGGCTTCGTCGTCCGACGCCGCGGGTGGCTCTGGGCGTTCGCGGCCTGCCTCATCGGCCTGGCTCTCTGGGTCATCGTGGAGCTGCGCCCCTCGTGAGGACCTTAGCGGCGAACGAACCAGTCGATGCCTCGGGCGTCGGGCTCGTCTTGCGGCAGGCCCGAGGCTGCCTCGAGCCGGCCGGTGTAGTTGTAGAACGCGATGAGGCTCGTGAGCTCCCGGATCCCGGCGTCGTCCCAGCTGGCAGCGGCGAGCGCATCGACGTCCTCATCCACGATCGCGCTCGGCTCCACGGTCAGCTTCTCAGCGTAGTCCAGGAGCGCGCGGGTCTTCGGGTCGAGGTCGAACTCCCGCCAGGTCGTCGCGAACTCGCTGTCCCGGTGTTCGCTCCCGAGGAGGCGGCGCACGGCCGCCGAGTGCAGTCCCAGTCAGGGCGCGCCGCCGATCTTCCCGTTCACCACCGTCGCGACCATCTCACGTTGCAACGCGCTCATCGACCGCGCGCCGAAATTGACCCGGCTGTAGAGGAGATTGGCGAGGAGGCCGACACGCAGGTCCGTGAGGAGCACTCGCATGATGCCCGGCGCGATGCCGATCCGCCCCCGGGCCATCCGCAAAACGAGCCCGCGCATCCCCCCGGTCTCGGGCGACACGGCGAAGATGGCCGTGCGGCGTGGCTCGGTCACGTCGGCTGCAGCCCATGGCCGGCGAGGAATGCATCGCCCTCTTCTATGTGCCCCGTCACGCCGTAGGGGGTGAGTCGGAATCGCCTCTCGAGCCCCGCCGGCAGGATGATCTCGATCATCAGAATGGCCGCGATGACGGCATCGAGCGAGTCGCGGATCCGACGACTGCCTCCGGTTCGAGCTGGACGGGAAAGTGATACAGGGTCGCGGGACTGAGGTGGCAGGCCTCGGCGAGCTCCTTGAGCGTGACAACGCGATGGTCGAAGAGGGCGAACAGCGGAGCCCGACTCGCGCTTATCCGGAGTGCCACGGCAGAATCCTAGGCGCCGGGGACGGAAGCGCAATTCGGCTAGACCGTGACCTCCGGAACAACGCCTCGACCGCGATACGACGTTGTTTCCTAACTCCTTGATTAGGGCGAGGATTGCGTCGTCCTCCCTACGCGAAAATCTCAATAGCCACAACTATTGCCCGCGGACGGCGAACTGTTGCGTTAGGAGATTCACCGACGGGCACCGAGGGCGGCGCGCAACGGTTTCGAGGACTGTCGCGTTCACGTTCGGAACATGCGAGAATCATTAGGAAATCCGCGCCGACGTAGCTCAGTGGTACAGCAGCGGGTTTCGTAACTTCACGCGTTCGATGCCTCAGCGAACACACGAGTCATTGAAGATTCAGGCGGAGGACGGGCGGCAGGCACCGCATCCGTCACCCAAACTCCCGTTCACACCTACGGACGCGCCGCTTGAGTGCGGGCCGAAGTTGCAACGCGGTCGTCCGATTTCATCTACGTACGGAGTAGTAGGCTGCGCCGTCGCGAGCCGGCATGACCTGCGTCACGTCGCGCTGTGACGGGCCACCGATCCGCGCTTGAGTCCGAGCGAACCCACAGAATCATGAAGACTCGGCGGCTGAATCATCGGCTCGTGAGCGCGCGCGATTGTTCGCGACATCTCGCCACCTGTGAGCTCCAGAAGTCACCGGGCTGTGGCGTAGCATGCCGAGCGCATGAACGACCCGAGCCCGAGCTGAGCGAGTCCGCTCGGCGCGAGTACTGCGCTCTTTGTTCTCTACGGACTGGTGTGGCTCCTCATCGGTGTGCTCACGCCGTTCCTGCATGACAGCGCCACTGGCAGGACGATGCTCTTCATGTCGCCGCGAACCGACTCGGCGCTCTTCGGCGCGGATCCCACAGCGCTCCTCGCCGACCCAGCGGCTTTCCCGGCTGCGCTCGCTCCTCATGATCGCGCTCGGGAGCATGCTCGCGGCCGCGAGCGTCCTAGTCATCGCGATCGTGCTGTTTGCGCTGCGTGCGGGACAGGTCCAGATCGACGTGAAGTTCATCGAGCCGCTCAAGGGCTCACGAAAGAAGCACTACCAATTCACCGCGATCGACGACTGCACCCGCCTGCGGGTTCTCCGCATCTACGACCGGCTGGGCCAGAAGACGGCGATCCAGTTCGTCGACTACGTCCTCGAGAAGCTGCCGTTCCACGTCCTGCGCATCCAGACCGACAACGGCTCCGAGTTCCAGGCCCAGTTCCACTGGCACGTCCTGGACCGCGGCATCGAGCACGTCTACATCAAGCCGGCGACGCCGCGGCTCAACGGCAAGGTCGAGCGCTCGCACCGCATCGACGCCGAGGAGTTCTACCGAATGCTGGGCGGCGTGGTCGTCGACGACAGCAAGCTCTTCACGAGCAAGCTCCAGGAATGGGAGGACTTCTACAATTTCGATCGCCCGCACGGCGCGCTGGGCGGGCAGACTCCGTACGACCGACTACGCGAGAAAGTCGCGGCTCCAGCGTCAGCGGCCACCGTCAGTTGCACAACTAGTCCCCTCGGCTCTCGGTACGGCCTTTCCTCTTGCACTCGCTCATGCGCTTCGCGGCCTCGACTCGATGAACTTTTTCAGACTCCGACTGGCATCGTGCATTCCCCGCATCGCATATGGGCGGATGAGCGGCCAGAGCAATTTCAGTGGTCCTGGCAGCTCGAAATCGCCGGTTCTGGTCAGCTTGGTCCCATTGCCGACCGCCTCGAGGGTATAGCGCGCGACACTCGACCGGAATGGACGCAAGGTCCCCGAGAAACCCACCGCATGCGGTGGATCCCATTCCGTGAACACAAACTTGAAGCGCGTCTCGAAGCCGAAGACCACCATGCGGCCCTGCAAGATCGATCCGACGCCGAGAGGTCCCGGCGAGATCTGACGCACTCCGAGCACCCTACGGCCCCAAAGACGCGGACCGTTGAAGAAGTCGGTCATGCATGCCCAAACCTCGTCGATCGGACGGTCGACCACGACTGACTCCTCGACGTGTATCGCTTGCGCTGCCGTGTTAACCGACCACCGGAGTGCCGACCAGTGTTGGAAGGACCGTTCCGAAGAAGTAGCCCACGATGCCGGCCAGGGCGCCGATGACGAGGATCTCGATCCCTGATGCGATCGGATTTGCGTGCGTCCAGCGCGTCTTCACGACGCCGATCGCGAACAGCACGACGGCCGTGGCGATCACCGAGACGTAGATCGCGACGTTCAGCGGCAGGAGCACGTACGGCAGCACGGGCGCCAGCGCGCCAAGAGCGAACGATGCACCCATCACGAGCGCGCCCTGAAGTGGCGAGCCCTGCGCCCCCTCGACCGACACCCCGAACTGCCTCAGGACCTTCGCATTGAGGAGCACCTCGGGGTGCCGTCCGATGACGCCGGCGACGGCAGAAGCTTCGTCGGCAGGCAGCCCTTCCTCCTCGAACAGGTAGGCGAGCTCGGCCTGTGCCGTTTCCCTGTGCTCCGCGACCTTCTCGCGCTCGTCGGCAATCTCAGCGAGCGAGATTTCGCGTTGGCTCTTGCTTGAGAGGTACTCGCCGGCCGCCATGCTGAAAACCCCTGCCAGGGCGGCGGCGATACCGGCGATGAGGACTGGAAAGCGGTCGTTCGTGGCGCCGCTCACGGTGCTTACCACCGCCAGCGTGCTTACCAGGCCGTCTTGTGCTCCAAAGATCGCTTCACGTACGTCCCCGAGAAGACTCGCCTTGCCACGCTCCGCGTCGAGGGCGCTCGCACGATCGGAGACCCCTGTGCGCGATTCGGCACCATCGGACTGCTTGGTCACTCCACTCCTTCGCTAGGCAGTCATGCTCGGGGCGGCTGCCGATCCCCGTCAAGCGCGACCAACTTCGCGGCACAACTCTTGGAGGCGGACGCCAAATAGTTGCGTGACAGCTCAGTAGGTCCCCTGAGTTATTTGATGTCGTAATTCTTATGTTCACCACCGCGACGATTTCGACGAACACATTCGAGAAAGGCTGTTCCGTGATGTGCGCGCGCCGCGTGGATCAGCCGATCGAAAGAAACAGGGCCCCGATCTCTCGATCGCGGGCCCTGCTTCCCGTCCTACGCCGCCGAACAGCTACCGATTCGGGATCTTCACGATCTGCGCTGTCGCGTTGATGCCCGGTCCGAGGGTGAAGTAGTAATGGCCCGCGGTTGCCGGGAAGACGAACGCGCCGCCGATCGACACGTACTGCCCGTTCGGATCGGTCCACGGGAACTCGCCCGGGGTCGTCGTGTACGTCCATGGGATGTCGGCGCTCAAATGACCCGCGCCGCCGTGCGGTGCGAGCGGGAATCCGTGGCCGCAGAACGTCACCTCGACATCGGCGAAGCCGTCGTCGTCGACCGCGATCCAACCCCATAGGCCGCCGAGGCCGACCACTTGTGTGCAGAAGGGGCTGGTGCGATCGTTACAGTTCAGACTGAACTCGATCTGGTAGATCGCGTCGTTGCCATACGCTGCTGCCGGCTTTGCGGTCGACCCGGCGATCGCTATGGTCAGCGCGAACGTCGCGACAATAGACAATGCGAACTTCTTCATTGGTCGCTCCCTCCGAAATCTCCAGTGAGTGTGCGCGTGCCTCGCATCAGACGCAACCGACGGAGATCGGATTAGAAGCAGGTCGCCATCGCCGACCGTCGCCGTAGCGTCATACGCGGGGATGTCCGCCAAGGCGTCCAAGAGCACGCACGGAATGTGAACCTATGCATGACTCCGCACGGCACCGGACCTACATAGAGGACATGATCCGTTCGGTTAGCTTCCTTCTGATCGCAAGCGGCGCGGTGTTCCAACAGCAGCAGCCCCGGACGTAGTCGGGTGTGCAATGTTCGCGCGGCAGGATGCCAGGCTCGCGCGGCCGCCGAGGAGCTCTCGCGCGAAGGCACGCCTGTCCACTACCTGCGAAAGACATGTGCGGCGGCGCGCGCCTCGCTAAGATGCAACGGCAAATCTCGATGCGATTGATTCGGGGAGGAAGACCATGTTCCAGCGATTCGCGCCCATCGCCGCGTTCGTCGTCGCGGTGTCCCTGCTCGCGCCGAGCACCGCGCTAGCCGACAGCGGCTCACAGACCTACGTTCTGGAGCTGGAAGCTCCGAACGTCGCCCAAGCACCCAACGGCGATCAAGTCGCTGTGACCGGCGAGGGGACGTTCAGTGTGAATCCCAAGTCGGTCGACGCCGAGGGACGGTTCACCCACACCTTCGCAGGCGGCGGCAGCATCAGCGGCACCTGGACCGCGACCGAGCTCCTCGCTTTTCAGACCTACGGCTGCGGCGTCGTCTTCGGCACGCCGATCCCCGACAACCTGTGCGGCGGTCAGGTGAAGCTGCGCGTGACGCTAACGGTCGGCACGACGCACCTCGACGGGATCCTCACCGTCTTCTGCCTCATCGGAACGAACGTGCCGCACAGCGCCGCAGAGGGCATCACGCTCGTGGTCCCTGGGATCATCAACTTCAACGACGTCGTGACGGGAGAGAACGTCTACGTTCGCCTCGACTAAGTCGTTAGCGACGAGGGCCATGACTGTTCAATTGGTCTGGCCCTCGTCGCGCTGAGGAGCGCAGAGCAAACTCGCAGACCAGACAGCCATGTTTCACACGCCGGGCAAACCTCCGACGCATCGTTCTGGCTATCGCCCGAGTGATCAGGAAGGTTGCCAGGCACCGAAAGAATGAACGCCAGTTTCCGCGACCCTCGTGCTTGGATCCGGAAACAGCAAGGGCAACAACTATTGGCTGGGGAAGCCGAACAATTGCGTGACCGTTCAGTAGGTCTGCCACGATCATTAGGGAATCCGAGGCGCCTGGGCCCAACCACAAGAGCAGCGGTTCAGCGGACCGTCGCGCTCACGTTCAGAACATGCGAGAATCATTAGAAAATCCGCGCCGACGTAGCTCAGTTGGTAGAGCAGCGGTTTCGTAAACCGCCGGTCGGCAGTTCGAGTCTGCCCGTCGGCTCAG
>Ga0137373_10004838_pt1 | contig 14692 bp, 16 predicted proteins | sample SagtaG_5_FD_104912 | JGI IMG/M metagenome (GOLD analysis project Ga0137373, IMG submission 104912) | Vadose zone soil microbial communities from Sagehorn Ranch, Mendocino, California, USA - Sage1_R_80_16 metaG | ecosystem: Environmental > Terrestrial > Soil > Vadose zone | place: USA...
ACGTGAGCATCCCGAAGCGGGGGTGGTTGAGCATCCGAGTCATTATCGTGGCAATCGGCTCCGCTCATCCGGGGAGAGCCATTGCCGGTCGAGGAGCACCGGCTCTGCGAGCAGGGTCTGCGTGAACCCGACGGCTCCGAAGGAGAGCTCGCCGCTTTGCGGCCAGTTGAGCCGAATTGTCCACTGATAGTATGGCCGATCGAGATGCACCTTCTGATCATGGACCCGCTCCCGTTCGATGCGCGCGATGGAGGCCTCGTGAAGTGATGTCTGGAAGGCGGACCGGCCCCAGTCGATGTCGATCCGAAGGTCTGTCACGCCATGAAAGGTCAGTGTCGCCGGTGCCACCCTGAACTGCCCCTGCCCATCGATCCCGCAGAGCCACTCTGCGATAAAGTCGAGATGCAGGACGAAGTCACTCCGCCAATCGCCCCGGTCGGGATCGCCCGGGCGAAGGTCCATCCCCCAGATGTGGCAATCATGCCAGGATAATGCGTCGAAATCGGCCTCAGTCCTGACGGGCATGTCTCTCTCCAAATCCCGAAGGCCTACCCCCACGTCCATCGCCATCTCCGGCCCGGGGAGGACGAGGGATCGGCGCGAGCGTTGCATAGTACCACATTGAACTCAAGCGGCGCCCCACCCGACGGCGGCGCCCCGGTCTGGGGCGCGCCAGACACCGTTTGTACGGGCTACGCTCTCCTGCCCTGCTGGACATGGAGTTGCGCCCGCTGCCCATCGAGCTTCGACTCCGCGACGTCGCGCGGGTCCGTGAGGTGCGCAGCGTCTTCCAGACGCGAGCAGAGCATCGGCGGAATGAAAGGCACGGGCAAGGACTCCGGGTCCAAAGCGAGGCGCTTGTCACCGGCGGGCTCTTCGCCGATGATTGTACCCGATGCGGACCTACATGTACGCCGGTGGTCTCATGTCGTATGCTGTCAGCCTCGATGAGACTTACCGCCGTATCGCCATTTTCGGCGACAAGATTCTCAAGGGCGCCAAGCCCGCGGACCTTCCCGTCGAGCAACCGACGAGGTTCGAGCTGGTGATCAATCTCACGGAGGCCAAGGCCCTCGGCCTCACTATCCCGCCGTCGCTGCTGCTGCGGGCCGAGAGGTTATCCAGTGATCAGCCGCCGGACGTTCATCAGCGGAGTCGTTGCCGGCCTCGCGGCGCCGGTGGCTGCCGCACGGGTGGAGAACGTGCTATGAGGCGGACCCCGGCAACCGGTGTGACGAAGGCCCTTCATCAATGACGAGGAGGAAGAGGCATGCGATTCCGGCTATGGACTTCCCGTGTGCTGTCCGTACTCAGTGGCATCCTGTTGCTGATCGGCTCCGTCGCTTCGGCCGGGCCGAAGGAGGACGTTGCCGCTGCGACCATGAAATGGGCTCAGACCGTAGGACAAAACGACCCTGACAAGGTTGTTCTTCTCTATGCCACTGATGGAGTTCTCTGGGGGACGCTCTCCCCAACCGTGCGAGCGGATCGAGCGGCGGTGCGTGACTACTTCGTCACGGCGTTCAAGGTCTTGCCGGGTCTCAAAGTGACGTTCGGCGAGCAATTGATCCGCGTTTATGGCGGTACCGCTGTCAACACCGGCTACTACACGTTCGCGTACGTCAAGGACGGGGAAACCAAGACTCTGCCAGCGCGCTATAGCTTCACCTTCGTGAAGGACGGTGAGAACTGGATGATCGTGGACCATCACTCGTCGGTGATGCCTGCCCCTCCTCGGTAGGAGGCTTGGGTCCGGAGGGGCCGGAGCACCGCTTCGGAAAGAACGGCAGGACTGCGGAAGTTGCGCCCCTGGGATGTTCCACACGATGGGACATGGACCGGCGCCGAGCGTCACATCGAGACCGCCACGAGCCGCCGCACCACCTCCATGAGCACCACCGGTAGCAGTTCCGGGCGCCGGAGGAGCGCGTAGCCTGAGCGACCGAAGATCGTCGGGAGGTACGCCGGCGCCTGGCGGTCCACCGTCAGGCAGAAGGGCACGATGCCCTGGAGGCGCGCTTCGGCCACCGCCTGGCGGGTGTCCTCGATCCCGTAGCGGCCCTCGTACTCGTCGACGTCGTTCGGCTTTCCGTCCGACAGGATCAAGAGCAGTTGATTTCGGAACCCCTGGGCAGCGAGCAGGGCGGTCGCGTGGCGAATGGCGGCGCCGGCCCTGGTGTAACGGTCGGGCTCGAGCGCGGCGATGCGGCGCCGGACCTCCGGGCCCACGGTCTCCTCGAAGCGCTTGATGGCGAGCAGGCGCACCTCGCCGGGGCCTTGTCCGGAGAAGCCCAGGATGGCGTGGCGATCCCCGAGCGCGTCGAGGGCTTCGAGGAGGACGATGAGGGCTTCCTTCTCCACGTCGATGATCCGGACGGCGCCCCCCACCCAGCCATCGGTGGAGGCGCTGACGTCGATCAGGAGGGCGATGGCCAGATCGCGCCGGCCCGGGCGCTCGGCCGTGTACAGGCGATCGTCGCCGGATTGTCCCGCTCGCCGGTCGGCGAAGGCCGTGACATAGGCAGAGAGGTCGAGTTCGTCTCCGTCCCTCTGACGGCTCAACCGCACGCGGCGAGGCCGGAGGCCGTCGAAACGGCGGCGGACCTGCCGCACCAGCGCCGCATGCCGGGCCAGGACGCGGTCGACCCAGGGGCCGTCGCCGGCTGATGCGATCGCGGGGCATACCACGGCGCCGTGAACACGGTAGGCGCCGGCCCGATAGTCCCACTCAGGGTAGACGACGCCTGCTCCCACGGGCCGGCGCTCCGCCGCGCCAGCCGCCCGCGCGGCCATCCCCGCGTCGCTCTCGAGAACCTCTCGCGGCGTGCCCGGCGTCCGGACCATCGGCGCCACGGGGAGCTCCGAGAGCGAGTCGGCCAGGCTTTCCGGATCTGCGGCCTCGTCGCGATCGGCGGGTCGCTGGAGTCCCATCGGGTCCTCGACGCTTTCCATGGGCTCATCGAGCCGTACCATCCACATCCCCGGACTCTCGTCGTCCTGGTCGTCCCCGGGTTCGCGGATCGCGGGCCGGCGGCGAAGCGTGGCACTCCGGAGGCGCGTGGGCTCTGACGCGACGGCCTCATCAGGCTCGGCCTCCGTCGCTCGGGCTGCGTCCGAGACGGCGACCTCGAAACGGCCCCAGAGGGGCGCCACCGCGACGCCGCGGTAATGCCCGCCTGCCACGCGCACGCGCCAGGCCATGTCCCGAGCCCAGGCCCGAGACGCGGATGGCGTGGCCGTTGAGGGAAGGTCGGGAGCAGGCGCCGAGGGGTCCGCGGAGAGGACAGCCTGGACGAGGCGCTCGAGGGCGCACTCCATCGGGGTCATCCGCATCTGTGATGGACGCTCGGCGAGGGCTGCCGTCCTGGCCGCGCGGAGGTCCGGTGCCAGGCCCGGGAAGGCACCGGCGATCTCCCGGTCGATGGCGACGGCCTCGGCCAGGAGATAGAGGTCTCGCTCGAGCGAATCGGAGCGATCTCGTGGAGCATGGCCGGGCGTGGCACGGGCCGCGCGCGCCGCCTGCTCGACGGCCAGGAGCCGGTACGTGGCCAGGGCGCGCGGCTCGCCCTCGGGCGCGTCGAGCGCCCTCGGGAGCCAGATGCAGGCTCCGTCGGTCGAGGCGAGAGCGGTTCGCGGCGTGAGGTGGCGGGGCGCGCGCCCCATCAGCCGCGCGAGCCAGACGGGGGCGGGAGAGGGATCGGCGGGGACGATCAGCGGCGCCTCCGCGTAGAGCGCGCGCAGAAACAGCTCGAGCCGCTGCCTGACGCTGGCCAGCGGCAACACGGATCGCTCGTCGGGCGGCGAGCGACGCCGCCAGAGGTCGCGCGCGGCGCTGGTGGCCAGCCGCGCGCCCTCGATCAGGAGGCCTTCCGGCTCGGCCATCGCGCGCCGCTACAAAGGTCGGAGGGGGGCTCCGCCCCCCTTCCGAAACCTCCCCCCGGGAACGGATTGCGCCGGCGAAGCCGGCGCTCGAACGCGGAACATCGGGCGCTCGCCGGCAAGCTTCGCTGCGCCACGCACTCCAGTAGCACGGCGTTCACGAGTGCGCGCTGCTACAGGACGGCGGCGATCACGTCGTGAATCGCGGCGAGGAGTTCGGGATCGTCGGTGAGGGGCGCGGCCACAGCGGTGCGACAGGCGTCTCTCTGCGACACGCCACTGGCGATCAAGCGCGCCGCGGACACGAGCAGGCGCGTGCTCGGCACCTCGGGCAGGCCGCGGTCGCGGAGCTGCCGGAGGCGGACGGCGAGCGCGACGAGATCAGCTCCTGTCGCGCGGTCCACGCCGCCCTCGTGGACCACGATCCGCGCCTCGAGGTCCGGCGGCGGGAAGTCGAATTCCAGGGCCACGAAGCGCTGCCGGGTGCTGCTCTTGAGGTCCTTGAGGAGATGCTGGTAGCCCGGATTGTAGGAGACGATGAGCTGGAAGCCCGGCGGCGCTTCGATCAGCTCGCCGGTCTTGTCGATGGGCAGCACGCGGCGGTCGTCGGTGAGGGGATGGATCACCACCACGGTGTCCTGGCGCGCCTCCACGATCTCGTCGAGGTAGCAGAGCGCGCCCGCCCGCACCGCGCGCGTCAGAGGACCGTCTTGCCAGACCGTCTCGCCGGCCTGCACGAGATAGCGCCCGATCAGGTCGCTGGCCGAAAGGTCGTCGTGGCAGGCCACCGTCACGAAGGGCCGGCCGAGCCGCCACGCCATGTGCTCCAGGAAGCGAGTCTTCCCGCAGCCCGTCGGCCCCTTGAGCATGACCGGGAGGCCGCTCGCATGGCAGGCCTCGAAGACCGCGACCTCCCGGCCCAGGTGCAGGTAGAAGGGCTCCTCGACCGGCGGCGGGCGGACGCCGTCAGGAGCAACGAGCCGAGCAGGGCGCCTTCCGATGGGTACCGCCGAGTCCATGAGACGCCGGGCTCAGCCCGCCGAGCGCGCGGTCGCGAGGTCTCCGGCCTCGTCCCTCCCCGCGCCGGGACGACCGGCCAGGAAGAAGAAATCCCAGAGAAAGAGCGCGACGCCCGCGACGTAGAGCGCCCCCGTGGCCACCAGCATCAGGAAGTGGACCTGGAGCTTCAGCTGCGTCTCGAGATAGCCGATACCGAGGATCCGCTCGAGGTAGGTCTGCGTGAGCCCCGCGGCGGCGAAGGCCATGGTCATGCCGAACATCCCAGCCACCTGGAGCCAGAACGCCCATGACCCGGCCGCGCTCTCGCGCGACTCCTCGCGGCCGGTCAGGCCGGGGAGCGCATAGGTGATCATCCCGAGCACGATCATCACGTAGGCTCCGAAGAACGCCATGTGGCCGTGCATGGGCGTGATCAGGGTACCATGCGTCCACTTGTTCACCGCCGGCCACGTGTGGGCGAGGCCGAGGATGCCGGCGCCGAGCGCCGAGAAGACCGCGCTGCCGATGGTCCAGTGAAGCGCCATGGTGTTCGGGTGGGCAAGGCCGGAGCGCCGCATGGCATAGTAGGCGTACATCGCCATGGCGAAGAACGACAGGGGCTCGAGCGCGCTGAAGAACCCCCCGAAGACCAGCCAGTATCGAGGCACCCCGATCCAGTAGTAGTGGTGCGCGGTACCCAGGATGCCCGAGATGAACGTGAGGCCGACGATCACGTACAGCCACTTCTCCATCACCTCGCGGTCGGCGCCGGAGAGCCGGATGAGGAGGTAGGCGAGGAGTCCTCCCTGGATCATCTCCCAGACGCCTTCGACCCAGAGGTGCACGGTCCACCACCGGTAGAAGATGCTCACCGTGTAGTTGTCGAACTCGAGGAGCGCGGGCAGGTACAGGAGCGCCGTGCAGGCCAGGCCCGCGACCAGCACGCCCTCGGTCGTGGTGAACCGCCCGCCCGCCCGGATGGTCATGAAGAGGTTGTAGAGGAACATGAGCATCACGATCACGATCACGATCTTGAGCGGGAACGGCTGCTCCAGGAGCTTGTTCCCGGCGCTCCAGCGGAAGACGTAACCCACGACCGCGGTGACGCCCATCGCTGTCCAGATCCCGAGCTGCACGTAGGCGAGGCGGACGCTGTGGAGCTCGACGCGCGACTCCTCGGGCACCACGTAGTAGGCCGCGCCCATGAAGCCGGTGAGGACCCACACGAGCAGCAGGTTCGTGTGAATCACCTTCGTGACGTCGAAGGGCAAGAGGCCGAGCAGGGGATCCGGCCCGAGGTACTTGGATGCTGACAGGAGCCCGAACACCATCTGCAGACCGAACAGCAACAACGCCACGACGAAGTACGCGTAGGCGACCCGCTGGGAGCGATACCTCATCGCACGAGCCCTCTCACTTCAAGCTGAGGAGGTAGGCCACGATCCGGTCGACCTGGTCCGGCTTCATGGTCTGCGCGTAGTCGGGCGGCATCAGCGAGCGCCCGCCGGCCGAGTAGGTGGGGCCGGTGAGCACATGCGCGTTCGGGTTGACGATCGATTCGCGGATGTACCCGGCGGCGTCCTTCGCCTCGCCGTGGTAGTCGGAACCCTTGATCCGCGCGGCGGCGGTGGAGGCGATGCCGGCCAGGGTGGGCCCGACGATGTTCACGCCGGGGGCCACGGAGTGGCACGCCGCGCATCCCGGCGGGGTGGCGTTGAACAGGACGCGCCCGAGCTCCACGGGGTCGTTGGAGGCCGCCTGGGGCGCCGGAGCGCCCACGTTGGCGCCGGGGATCGCGGAGCCTCTCACGAGGATCGGCCGCGGAGGCCAGCCCTGAGTATCGATCCGGCCCACCCACGCCAGGAAGGCGATGACGTCGGTGATCTCCTGATCGGTCAGGTTCTGGTTCGGCATGAGCCGGCCGTCTCTCTGCTCCGAGTAGAACTTCGCCGGATCCTTCAGGAACTCCCGGAGATAGCCGTCTCCTCGCTGCGCGGCGATCTGGGTGAGATCGGGCGCGTAGTACGCCCCCTCGCCGAGCAGCGTGTGGCAGTTGGTGCAGTTCTTGCGATGCCAGACCTGCTTGCCCGCGATGACGGACGCGTCGATCGCCGCCGAGTTGGTCAGCTTCGGGAGTTGCCGGTGACTGTCGATCGTGAGGCCGACGAAGATCAGCGCGGACACCAGCGTGGTGAGGAAGAAGAACCGGCGCGTACCCCGTTTGGTCATGGCGGGCTCGACCCCGAGGGAAGTTTGCCGGCCCGGCGTATCGTCGAGACGGCGGCGGACGAGAACGCCGCGAGGCCACAGAGCGCGGCGGCGAGCGCGAGGGCGTCGGCGACAACGGGGAACCGGAGCTGCGCCATGACGAGCGCGAGCGCCGCTGAGAGCGCACCGGATGCCACGATCACCCGCACGGCGTCATGCTCACACGCTGATCCGGTGGAAGTTCGCGATGGCGATCCAGCCGGTGTATAGCGTGGCCGCCGCCATGAGGGCGAGAACGACCCAGGCCAGCGCCCTCGCCAGGGGCCAGGAACCCTCCCGATCGCTTGTCATCCAGCCTCCCGCAACCTCGTTGTCCGGGACACTCGATCAGCCGTTCATACAGCCCACGAGCAGGTCTTGACGATGCAATGAGGGGCCAGCGGGAGTGTCGCAGCGGCCCTCGCCTTTGTCAACCTCCGTGGCAAAGGGTGGCCGCTCCCTCCCCTGGGCACCTCCGTCGCCGGCTTCCACGGCCCCTTGATGGTCTCCGGGTGCTCGCCGCAGTTCGGCAGCGGGTCAGTGACCCATGGATTCTGCGTCTGATTCGCCGTGGGCCAGGCGCTGGTAGCGCTCGACGAGCTCCGTGAAGGCGTCCAGGTCGCCTCCGCGGGCCCGCTCCACCAGCGCTACCAAGTCCATCGGCCTCCTCCTGTGACGGTCGCCTTCTAGTGGCGGGAGACAGACGCCAGCTTTACGCTATTTCGGTCATGAGGCAACGAGACCGAGAGTTCGATACGGCAGCGAGTATAAGACTCTGGTACCTTCTCTCACACGAGCAGCGACCGGGCACAAGAAGGAGGACAGCGTGGCCAAGAGTGTCGTCACCCCCGAGCGGTTCGCCAACGGCATGACGTTCGACGAGTACGTGAAGTACGCCGCGAGCCCTGAGAACCTCGCCCGCGAGGCCTTCGGCGCCTATTACCCCGACGGCGGGTCGATCGGCGCGGCCCGCAAGGACAACAGCGCGGTGCTCCGCGAGCGCTACGCGCGGACGCGGCTGAGCGACCAGCAGGCCGCCGCCATCAAATGGCTCGCCGCGCAGCCCAACGGGCCGGCGAAGATCCTGGTGATCTCCGAGGACTGGTCGTCCGATTGCCGCCGCGACGTGCCGACGCTGGCGCGGCTGGCGGAAGCCGGCGGGCTGGAGCTCAGAATCTTCAACCGCGACGGCAAGAAGATCCTGGGCGCGCGGCGTCCCGATCCCGCCGCCAACGCGGACGGCAACCACGACCTCATGCTGGAATTCTTGAACGAGAAGGACGGCGGCCAGTGGGCGTCGGTGCCGGTCGCGGCTTTCTATACCAGGGACTTCCAGGAGCTGCACCGGTACATCGAGTACCCGGCCATCTACCACAAGGATCGCATCCGCGGACATCAGCAAGCCGCCCGGCCCGGCGAGACGGAGGCGCAGTCGAAGGAGCGCGCCCTGCGAGAGTTTGTTGCCATGCAGGGGTCGCCGTTCTTCGACGTGTGGGCGTCGGCCGGGATCGACGAGATCCTGAGCGCGCTCTACGAGAAGGTGACGGTGAAGCGCTAGTCGATTCGGTTGCCTCCGAGGAGTTCGGCCACCGTGAGCAGTTGTAGGCGGCATGAGCCGCGATGAGTCGCAGCGTGGTCGTCTTGCCGCGGGCGCTCGTCCCGGCCCCGATCCTCCCGGGGGGAAAGTTCGCCGCGGTTCCGGGCCGCGGGCGATGTATCCTCTGGACACAGGTCTCACCACAGGAGGACACCATGGAACCTCTCGACAGAGCTCCCGCCTTCCCGGCGTCCGTCGCCACCGCGGAGCGCGTCACGATCTTCCTCCGCTCGGTCTACGGATGGATGTGCGTCGGGCTCGCCATCACGGCGGCTGTGGCGTACATGATCTCGAGCTCACCCGCGCTCATCGGGGCGCTGGTCTCGAACCATTTACTCATCCTGGGCCTCTTCCTCGCGCAGCTCGGTCTCGTCTTCTTCCTCTCGGCGCGGGTCGACAAGCTCGCGCCGCGTACGGCCACGCTCCTCTTCATCGCCTACGCCGCCCTGACCGGGGTAACCTTCGCGGTCATCCTCCTGGCCTACACGGGCGCGTCGATCGCGACGACCTTCATGGTGACGGCGGGGATGTTCGGCGCGCTCGCCCTCTACGGCACGACGACGGCGCGGAGCCTGGCCGGGGTGGGCCAGTTCTTCTTCATGGGGCTCATCGGCCTCGTGCTCGCCTCGGTCGTGGGGATGTTCTGGAAGAACGCCGCCCTCGAGTTCCTGATCTCGGTGGTCGGGGTCCTCGTCTTCACAGGGCTCACGGCCTGGGACGCCCAGCGCTTGAAGCAGATGGCGACTGCGATCCCGGAGGGCCGGCTCGGGTCCTACGCGATCCTCGGCGCGCTCTCCCTTTACCTCAACTTCATCAACCTCTTCCTCTTCCTGCTCCGCTTCATGGGGGGCCGCCGGGACTGATCGCCGCCGGCCGGGTGGACGGCCGAGCCTGAGGTATGGAGCCCTGGGAGATCGCGGAGACGACGTGGCTCCTCCGCTCGGGCTTCATGGACGTGCGGCGGGATCGTTGCCGCACCCGGGACGGGCGCCGCTCGCGCGAGTACTTCGCCCTCGACTTGAAGGACTTCTGCGCGGTCGTGGCCGTGACGCCGGCCCGCGAGTTGCTCCTCGCCCGAGAGTACAAGCACGGGGCGCGCCGGATCATGAAGACGCTGCCCGCCGGCTTCATCGAGTCCGGCGAGAGCCCGGAGGAGGCCGCTCGCCGTGAGCTGCTCGAGGAGACCGGCTACTCGGCGCCGGCCTTCCAGCTCCTCGGCTCCTTCCACCTCGTCCCCGACCTCACGGCTACCCGCGGCCACGTGGTTCTGGCTCTGGCTGCGACGGTCACGGCTGCTCCACACCCCGGCGAAGACGAGGAGATCGAGGTCGAAGTGGTGCCGCTCAGTCGCCTCCTCGTGCCTGGCCGAATGCCCGGCGAGGGCTATCTCGACGATGCGAGCTCCCTCCTTGCTTTGAGCCTGGCCGTTGCCAGCCTCACGCCGCCGCTCTCGCGGGAGCGAGCGGAATAACAGTCCCGCCGATCAGGACTGGGGCGGCCAGGGGATCTTGAGCGCGTCGAGGCGGCGGAGCCGGTCCTGGCCGAGGGCGCCGTCGTAGATCGGGACTCCGCCCACAACGGCGACGAGGTGGTCCTGCTCGGGGGCGAGACGCGGCGATCCCGATCGAGCAGATGGCCGCCTGGGCGGGCACCATCGCGCACGAGAACCTCGCCGGCATCAACACCCGTGCGTCTACCGCGGCGGATGAGGTATCATCCTCTCAGCCACGAGCCTTTTGCTGGAGGCGCCGCCATGCGGACCCACGGCCCTATGGACGCCCGGAAGCTTCGCTCCCGCCTGAGCCACCCGATCATCGACGCCGACGGACACTGGCTCGAGTACACGCCCGTCATGCGCGAGGAGTTCCGGAAGATCGGCGGTGACGCCGCGGTCGAGGCGCTCGAGCTGAGGACCCAGGCCGTCCCGAACGTGCTCGCGATGTCGCTGGCCGGGCGCCGGCGGCGCCGGGTCGCCATGGAGACGTTCTGGGGATCGCCGTGCGAGAACGTGCTGGACCGGGCGACGGCGATGCTGCCGCGGCTCATGTACGAGCGGCTCGAGGACCTCGGGATCGACTTCTGCGTCGTCTACCCGACGGCCGGGCTGAGCTACCACCGGATACAGGACACCCGCCTCCGGCGGGCGATCTGCCGCGCCTACAACGTCTTCACCGCCGACCAGTTCCGCGGGCTCGAGGGCCGGGTCATCCCCGCGGCGATCATCCCGATGTACACGCCGGAGGAGGCGATCGAGGAGCTCGAGTTCGCGTCGAAGCAGCTCGGGTACAAGGTGATGATGGTCGGCGGCCTGATGCGCCGGCCCGTCCCGGCGCTCGTCGAGGAGGATCCGGCCGCGGCGAAGGCCGTCGAGTGGTACGACGTGATCGGCATCGACAGCGAGCACGACTACGATCCCGTGTGGGCCATGTGCCGCGAGCTCCGGATCGCGCCGAGCTTCCACAACGGCGCGCGCTCGATCCTCCTGCGCAACTCGCCGTCGAACTTCTGCTACAATCACATCGGCCACTTCGCCTCCGCCGGGCACGCCGTCTGCAAGGCGCTCTTCCTCGGCGGCGTCACCCGCCGCTTCCCGGATCTGAACTTCGCGTTCCTCGAGGGCGGCGTCGGCTGGGCGTCCATGCTCTACGCCGATCTCGTCGGCCACTGGGAGAAGCGCAACCGGCAGGCGCTCGAGCGCACGAACCCGCACAACCTGGACCGCGCGCGCTTGCTGGACTTCGCCCGGAAGTACGCGAGCGATGCGGTGGCCGAGGCCGTGAGCCGCGGCGAGGGCCTGGACGGCGACTCGAACTCGGCGCTGACCGGCGGCATCGAGGACCTCGACGACTACTTCCGCTGCAAGATCGAGCGCCGGGAAGACATCCGCGACCTCTTCGTCCCGCGCTTCTACTTCGGCTGCGAGGCCGACGACCCGATCAACGCGTGGGCGTTCAACCGCCGCGCGAACCCGATGGGGGGGCGTCTCAACGCGCTGTTCAGCTCGGACATCGGGCATTTCGACGTCCCGGACATGGCGGAGGTGGTCCCCGAGGCGTACGAGCTGGTCGAGCACGGGCTGATCACCGACGACGACTTCCGGGACTTCATGTTCACCAACGCCGTGCGCTTCTGGGGCGAGGTGAATCCGGACTTCTTCAGGGGCACGGTCGTCGAGAAGGCGGCGGCGGAGGCGCTCGCCCAGGGCGCGGTGCGGTGATGACACTCCCGGGTGCCGCGGCCCTCGACCCCCAGGTGGCGGCGGTGATCGATCTCGTCGTCAAGTCGGGGCGCCCGGCGTACCACCAGCTCTCTCCCAAGGACGCGCGCCAGCTGTTCCGCGACACGCGGCCCGCCGCGACCCCCGCGCCGCCCGAGGTCGGCAGCGTCCGGGACCTCACGGCGGAGGGGCCGCGGGGCCCGATCCCGCTGCGCATCTATCGGCCGGCGGGCGTCCCGGCCTCGACGCCGCTCGCCGGGCTGGTCTACTTCCACGGCGGGGGCTGGGTGATCGGCGACCTCGAGACCCACGACGTCCTGTGCCGGCAGCTCACGGCGGAGTCGGGCGCGAGCGTCGTGTCCGTCGACTATCGCCTGGCGCCGGAGCACAAGTTCCCGGCCGCGGCCGACGACGCCTGGGCGGCGACGCGCTGGGTGGTCGTGAACGCCGCCCGCCTAGGCGTCGACGCCGGTCGTCTGGCGGTCGGCGGCGACAGCGCCGGCGGCAACCTGGCCGCTGTCGTCACGCTGCAGGCCCGTGAGCAGCAGGCGCCGGCCGTCGGTCTCCAGATCTTGCTCTACCCCGTCACGGACCTGGCGGCGGAGGCGCGATCCTATCGGGACTTCGCCGAGGGCTATCTCCTCACGCGTGACGGGATGCGCTGGTTCATCGCGCACTACCTGGGCGCCCGGGACGAGGCGGCCGACTGGCGCGCGTCACCGATCCGTGCGCGGTCCCTCGCCGGGTTGCCGCCGGCCCTCATCGTCACCGCGGGGTTCGACCCGCTGCGTGACGAGGGTGAGGCCTACGCCGGACGGTTGCGGGACGCGGGCGTGCGGGTGGACTACGTCTGCTACGGCGGGATGATCCACGGGTTCGTGCCGATGGGGCGGCTCATCGACACCGCGAGTCGCGCCGTCTCCCTCATCGCCGCCTCGCTCCGCCAGACGCTCGGCTGAGGGGCGCTCGGGTCACGCGAGGACCATCAGCGACTAGAATGGAGATGACTATGCCAAAGATGCGTGCTGCGCAGATCGCCAGTCCGAACGGGCCGTTTGAGATCGTTGAACGCCCAATTCCACAACCGGACGCCGGTTGGGTGCGGATCAAAGTCCAGGCTTGTGGCATCTGTCACAGCGATTCCATGGTCACCCCGGCCGTCCGGAGTGCCTCGGCCGAAGATCGGCAAAGCGGGATCACGGCACGACACCGGGAAACGGAATCTCGTTGATTGAGTGACTTACCGGTGGCACCAGGCTTGCCGGTATCGAGGCATGAGGCACGCAGAGTGACAATGAGAATCGGAAAACGCTCCGACGGCGACCAGACAGTTCTTCGCCTGAGGGACCACGGCGGACAGCAGCAATGCAGATCCAACGAACGACCAGGGCTCGGAGCCGGATGTGGTGATGGCGAGTGCTGCGACATCCCGACCAAGGAGGCACTCGCGGCGGTACTGATGTTGCGGGAGAATGTCCCTGATCTCAAGATTCGCATCATCAACGTCGTGGATCTGTTCAAGTTCACACCCTCCACGGAGCACCAGCACGGCTTGTCGGATTGGGATTTCGCCAGTCTGTTCATCGTGGACAAGCCCATCATCTTCGAAGTTCCACGGTTATTCGTGGCTGATCCATCGGCTGACCTACGGGCGCACCAATCATAAGAACCTGGACGTGCGCGGCTACAAAGAGAAGGGCAGCATCAACACGGCGTTCGCTCTCGCCATTCGTAACCAGATCACCCGCTTCAGCCTCGCGATCGAGGTCATCGATCGCGCACCGCGCTTGCAGATTGCTGGCGCGCACGCCAGGGAGTAAGCTGCGCAACATGCAGATCGAGTGTCAGAACTACACCGACGAGCACCGCGGCGACGAGCCCGAGATCGATCAGTGAACCCGGCCATGAGCGACGCGCTTCCTGTCGTGTACCTGGCGAGGCACGGTGAGACCGCCTGGACCATCTCTGGCCAGCACACGGGAGTGACGGACCTACCGCTGACCGGGCGGGGCGAACTCGAGGCCGTCCGGCTCGGAGAGCGGCTCGAGGGATTGGCGTTTGCCGAGGTGATCACGAGCCCCTTGCAGCGGGCGGTCCGGACGTGCGAGCTGGCTGGCTTCGGCTGCGCGGCCGAACTCGAGCCTGACCTGCTCGAATGGAACTATGGCACATACGAAGGTCGCACCAGCGCCGACATCCGAGCCGAGCGCTCTGACTGGCAGTTGTTCCGAGACGGCTGCCCGGGAGGGGAGTCGCCGGACCAGGTCGGAGCGCGGGTGGACCGGGTGGCACGCCGGGTGCGGGCGATCGGGGGGGACGTGCTGCTCTTTTCGAGCGGACACTTTCTCCGGGTGTTCGCCGCGCGCTGGCTTGGGCTGGAACCGGGGGCGGGCAGGTACTTCCTGCTGGGCACGGCCAGCCTCAGTGCGGTGGGGTACGAACATGACCGGTCCGAGCCGGTGATCCGCCTCTGGGACGAGACTCCTCATGAACGGCGCATCAGCCCGGCGCAGGTGCACCGGGAGAAGGCACGGCGATGAGCGGGGAAAAGACGGTGGCTCCTCAAGCAGCAACAGCAGCCGAGGCCACGGCGGCGCTGCGCCGGCAATACGGATGTAGTCCGGTCGAGCTAAATAGCGGCCCATGATTCGGAGTGGTAACGGACGCCGCGGCGGCTGCGGGTGGCGTCGTGTGCGCCCCCGGGCGGCCGGGCGGAGTGGGACCCCCGAGTCCCGTCCGCAGCTCGAAGAGCT
>Ga0137373_10004844_pt1 | contig 14686 bp, 20 predicted proteins | sample SagtaG_5_FD_104912 | JGI IMG/M metagenome (GOLD analysis project Ga0137373, IMG submission 104912) | Vadose zone soil microbial communities from Sagehorn Ranch, Mendocino, California, USA - Sage1_R_80_16 metaG | ecosystem: Environmental > Terrestrial > Soil > Vadose zone | place: USA...
CCCTCCAATCCCTCACCTGCCCTGCTCACGCTCGGCGCGCGCATCCACTCCGACTGGCGCGACTTTCCGCTTGCCGACCTGTACCGGCTCCCGACAGACGACGACCGCAGCCTCACCGCGCTCGAGGCGGGCGAGGTGATCCTCGAGCTCGAGGTCCCCTCCCCGCAGGCCAGCACGTACCTCAAGGCCATGGACCGGCGCAAATGGGCGTTCCCGCTCGTCGGTGTCGCGGCGGCCCGATTCGAGGACGGCGTGCGCTTCGGCCTGGCCGGCGTGGCCCCCGTTCCCTGGCTCCTCGCCGGAGCCGAGGAGCTGGACGAAGCGACGCCGCTACCCGGCACCGAGTACAAGCTCGAGATCGCGCGGGCGCTCGTTCGCAGGGCCCTCGAAGCGGTTTAGTGGCCGCGGCCGTGAGCGCGTTCCCGTCCGGGCGACGAAAACCGAGCAGGCCAAGGACGCAGGGAGGCCGCGTACCGGAGGAGGTACGTGGCCGACCGAGGACGCAGGCTTGCGATGGTTTGCAGCCGCCCGGGCGGACAACCGTGCTTGCGGCCGCGGCCACCCAATGATTGCCGCGGTCGTCCTGGCGGCCGGAGCATCGACCCGCTTCGGATCTCCGAAGCAGCAGCTCCTCCTCCCTCGGGTGGTCGAGCGCGCCCGGGCCGGCTCGGTCGACGACGTTGTTGTCGTCCTCGGCGCGCACGAAGTCGAGACGGATGCGCGCGTCGTCCGCTGTCCCGAGTGGGAGCGTGGACCCGGCGCGTCGCTCCGCTGCGGCTTGGAGGCACTCTCGGACGAGACCGAGGCTGCCGTCGTCGTGCTCGCCGACGGCCCTGATCTCAACCCACTCGCGATCGACCGCGTGATCGCCGACTGGCGGCGCGACGGAGGCGACATCCTCGCTGCGACCTACGCAGGGGAGCGAAGCCATCCGCTTCTCGTCGCCCGCTCCGCCTGGGCGAAGATCCCCGACGAAGGCCTCCGCAGCCTGCCCGCAACGCCGGTGGCCTGTGACGACCTGGGACACCCCGGGGACGTCGACACGCCGGCCGATCTCTGACTACAAGAGGGGCGTTCTGAGCTCCGAGAGCTTCTGCTTGAGGTCGGGCGACATCTCCTCGATCGCCGCCATGCGCACGAACTGGCGCAGACTCGCCTCGAAGCGATAGCGCTTCGAGCAGTATCCGCAGGCATCGAGATGCGCCTGCGCCTCCGCGCGTTCGGTCTCGCTGAGCTCCCGGTCGAGGTAGGGCTGGAGCACCTCCTCGCACCAGACACACGGATCGAATGTTCCGGCCATCACCCTTCTCCCACTGCAGTTTCCGCGAGCTGCTGCTTCAGGATACGCCGACCGCGGTGCAGCCGCGACATCACGGTCCCGATGGGGATGTCGAGTATCTGCGCGGCCTCCTGGTAGCTGAAGTCGCCGATGTCGACGAGCACGATCACGTCGCGAAAGTCGTGCGGCACCTCGGACAGCGCCGAGACGATGTCGTCCTGCGACAGCCGCTCGATCACCCGCTCTTCGTCGGGGTTCTCGCGCGTCGTCTCCTCGAGCCTGTTGTAGAGGTAGTAGTCGCCTTCCTCGATCGGCTCCATGTCGGGTGTGCGCTGCGCCCTGCGGCCGCGGTCGATGTTGAGGTTGGTGAGGATGCGCAGGAGCCACGCGCGGAGGTTCGTGCCAGGCGTATACGAGCGCCAGCTACGAAATGCGCGTGCGTACGTTTCTTGCACCAGGTCCTCGGCCTCCTCCTGAGTCCTGACCAGCCTTCGCGCTACGCGATAAACCTGATCCGCCAGCTCCAGCGCCTCCTCCTCGAACCGCACGCGGTCGCGTGCCTCGATCGCAATCTGCCTTCCCTCCGTGTCGGGCGACTCGGTCATCGCGCGGCCACCCTACCCAACGGCTCTTACAGGGGTGGCAACGGGCACGAGCGCCGTTCTATTCCCGGGTTAGGGACTCCTGCGTGCGGGTACACGCCCAGCGAAGGCCCGAGAAAGGAGCTTGATGCAGGGCTACGACGTCATCACGAGCGATGGACACAACGTCGGCCGCGTAGCCGGAACCGATGGCGGGAATCTGATCGTCGAGCACGGAACGATCCTGAAGTCCCGTCACGCCGTGCCGCAGGCCGTAACGTCCACGGACCGGTCCGAGCAGAAGGTCCGGCTGGACGTACCGAAGAACGTCTTCGAGGAAGGGCCGAAGGTCGACAACGGCGATATCGACGTGGCGGCGGTTTCGGCCTACTACGGCCTCGCCGACGACACGGCGCCGAGGACAGACGGCCAGGAGCCGGCCGAACAGGAGCGGGCTCGGATTCGCGAGCAGATCCGCCCCGAAGCAGAGGAAGGCGCCCCAAAGGGTGCCCGCGGCGTCCACCAGGACTACTGGACTACGAAGAAGTAGGGCTCAGCGGCCGGAAACCGGCCTCGGCCATTGCCGCGAGCAGCGAGTCGCGGTCGGTGCGATCGTCATCCCAGGAAAGGGTCACTTGACCCATCAGGTTCGCGTTCGCCTCCTCGAGGCCTTCGTGACCTTCGAGCGCCGAAGCTAGGCGGAGCACGCAGCGCTCACACCGGATCCCGCTGATCTCGAGAGTCTCGGTCTGAACCGTCACGTTAGTGCCCCGTCCCGGAAGGTCATCTCGCGCTCCGGCGGCTGCAAAGCGTCGGCGGTGTCCTCGGTCGCGCCCGAACGCTTCGCCTGCTGCGAGTGCGGGCGCTCCCTGCGTCCGTGCCCAGCGGGCTTTTCGCGCGCCGGAGCATCAAGGAACTTCCGAAACGGAGCACTAGGGCGAGTCTAGCGTCCGGTCGGCAAGCTCCCGGCAGAGCGTTTCGAGCCCGTCGCGGCGGCCGATTTCGAGCTGCCGGTCGGCCTCGCATGCGGATCCGTCGAGCACGGACACGAGCTGGTCTCCGCCAAGCTCGGTCACGGCGGAACCCGCCATCTCGAGAAGCTCCTGCAGCAACTCGGAGGCGGTGGCGGTCCGCGGCTCGTCGGGATGGATCAGCTCCGCGCGGGCCCCGAATCGCGAGGCCGCCCAGCGGTTCTGCTGATAGACGCCGCGCCCCCAGGGAGGGTCGGCCCGCGGATCCGCCTCCACAACCGAGCGGCAGAGCGCCTGCAACAGCGCCGCGAACGCGCCGGTCAGCTCGACCCGGGTCGGCTGATCGGGCATGCGGATCTCCAGCGTCCCGAAGCGGGGGTGCGGGCGGACGTCCCACCAGAAGCTCGTGTAGTCCTTTCCGAGTGGAACACCGGAGGCCCGAAAACGCTCGACGAAGTGCTCCCATTCGGCGTAGGAGCCGAAAGCCGGCGGCGCGCCGCTGCGAGGAAGCTGGGCCAGGATCTCGGCGCGGTTGGAGCTCAGCCCAGTCTCCTCGCCCTCGAAATACGGCGAGTTTGCGGAGATCGCGAGCACGACCGGCAGCCAGGGAAGAATGCCTTCGAGCGCCTGGAGGCACGCATCCGAATCGGGCACGCCCACATGGACGTGCAGGCCGTTGACGCCCTGCCTGCGCGCCGAGACACCTGCATACTCGACGAAGCCCCGGTAGCGAGGCTTGTCGACGATCACGAGCTCTTCGACTCGGGTAAGGGGGTGCGTGCCTGCGGCGGCGATCAGAAGCCCGATCTTCTCGGCCGCCTCGGCGGCCGCAGCCCGAAGCCGGACGAGCCGCTCGAGCGCCTCTGGGGCCGACTCGCAGACGCCGGTGTTGAGCTCGACGACCGAGGCGTGGAGCTCGGTCTTGAGCACACCGGGATGGTCGATCCCCTCCGCCTCCCGCAGCAGCTCCTCGACTGCGGGCCGCTGCTCGAGCGTCTCCGGATCGAGGATCATGATCTCCTCCTCGACCCCGATCGAGAACGGCCTGCTCTCTCCGAAGCGGGCCTCGATGCTCATAGGCCAACCTTTGGCCTATGAGCGTGTGGAGGGTCTAAGAAGGGGGCCCGCGGGGGAAACATGGTTTCCCCCGCGGGAGCAAGCCATAGGCGAGCGACCGTCACTCGGCTCGAATTCCGTGGACGGGCCTACCGGCGGCTTCCCACGCGTAGTACGACGCACTGGGGCCGAACCCGGGCGCATATTCGACGATCGCCGGGTTGCGGCCCACGTCCTTGGCCCGCTGCGCGTGACGGAGGAGGTTCGGATCGTCCCGCTCCTCCCAGACGAGGATCAGGTGCGCCGCCGTCATGTACTGGGCCACGAACGAGCACCCTTGGGCCGGGCACGGGAATGGATCGGTCTCTACGCAGTGCCAGCCTGCGTGATCGGCCCCGCCCTCCTCGGTCCACAGCTGTTCGACGACGAGTTCCGCTGACATACCGGGAGAGTGTGCCCGTTCCAGAACCGAGGCCGACGTAGGACGGCCTCGCGGTGTCACAGGGGTAGTCGAGCTCGAAGGTCGAAGGAGGGGATCCCAAACGGGGAACCATGGGGTTCCCCTTTGGGAGAGGAGGTGCCGGCCGTGCCGGCGCCTCCGGTCTCTGAGCAGAGTGCCCGGCCCCGAGCAAGCAGTGGTCGCTCAGCTCGGAGCCGGGCGGGACGGGCGGCTAACCAGGGGAAGGGGGAATCGCAGGCTGCCGCCCAAGAGTGACGTCGAGGCTCTGCTTCGTGGAGCCTCGGTAGAGCTCGATCTTCACGTGATCGCCGGGCTTCTTCGACGAGATCACTTCGTTCAGGCGGTCGAAGGACGAGACCGACTGACCGTCCACCTTGAGGATGATGTCGCCGCCGATGACGTAGCTCTCGCCCGCGACAACGATGTTCTTGTTCCCGGCCTTCATCCCCGCCTTCGCGGCCGCGCTTCCGCGGACGACCCGCTCAACGAGCAGCCCGTGATCCACGGGGAGCCGAACTAGGCCCGCGAGCTCCTTGTCGATCGCCTTCACCTCGACGCCGAGGAACGCGTGCTCGACCTTGCCGTTCTGGATCAACTGCGAGGCGACGTCGTTGAGGGTGTTGATCGGGATGGCGAAGCCGATGCCAACGTTCCCGCGCTCGCCAGTGTCGCCCGTGGAGATGGCGGTGTTGACGCCGATCACCTGGCCGCTCGCGTTCAGAAGGGGGCCGCCGGAGTTGCCGGCGTTGATCGCGGCATCGGTCTGGATGACGTGGCCGATCGGTCGATAGCTCGGCGACTGGATCCGCCGCTCGAGCGCGCTGACGATCCCGGCGGTGATGCTGCGGCTGAAGCCAAAGGGATTCCCGATCGCGACGACTGCGTCACCGACCTGCACAGAATCCGAGTTCCCGCGCCGCAATGGTTGGAGCGCGCGCGACTGGGCGTCGACCCTGAGAACGGCGACATCCGTCGCCGGGTCGGCGCCGACGATGCGCGCCTTCATGCTGTCGTTGTTCGAGAAGCTGACCTGGATCGAACGCGCGCCCTGGATTACGTGGTAGTTCGTGACGATGTGCCCGGCCTTGTCGAGGACGAAGCCGGATCCGAGCGCGCGCTCCTCCTGGGGAAAGAGGGGCGTGCCGAAGAAGGGCTCACGGGGAACGGTCACGACCCTGGCTGTTATCTGCACGACTCCCGGAGCGGCCTCTTTGTAGATCTCCCCGATCGTGAGCGCTTGCCCATGCTGGGCGACCTCGGTCGGCGGCGACGCAGTCTGGAAGATCTCGCGCACGGTCGTAGTCGCATTCCCAAAGCCGCCGAAGAGCCATGCGCCTGCGAGGGCGATGGCTCCTCCGGCGACCGCTACGGAGAGGAGTGCGACGCTCCGCTGAACCAGTCCTGAGCGCCAATTGGGCATTCGGCGGCGTTATAACCGCGCGCGGGTTAACCCAGGGTTGGGGATGGTTAAGCCTGAGTTAAGCGTGGAGGCGAATGCCCGCGTGACCGGAGCGGCCGGCGAAGCCGGACCGCTCCTCCATCAAAGGGGAACCCGAGTGGTTCCCCCTTGAGACCCCCTCCTTCGACCCTCCGGCGCGTTTCAGGAAGGTTCGATTCGAACCGGGAGGCGGACGATGTGGACGGGGCGGCCGTTTGCAGCCGATAGCTCGTAGACGATCAGGACGCCGTCCATCCCCCGGCGGACCTTGAACGGGATCGAGATGTCGAACGTACCGCGGGTGCCGGACCCGGACGTCGCCGTCACGGTTCCCTTGATGATCCTGCGCCCTCCGGCCCGAAGCTCTACCTGGAAGGTCGCCTCGAACGTGTTCGCGGTACCGTGGATGCGAAGCGGGCTCGTCACCGTCTCGCCCACGACCGGTGACTCGACGAAGATCAATGGGGTCAGATCCTCGAGGTCGGCTCTCGTGAATTGCCCGGCGCCGACGCGAACCGATCGGACCGTCGGGAACTGGGTCAGCGTGTACACCACCTGAGCCTCGGCCGCCCTGCTCAAGCCGCTGCCCAGGTCAACCTTCGCCACCTTGTTCTCAATCGAGAGGCTTCGATAGGCGGTGCCGGCAGGGATCGCGGTCCTCAGCCCGGCGGAGCTCTCCTCTTGACTGGGCCCCTCGAGCAGCGCCCGGACAGCCGCCTCACCCACGCGTTGCGTGGCAGGAACGCCGCGCCTCGCCGCGGCGATCTTGCCGTCGCGGAGGAAATAGAGGGACAGCGTGGTGGTCTGGGGGGGCGGAGTCGTCTGGACCGAAGGCGGCGGAGGCGGCGGAGGCGGCGTGGTCTGCTGCTGATAGGCCGTGCCCTTCCCGCAGCCGGCTGCGAGCACTGGCACGGCCAACACGAGGAGGAGCCGGTGTTTCACGAGTGCATCATCGCGGTTCCGCCGACCGGCAGTAGGCTCCACCTCATGCGGTTCGACCGTCGCGAGCTGGCCGGCGCCGTCGCAGATGTCGGCGTCCTCGTCCCAATCGCCGTCGCCTTGATCGTCAAGAACGGCCTCTCTCCGACGGCGGTCTTCCTCCCCGCCGCGCTCCTCTATCTGCTCGCCGCAGCGGTGTACCGCCTCCCCGTCCCCGTCCAGCCGCTGAAGGCGCTGGGTGCTATCGCGATCGCGAAGGGGCTCGGTTCGAACGAGATCGCAGCGGCGGCATTGATCATGGGCGTCATCTTCCTCGTGCTCGGGCAGACGGGCCTCATCGATCTCGCATCCCGTGCCTTCCCGCGAGTTCTCATCCGCGGCGTGCAATTGACGGTCGGGCTCCTGCTGCTCAAGATCGCCTGGGGGCTCGTGACCGCGGCACCCAAGGGCTTCGACGAGTATGCGCTCGCGCCGCGTTGGGCGGTTCCGCTCGGAATCAGCGTCGTGCTGCTCGCGCTTCTGCTCCGCAGCCGGCCGATTTCGCTTGTGCTGATCGGGATCGGAGTCGTTGCGATGCTCGTCCTCGCAGCCGGGAAAGCCTCCTGGGGCCCGTCGGCGATCACGGCTCCCTCGCTCACCTGGCACACCTTCGGAAAGGCCTTCACGGTGCTCGTGATCGCACAGCTTCCGCTCACGTTCGCGAACTCGTGCCTGGCGACCGCAGATGCGGCGGGGAAGTACTTCGGCGAGCGGGCGCGCCGGGTCCGTCCCGGACGGCTGGCGAGCACACTCGGCTGCGCCAACCTCTTTTCCGGCGCGATCAGCGGGATGCCGGTCTGCCACGGAGCGGGTGGGATGACCGCCCACTACGCCTTCGGCGCCCGCACCGGGGGCGCCCCGCTCGTCATGGGCGGCAGCTTGCTTACGCTCGCGGTCGTCGGAGGCTCCGGTCTCGCCGGCCTGCTGACGGCGTTCCCGCTCCCAGTCTTGGCTGGGCTGTTGGCGACAGCCGGGCTCCTGCACATCGGCCTCCTGCGCGACCTTCGCGGCTGGTGGAGCTGGGCGCTCGCGCTGCTGGTCGGCATCGTCGGCTTCGAGGTCAACCTCGCGCTCGCGCTCGGGATCGGCCTCGCACTCTGGTGGGGCGTCCGCGCGATCCTCCGCTTGCGTGACACCTTCGCGGGTAAAGCGCCAACGTTAGGCTAGTGCGTGGCGCCGCTCGGCCTCGTGGGGAACCTCTCGCACGATCGCGTTGGCGGGGGCCCCCCGCGGCTCGGCGGAGGCGTCTTCTACGGGGCACGGGCGCTCGCGCTCCTGGGCCTCGCCGTCCAGGTCGTCGCGCGCGGCGAGACGATCGAGCCGTTCCCCGTCCCCGCCATCATCCTCCCCACAGACGAAACGACGGCCTTCTCGTTCAGGTACGAAGGAGACAGGCGCGTGATGGAAGTCGACGCCGTCGGCGAGCCGTGGACGGCCGAGGACATCGCCTCGGTAAAGCCGGACGTGGAGTGGCTGCACGTCGCGGCGCTGCTGCGCTCGGACTTCCCGGCCCAGACAATGGCCGCGCTCGCGCATGAACGAAAGGTCTCCCTCGACGGCCAGGGCCTCGCCCGTGTTCCCGCTGTCGGGCCGCTCCGCCTCGACTCCGACTTCGACCCCGCCGTGCTGGAGGCAGTCTCGATCCTCAAGCTGTCCGAGAACGAGGCCGAGACGCTCGGCGGAATCGACGCGCTTGGGCGGCTCGGCGTCCCCGAGGTCGTCGTGACGCGCGGCCGGCAGGGATCGGTCGTGCTCACGGGCGGGGAGGTTCACGAGCTTTCGTCGAGACCGGTGCGGACAGCCGACCCGACAGGTGCCGGCGACGCCTTCGCCGTCGGCTATCTGGCGGCTCGAAGCGAAGGCCGCAACCCGCTCGACGCAGCAAGAGCGGCCGGCGATCTCGTGGCGCGGCTCCTATCGTGAAGGCGATCGTCCAGACGGTCGACGGGGCCTTTGCGGTCGATCTCGAGACAGACGAGGTGGAGCCGGCCGAGCTCGAGCACGAGGACGTCCAGGTCGTCGAGACAGGCCTGCCGCGCGTCATAGCCGCGGTCGCGTCGGGCTCGACCGTCGTCGCGCTCGTCGATGCGAGGCCTCCGCTCCTCGTCTCCCACGACGCCGGGCGCACCTGGCGCGACGCCGGCGGCGGCCTACCGGCGGGCCGCGCGGTCGCGATCGCGGACGACGATCCGGACCTCGTTCTCTACGCCGCCCGCAACCGACTCTTCCTCTCGCGCGACGGCGGCCGCTTCTGGAGCGCGCTCGCGCTCGAGCTGCCTGAGATCGAGCGGATCGCTTTCAGGGAAGTCTGAACTCGCCGTGTGCGACGACAACCGCTGAGCCGCCGACCTCGACGCGCTCGACCTTCTCGGCCGACCCCTCGACGCGCGCGTAGAGCGTCGACGGACGGCCGACCTCGGCACCCTGCGAGATCTCGATCTCGTCGCCGAACTCGATCCGGCCGTGGCGCGCGAGGTGAAGCGCGAGCGGACCGGCGGCCGATCCCGTCGCCGGGTCCTCGAAGACCCCCGCGCCCGGCGCGAACATCCGCGTCTTCCACCGCTTCCCCGATCCTGCGGAGCAGTTGACACCCAGCACGGCAGAAGTCGGCAACCGGCTCAGGTCGGGCTGGAGCGCGGCGACCTCTTCCTCGGAGCCGAGCGCGACGTAGACGTGCTGCATCCCGTTGTCGTAGAGCTCGACCGGCAGCTCGGAGCGCTTCACGCCGAGCGCCTCGAGCAGCTCGCCCTCCGGCTCGTACGGCTCGACGCTGGGGATGGGCTGCTCCATCCAGCCGAAGACGATCCGGGCTCCTTCGCGCTCCACCCGCACCGGCACGACGCCTCTTCCGGTTTCGAGCCGAATCTCGATGAGCTGGAGAGGCGCTGCGAGGACGAACGCGCTTCCGAGCGTGGGATGGCCCGCGAACGGCACCTCCGCCTCGGGCGTGAAGATCCTGATCTTCGCGTGTCCGTCCCCCTCCGGCTTGAGCACGAAGACGGTCTCCGAGAAATTCATCTCCCGTGCAAGCTGCTGCATCAGCGCATCGTCCACCTCACGCCCGTCCGTGAAGACGGCGAGCTGGTTGCCCTGAAGTGGCGTGTCGGTGAAGACATCGCAGACGACGTAGCGGAGCGTTCTCACGTCGGGGAATCTTGGCTGTTTATCCTGCGGGCGTGCAGCTCTACCTCGTCCGGCATGCAGACGCGGCGCCCGGTGATCCCGACGAGCTCCGCACGCTGAGCGAGGAGGGGCGTGAGCAGGCTCGGCAGCTCGGGGAGCGCCTCAGGGACGAGCAGGTCGAGCCGGACGTCGTCCTGACGAGCCCTCTTCTGCGTGCCCGTGAGACCGGCGAGGCGCTCGCGCGCGCCACCGGCGCCGCTACGGAGGCAGACGAGCGCATCGCCCCCGGCGCCACGGCCGATGAGATCCGCGAGGCCGTCTCGGACCGGGGAGAGCGCATCGTCGTGGTCGGCCACCAGCCGGATTGCGGAAGGATCGCCGCCGAGCTGACCAGCGGCCCCGAGCCGGCATTCCCGCCTGCCGGGATGGTCGTGATCGACCTTCCGTGAACGCGGTCAGAGTTTCGGACCTCAGGAAGTCGTACGGCCAGGTCGAGGCGGTTCGCGGAGCCAGCTTCGAGATCCGGGCCGGTGAGGTATTCGGGCTCTTGGGGCCGAACGGCGCAGGCAAGACGACGACAGTTGAGATCCTCGAGGGCTACCGCCGGCGCGACGGCGGAACGGTCGAAGTCCTCGGCGAGGACCCGGAGCGCGCCGGTGGAGACTGGCGCGAGCGGATCGGCGTAGTCCTTCAGTCCTCCGCGATGTACGCGAACCTGACCGTTGCCGAGAGCCTGGCCCTCTTCGCGGGCTACTACCGGGCCTCGCGCAACGTGGACGAGGTGATCGAGCTGATCGGGCTCGAGGAGAAACGCAACGCGCGCGTCAAGAGCCTGTCGGGGGGCCAGAAGCGCAGGCTCGACCTCGGGCTGGCCCTCGCGGGCAACCCTGAGCTGCTCTTCCTCGACGAGCCGACGACGGGCTTCGACCCCGGGGCGCGCCGCGCCGCCTGGGAGACGATCCGCGGGCTGCGGTCGCTCGGGAAGACGATCCTGCTCACGACCCACTACCTCGACGAAGCGGAGCAGCTCTCCGATCGTGTCGCGGTCCTGCGCCAGGGGCAGATCGTGGCGCTCGGCAGGCCGGCGGAGCTCTCGGGCACGCTGCCTGCGACGGAGATCCACTATCGTCGCGACGGCGAGGAGGTCGTCATCCGCACGGAAGAGCCGACGCGCACGCTCCACGAGCTGACCGCGCAGGCGCTCGCCGAGGGGAAGGAGCTCGAGGGGCTCGAGGTGCGGCGGCCGACGCTCGAGGAGGTCTACCTCTCGCTCACCGAGGGGTCTGAGCAGTGAGACTCTTTTGGCATGAGCTGAGAGCCGAGCAGAAGCTCTACTGGCGCAGCCGGGAGCTTGCGTTCTTCACCTTCCTGCTTCCGATCGTGATCTTCTTCCTGCTCGGCTCGGTCTACGGCGAGGACCGGATCGACAACGTCAAGGGCTCGCGCTACCTGGTTGCGGGGATGCTCGGCTACGGCGTCGTCGCGACCACCTTTGCGGGCCTCTCGATCGTGCTCGTCATCCGCCGCGAGAACGGCATCCTGAAGCGCCTGCGGGCGACACCCCTGCCGGCGTGGGCCTACCTGGGCGCGGTGCTGCTCTCGACCTTGTTCGTGTTCGCGATAGAGGCCGTCGCTCTGATCCTGCTGGGGCGCGCCGTCTTCGGCGTGCCTTTCCCCCACAGGGTCTTCTCGATCGTGCTCGTGCTGCTCCTTAGCGCCCTCGCGTTCATGGCGCTGGGTCTCGCCGTCACCGCGTTGGTCAAGTCGGCTGAGGGCTCTTCCGCGGCGATCAACGCCATCTACCTGCCGATGCTCTTCATCTCGGGATCGTTCTTCTCACCGCACTCGTTCCCCCGGTTTCTGCGCGCGATCGCCGACGTGCTGCCGCTGACGTACGTGATCAGGCTGCTTCGAGACGTGATGCTCCACGGGCACGAGATCTGGGCGAAACCCGAGTGGGTGGCCGCGATCGCGGCGTGGGGACTGGTTGGTGCCCTGGCCGCGGCACGAGGCTTTCGCTGGGAGCCGCACGAGGGTTGAAGTTCGCACGATCGGGCAGGGGATGATCATGCAGCCCGAAGCCCCAATCGCATTCGTCTCCCGCGCGACCGAGCCTCCCGGCCTCGAGTTGCGGATTAACTTCGGCTTGTTCGCGGGGCGCGAGGCGACGCCGGCCGAGATCGACCAGCTTGGTGAGACCCTTCTCGATACTGCTCCCCAGGTCTCGATCGTCTCGGAGAACCGGCACGAGATCTCCCACGAGAGCGAGGCTGCGCTCCACCAAGTGGTGGTCGAGCTCTCACCCGACGCGCTCCCTGCCGACTACGCGCGGCTCGACGAGCTCGAGCAGCGGCTGGTCGTGGCTGCCGAGCTCTGGGCGCGCGACTGCATCGCCGAGCGGCACGTCGGACTGACCGAGCCGTAGGCGGAAATTTGGGTGTGGAGATCCGGGAGGCCCGTCCCGACGACTGGACGGCGGTCGCAGCCCTGCTCGCGGAGCTGGGCCGGCCCGACGTGCTCGGAGGCTCCGGCGCCGAGGAGTATGAACGAGCTTTCGAGGCCTACCTCGATCGTCCCGACACGGTGGCGCTCGTAGCCGAGGACGAAGGCGCGATCGTCGGCTTCGTGGACATGGAGTACCGCTCGCGGCTCAACTTCTCCTCGCCGCAGGCCTGGATCCCGGATCTGATCGTCACCGAGCGCGCCCGCAGCCGGGGTGCGGGGCGCGCGTTGCTTGCGGCCGGACTGGAGCGCGCCCACACGCACGGCTGCTTCGCGCTCACCCTCGAGTCGGCGACCTGGCGCAAGCGGGCGCACGCCTTCTACGAGCGCGAGGGGATGAAGCACGTCTCGGCGTCGTTCGCCAAGGTGTTGCGGGAGGGCGAGTGGCCCCCGCAGCCGCAGGAAGAGGGTTGAGCCATCGAGAGGGCGGGGTCGGCGTCGCTATCGTGATCCGCCCGAGCCCCCGTAGCTCAGCGGATAGAGCGCCGGTTTCCTAAACCGGGCGCCCAGGTTCGACTCCTGGCGGGGGCACCTAACCAGGTCCTCTCTCCGCCGAAAGTCCGGCGCGTAAGCGAAGCGGACTTTCGGCGGCTGGGGCGCCCAGGTTCGACTCCTGGCGGGGGCAATCTCCCCTACGAAACGAAGATGAGCGTCTTGTCGGGCTTGTCGGCTCCGTCCAGCCCGCTTTTCTTCAGGCCGAGCGTCTCGGTGAACGCGTCCGTCTGCATCCCGGCAAACATCGTCGACAGCCCGATGTCGTTGGGCTCGTTGTTCCCGAAGGTGAGCACCATCTTCAGCTCGGTCTTGCCCGGATTCCGAATGAAATGGGCCCACGCCTGCGGGATGAAACCGACGTCGCCCGGCTCGAGCACGACGGTCTGCGTGGTGTCGTCAGGGTTTACGACACAGAGCTCGGCCCTTCCCTCGATAACCCAGTCCACCTCCCAGGCGTTCGGGTGCCAGTGAGGCTCCCGAAGCGCTCCGGGCTTCATGGTCAGCGAGCTTGGGGACAGGCGCACGATGCTCTCACACTGCGAGCTTCGACAGATCTGGCCGACGCGCCGCCCCCGCGGCCTCAGCCCGCGCGGAACGTCCTCGGATCTAGGTCAGCAGGAATACGTGATGACGGGCGAAGTGTCGGTCTTGAGACCGCGCGTCGCCAGCGTCCACATGCGCCACGTCCCGGCCAACGGACACTTGGCGGTTCCGATCGAGATCGACTTCGAAAGCGGCCCCGCAGAGCCACGGGCCAGGGTGTAGACCTGCGATGCCTTCCCGCGGCGGCCCTGGATGAAGGCGTACATCGTCTTCCCGTCGGAGCAGTTCTGAGTCGCTCCCCCGTAGAGCATCCCGCCCGAGAGCGACGGCGTCTGGGCATGCACGCACGATCCGGCCGCCGACTGGGCGTTCACCGCTACGAACGCAGCGGCGGACGAGAGCGCGAGGACCGCGAAGCCCGCAAGTACCGCCCGTCTGTTTCTGGACATCGAGTCGATCAACCCCCTAACCCATTCCCGCCTGATCCCGCGCGCCGGCCCGTAGGACTGACCCCGAGGAACTGGCGTAAGACTAGTCGAGAGCGAAGCATTTGCAAGTGCCGCAATCGAATCGAGGATTTCCTGACCGTCCCGCGTCTTGTCCATGTAGTACACGCCGCGAAGCGCATCGAGGTGCATGGCCGTGGAATCTTCGATCGTTTCCCTCGAGAAGGCGGTCAGCAGGATGATCGTCGAATGCGGCGATTCCTCGACGACGCTCGGCAGCGCCTCGATCCCGCTCAGCCGCGGCATCGTGACGTCGAGGAGGATGACGTTCGGCCGAAGCTCTCTCGCCTGCTCGACCGCTTCGACCCCGTCCGACGCCTCGCCTGCGACGCGGAACCTGCCGTCCGCATTCATGAGGGTCCGCAGCGCGCTGCGCATGGGCATGCTGTCGTCGCACAGCAGGACTGAGAACGGACCCCGAGAGCGCATGATTGTCACCTACAGGATCGCACATGGGCGCTCGGGTGTCTAGTGGCTGATTGGGCCGACGTCTCTAGATAGCGTCGAGGATTTGCTCCTTGTTCTGTTCGAACTCCTCGTTGCTGATCAGGCCGGAGTCGCGTAAGTCCGTCAATTCCTGTAGGCGGTCGTGCGGCGTCGCGCCTTCGCCCGACGCCCCAGCTCCCCAATCGATGGCAAATTTCGACGTATCTCGACGATCGAGGTAGACGGCCAGGGTCCCTCCGACCGAAAGCGCACCGAGTCCGATCATCGGGACGGTGTAGGTGTGTTTCACCTCGAAAGTCTCCACTCC
>Ga0137373_10004847_pt1 | contig 14672 bp, 8 predicted proteins | sample SagtaG_5_FD_104912 | JGI IMG/M metagenome (GOLD analysis project Ga0137373, IMG submission 104912) | Vadose zone soil microbial communities from Sagehorn Ranch, Mendocino, California, USA - Sage1_R_80_16 metaG | ecosystem: Environmental > Terrestrial > Soil > Vadose zone | place: USA: California...
AGACGCATCGGTGTGACGGACCAGTTGGAGGTGGCGGTGACCAGCCAGTTGCCGCAGGCGGAGGTGCCGCTGTGGACGCCTTCCGAGAAGCGGATCGAGCACGCGAACCTGACCCGGTACAGGAGCTGGCTCGCTGACAGCCGCGGCCTCGACTTCGACAGCTACGACGAGCTGTGGAACTGGTCGGTCACGGACCTGGACGCGTTCTGGCGCTCGGTCTGGGAGTTCTTCCGGGTCACAGAGGGGCCGGCGCCGGCGCCCGGGCTGGCCGAGCGGCGCATGCCCGGGGCGCGCTGGTTCCCCGGCGCCCGGCTCAACCATGCGGAGGTGGCGCTGCGGCGGCGCGACGACCATCCCGCGATCGTGGCCGGGTCCGAGGACGGGACCCTGCGCACCACCACCTACGCCGAGCTGGCCCGTGCGGTGGCGGCCACCGCGGCGGGGCTCAGGCGGCTGGGGGTCGAGCGCGGCGACCGGGTGGCCGCCTACCTGCCCAACGCGCCCGAGACGGTGATCGGGTTCCTCGCCACGGCCAGCATCGGCGCCATCTGGTCGAGCTGCGCGCCCGAGTTCGGCGTCTCCAGCGTGGTGGACCGCTTCCAGCAGATCGAGCCCAAGGTGCTGCTCGCGGTCGAGGGCTACCGCTACGGCGGGCGCTGGCACGACCGCCGCGAGGCGGTGGCGTCCATCCGCGGGCGGCTCCCCACGCTCCAGGCGACCGTGCTGGTCCCGGCGCCGGGACAGAAGGGCGCGGGAGCGACCGCCGCCGCTCCGGGGACCACCGCCGCCCCAGGGGCCACCGCCGCCGCCCCGGGGACCTCCGCCGCCCCGGGGGGGACGGTGACCTGGGCCGACCTGCTCGGGACCGCGGACAAGCCGGACCCGGCCCCGACCTTCGAGCGGGTGCCGTTCGAGCACCCCTTGTGGATCCTGTACTCCTCGGGCACGACCGGGCTGCCCAAGCCGATCGTGCAGGGCCACGGCGGGATCGTGCTCGAGCACCTGAAGTCGCTCGCGCTGCACCTGGACCTCGACGCCGCCGACCGCTTCTTCTGGTTCACCACCACGGGCTGGATGATGTGGAACTTCCTGGTGGGCGGGCTGCTGCTCGGGGCGACCGTGCTGCTGTACGACGGCAGCCCCGGCCACCCGGACATGGGCGCGCTGTGGCGCTTCGCCGAGGCCGCCGGCATGACCTATTTCGGCACCAGCGCCGCGTACGTGCTGGCGTGCATGAAGGCAGGGGTCGAGCCCGCCGCCGTTGCGCGCCTCGACGCCCTCCGCTCCGTCGGCTCGACCGGCTCGCCCCTGCCGCCCGAGGGCTTCGCCTGGCTGTACCGGCACGTCGGCGACGACATCCTGGTCGGCTCCGTCAGTGGCGGCACGGACGTGTGCACGGCGTTCGTGGAGTCGTGCCCACTGCTCCCCGTCTACGCCGGCGAGATCCAGTGCCGCGCGCTCGGCGCCAGGATCGAGGCGTTCGACGAGCACGGGCAACCGGTCACCGGACAGGTCGGCGAGCTGGTGATCACCGAGCCGATGCCGTCGATGCCCCTGTTCTTCTGGAACGACCCGGACGGCAGCCGCTACCGCGACAGCTACTTCACTCCCTGGCCGGGCGTGTGGCGCCACGGCGACTGGGTCGAGATCACCCGCCGCGGGAGCGTGGTGATCACCGGCCGCTCGGACTCCACCCTGAACCGTGGCGGCGTCCGCATGGGCACCAGCGAGTTCTACCGGGTGGTCGAAGGGCTCGACGAGATCACCGACAGCCTGGTGGTGGACGTGAGCGAGCCAGGCGACGAGGGCCGCCTGCTGCTGTTCGTGGTCCTGCGGCCCGGGACCGGGCTGGACGGTGGGCTGGAGCGGCGCATCCGCGACGCGGTCCGGCGCGAGCTGTCGCCCCGCCACGTCCCCGACGAGATCCACGCCATCGCCGACGTGCCGCGCACCTTGAGCGGCAAGAAGCTCGAGGTCCCGGTGAAGCGCGTGCTCGCCGGCGTGCCGGTCGAGCGAGCGGTGAGCGAGGGCGCGCTGGCCAATCCCGACGCGGTCCACGCGGTCGTCGCCCTGGCCACCGGACAGCGTCGGGGACCCTGACGGGCCTGCCGGAAGCCTCACGCCCTACCGCATCCCGAGGACCTCCGCGCGCCGGTCACCGTCCGGGGCGAGCAGCTCGGTCGCGTCCACGAGATGGTAGGCGTAGCCCTGCTCGGCCAGGAAGCGCTGGCGGCGCTGGGCGAACTCGGTGTCGTTGGTGTCGCGGCTCACCACGGTGTAGAAGCGCGCGCGGCCGCCGCCGGCCTTGGGGCGCAGGATGCGGCCGAGCCGCTGGGCCTCCTCCTGGCGGCTGCCGAAGGTCCCCGACACCTGGATGGCCACGTTCGCCTCGGGAAGGTCCAGCGAGAAGTTGGCCACCTTGGACACGACCACCCGCTTGAGCCGGCCGCTGCGGAAGGCGGCGAAGAGCTGCTCGCGGTCGCGCACCGGCGTCTGGCCGGTGATCACCGGCGCGGCGAGCCGCTCGCCGAGCGTCCGGAGCTGGTCGAGGTACTGCCCGATGACCAGCACCTGGTCGTCGCGGTGGTGGTCGGCGAGGTGCCGGACCACCGCCAGCTTGGAGCCGGCGGTGGCGGCGCGCCGGTAGCGCTCCTCCGGCTGGGCCATTGCGTAGTCCATGCGCTCCGGATCGGTGAGGTCGACCCGCACCTCAACGCAGTCGGCCGCCGCGACCCAGCCCTGCGCCTCCAGCTCGCGCCAGGGCACGTCGTAGCGCTTGGGGCCGATGAGGCTGAACACGTCGGCCTCGCGGCCGTCCTCGCGCACCAGCGTGGCGGTGAGGCCGAGCCGGCGCCGCGCCTGGATCTCCGCGGTCATGCGGAACACCGGCGCGGGCAGCAGGTGCACCTCGTCGTAGACCACCAGCCCCCAGTCCCCGCTGCCGAGCAGGGCGAGGTGCGGGTAGGCGCCCTTGCGGCGGGTGGCGAGCACCTGGTAGGTGGCGATCGTGACCGGCGCGACCTCCTTGCGCGTCCCCGAGTACTCGCCGACCTGCCCGGCCTCGAGGGTGGTGCGGGCGAGCAGCTCGTCGCGCCACTGCCGGGCGGCCAGAGTCGAGGTCACCAGGACCAGCGTGCGCGCCCGGACCGCGGCCATGGCGGCCAGGCCGACCAGCGTCTTGCCGGCACCGCACGGCAGCACGATCACGCCCGAGCCCGCCGCGGCGAAGGCGGCCGCCGCCTCGAGCTGGTAGCGCCGCAGCGCGAACGGCTGCCCGGTCACCGCGTGGGCCTCGCGCAGGCCGGTCTCCAGCGGCGCGCCCTCCACGTAGCCGGCCTGGTCGTCGACGGGCCAGCCGAGCGAGACCAGCGCCTGCTTGAGCCGCCCGCGCTCGCCGAGCGGGACCAGGGCCCGCCGGGGCTCGGGCCGGCCTGCCAGGAGCGGGCCCGCCTGCCTGGAGCGGGCGACCTCCTCGAGCACAGCGGCCTCGGCCTCGGCCGCTTCCAGGACCAGGTGCTCGGGGTCGGTGGGATGGGCGCGCAGCACCAGCCGGCCGTAGCGGCCCATGGTGTCGACCAGGTCGGCGAGCAGGCCGGGCGGCACGGGGTAGCGCGAGTGCTCGACCAGAGCGGCGCGCACCTGCTCGGGCTCGATGCCGGCGGCGCGCGCGTTCCACAGGGCCAGAGCGGTGAGCCGGTAGGTGTGCACGTGCTCCGGGCTCTTCTCGATCTCGGCGAACGGGGCGATGGCGGCGCGGGCCGCCTCCGCTCGCGGGTGGTCGACCTCGAGCAGGATGCTCCGGTCGCTCTGAACGATCAGGGCACCGTCAGCCACGCCAGAGCCTTTCGAGCGGGTTGCGGTCGCCGCCGTTGCCGGCCGCGGCTCCGGGCGCGTCAGGACCGGCGCCGCCGGTGCGCAGGCGGGCGACCAGCTCAGCCGGGTGCACCGCCGCCTGCGCCGCCGGGGCAACGGCCACGCGCGCGGGCCCGACCTTGCCCGGATGCGCCCGGCCGGGGTGGCGCACGGCCTTGCGCGACTCGGGCCTGGGGGTGCCGTCGGGCTCCTCGGCCAGGGGCGCCTCGCCCGACTTGCGCAAGGCGGCCAGCAGGTCGCGCTGGGACCTGCCGGTCACGGCGACGCCGGGGGCGAGCTCGCGGAGCCCGAGCCGCCGCCCGGACGCCGAGCGCACAGCCGCCGCGACCAGGGCGGGGTCGCCGCGCAGGTAGGTGGTGGCGCCGCCGACGCGCAGCCTGCCGTGGCGGCGCGCGCTGTCCTTGACCAGGTACTCCAGCGGCTGGGGCAGGAGGGTCGCGGTGTGCTCGCGCAGGAAGCCCAGCACGTCGTCGACTGACATGCCCTCGTCGAAGGCGCGGCGCAGGCTCGGCTCGTGCAGGCGCCAGGCGCCGCCGGGCTCGCGGTCGGCGAGCTGGCCGAGCCGCGCGGCCACGCCCGGGGCAACGCCGTCCGGCGCCACCACCGTGAGGTCGCCCGCGATCAGCAGGCGGTCGGACCCGTCGGGGAGCGCGGCTCGCATGCGATCGGCAAGCTCGGCCGCGCCGGCGCCGGCGGCCCACGCGGCCGCCGCCGGGCCGGCCGCGGTCCGGCCGCCGGCCTCGACCACCAGGCCGAGGAGCATGGCCACGCCGACCACGAGCTGGGCGGCCCCGCGGTGGCCGTCAGGCTCCGGCCAGACCAGCGGCTGCCGCCAGGCGAGCAGGTCGGCGAGCTCGCCGGCGGCCACGGCCGAGCCGTTGCAGCGTTCGGAGAGGGCCTCGAGCAGGCCGAGGCGGCGGGCGGGGGTGGCCGAGCGGCGGTTGCCCGCGAGCGCGCGTGTCCGCTCGGCCCCGTCTGCCACCAGCCCGCGGCGACCGGCCAGATGGTCCTCGAAGGCCAGGTCGCTGCCGCGCCAGACCACCGCCAGGTCGGCCCAGCGGGCGGCCCGCGACCCCTCGAGCCAGGCGTCCGCCTCGGTCCGCAGCCCCAGCGTGCGGCGGTCCCATGAGCCGCCCACCGCCAGCAGCCCGGCCTCGACCTCGAGGTCCACCAGCAGGGCAAGCTCGTCGTCCGGGAGGTCGAGCTCGCGCGCCAGCCGCCTGAGGTCGCGCACGGCCACGGTGCCCGCCTTCGTGAGCGAGAGCGGGTCGCGGTCGAGCCGGCCGAGCAGCCCCTCGGCCGCCAGCACCAGGCGCAGCGCGGCGGCGCCGGCGAGCTCCGGAGCGTCCCGCACGGGATCGAGCACGTCGAGCCGGGGCGGTGCCGGCCACTCGGGGAACACCAGGCCCCCGCGCAGGCCGATGCGCGCCTCCCTGGGAACGACGAAGTGGCTGTAGGTGGCGGGCAGCAGCAGGCCGTGGTCGAGCAGCCAGCTCGCCGGCTCGGCGTCGGGATGGCGGGCGAAGCGGCCGTCGCCCACGCCCATGACAGTGATCGGGCCGGCCGCGGCGAGCGCCTGGTCGAGCAGGCGCCAGGCGGGCTCGTCGGCCTCGGCCAGGACCCTGGCCACCACCGCCGGGTCGGCGAGCCCGGCGCCCACGGCCGCGGCCAGCTCCGGCTTGCGGGCGCTGGCCGGGACCTCGAGGTCAAGGAGCCGGGCGACGCGGTCGAGCTGCTCGGAGGTGACCGCGATCTTGGCGAGCTCCGCGACGGAAGGACCGAGCGTCCCGGGGTCGCCGAACGGGGCGCCGAGGCCACGCGGCCCGGAGATGGCGCCGTTCGGGCCGGGGACGGCGAGCCCGAGCCCGGCAAGGGCGGCCAGGCCCTGGCGCATGCGCTCGCCGTCGAGTCCGGGCCCGGCGGCCTCGGCCAGCACGGCCGTGGTGGTCGGCAGGCCGACCACGGCGAGCAGCTCGGCAAGCTGCAGGGTCCCGCGGTCGAGCAGGCGCAGGGCGGCGGCCAGCGACGCTGGGCTGCCGGCGCGGCTGGCCAGCTCCGCGAACGACGCGGGCGCGGGCGCGGCGAGCAGGTCGGGCCGGCGCTCGAGCAGCCGTGCGAGCTCCGCATCGCCGAGCACCGCCAGCGTCGCGGCGTAGCCGGCCACGCAATCGCCTCCTCGTGGTTCGGGATCGAGCCGGTCTCATTGGGGGCGGCTCGACGATCGAGCGTACCGCAGTCCCGTGTCAGTCCAGCCAGTGGGATGCGCTGGGGCGACAGTGGAACGAACGGATCGAACATGATAAACACGTTCGAGTAGCAACGGAAGCTACGGAAATATTCTGACCGATCATCTCGATTTGACGCAGCCGGGCACGGGTCGCACAATTCCGGCCACCAGAGACCCCCCAGCCTCTTGCGACCGATACCCTCCAGCGATCCCCCGGACACCCATGACCTCTCGCCAGGCCGGCTTCGGCATCCGTTCGCTCGGCTGCGTGGCAGTTGCACCCAGCGGCAGCCGCGCCCCTCGCCATCGCGCGCCCGAGCGGCACACGGCTGCGGGAGCCGGCCTGGCGAGACCCGCGCGCCGCGAGCGTGGTCAGGCGCTGGCGCGCCAGGCCGGCTCGGGGCCGGCGAAGGCCGGGGCGACCTCGTGGGCGACCCGCTCCAGGTTGGCGCAGGCCGCCTCGTGGCCGATGCCGGAGGGGCGGGTCCACATGGCGACGTGGGTGAAGGGCAGCCGCTCCTGGAGGTCGGCCAGGGCGGCCACGATCCCGTCGGCGGTGTCGCACAGCACGGCCGACCGCTTCAGCCGGGCGGCCTCGATCGGCTGTGGCCGAGGCTGGTCGCGGTCGGTCGCCCAGTCGCTGTAGCGGTCGAGCTGGTAGGCGATGGCCGGTGCCAGCTCGGTTGCCCAGGTGCGCTCGGGGTCGTCGCTCACCCACAGGTGCACGCCGATCACGACGGGGAAGCCCTCGACCGGCCGTCCGGCGCGCTCCAGCGCCCCGCGCAGCAGCGGATAGGCGTCGGCCGACCGCTGGTAGCGGAAGTGCGCGAGCGCGAACCAGCCGTCGGCGATGCGCGCCGCCCGCCCGAGGGCCCGCTCGGCCATGCCGCCGAGGTAGATGGGCGGGCCGAGCGGCTGCGGCGAGCGCGGGCCGACCGGCAGCGCGGCGCCGTCAGGGCCGTCGGCGGCCAGGCCGTCACCGAAGGCGCGGCGCAGGTAGGCGACCTTGTCCTCCATGAGCTGGCCGCGGCGGGAGCGGTCGACCCCGAAGGCGTCGAACTCCCGCTCGACGTAGCCGTTGCCGAAGCCGAGCACGAGCCGGCCACCGGCGACCAGATCGACCACGCCGGCCTGCTCGGCCACGTCACGCGGCCGGTAGAGGGGCAGCAGGAGCACCCCGGTGCCGAGCCTGATCCGGGAGGTCCTCGCCGCCACCGCCGCCAGGAAGGGGAGCTGCTGGCTCAGGTGGCCGTCCTCGACGGCGTGGTGCTCGCTGCCCCACACCGCCTCGAGGCCGAGCTGCTCCACGAGCACGGCTTCCTCGAGGCGCTCGGCGTAGTAGGTCGGGTCGGGCTGCCGCCCCTGGCCGGGCCGCAGCTCCATCCAGGCACCGAAGGTCGCGGGTCTCGACATGCCCTGACCCTACAGCACTGTGCTCAGCTCGTGGTGCTCCAGCCGCTCTCGTGCTCGGCGAGCTGCGCGACGAGCCGCGCCAGGAAATCGTCGACCTCGTGCATGGCGTAACCGCGCGGTCCGAACGTGAAGCGCTTGCCGGAGATCTCCTGCGCGGTCACGCGCGACGGTGCGGCCGGGTCGCCGCCGGCGCGTGCCAGCTCGATGGCGACCGCGCCGAGGAACTGGTCGACCTCCTCGACCCGGTAGCCGCGCGGCGCGCGGTTGAAGGTCTTGATGGCGATGTCGTGCGCGGTCAACGGGCGCGCGGCCGGCTCGGGCGGCGGCAGCGACCGCAGGACCGTGTGCAGCGGGGGCTGCAGCGGGGCACGGTCCGCCGACCGCCACTGCTCGGCCTCGGCCAGCGCCTGGTGCAGCCGGTCGAGCTCACCGGCGATGCGGTCGAGGAACTCGTCGACCTGCGACATGGCATAGCCGCGCCAGGACCCGTTGAACGTCGTCTGCTCGACCTCTTGCGGGGTCAGCAGCGGCTCGGCGGGCACCGTGCCCCGCCCGAGGTGCTCCTGGAGGCGTGCGACATCCTGGGCGACCGTCTGGAGGAACTGGTCGACCTCGCTCGCGCGGTAACCGCGCCGGACCTTTTTGAAGGCCTTGACCGTAATGGCCTCCGGGGTGAGCCGTACGTCGGCATTCATGGGCCTGTAACCTCGCCGCGCCCGATTTCACGGGTGACCCTAACACCGCCGAGACTTCCGTGCCTCCCCTGATGTCATTGTTTTCGCTCTCCATCCGATTTGCCCAAACTCTGGCACTGAAGCGACCCGTGCCGCGGCTCGGCCAGCGCGAGCGCGAGCGCGCCGATCTTCTCGAGCCGCCCGGCCCACCTCGCGCAGGCCTGGCAGCCGCCGCCGCGGATCGTCCCGCCGGCGACGCCCGGCCCCGGCCAGCCAGCTCGGAGCGGAGCTCGGCGCGCTCCCGGGTAGTCGCCGGGTGACCGGCAGCCCGACAGGCATTACCGCGATCCCACCACGAGGGTGGCAACGAAATTGGCCACTCGCATTTCGACGCCCACGTCGACGTCAAGCCCCTTCTTTTGCGTTGACACCGACGTCGGCGTCGACACCTCGGCTGTCCACAATCCCGCCGCAGCGGTTCGCACGGGGACCCGCCTGCGGTAGTGTTACTGTTGGTACACGTCACGCACCCACCCGCACAGACCAAGCTCGTCAGCGCGACGCGAAAGGAACCTGAGGCCAGTGAGCGAGCCCAGCGCCCCCCGCGGCGGTGCCTCCGAGATCCGCCGGGTCGCCGTCCTCGGCGCCGGCACCATGGGAGCCGCGATCGCCGCCCACGCCGTCAACGCCGGTCTCGACGTCGACCTGCTGGACATCGCCCCGACCGGGCTGACCGACCAGGAGCGCCTGCGCGGCCTGGCCCTGGACCTTCCCGAGGTGCGCAACCGCATCGTTCGGGCCGGGTTCGAGCGGATGACCCGGGCGCGCCCGGCGGCGCTGGCCAGCCCCGGGCTGGCGGGACGCATCCGCCTCGGCAACTTCGAGGACGATTTCGAGCGGGTCGCCGCCGCCGACTGGGTGGTCGAGGCGGTCATCGAGCGTCTCGAGCCCAAGCAGGAGGTCATGGCCCGGGTCGAGAAAACCGCGCGCCCGGACGCGGTGGTCAGCTCCAACACCTCGGGAATCCCGCTGCGCGCCATTGCCGAGGGCCGCTCCCTGGAATTTCGCCGCCGATTTCTCGGGACACATTTCTTCAACCCGCCCCGCTACCTGAAGCTGGTCGAGCTGATCCCGACCGCCGACACCGACCCCGCGGTGCTGGAGCGCGTGCGCGCGTTCATGGAGGACGTGCTCGGCAAGGGCCCGGTGGTGGCAAAGGACACCCCCAACTTCATCGCCAACCGGCTCGGCAGCTTCTCCGGCATGCACGACGTGCGCTACGCCTTCGACCACGGCTACTCGGTCGAAGAGATCGAGGCGCTCACCGGCCCGCTGCTCGGTCGCCCGAAGACCGCCACCTTCCGGCTGATGGACCAGGTCGGGCTCGACGTCGCGGTCGGCGTGGCGCGCAACCTCTACGACCTCGTGCCCGACGACGAGTCGCGCGAGGAGCTGCGCGTTCCCGAGCAGCTCGACCGTATGCTCGCGGCGGGCCGGCTGGGCCTGAAGTCCGGGGCCGGCTTCTACCGCCGCGACAAGCGCGACGGCCGGACGGTCTTCGACGTCATCGACCCCGACAGCCTCGAGTACCGGCCGAGCAGCAGGCCGGACCTGCCCATCGCGGCCGCCGCCCGCGAGCGCGACGACCTCGGCGGCCGCCTGCGCCTGCTGCTGGACCGCGCCGGCGACGACCGGGGCGCGCGCTACGTGCGCGACACGCTGCTGCCGGGCCTGGCGTACGCGGCCAGGCGCGTTCCCGAGATCGCCGCCTCGCTGGTCGAGGTGGACCACGCGATGGAGTGGGGCTTCGGTCACGAGGCCGGGCCGTTCCGCACCTGGGACCTGATCGGGGTGGGCCGCGCGGTCCAGGAGATGGACCGGCTCGGCATCGCCGTGGCCGGCTGGGTCCGGGACTTCCTCGCCGCCGGCAACCAGCGCTTCTACCGCGACGGCGACGTCTACGGCCCGGTCACCGGCACCTACGGGCCCGTCCCCGGGGACGCCCGGGCCACCGACCTCGAAGCGCTGAAGTCCGGCGGCGGCGAGGTCGCCGCCAACGCCTCGGCGAGCCTGGTCGACCTCGGCGACGAGGTGCTCTGCCTCGAGATCCACTCGCCGGCGAGCGCCATCGACGTGGGCGTGCTCGAGCTCGGCCGGCGCGCCCTCGAGGAGCTCGAGGCCGGGCCCTGGCGGGGGCTCGTCATCGCCAACCAGGCGCGCAACTTCTGCGTGGGCGCCAATATCGGCGAGGTCGGCATGACCGCCTACCAGGGCGCTTACGACCAAGTGGGGATGGCGGTGCGGGCGCTCCAGGAGCTGCTCGCGGGCTTTCGCTACGCGCCGAAGCCGGTGGTCGCCGCGCCGCACGGCCAGACGCTCGGGGGTGGGGCGGAGATCTGCATGCACGCCGACCGTGTAGTCGCCTCGCTCGAGACCTACATCGGCCTGGTCGAGGTGGGCGTCGGGCTCGTCCCGGCCGGTGGCGGCTGCAAGGAGCTGCTGCGCCGGATCGTCAGCCCGGCCATGCGAGCCGGCGGTGACGCGCCGGCGCTGCCCTTCGTGCAGCGGGTGCTGGAGACGATCGGCACCGCCAAGGTGGCCACCAGCGCCCTTGAAGCGCGCGAGCTGGGCTTCATGACCGAGCAGGACCGCGTCGTCCTCCACCCCGACCACCTGCTCCACGCCGCCAAGCACGAGGTGCTGGCGCTGGCCGACGGCTACCGCCCGCCGCTCCGCGAGCGCTCGGTGTACGCGGCGGGCCTGCCGACCCTGGCCGCGCTGGAGCTGGGCGTGCGCACCATGCAGTGGAGCGGCCTGGCCAGCGAGCACGACGTGCTGATCGGCGCCAAGCTCGCCCGCGTGCTCTGCGGCGGCGAGCTGTCCGAGCCGCAGTGGGTCGAAGAGGAGCACGTCCTCGCGCTCGAGCGGCAGGCGTTCATCGAGCTGCTGCGCGAGCAGGCGACCATGGAGCGCATCCAGCACCTGCTCACCACCGGGAAGCCGTTGCGGAACTGACCAGCTCGGAGATGGGGGATCGTCGATGAAGGAAGCCGTGATCGTCGCCGGAGCGCGGACAGCGGTGGGACGGGCGCCGAAAGGGACCTTGCGTGCCACCCGGCCCGACGACATGGCCGCGGCGGCCATCGCCGAGGCGGTCGAGCGCGCCGACGGGCTGGACCCCGCGGAGGTCGAGGACGTCATCCTGGGCTGCGCGGTGCCGGAGGGCCCGCAGGGGCTGAACGTCGCCCGGCTGGCGGCGCTCAGGGCCGGGCTGCCGTCCAGCGTCCCCGCCCAGACCGTGAACCGCTTCTGCTCCTCGGGCCTGCAGACGATCGCGGGAGCGGCCGAGCGGATCATGTCGGGGTTCGCCAGCACCATCGTGGCCGGAGGCACCGAATCGATGTCGCTCGCCCCCGCCCCGGCCGCCAACTTCTCGCCCAACCCCGAGCTGGTCCGCGGCCATCCCGAGTACTACATGAGCATGGGCCTGACCGGCGAGGTGGTGGCAGAGCGCTACGGCATCGCCCGCGAGGAGCAGGACGCGTTCGCCCTGCGCTCGCACGCGCGCGCCGCCGAGGCGGTGGACTCGGGCCGGTTCGACCCGGAGATCGTGCCGCTCCAGGTGACCTTCGACTGGGTCGACGAGGACGGCGGGCAGCGCCACCGGGAAACCACCTTCGCCCGGGACGAAGGGCCGCGGCGCGACACCTCGGCCGAGGCGCTGGCCAGCCTCAAGCCGGCGTTCAAGCAGGGGGGCACCATCACCGCCGGCAACTCGTCGCAGCGCAGCGACGGCGCAGCCGCGGTGGTGGTCATGGAGCGCGGGCGCGCCGAACGGCTGGGCCTCGAGCCCCAGGCGCGCTTCGTCGCCTTTGCGGTCGGCGCGGTGCCGCCCGAGGTCATGGGCATCGGGCCCACCGTCGCCGTGCCCAGGGCACTCGAGCTGGCAGGCCTGAAACTCGACGACATCGACCTGATCGAGCTGAACGAAGCATTCGCCTCGCAGAGCCTGGCGGTGATCCGCCAGCTCGGCTTCGACATGGAACGGGTGAACGTCAACGGCGGGGCGATCGCGCTGGGCCACCCGATGGGCGCGACCGGCACCAAGCTGACCATCCAGCTCCTGGCCGAGATGTCCCGGCGCAGGGCCCGCTACGGCATGGTGACGATGTGCGTCGGCGGAGGGATGGGGGCGGCGGGCATCCTCGAGAACCTTCGCCGCTGAGGCGCTCCACGTCGTTTCGTCGGGACGGTTATCCGGGCGTGTCCGGAAGGGTCTCGAGGCGTGGGACCGGGGAGGGGAGCAGCCAGAGGACGCCGGCGAGGCCGCCGGAGGCCGCGATCCACAGGGTTGGGCGCAGGCCGACTGTGCTGCCGAGCGCGCCGCCGGCCAGGGAGCCGAGTGGGCGCACGCCGTAGTTGACGGCCATGTAGGCGCCCATGACGCGGGCGCGCAGCCGGTCCGGGATCACCGCGGCGAAGATCGAGCCGATGCTGATGTCGAGGACCATGACCCCGAACCCCGCGCCGAGCTCCGCGCCGAAGAGCAGGGCCAGCACCAGCGTCCTCGGCCCGCCCGCGAGCGGGACGAGCGCGAACGGGGCCGGGAAGAGCACGGACCCCAGGCAGAAGGCGGGTCCGATGCCGAGCCGCCTGATGAGCCGGCCGGTCACCAGCGACCCGAGCACGCTGCCCACGGCCCCCGCGCCCAGGACGGCGCCGAGGGTCCCCGGCGGGACGTGGAGGCTGCGGGTGGCGTAGAGGAAGAAGTTGATGGTGGCCCCCGACGCCAGCGACGCGCGGACGACCGGGGAGTGGCGGATCCAGCGCGCGCCGGCGCGGAGGTTGCCGCGCGGGTTGGTCTCGGCGGGTGGCTCGGCCGCTCGGATCCGGCCGAGGAACAGCGCGGAGGCAACGAACGAGCCGGCGTCGGCAAGCAGCGCGACCGGCGCCGAGAGAAGCTGGACGAGGAGGCCGCCGAGGCTCGGCCCGCCGACGAACGAGAACGCGCGGCTGCCGTAGAGCAGCGAGTTCGCCTCGACGAAGCGGTCGCGCGGTGCGACCGAGACGAACAGCGTCTCCCTGGAGACGAAGAACAGCACGCTGAGAGCCCCGGCGAGAAAAGCGACGGCATAGAGCTGGTCGAGCGTGAGCACGCCGAGCGCGTACGCGAGCGGGACGGTGGCCAGCAGTCCGGCACGGCCCAGGTCCGCGGCGATCATGATCCGCCGGCGGCGTCCGTGGCGGTCGACCCAGGCGCCCGCGTGCAGCGAGAGGAGCAGGTTCGGCGCGAGCCCGGCAGCGGCCAGGTAGCCCATCTGGGCCGGGGACGCGTGCAGGACGAGCACGCCGACCAGCGGCAGTGCCAGCAGCGTTACCTGGTCGCCGAAGAGCGAGATCGTCTGCCCGGTCCAGAAGCGGCGGAAGTCCCGGCGCTCGCGCAGCAACTGCGGGAGCACCCGTCCCGCGCGAGTGGTGACCCGCGCCATCTACGGCTCCCGGCGCGGGTCTGGCGGATCTGGCGGAGCCCGCTCCAAGGGAAATGCGTCCCACGGGAACGCGAGATGGAGGAACGTGACCAGCCGCGCTCCCGGCGGCCGCAGCGCCCGGTGCGGTGTCCGCTCAACGTAGCCGTCCACGATTGCCCGAACCTCGCGCTTGAGCTCGGCGAGCTCTTCGGCGGTCACGTAGAGGACGGTGTCGCCGAAGTCCGCGGCGTCCTGCCACGCCGGCGGCTCGCTCGCCTTGGTCGCCAGCCACCGCATGAGCGCCTCGAAGTAGCGTTCGGCGACGACGCTGCCGAACAACTCGGCCGCCGCCGCCAGCTCGGGGGTCGAGGCGACCGTGGGCCAGCTCGTGAACTGGGCGGTCGCCTTCCAGGGCCGCTCCCGCCCATTGCCACGGCCAGCCTCCTCGACCAGTCCGTACTTGGCGAGCTGGCGGAGGTGGAACCAGCAGCTCTGGGCGCTCTCGCCAAGTCGCTCCCCGGCCTGCGTCGCGGTCAGCGGGCCTTCGCGACGGAGCAGACCGATGAGCGAGAGCCGCAGCGGGTGCGCGACCGCCCGCAACGCCCGCGGGTCGGTCAGCTCCAGCCTCTTCAGCTCCAGCTTCTTGCGAGGATCCACACCGGCCATGCTTTTCAAGATATCTTGATCAAGAAGTCTTGTAAAGCCAGCCGCGGTCGTGCCGTCCAGCCCCACCCACTTGAGAAATTTCCCCGCGAGCTGCGGGCCAGCCCCGTGACCTCGACGACCGCGCAGACCACCCCGACCGACAAGGCCGCGAGGCGTGTCGTCGCCCGGTAATGGACGGCGACGACGGTTGGGCCGGGCGGGGGTCCCCTCGGAGCGACTGATTTGCGGGCGCAGCCGGAGCGGACGAGGGGACCCCCGCCCCCCCCCCCCCCCCCCCCCCCCAGGGCGCCGCCCCCCCCCCCGCGCCTCCCCCCACCCCCCCCCCCCGCCACCGCCCCCACCGCCCCCCCC
>Ga0137373_10004848_pt1 | contig 14671 bp, 9 predicted proteins | sample SagtaG_5_FD_104912 | JGI IMG/M metagenome (GOLD analysis project Ga0137373, IMG submission 104912) | Vadose zone soil microbial communities from Sagehorn Ranch, Mendocino, California, USA - Sage1_R_80_16 metaG | ecosystem: Environmental > Terrestrial > Soil > Vadose zone | place: USA: California...
CTGCAGCAGCTGCTTGAGGTCGGCCGAGACGAGATCGAGACGCGCGGTGATGAGCCCCTGAAGGGTCGGTGGCACCTCCACCGCCGCACTCACCGCCACTGCGATCCATCGACCCTCTCGCTTCTCGATGCGTCCCGTTTCCATCAGCATCCGCAGGAATTCTTCAACGAAGAGCGGATTGCCCTCAGCGCGTTCGACGACTTCCGCGCGGAGGGATTCGGGCAGTGAATCGACGGCGAGAAGGGCGGAAATGAGCTGCCGGGTCTCACCGTCGGTGAGAGGTGAGAGCGACACGGACGTCTCGTTTGCGAGACGGGCTCCCCATGTGGGCGCGGACTCGCGGAGCTCTGGTCGCGACAGACAGAGGAGCAATAGCGGAGCCCGCGAGGATTCCGCGAGATACGCGATGAGCTCAAGAAGGCCGGACTCCGCCCAATGGATGTCCTCGAAGACGAGAACGAGAGGGGACATGGCCGCGCGGCACTCGAGGTAACGACGCAGTCCCGAGCTCAACTCTTCGCGAAGCTGGGTGGCGGCCACCTCGGGGAGGGCTTCTTCGGCGCGCGCGAGGCCGGCTAGCACGACCACACGGTTTGCGACCGCGTCGGCGTCGTCTGGCGCATCGGCGAACGCGGCGCGCGTGGCGGTCCGCACCTTCGCGATCGCGGTCTGGAGCGGGTCGCCGATCTCTATTCCCGCGTCCGCACGAACAATGAGCTGGATCGCGTAATACGTGATACCGCGGCCGTAGGGAAGGCAACGCCCGGCACGGACCCGATCCGTGCCGATCGCGGCGAGGAATTCGCTCGCGAGGCGCGACTTGCCTGATCCGGGCGGACCGACGACGGTGACGAGCCGGGCGGCCTCGGTCCTTTCGACCTCACCGTACGCATCGAGGAGTTGCCGCAGCTCGCGGTCGCGGCCGATGAGCGGGGAGCGGAGGCCAGCGATGCCATGGTGTTGCTCGGGCAGAGCACTGCGCAGCTCCGCCGCAGGCCACGCCTCCACCTCGCCGAACCCTTTCGCATCGACCATCGCCGCTTCGGCGTATCGCACCGCGCTTTGGGTGAGACGCCGCGTCAGCGCGCCCACTCGGATCTGCCCCGGCACGGCACTGGTCTGTAATCGCGCGGCCGCATTGACGACCGAACCGGTCACGAGATGCTGGCCGCCCCGTCCGGTACCGGCGACCGCCTCACCGCTGTCGATGCCGATCCGGAGCCCGAGCTGCGGCCCCCCGCGCGCGTTCAGTTCGGAGAGACGATCGCGGAGCGCGAAGGCCGCGCGTACCGCGCGCTCGGCGTCATCGTCGTGAGCGTTCGGCACGCCGAACACCGCCATGACCGCGTCGCCGATGAACTTCTCGACAGTGCCGCCATGCTCTTCGAGGATCTCGCGGAGCGCGCCGAATGCGCGGCCGAGCGTCGCACGCATTACTTCAGGGTCGTTCGTCGTTCCGAGCCGGGTCGATCCGACGATGTCGGCGAAGATGACCGTCACGAGCTTTCGCTCTTCGGACATGCGCGCAGTCTATGAAGGTGGCCAACCGATCCTGAGTCGACCCCGGGTCTCGAACCCGGAACAAGCGGTCGTGGATAACACTTGCAGCAGCCAGCGATGGACTGGGGGCCAACTGTGAAGCACGAGGCTCCCCGCACCGACCCAACAATCGAGCGACACCATGATGTGGCACGGGTCGAGGCATTTAGCGATGCTGTCTTCGCGTTCGCGGCTACCCTTCTGGCGCTAGGGATCGGCATACCCAGACCCGACGATCCGGATGCGTCAGTCGGCCTCTACGAGCTGGTGCTCGTGCAATGGCCCAGTTATGTCGCGTTTGTGCTGAGCTTCGTGACTGTCGGCATCTGAGGAGTCTGCGCGCCTGGGCAAGGTTTACGCCGACGCGCAGACTCCTTCTCGCTAATAGACCTCGATCCGGTTCGCGTTGATCTGTTCTAAGACCGTCGTCGCATCGCTGTACTGCGGACGATTCGCACTTATCACCGGCAAAAGCAACGTGGCCTCCGCGTAAATCACCGCATCCCTAACATTTGCCAAACCCAGCTGTCCCGCGAGCCGGGAGTCGATTGCTGTTCCGGCATTGATCCTGCGCGTAGCTAGGTTGAAGTACGTAGCGATCAATTGCTCCGCCAGTACCTTGTTCATGTTGCCGCCGGGAACCAGGACCGCGGTTACCTCCGCCACGGAAAGCGCGCCGTTGGGAGCTGTTCCGTCAGCACCATCAAATCGCTGATCCGTCGCCTGAATCCTGGCCAGAATCTCCGCCAGCAGCAACTCCTCGTGATTACGCAAGAATCCCACGCCGACTGGGTCGCGGGTCGGTGCAACCACAGTTATCGTCGTGGATGCGGTGGCGTTAACGGGTGCATAGACGCAGCCATTTGCATTCTGGAATGTGAGAGATGCGTTGTTCGGGAAGTTCGCACCTCCCAAGGCGAGCAAACTGGGTCGCGCCGTGAACTCGATTACGATCGGGCCTGAACTCGCCGGTACGGCGCCCACATTCCAAGTCAACGTGGTTGTGCCATCGCCATTGACCACGACGCTGTTGGGTTGAGGGCCGGCCCCCAAATCAAGGGCCTTGCTGTAGTAAACATCCGCCGCGAGCACGTCGGTGATAACCACTGATGCGGCGCCACCGCTGCCGGTATTGGCGTAGGTGAGCCGATAGGTAATCGCTTCACCTGCAGCAACCGAAGCCGAAGCCGTCTTCGACAGTGCCAAAACGGGCGTGTGAATAGTAGTGGTCGCGCTTGCCGAGTTGTTCGAGGTGTTGCTCTCGGGATTGAGAATGAGGTTCTTCGCTTTTACTGTCGCTGAATTGGTGAGCACCGTCTGGTCGCTTGTGGCGCACGGCACGAGGTAGGAGTAAGCCTCTGTGGTTGTCCCTCCGACCAAGAGATCCGCCAAAGTCCGGGTTGGTGCGGCTGTTGAGTCTGGAAGGGTGTCATCCAGCTTCACGGCTGTCGCCGTCCCCGTGCCGATGTTGTCCACTTTGACTGAGTAGTTCAGCGTATCGCCGGGCTCAGCATTCAGCTTGTCTACAGTCTTCGCTGTCTTTAGATCGGGGCTGAGCAACAGCGCCAGGACCGCCCGGTTCGCAAGTGCTTCCTGGTACGTCACATCGGGTCCGTGCGTGATCGCTGGTCCGCCTGCGTTTACCGACATCGCAGCGCGGTACTTGATATTGGCCCAGTCGTCGAAACCCGTGTGAGTGTTGGGTTGCGCGGTCCCCGACGGCAGAACCTGCCCGTCGTCCCCGGCAGCCGTCGTGTTGCAGGTGCGGTTCGAGCCGGAGCGGATATTCGTCCCAGACACGACATCGTCGCCTGCCGGCGCGGTGTCGAGAGTTCCGTTCATGCCTGCGTTCACGCAGAGGCCATCGTTGTTGATATCCACGGTTACCCCACTGTCGTTAGTGGGATTCCCGTCTGAATTGAAGTCGTTGCCAGTCCAGTTCAACGCCCCATTGCCTGCGCCCGCCTGGCCATTCGCGGCGAGGTCGCTCCAGCTCGTAACGTCCGTCGCGTCCGAGATTCCGGAGCTTTCGTTCAGGGTCGTCTCGTTCAGGTCGGGCAGCTTGGACCGCGAGTAATCGAGCCGCGCCTTCGTGTCGAGCAGACCATCTCCATTGGAATCAACATTGTTTGAGGGGATTGTCGGGTCGGGTATTCCGCCCGGGTCAAACCGGTAATTCATGACGCTCAAGTAGTTGGCTTTGTAGTTGGTCCCTTCGTCACCCCCGTGCGCGAGGCCAAGGGAGTGGCCCAACTCGTGCAAGATGCTGCCCGACTGATCGCGAAACGTTCCGACTTGGTTCGCCCAGCTACCCAGACTCACGATGAAGTCCTTGTTGCCGTTGCAGCACAGTCCCGAACTGCTGCTACCGGCAGCTTGATCGTGGACGAAGATCATGTAATGGAAGTACGGCCTTCGATCGCCGTTGAAGTTTGCATTTCTTGCGGCATCAAACTCCGGGCCAAGGGCGAAGACTGCAGCTTCGGGAATCGCGGTGCTCACGTCCAAGACAAAGTTGACGCCGCCCGGTTGTGAAGGAAAGCCCGCATAAGGACACGGAGAGGCCGCCGCCACAGGAGCGGCGTTACCCGCCGCGATCACTTCAGCGATGGCAGCAGGCAGGGGCCTGTGGGTATGACCATCGGCCGCACCCTCCATGAAGTCGATCTCGATGGCAATCGTCTTTCGACAGGGATCCGCCCCCATGGCCGGCATGTCCGCGACGAGGTTGCCATTGCCATCCAACACGCCGAAGCGCTCGACTCCATCTGGAATCCCGTCGTCATCAAGGTCACCATCACTGCCGACTGCGATGTCGAAATAGATTTTCCCGGCTTCGCCGCCTTCGGTCAGGCCGAAGTCCTCGTGATCTCCGTCACCTTGCGAAAAGCGGATATTGGCGGTGGCCCCGTCTGACCATGTGCCAGTCAGAGGGTTCACGGTAAGGGTGAGTTCCTGCACGCCGTCAATCGGGTTCAGGTCGATGATGTCGTCGGGCGCAGCGAGGCCCACATCATCGTCCCAAATCTGAATGACGATGGGCGCGGACCCGAGGCTGGCGTCGACCGTCCTGCTGAAGGTCCAGTGGGGTCGGATGTCAGGAACGTCGTCTTGGTGCTGGCTCTCGGTGTCCTGGAACGCGTTCGCCCCGATCTTCACCCTGGCGTAGTAGTCGCCGACGCCCTGGAAGGGAGCAGGGTCGGGGTCTTGTACCTCAGTGAAACGGATGATCGTGACAGTGATCGTGACATCGGGAGCGGCTTTAACCGGTGTCGACCCGACCATGGCCATGGCGGCCATTACGCATACAAGTACCAGAACAGCGGTCAGCTTCTTCACCGTACGGTTCCCCTCCCCAGTCCAACCCGAAGCGACGCTCAAACGAGATCGAGCGACGAGGTCCGGTCGGCGTCGGCAGACTAGGCCCGATGCAAGGGCAGGTCAATGCTCTCGCGCTGAACCGATGGACGCCAGCGTCCTTGACGGCGAAGAGCCGACGAACCGACCTCGCTCGTGGCGCGACGCGAGCAGCTCAAGGCCCTGGTCGACGTTTGGGAGTCGGCATCCGTGGAAACCTGGCACGCTCTGGCAGCGAGCATCTTCGAGTCGCTACAGCCCACCAAAGACGGCAAATGGTCGCCCATGCGCGACTCGGCTGGTTTCGCCACGCTTTCGGCAGCGGCTGAGGCCACACGTCTAAACGTGTGTCTACGGAGCCGACCCCGGGTCTCGAACCCGGAACCTGCGGTTTACAAAACCGCTGCTCTGCCAATTGAGCTAGGTCGGCGTGATGAGATGAATGCTAACGAGCGCGAGGAAGCGAAGCAGTTATGAGGAGGGGCCGGCTTCCGCCGGCCCCCCAATGCGCTGACTTGAGTCTCGCTGCCGTGCGCTTGGACTATCGATGCGTGATTTCGTACACCGCGCCGTTCGATACGGACACGACGTAGAGCGTTCCGATCGGTGAGGTCTGGATATCGGTGAGAATCCCGAAGTCCCGGCCGATGAGCAGGCTCTCGCTCTCGGTGATGTCGTGCTTCGCGGTGTTGTCGGCCACATGGTCTTCGAGCCTCGGATCGTCGACCGCGATGTTCCGTCGGTTGCCGGTCAGCTGGAAGCGGAAGAGATGTCCGCCGGCGGTGTTCGGCGTCGCGCCGCCGACGAAGAGATCGCCGTAGAACTGCGGGCCGAGCGCCCGGCTTGAGAGGAACCCGATTGCGGCCGGCGGGACCGCGAACTTCCAGCTGAACTCCGGGTCGCTGTAGCGGGCGCCGGGCAGCATGAACATCCGCGCGCGCGCTTCATCGGCGCTGTCGGCGATGTTCGTCGGTGGCCAGCGCACCTGTTGCAGGCTCGCGCCGCCGATCGAGAGCTCGATGCTCTTGAACTCCGCGATGCGGTCGAGCGGGCCCATCACCTGGATCCATCCGCCGTTCATGCCCGCCTCGACGCGGTTGATCTCGTCGAAGCTGTCGTCCCCGTTCTCCTGCTCCCACAGGGAACCAGAGATCGGGTCGAAGGCCATGCCAAAGCTGTTGCGGATGCCGTACGCGAAGATCTTCTGGACGTTGGCGCCCGCCTGTCCGCCGAGAGCCGCCCCAGCGGCGAAGAACGGATTGTCCGATGGTGTCGTGCCATCGTCGTTCAGGCGGAGGATCACGCCGGTCAGATGCGCGTCGTCCGGCTCCGGACCGCCGAACTGATCGTCAGGCTGTCCCGGTGACCATCCCTCCGGAAGGTTCTGCGTCTGCCCGCGACGACCGTTGTCGCCGATGATGACGTACAGGTTCCCGTCGGGACCGAAGCGGATGACGCCTCCGTTGTGGTTGCCGCGCAGCGGCTGATTGGCGTCCGCTTGGAACGCGCGCAGTTTGATCAGGTTGAGGTCCTGCGCCAGGAACGATCCATTCCACAGGAAACGATCGACGCGGTTGCCGAGCAGCGGGACTTCACTGGGCACGTTCGTGTCAGCACCGGTCAAGCTCTCGGTCCAGTACAGGTACACGAAGGGCACCGCGGGGAAGCGTGGGTGCAGCGCGATCCCGAGGAGTCCGCGCTCCGAGAAGGAGTTCACCGCCAGATCGAGCACCGTGCCAGCTACCGCGCCGCTCGTGACTCGCTTCACCTTGCCAGTGATCTTCTCGAGGACGAGTAGATCGTCCGATCCGAGGAACGCCATGCTGGTCGGCGTCACAAGGCCAGTCACGATCGGTCGCACAGCGAGCAGCGGATGAAGCATCGTCGGCGTTGCGGCAGATGCGATCTGCGGCTGCGGCACCAGAGTCAACGCGATCGCCAGCGTGGCGGTCACGAAGCGCGATGGCATGCGTCGAGTCATTCGGGCACCTCCTGACGCATGGTGGTACGCATCGATTTCGCGAGCGGATGCCGTTCCAATCAAGACATCTCGCTATGCGAAGCACCGCGCACGTGCGCGTGCATGACGACCTATCAAGAGAGCGTCGAGTAGCTGTCGATTTTTGACTCGTCTACGGCGTCGCCAAGTGATTTCACCGCCGCCTGCGACATAGAAGGAAGGACCCATGAACGAGTTGCCCTCCTCACCAGCCTCGTCGTGATCGCGTCCTCCGTACTCGTGCGGGCGCCGCGGTCGCCGAGGCTCCAAGTAGGGGTCCGGAGCGCTCCAACTCGTCAAGGCGACGGTCGTGGAGCTCCAACTCGCGCTGCGCTCCCGTCTCGTCACCTCGGAGCAGCTCGTGCACATGTACCTCGACCGGATCGCCACCTATCACGACGCGGGACCGGTGCTCAACTCGTTCATTCAAGCTGGACCCGCGGGCGTTCGACGAGGCGCGCGCACGCGGCGAGCGCTCCGCCGCTCATCGGCGACGAGGTCGTTCGGCCCTACTCGTCCGCCTTCTTCTTCGTCGCGCGCGGGCGCGCTGCCCGCTTCTTGGCCGCGGGCTTTTCGTTCGTCGTGGCTGCCTGCGCCGACTCGTCGGGCTCCACTTCCGTGACGTTGTTGGTCTCCAGAGGCGCGCTGGTGGCATCGGCTTCGCTCTGCGTGTCACGGTCGCTCGGCGCCTCGGCCTCGAGCACGACGTCCTCGTCGCCCTCGGCGAATTCGGCGTCGTCCGCGGCGTCTTCGGGGATCTGCAGTGGCGCGGCCGGTCGTGCGGTGCGCGTGTCTGGCGGTGCCGCGTCGCGGCGACGCTGTCGCAGGGCTTCGTAGAGGATCACGGTGCCGGCGGCCGCCGCGTTGAGGGACGCGACGTGGCCCTCCATAGGTATGCGGACGACCTGATCGCATCCTTCGAGCACGAGACGGCGTATGCCCTCGCCCTCGCCGCCGATGACGATTGCGCTGGGTCCGCGGTAATCGACCTCGTCGTACAGCATGTCGCCGCTCTCATCCGCGCCGATGACCCACACACCCTTTTCTTTCAGCGCGTCGATCGCCTGCCGCAGATTCGCGACGTCGGCGATCATCAGGTGCTCGCTCGCACCGGCGCTCGTCTTCGCGACCGCCGGCGTGAGGCCGACGGCACGGTGCCGTGGGATGACGACGCCAGCCACGCCGGCGCCCTCCGCGGAACGCAGCAGGACGCCGAAGTTCTGCGGATCCTGCAGCGAGTCGACCACGAGGACGAGTGCCGGTTCCGACACCGCATCCAGATGGAGCAGCAGCTCGTCGAGATCGACGCCCGCCTTGCCTTCGACGATCGCGACGACACCCTGATGGTTCTCGATCGGCGAGAGCCTCTGCACCTCGAGCTTGTCGACATAGCGGACGAAGATGCGGCGCTCCTGCGCTTCGGTGAGGAGCTCGTTCACCGGGCCGGTACGTGTACCTCGCTCGTTGGAGATCATGAGACGCTTGATGACGCGACCGGCGCGGATCGCCTCGAGGACCGCGTGCGGTCCGGCGATCGGCTCGCCGGCATCGTGCGATGGCGCCGCGGAGGTGCGCGGACCCGCCGTCGCGCGACGGATCGTCTCCGTGTACTGCGCCTGCCCAACGGGAGCGCGGCGCGGACCGCGTGCACCGCCGGCAAAGAAGTTCCCGCCGCCACCGCTGCTGCCGGAGCCGACACCCGGCACCCAGCCGCGGTTGCCACCGCGCCAGCCGCCCTGCGTGCGCTGACGCTGCGCCTGCTGGCGCCGCTCGTAATTCGCGAGCTCGCGGGCCTGCGAGTTCTCTTCGTCATCGCGTGGTGCGATGGGCCGCGGTGGCATCGGCCCACGCGACGCGAACGGTCGCGGCGGCATCGGTCCGCGCTGCGGTGCGCCGAAGCGCTGTCCACCACCGCGCCCGCGCCGTCCGCGGCGGCGGCGACGCGCGAGCTCGTCAGCACTCGCTGGTCCCGACCCTGCCGCCATCGGCCGCTGGTCCGGTGCGGCGTCGGATGGCCCAGCATCGGACGGGCCGTTGTCGGCCGGTCCGTCGTCGGGTGTCCGCGCGTCCGGCGGGGGGTTCTCGGGGGGCGGAGCCCCCCGGTAGTCGTCTTCCATGGTCATGCTCCCTTGCGGACGCGCTCCCAGCGCGTGCCGTCCTTGGTGTCCTTCACGCGGATCCCGTACCGGCGCTCGAGCTCCGCGCGAAGCTCGTCCGAGCGCTTGTAGTCACCGTTCTTGCGCGCCTCGTCCCGTTCCGCGAGTGCGGCTCGCTCTTCGGCGGAAAGGTCGGCGTCGCTCGCGCGCTCGCGCAGCGACAGCGCGAGCACCTGGTCCATGTCGAACAGCGTCTCGAGCGCGTGGCGCTTCGTCGCGACGTCGCCGGTCGCGGCGAGGTCAAGGACGGCTTCGGCCTGCGCGAGCGCCGCAGGCGTGTTCAGGTCATCCGTCAACGCTCCGACGAACGCCGTTCGCCGTGGATCCTCCGGCGACACATCGATCGGCGTGCCGCCGGTCGCCTGCCACGCATCTCTGATGACGCCGCGCCACCGGTCGAGCCGGCTCTGTGCCGCCTTCAGCCCCTCGCGAGTGAAGTCGATCGGCTGCCGGTACTTGTTGTTGAGTACGAGCATCCGGAACGCGAGCGGCTCGAAACCCCACGACTCGAGGTCACTCAACAGGAAGACGTTGCCGATCGACTTGTGCATCGCGCCGCCGTCGACCTTGAGGAAGCGAACGTGCGTCCAGTACCTCGCGAAGGGTTTGCCGGTGGCCGCTTCCGACTGCGCGATCTCGCACTCGTGGTGCGGGAAGAGATGGTCTTCGCCGCCCGAGTGGATGTCGAACGTCTCGCCGAGGTACTTCATCGACATCGCGGAGCACTCGATGTGCCAGCCGGGATTGCCAACACCCCAGGGCGAGTCCCAGAACTGCAGGTCGCCCGGCTTCTTCGCTCGCCATAAGGCGAAGTCCGACGGATGACGCTTATTCGGGTTCACTTCGACGCGCTTCCCCGCCTCACGGTCCTGCGGTGGCTCGGCGTTGAGACGCGTCCCGTACCCATGGAACGTCGTCGTGTCGAAGTACACGCCGTCGACCGCGACATATGCGTTGCCCTTGTCAATGAGGCGCTGGATGAGCTGGATCATCTCCGGGATGTGATCGGTCGCCTTCGGCATGATGTGCGGCGGAAGGATGTTGAGCTTCTGGCGATCGATGAGAAATTGCTCCGTATACTTGCGCGCCAGCGACTCCGGGTCGCGGCCCTCGCGCTTCGCGGCGATCATCATCCGGTCCTCGCCCTCATCCACATCGCCGGCGATGTGGCCGACGTCGGTGATGTTCATGACCTGCTTCACGCGGTAGCCCAGGTACTCGAGCGTGCGGCGCTGGACGTCCGACACGATGTAGCGATAGAGGTTCCCGATCGTCTGCCAGTCGTACACGGTCGGGCCGCAGTCGTAGATCCCAGCCTGACCCGGAACGAGCGGAACGAAAGGCTCGACCTGACGGCTCGCGCTGTTGAAAAGCCGGACGCCCGGCGGGGCCATGACCGTGATGGCTCTCTCCTTTTATTCGACTCAGTCGAGGAGCGCGATCGCGAGGGCGGCGATGGCCTCGCCGGAGCCGACGACCCCCAAGCCGTCGTTCGTCGTCGCCTTGACGCTGACACGTCCGCTCTCGATACCGAGAGCGCTCGCGATGGCGTCCCGCATCGCGCCGATGTGCGGCGCGAGGCGCGGCGCCTGTGCGATGACCGTCGCGTCCAGCGACGCCACTGCGTGGCCAGCCTCGCGGATCAGCGCGCCCACCCGCGTCAACAGTCCAAGACTGCTGGCGCCGGCATAGGCCGGGTCGTCGCTCGGGAAGTGGCGTCCGAGGTCCCCGAGATTCGCTGCGCCGAGGAGCGCGTCCATGAGCGCGTGAAGTAGGACGTCGCCATCGGAGTGACCAACGAGTCCGGTCGGGTGCTCGATCGCAACACCGCCGAGAACGAGGCGGCGATCCGCCGCGAGACGATGGATATCGTAGCCGATGCCGGCCCGCGGGCCCGTCACCTGGTGACCTGCCACGCCGCGAGCCCCACCAGCCCTTTGGCGACAAGCTCTCGCGCGTACCCGAGGTCCTCGAACGTGGTGATCTTGAGGTTGCGACGCTCGCCGGGGACCATTTTCACGGCGAGGCCCGCGGCGACAACCGCCGCGGCATCGTCGCTGAACGCCCGGTCGCCCGCCGCGGCCCGCGCCTTCTCCAGGAGGTCGCGGCGGAAGACCTGCGGCGTCTGCGCCGCCCAGAGCCCGTCCCGCTCGATCTCCTCTCGCGCCGCGCCCGCCTCGTTGGCGCGGCGCACCGTGTCGGCCAGCGGTAGTCCCGCGACGGCCGACCCGCCGGCCCTCGCAATCTCGACGCAGCGCTGGAACAGGCTGGGAGGGACGAAGGGACGCGCCGCGTCGTGTAGGGCGATCACGTCCGCATCGCGCGCGGCGTCAAGGGCAGCCCACGACGACGCTGTGCGAGTCGCACCACCCGCGATGACGCGCACGCCTTCGCGGCCTTGCGCCACGGCGGTCACGGCCGCGAGCTTCTCGGACGGTGCGACGATGATGATCTCGCGAAAACACCCGGCGACCTGACCCGCCTGCAATGACCACGTGAGGACAGAGTGCCCACCGAGATCGGCGAGCACCTTATCGATCCCGGCTCGCGACGAGCTACCGGCGGCGAGGATGGCGAGAGCCGCGGGCACTTAGTGGCTTGCGGCCCTCGGGCGCCGGACCTCGACGATCTCGCCCTTCGGCTGCGCGAAGATCATCCGACCGCCGACGGTCTGCAGGACGCGCATCACGGTGACGGTGAGCTCGGTGTTGATGTGGCGCGCTCCGTTCTCGACGACGACCATCGTGCCGTCCTCGAGGTAGCCGAGGCCCTGCCCTGGCTCCTTTCCTTCCTGCGTGATGCGTACGGTCAGTTCTTCGGACGGAAGCACCACCGGTCGCACCGCCTTGGCGAGGTCATTCACGTTGAGGACCGTGACGCCTTGCAGCTCGGCGACGCGGTTGAGCCCGTAGTCGTTCGTCATGATCGGCACGCCCATCTGACGCGCCAGCGCGATGAGCTTTCCGTCCGCGCCGTTCGCGACCGGATCGGCATCGAGCAACTCGATCTGGACTGTCGCCTCTTTCTGCATCCGAGAGAGCATCTCGAGCCCGCGCCGTCCGCGTTCGCGCTTCGAGGCGTCGGGGGAATCCGCGAAGAACTGCAGCTCGGCGAGGATGAAACGCGGCACCACCAGCGTGCCACGGATGAAGCCGCTCTTCACGACATCTGCGACACGTCCGTCGATGATCACTGAGGTATCGAGCAGCGCGCGCTCTGTGCCTGCGATGCGGTCGCGACGTCCCTGGCGGATCTCACGCGCGATCACGCCCAGGTCCGCGCGCTTGATCGTGCCCGCGGCAGCGCCGATCGCGCCGAGGACGATCGCCCCGAGGATCGGCGCGAACCGGCCGACGTTGTCGGGAAGGAATGACAGCGGGAATGCGAGGAACAGCGCCAGGATCAGCCCGACGCCACCTCCGAATGCCATTCCGACCAGATCGCCCGCGGAGGCTGCCTGGATCCGTCGTTTGATGATGCGGGCCGGAAGAACGGTGACGTACGGCGCGCCGAGCCAACCGAGGATCGCGCACGCGGTCGCGAGAAGAAAGACGACGAGGATCTGATTGGTGACCGGCGTGACGACGGTGACCTCGAGAAGTGTGGCGCCGAGGAAGAAGCCGAAGAACCAGCCGAGGAGTGCTGCTCCGAGACGAATGAAAGCCACAGTGCTCGCTCCTTTCTATAAGAGTGCGGCGAGCGCTCCGTCCGGCCGATGAAGATGTGGCCGCCGACGGCGACGCGGCGCCGGGATGACATGAGATGGATCACATGACGAGTCTAGAGACCGCTTGTTAAGGGTCGGCGATGCCCGAGCGCAGCAGCGCCTCGCGAAGCGAGGGCGCGCCCACGACCTCCATTCCAGTCCCGTTGAGATCGCCGAGGCTCGCCTGCGGGACGACGGCGCGCTCGAAGCCAAGGCGCTGGGCCTCCTTCAGCCTTGCGGCGACGCGCTGCACGCGGCGCAGCTCGCCGCCGAGGCCCAGCTCGCCGACGAACACCGTGCGCGGATCGGCGGGCCTGTCGCGCAGGGCCGAGGCGAGGGCGACCGCGAGGGCGAGATCGGCGGCCGGCTCGCGCACGCGAAGGCCGCCCACGAGATTCACGTATACATCGTGGGAGCCGAGCGACAGCCCCGCGCGCTTGGCGAGCACCGCGAGCAGCACCGCCACGCGCTGCGGATCGGCGCCGTTCACGGTCCGTCGCGGAAGGCCGAAGCTCGTCGGCGTCACGAGGGCCTGCACCTCGACGAGCAACGGACGCGTCCCCTCGACCGTTGGTACGACGACGCTGCCGGCGACACCACGACTTCGCTCTTCGAGGAAGACCTCCGACGGATTCGTGACTTCGCGGAGTCCCGACTCCCCCATCTCGAAGACGCCGACCTCGTCGGTCGACCCGAAACGGTTCTTCGTCGCGCGGAGGATCCGGAAGGCATGGAATCGCTCGCCCTCGAGATAGAGCACGGCGTCGACGATATGCTCGAGCACGCGCGGGCCTGCGACCGCGCCCTCCTTTGTGACGTGGCCGACCAGGAAGATCGGGACGTCGTCGCCCTTCGCGACCTCAAGGAGACGCGCGGTGCATTCGCGCAGCTGCGAGACGCCTCCGGCGGCCGAGCCGATGACGTCGGACGACATCGTCTGGATGGAGTCGATGACGGTGAAGATCGGCCGCATCTGGCGGATCGCTTCGATGACCGTGCCGAGGTCGGTTTCGCTGAGCACGTAGATGCGGCCGCCCTCGATGCCGAAGCGGCGCGCGCGCAGCTTGATCTGCGCGGCCGACTCCTCGCCCGATACATAGAGGACGTTGCCGCGCTGGGCGAGCGACGCGGAGGCCTGCATGAGCATCGAGCTCTTGCCGATCCCGGGGTCGCCGCCGAGCAGGACGCACGATCCGCGCACGATGCCGCCCCCGAGGACGCGATCGAATTCTCCGAGGCCGGTCGGGATCCGTTGTTCGGCGTCGGCGGGGACCTCGTTCAGCGCGACCGGTGCTCGCGGCGCGCGTGTAACGCCACGACCTTTGGCGGGAGCGACCACGCGCTCCTCAACCGGTGTGGTCCAGCCATCGCACGACGGGCAGCGCCCGACCCATTTGGGCGACTGCGCGCCGCAGTTCTGGCAGACGAAGGCGGTCTTCGGTTTAGCGGGCATTAAATGAAGTATCGGACCTCGGTATCAGAGGGGTAGCGCGTGTTCAGGTAACGGAAGCGGCGCCTTCTCGCCTGCTAGTAGTACGCGCGTACTACCCCTATAGTCCCGCCGTCCGGCCGCTCGCAGGGGGAAGCGGGAGCCGGCGCTGAGGGGACGGGACAAGTGGTGGGGATCCGACGCTCGCGGTCGTGGCTCGTTGCTGTCCTGACCGTGGCTTTCGTCGCAATGCAAGTCCCGGTCCGTCTCGTGCCACAGCTCGCGGCCGTCGCGCCGCCGCAAGCCGCCGCGCAGGGCTTCGGCGCCACCTTCCTTTCCGAGACGCACACGCCGATCGCCCGAACCGGTGACGTCGTGAACTTCAGTTACCAGTTCCAGAACACCGGCACGACGACGTGGACGAAGGGGACCGCCACCCAGGTCTACCTGGGCTCCTGCCGGCAGAACACCACGCCGCGCAGCAC
>Ga0137373_10004863_pt1 | contig 14655 bp, 10 predicted proteins | sample SagtaG_5_FD_104912 | JGI IMG/M metagenome (GOLD analysis project Ga0137373, IMG submission 104912) | Vadose zone soil microbial communities from Sagehorn Ranch, Mendocino, California, USA - Sage1_R_80_16 metaG | ecosystem: Environmental > Terrestrial > Soil > Vadose zone | place: USA...
CACGAACCGCCCCCCCGCATTACAATCCGACGCCGTGCTGTGCCAGAGACGGTTCGAATTAGGGTCTGCAATTCCGTTGAACTGGCTGTCCTCTACGAAGAAAAAATCACTCGTGCCGAAGCCGGTCACCGCCGCCCACGAGTTGTCGCCGTGATTATCGAACCCGGTGCCGCCATAGTATGACGCGCCGAATTGGATGATGCCCTGCTTCGACAGGTCGATTACCACATGGTCCATAACCCCTTCGACAGTGAACAGACCCAATGGCTTCGCCGACGTCGGCGGGGAATACGACTGCATGTTGATGTGCAGGTGATCGATCCGCACCTGTTTCGACAGACCGCCAATCGCAATGACGCCGTTTTCCTTGATGGTGCCGAAGCCACCCAGGACCGTCAGCCCAGCAAGGCGAAACGTCCCAGTCGCACTGGTATTGATGCCGAGCAATGCTGAATTTGCACCGTAGTCGTCGATGATGACGGTACCATCGCCTCCCCCGGTCGTCGTGAGACTACCAGCCCCCTCCAACGTCACATTCGCCGGAGCGTTCCACCCCACCGAAGTGGTCCAATGACAGGTGCCGGCGGGAATGTTGATGGTGTCACCGGCGCGAGCCTGGTTCAACGCTGTCTGGACGTCACTCGCGTTGCACGAGGCGGCGGTGATGGTCGCCGCCCTGATGTTGGCGACAGCAACCAAGAACAGTGCAGTCAGAACCGTTCCAGCGAGTCCCCTCATCATCATCCTTTCCGCACGACGGATATGCTGGGGAGCACGCTTCGTCGGTCTGGCCTGAGCCGTACCGGTCGTCCTCGTCGCGGTGATCGACGGCGCATCAGCTCAGGCAACCAGTGTGCCACGCCATTTTCTCTGGTTTCCTTCGTAATTTGCCTGGTTTCGTTCGTAAAATGCGTCGACCGCGCTTTTGGGATCCGGCGAGGACGCCTCGGCGACCCACAAAATTCCGCGCGTCAAGACAGTTTTGGGTGGTCAGTTTGAAAGGCATTCAGTGAATCGGACTCGCTCGGCATCTGAGACAGGGCTCTGGTTATCATCCCCGCCAATGAGAACCCGGCTCGCGGACTCGAGCGTCAATGCCACGTGGATCTCTTTGACGTAGTTGCGGCGGCCTGCGACGTGATGTTCAGCCAGCGATCGGAGAAACGCGCCGTCGAAATACGGCAGGCGGCGCGTTGCGGACCTCATTAGGACAGCACCGACATGCTCCGCCAGAGCGTTACGAAACCATAACCTGTACGGCAGGTATTTGTGAAGCCCTAAAACGCCAAGATTTTCAAGCCTTTCAACTGCACGCTCCAACGGCAGAAGCGCTCGCGGCATATCCTCTTTGTGTACGTAATCGAGCTTGAATGTGACCTCCGACGCGAGCCGCCGCAGCGCATAGCCAACGCCGCCATCAATCTTCATTCCCCGATCCGTCGGAATCGCGCTCAGCGCCGGCGCCTCGCGCTGCACCAGACGTAAAGCGGAACGCGAAGAGGCGCGCAACGCCGCCGGCGCTCGATATGCCAGCGAGACGAGATCGTTATCCAGATACGGAGTGCGGAAAACAACTTGCGATTTTCCCGCCGCCATCGTCCCGAACAGGTTCAGAGGAACTTCCTGGAAGGCTGCAAACGTCACAGGAGCAGCCGGATTCGTAGGCTTACGCTCGACGGCCGCCTGCATCGCGTGTTGAAAATCGGCGGCGATGAACTCGTTACGCAATCCAAGCGGCTTGAAGATCGACACGCCTCGCAGCACCTCGCTGCCGAAGTTGCCTGTGAGACGAGTTGGCGCGAGTTCCCGGGCACGCGCGTTCAAGTAGATCTCGTGAGCTCCGGTCGCACCTGCGCATCCATCGGTGATGTAGACCGTCCGATCCACGTAGCGCCCGAAGTCCCGTAGGAAGTCGGCGCCGATGCGCACGAGCCGATGCTCCAGACCGCGGCTCGCCGCGACGCGGCGAGCGATCCGGGCATCAAGCGTTTCACCATTCAGACCGCAGAAGGTGTACGCAATCGGTTGCAGCTTCAGGTCCGGCAGACACGCCATAATCATCCGCGTGTCGAGACCACCCGTAAGCGAGAGACCCAAACGACCTTCACCGCGCGTATAGCGTGGAAGAACTCTTTTGAACCGCAGCCGGAATTCCTCGTCGTACTCCTCCGCCGCGAGCGGCGTCTGCTGCTCCCATTGCTGCGGTTCGAAATAGCGCGCCTTCCGGCATGCGCCGCGCTCGAATGTCCACAAGGAGGCACCTTCGAGGAGCCGAATCCCGCGAAACAACGTTTTACCGCCGAGTGGACAGCCGTACGTCAGGTACTCGGCGACACCATCGTCGTCAAACGCCCTGAGCTGTGGCAGAACGCGCAGCAGCGCCTTGGCTTCGCTGGCGAAATAGACGGCGTTTCCGGCCTCGTGCACGTAAACACGCTCGACACCGTACCGATCGTTGAAGAGAAGCGCCCGGTTGCGGCGTCGGTCGATCAGCAAGCCGCTGAACAGCCCGTTCAGCTCGACGACCCATGTCTCCGGCAGGCGCCGATAGCACGACGCGATCGATTCGTCGGAATCTTGAAAGGATTCTCCTGCGAACGCGATCGCAAGCCTTTCGTCTCCGTCGCCCGAGGATGTCGCCGCCGCAAACGACTGCGGATGAGCGACCCAACCGGCGAATACGCCGAGCTCGTTCGCGCCTGACAGGCCGGCGACGTAGAACGGCTCGTGCATCATGCTCTGCAGCATGCGGGTGACCACCGCGCGACCGTCGACCGACGGGTCGTTCGTGACGATTCCGGCTATTCCCGGCATTTGGATGGCGCGGGCTGATGCGCGGCAGCGCTGGAAGAGTCGACGGGCAGGGCGAGAGGTTGCTTCGTCAGCGTTGCATAAACACGAATGGTTCGCTCGGCGACAGTCGACCAGGAATGCCGCTCGTCCGCGATTCGGCGAATCGTCGGTCGCCAATGATCGGCTTTGAGGAACAGAGAACTCCGATAGAAATCCGAAATCGCCCGTGCGAGATCGCGTGCATCCCTTGGCCTGCAGAGCAGACCCGTGTCTGGCGTGACGTCATCGCGAAGAGATCCGACGTCGGTGGCAATCACCGGAAGGCCGAAACTGAAGGCAAGAAACGGGACGCCGCTCTGGAAAATGTCCACATAGGGGATCACGACAGCGTCCGCAGCCTTGAAGTACGGTTCGACCTGTTCATCGGGAATGAACCCGATTCTCTGCACGACCTGGCTCCCCAGATCAAGCTCATGGATTCTGCGCGCGTTGCCGGTCCAGTATTCTTCGCTGCCTCGCTTGACCTTGCCGCCGATGATCAGCCGGATGCGTTCGCCACGTTCCGCGAGCACCGCCAGCGCGTCAATCAGGTATTCGAGTCCCTTGTACGGCGCAATCTGGCCGAAGAAGAGCAGCGTTCGTTCGTGCGGCTCAATCCCGAAGCTGCGGCGCGCTGCCTCGCGCGTGAGATCACTCTTCGGAATGGTGTCGTTGATGCCAAACGGAATCACCGTTGCGCGATCTTCGAGCACGCCGAAATCACCGACGAGCAGCCGTTTCATCGCGTCGGTGTGGACGAAGACGTGATCGCACAACCGGTACTGAATTCGCAACGACACTCTATTGAGCCATGTGTCCGTTCCGTTCCGCGCGGCCATGTTGACGTTGTGCGCCGTCATGACGACGCGCTTGCCGGCCAGACGGTAGAACGCAATCAGCAGCGTCCGATCGAAGAGCTCAAACTTGTTGTTCCAGAGGATGTGCAGAATCGGGGGACGCGCGGTCGCGGCGTACCGAACCAGCCGCGCGTAGTACCCAACGACGCGGGTCACTTTGACTGAGATCGGTGCGTCTTCACGCTGGTCGCCGCGGAGGTTCAGAAACGACACACGTGGGATCTGCCGCACTTCGGGGCAGTCCAGCTCGTCGCTGCCAACGAATTCGACCGCTGCACCTTGGGCCGTCAACGCCGATGTCAGGCCCACGGCGTATGGTTTGTCTGTTCCACCCGTGAGTAGGGAAACAGCCGGGTTATGAGGGATGCAGGACGTCATACCATGCGCTGCGGGCGCGCTTCAGCGTTTTCTTCAGTTGGGACGGCAGCATCGTTTTCCAACCTTTGTGAGCACCGATGAGCAGCGCTGCACGGCCTAATGGGGTGAGCGGCACGAAATAACGAGGAACGCGGGTCCGCTGAAATCCGCACCGGCGTTTGAATTCACCGAGCGAGTCATCACTCCAGAACAGGTAGACCAGCCACTCGAAACCGCGCTGTTCGCATACTTCCACGGCCTTGGCGATGAGGACGTTGTTGGTCGCTTTGTCACGATGCTTCAGACTGGAAATGATTTGTCCGGTAATCGCGAATCGGCCAGCGTTACCAAGCATGATGAAACCGATCAACTCGTCTCGATAATACGCGCCGATCATGTGCTCACGGTGGATGTACCTGGCGAACTGTCGGCGGATTGTTTCAAAGTCTTTACCGTAGTGCCAAAACCTTCGGCCCTGACGCACCGGCGCCTCGTTGAAAATAGCCGTCATTCCCCCGACAAACTCATCGTCGTACGATGTTTCCTGCACGACGATACCTTCTTTTTCGGCTTTTCGAACGAGGCTCCTGACGCGAGACTTAATCTGGTTGTTCCACCAGTCATCAAAGCTGTGCGTTGGCAGAATCGCAATTTCGTCCCAATCAGTGTGAAACGACAGATGATGAGGCGTCAGATCCGGCAGACGCTGCCAAAACGTAAATAAGTCTACTCGCACATCACGTTGCGTGCGCAGCACACGAATGGTCTCTTCCGGATCCCGCACATCATCGTACCACTCATCGTCCAGACGCATGATCTTCAGCGAACGACCGCTGAGCGAGTACGTCTGGCCGTTGATCTCGACACAACTGATATCGCTGGGTCGTCCTTTGACCAACGACTCTTTCGTAAACCAGCGCACAGAGGATGTTGATGACATGCTCATGGGCTAAACGATGCTCGAGCCGCGACCAGCCGGCTGTTGGTCATGTGAGATTAACGCCCCCGCGACTGGTCCACGCAGCGGTGCGGGTGCGACGGACCGGAAAGCTGTATTGGATGGTACGCCGCTGCGTGCCACTCTTAACCATTGTTCGAACATGGCAAGGCTGAACAGGAGCTTGTGATTGTCGCTCCTTCCCGATCGATGCTCTTCGAGGAGCGTACTCACGCGCTTGGGTTCCAGAAGATCGAACATCAGCGATTCGGAGTCGAGCAGCGATTCGGCCAGCGCGCTGTTCGTGGCGGACTGGAACCATTGGTCCACGACATTCACCGCAAAGCCTCGCTTCTTCCGCCTCAGGAGCGTCGGCGGCAGATAGCGCTCGCAGACTCTCCGATGCAGCCATTTACCATGCCGGCCGCGTATTTTCATGGTCGGTCTCAAACGTTGCGCAAACTCCACGACGGTCTTGTCGAGATACGGGACGCGGACTTCGAGGCTGTGCGCCATCGACAGCTTGTCGGCGAACATCAGCAGTTCGTCTGGAAGTGATGACCGGATCTCAATGTGCTGGAAGGCAGCAAGCTCGTCGAGGTGTCTGGTTTCAGTCAGAATCGCGGTCCATGCTTGGACAGGATCTCGATACGTTGGCGGCGCCCCTCCACGGAACAGTTCGGCGATCCGCTCGGCCGGCGCGAGCGAGAATACGTGCTCGTAGCGCTCATGCCTGTCCTCGATCCCCAACGCATAGATTCCACGTTTGGCGGTTTCGTTGCGCGGGAGCCGGCTGACGGCTGCGCCCACGACGTCGCGCACCGCGCGAGGCAGCCGTCGCCAGGTGCTCCCGTAATGAATGCCGAAATGGCGCTTGTACCCGCAGAACAGCTCGTCGGGACCCTGGCCAATCAGCGCCACCTTCACATCTTCTCGTGCCCGACGGCACACGAAGTACATCGGCACGATAGACGACGACGCGATCGGTTCTTCGAGGCAGCTCACGATGGCCGGCAGCGACCGTTCGAACTCACGCCGATCGAGCTGCACCGGGATATGACGTCCGCCCAGGAGGGACGCGGTTTCAGCGGCGTCAGCCAGCTCGTCGTCCTCGAACGTGGTGCCGTACCCGACCGTGTACGCCGGCCAGCGATCGCCGTGCTCCTTCATCAGCGCGAGTAAGAGACCGGAATCGAGGCCGCCACTGAGAAGGATTCCCACTGGCACATCGCTGAGCAGGTGCCGTTCAACGGCATCCCGGTACAACTGCAACAGCTCCTCTTCCGCCTCGCGCTCGCTCTTGTCGTCAGGAAATGGAACGGGAGTGTAGTCGTACCACCGCTCTTCGCGGCACTTGCCTTTTTCCACAACCAGCAGCGTGCCGGGCGCGAGCTTATGGATGCCCTTGAATATTGTGAGCGGAGAAGGCGTGTATCGAAACCTGAGGAACAGGCTGAGCGCGGCCGGGTCCACTTCCGGCAACGAGCGGTCCGCTGCGAGCAGCGCCCGGATCTCCGATCCGAAAATCAGCCGCCCTCCGTCGCTTCGATAGTAAACGAGCTTGATGCCCATTGCGTCGCGAGCGACGACGAGACGCCGCTGTCGCACGTCCCAGATCGCGACGCCAAACATGCCGTTCAGTCGGGCAAAGACGCCCGTCCCCCATTCCTTGTACCCGTGAACGATCACCTCCGTGTCACAGCGCGTGCGGAAGCGATGGCCGCGCGTTTCCAGCTGGGCGCGCAGTTCCTTGAAATTGTAGATTTCGCCGTTGAAGACTACCCATACCGTCTCGTCGGCATCGGACATCGGCTGATGGCCACCCGCGAGATCGATGATGGAGAGCCGTCGGAACCCGAGGCCGATCGGACCGGAAATGAAGTAGCCCTCGTCATCGGGTCCCCGATGCGCGATCGCGTCAGCCATGCGGCGGACGGTGTCCGGATCAACGGGTTCGAACCGCTCGAAATTGAACTGTCCGGCGATGCCGCACATCTGAAATTTGCCTGGCTTATGCCGAATGGACCGCTCGAACCGCAGCGACCGGCTCCGTCGCCGCCGCCCGATCGGCCGATGTGTCTGCCTTCGCAGTCGATGCTTCCGATACGAAGAACGCGAGACTGCGGAATATCTGCGACTGCGCCCAGCGGTGCATTGGCACGTTGTCCCAGCCGACCAGCAGCTGCCGGGATCTGAACGAACCATCCGGCTTGATCCAGTCCCGGATGATCCCCTCGACAACGGTCTCGAGCGTGGATTCGAGCACGGGAAACCGGTCTCGAAGGAGCAGGCACAGGTTGATGCACTCAGCGCAGTCGTAGAGCTCGCGCCTGTAAACCGTGAGCCGCGGCGCCCTGGAGAAGGGCCGCGGCAGCCCGTCCCGCTCGAACAGGTTCGCCACGTAGTACTCGACACCTCTCCCAAGCGCCGCCAGGCATCGTGCATCGCCCGTCAGCGCATGGATCTTCGCGAGGGCCTTCATCACGAAGCAGGTATGGAAGTGATCGACAAAATCGCGCACGCCGTCAACGGCGTAAAACCACGAGCCGTCGGCGTTCTGCGCGTCGAGGACAAACGTGAGGTTGCGCCGCGCGAGCTCTCGGTACTGCTCGTTCTCGAGTACGATCGCCGCACTGGTGAGCAGAAACGCTCTATAAGCGGCGGCGTTGATGACTCCACCGCCATTGAAGGGAGTGTACGAGCAGCTGGCAGAATCTGCCGACAGCCGGAACTCCTTGATGTCCGTGGATGCGTGCCTCGCGATCGAGGCGAGCACCTCGCGCCAGTCGGCGCGCTGGCGCAGCGCGCTGACCTGGAGAAATGCCTCGTACACGTACGGCGTCGTTGTGATCAGCGGCGTCTGCTGCGGAATGGTGCCGTTTCGCGTTACCCAGTCGAAGGGATATCCCCAGCAGTATTCCTTGTAATCAGGACATCGGGTTTCCTTCAGTATGTCCAGGAAGTGAATCGCCTTGTCCAGGTATCGTGGCTCCCCGGTCGCGGTGCAGAGAAATGCGAACCCCATCGCATAGTGAGCGTCAGCGATCGGAAACCGGGTGGGATGATGGAACAGGCGCCTTCCGGACGGCAGCAACGCCTCGCAGAGGATCATCGGCGCGACGGCTGCTGTTCCTGCAATCGTGTGCCGGTAGTACAGAGATTTCGCCCTTCCGCCTACTGGGCCGGCGAAGAAACTCTGATGATCCCAGGAGGTTTCACCGAATCCATCGAGCCACCCGGTAAAGTTCTGCAGGACCGGCAGAACAGTCTGCGCAAGGCGGCGGCGAACGCTGATCGACCCCGTCATGTCAGCGGTAACCAGCGTCTCAGGCATGTTTCCCCTGCTCGCGCTCCCCTCGGGAATCATCCGCGATTCTGAAGGCGTCCACTTTTTCGAACCGCACCAAGGCGCGTAAGACGGCGCGAAGCTTTCGCATCTGCTCGCGACGATGGAAGCGCATCAGCTCTGGAGAGACGGCTCTCGGCACCCGCGTCACCGCCGCCCAGGCGTACCCTGCGAGCAGCGACAGACCGCCGACGACGAACGGCCACTTGGTGGTCTGATACATCGCTCGAAAGCCCTGCCACACCGGCGATCCACCAAGATAAAAATCCTTCTCACCGTACGAGAACATCGCCCTGATCTTGCCCCGTTCCGCAGTACCCATCGGGCGATGGTGGTGAAACCGCTTTTCGGGAAACGCCCGGACGGTCCACCCCTTCATACGGGCGGTCATCACCGCAATCCAATCGACGCCCCCTGCGTGATTGGCCACGTAGCCGCCGATCTCACGGAAGCACTCCAGCCGGAACAACTGGCAGGGGCCCGCGACGTAGTTCTCCCCTTCGAAGCTGTCTCGTGTCGAATCGTACCCGCGGTCCTGGGTGAACGGCGTGCCTGCGATGCCCAGTCGGGGTATCTCGGTGAACTGACGGAGCAGGAACTCCATGTAGTCTGGCTCGAACGATACGTCGGCGTCCAGGTTTCCTACGACATCGAATCGCAGGTCCGCCATGCGCTCCAGCGCAGCGTTTACCGAGCGCGCCTTTCCGGCAAAACTCCTCTCAGCACGCGGAGGCTGACGGACCAGATCGATCCACTCGTGACGTGCCGCGTATTCCTCCACGATTGCTGCCGTGGTATCCGTGGAACCGTCGTCCACAATGACCCACCGCTCCGGGCGGCGCGTCTGGGCCACGACCGATTCGAGCGTTGATCTGATTACCGCCTCCTCGTTTCGTGCCGACGTAATCAGGACGTAGTTCACGCAGAGGTCCGTGCAAACTTCTGCAGGTACTCGTCTCTGAATTCCGACAGGAGCCTTCGCGCCGCTACCGACGCCTCGAGACCAACGGACCGACGTGTCGCTGATTTCGGTGCAGGCTTGTATGTGACCGCGAAGAATGCCTGCTCATCCGGCTGTATTCGGCCGCCGAATACCAGCTGCCCGCCATTCAGGCTCCAGGGGATGCTGCCCTCTCGACTCGACACCCCGCTTATCATGGCAGCATTCTCCTCCCGCTTTCGGACGGTGACCTCAACGGGCAGCGACGCCGGATTGTCAGCGACCAGCTCGCTGCCATACATCTCGATCTCTTCGTCTGCATTGCCCGTCGATGGACGTCGTCTGCACGATCTTCGGATGACCTCGCCCAGCGGACGCCAGGTCAATGAAGAACGCCTATCCCGCAACTTGCCGATGAAATCCAGCAGTTCGACGCAATCGTCTTTGAAGAACTGATGGTGCGTGACAATCAGGCAGGGCTTTCCGAGAAGCATATCAAACGCAAAGTTCTCGAGGCCGTGAAACGGGTACCGACGCGTGAAGACGGGAAACGTGCCGTACCTGGTGATCGCAACGTCCCACACATCTCGAATCGTCGTCAGAGGCCCCGGTGCATCCACCGGGTTCACCTCCGTGTTGACCGCCGCGATGAACTCGTGTCTCTTGAGCGCCGCCGGACACGCTGATGAAAAGACGCCCTGCGGGAACACCATGATGGAATCATGCGGGAGGCCTGTGCGCGCCTGATGTCGACGCATTCGCGTCTGAGCCAAAGCGGCTTTGCTGTCCAAGAGCGGGCCGGACGTCTCCGCGAACTCGGCCGCGGTGTGATCACAGCCGTGGATCGAGACGGAAAATAGTTCGGGCTCGCGCCGAAACAGTTCGCTGCCCGAAACTGTCGTGCGCCGCGAGTTCCAGGGGATGAATGCAATGTTGGTGGTGAACCGGTGCTCGCGCATCAAGTCGCGAAGGCGCGGGAAGTCACAGAAGCCGTAGCGGCTCTTCAGGAGCGGGTCGTCGATGATCAGGCACGCGCCAAGCTCTGAAGGGCGCCACATCACCGTTGCGAACGTGCACGTGAGAAACATCACGAGCGGCACGGCCGACGCGAAGTGATCTTTGACGTCATAATAGTTGCGGCCTGCCGGCTCATCGAGATCGACGATCGCAGCGCTCGCGCTGAAATACAACGGAATGCCCTGCGCCTCGATCGCGAAGAACAGCGGGCACCCGTTTGCGGAGATAATCGCATTACCGTGCGGACGCGTTTCACCGGCCTGTGACAGGAGCGAATCCAGCCCCGACAGCGCGACGGTCACCTCGAGACCCGACATCGGTCCGGTGATTTCCGGAACTTCATTTGAGACATCCAGCGCGACGGCGTGGGACGGGGGCGGCATGACTCTCCACAGCCGCCGATCGAGCAGAACCTCGAGCGCCTCTTCACAGACGCGACGGTCTTCGCTCGCGTACGCGTAAACAGCGGCGGCATGACGAAGTGCCGCGGCCGCGCCGGGTATTCTCGTCGCGGCTGCAACGGTGTCCACCGATCCAAGCACGGCGTGCTCTGAACGGCTCGTGAGTGCCGTCTGGGGATTCACCAGATCGGCCAGGCCGCACCATGCCCACGGCACACCGAGAAACGAAAGAATTTGCGCAAGCCGCTGCTCTCGGACGCCCGGGACCCCGCCGTGAAGAACCAGCGCCAGCCGCGCCACGCCGTTGCTCAAGAAGCCCTCAGAGCCGGCCTTTGCGCGACGACGAGCGAACGCATCGCGCGCGTGCGGACAGTCGCGTTCAACACTGGTGTGAGGGCGCGGCAGACAGCGGTCAGCACGCGACCTGCCGAATGTGGAACCCAGCAGAAGTGCTCCTTCCTCTCCAGTTCGAACCCCGCCCTTTCGAACGGAGCTGCATATTCATCCAGCGACGGCAGGTACGCTTCCGCGTCCGATTCCACCGAACGTTTGAGGCGGCTGCGGAACATCGGAAAACGGTCGTTCATGTCGATCATGACACACACCCCTCCCGGGCGAAGGAGGCGATAGATGTCGTCGGCACATTCCTGTGCCTTGCCTAACCTGTGGCAATACCGAAACGTATTGACACCGAAGACGAAGTCGAACGACCCGAGGAGACCTTCGACCGCGCTCTCCGTCGCCTCCGCCAGTTCAGCACTGAGCCGCTCATTCCTCGCAACGTGAAAGCTCACCTTCCCAAGCGTCCTGTCCGGGAGGAACGCGCGCGCCTCGCCGTTTGCCGATTCGATCAATGACGCCGAGAAGTCGGTGCCGTACGCACGGGCGACGGGGACGCCCCGGCGCTCCAGCCGCGACAGCACGCCGATCAGGTTCATCCCCGCGCCGCACCCGAACTCCAACACGCGAAGCGGTGCGCTCGATGTCCGACGACAGCTGTCGATTGCGCTGTCGTACACGCTCGCGTACTCATGCTGAATGAGGTAGTTGACGCCGTGCCCCGCTGTATGGGTCGAATACTTCAGGATGGCGTCCCGCGAGTTGTACTCGTGCAGGAAGCTCTCGTTCATCTGTCCCGTACTGGCCATGAGTATGTGCGTCTCTGAATGAAGGGTTCCGGAAACTGGTCTAGATCGCAGCAGAAGAGATTTTGTCGGCGATGTAATCCACTTCTTCCGGCATCAGCTCGGGGAAAATCGGCAGAGAGAGGATCTCGATCGAGGCGCGCAGCGCCTCCGGAAAATCCTCCGGCGTGTGGCCCAGATGGCGGTACGCATTCAAGTACGGCAGCGCGATCGGGTAATGAATGCCGGTACTGACGCCGTGGGCCTCGAGGTGCTGCTGCAATGCGGTGCGGCGCCCGTCTGGCACTCTCACGACGTACAGGTGATACACGGCACGGACGTTCTCGATCTCCTCCGGTGTCACCACGGCGGCATCCTTCAGTGCGTCGCTATAGAGAGACGCGGTCGTGCGCCGTCGTTCGGTCCAGTCCTCGATGTGCCGCAGCTTGACTCCGAGGATCGCCGCCTGCAGACCGTCGAGACGGCTGTTGACCCCTTCGAAGTCGTGGTCGTACTTCTTGACGCGGCCGTGATTCGCCCACATTCTGGCAAGCACTGCCCATTCACCGTTGTCGGTCACCAGTGCTCCCGCATCCCCGTATGCGCCCAGATTCTTGCCTGGATAGAAGCTGAAGCATGTAATGTCCGCCAGCTTCGAAATCGGCTGCCCCCGATACGAAGCGCCATGCGCCTGCGCGGCGTCGCCAACGACGTACAGTCCGTGCCTCGTGGCGAGCTCGCGGATCGGATTCATGTCGGCGGGCTGGCCATAGAGGTGCACAGGGATGATCGCCTTCGTCCGGGGCGTAATCTTCTCCTCAATCCGCTCGACATCGATGTTGTACGTCTTCGGATTGATGTCCACGAACACGACCTGCGCGCCGGCCATCTTGATCGCCTCTGACGTGGCGATGAAGCTGTTGGCCGCCGTGATCACCTCGTCCCCCGCGCCTACGCCGAGAGTTTTCAGCGCGACGAAGAGGGCGTCCGTTCCGTTCGCGACCCCGACGCAATGGTCCACGCCGCAATACCGCGCATAGGCCTCCTCGAACGCCTTCACGTGGGGACCGCCGATGAACGCGGTCTGCCCAATCACCACCGCAATGGCGCTGTCGATCTCCTGCTTGATTGACTGATATTGCGCCTTCAAATCCACGAGCGGGATAGTTGCCACGGTGTCGAGTGTCCGCGAACCTGGTCTCATAAATGACTCCGATGTCCTGTCGCGATGGAACGACGAAATAAAAAGGAATGACTGCGGGTAAGCCTGGATTCAGTGGCCAGCTGTCTCGGTGTGAGTAGTGGAATACGGCAGTTCAGAGATGTCGCGAATGAAGCGTGCCGGGTTGCCGGCGACGACGGTTCCGGCAGCCACGTCGCGGACGACCACCGAACCGGCGCCGACGAGCGCGTTCTCTCCGATGACGACGCCCGGCAGAAGCGTGGCGTTCGCGCCGATCTTCGCGCCTTTTCTGATGACAGGGCCTTTCAGCGAGTCCTTCACGCCCGGAGACAACGGGTACTTGGCATTGGTCATCACCACATTCGGCCCTATCCAGCACCCCTCCTCGAGCACGGAGAACTCAGGAATGAACGCCTGGGTATGAATGCGTACATTGTCCGCGATCTCGACATGGTGCTCGATGACCGACAGCGTCCCGACGCTGACGTTGTTCCCGATGACGTTCGACTCACGGATGTTCACTTTGTTTCCGGTCTGAAAGTTCCGCCCGATGACATTGCCGGCGTAAATCACAGTGTGAGAGCGGATCACCGCCCCCGCTCCAATCGTCGTGGGAAGCTCACCTTCCCTGACACCCCGCGGCGGAGTGCCGACGATGCAAAAGTCCTCGACGACGACGTCCTGCCCCAATACGACGCCGGCACAGATTCGATGACTGTTCGTCATGACGCAATTCCCAGGCGGCACTTCTTCGGCTTGAACCGGAGCTGGACGTCCGCATTGGTCTCAATCGACTCGTAGAGAGCGGTGATGAGCTCCAGCGACTTCCGGCCCTCGAACCCATCGACGAGCGCCGCCTTCCTCGTGCTGATGGACGCGATCACGTCCCGCAGGTACTCCCCATGGTTGAAGCCCATGGCCCCCGGGTTCTTTCCGAACTCCTCGAAGATCACGTCGTCTACTGGCTGGTGATCCGCGAATTTCCAGGTGACAAGTTCGTTCATGAAGAATCCGCCAATGACGACGCTGCCCTTTTCCCCCAGGATGCTGATCGATCCCTCGAGATCCTTTGGCCTGGCCGCCGTGGTCGCCTCGAGCACTCCCAGGGCCCCCGACGAGAACCGGACGATGCCGACGCCGGTGTCCTCGCATTCGATGTCGACCAGGCGCGTCGCCGACATGCTGCGGACAGACTCCACGTTGCCCATGAACCACGTCAGCATGTCGAGATGATGTGCCGCCTGGTTCATGAAGACCCCGCCGTCGTAGGCCCAGGTGCCGCGCCAGTCCTCCGAGTCGTAGTACGCCTGGTCCCGCGTCCATCGCAACCTGATCGTGCCCAGAACGAGCCGGCCGAAACGCCCCTGATCGAGCGCCTCCCTGGCCTTGACTATGGGCAGGTTGTAGCGGTTCTGATGCACGACGAAGAGCTTCACCCCGTGCATGTCGCACGCCTGAATCATGCGATCTGCGTCGTCGAGCCGGAGTGCAAGCGGCTTCTCAACTACGAGCGGTTTGCCGTACTCGACGAGCTCGAGGACGTTGCTGCAATGTGTTCCGCTCGGCGTGAGCACGTTGACGACGTCGATGCGGTCTCCGACGGCCCGCATCATCTCAGGAATCGTGGCGAAGGCGGGTGCGCCGTACGTCGCGGTGAACTC
>Ga0137373_10004869_pt1 | contig 14651 bp, 15 predicted proteins | sample SagtaG_5_FD_104912 | JGI IMG/M metagenome (GOLD analysis project Ga0137373, IMG submission 104912) | Vadose zone soil microbial communities from Sagehorn Ranch, Mendocino, California, USA - Sage1_R_80_16 metaG | ecosystem: Environmental > Terrestrial > Soil > Vadose zone | place: USA...
ATGAGCCACGTCGGGCGCCAGCCCTCTTTGCTCTCTCATCGGATACGAACGAGCGACCAAAGAGGGCTGGCGCCCGACGTGGCTCATCGAGAAGGAGGTCAGCGAGATGCTTTACCCCGTCTTCGAGCAGCTCAAATGGCTGGAGGACGCCGGGTTCTCGCTCGTGGACTGCTTTTGGACGCGCGCCGGGCACGCAATCTACGGAGGATACCGCTAGCGATGCCCTCGACGTCCGCCTCACGCTTGATCATGGCTCCGCGCGAGCAGATCTGGTCGCTCCTTTCGGACGTCGCCAGTGCGGGGCGATGGAACTCCGCGTGGTCAAATATTGAATTCGTATCGAAGCAGACGCACGGACCGGAGACGCAGTTCAGGGCGCGCACCGGCGAGGGCGAGACGTTCGAGTTCGTGATCACTGCCTGGGTGGTCCCTGAATATATCGAATTCACCCCGGTGCGTGCCGACGGGGAGCGATATGGGATAACGCTTGAGTCGCAGGCGTTCCGCCTGCACCCCGAGGGCGAAGGGGCGACACGGGTAGATCTCATGGCAAGAGCCTCCACCCACGGGATCAAAGCCTGGCTGCTGGGGCTACTGTTCTGGCGAGGGTACCAGAAGCAAGGCCTCAATGCGGCGCTCGAGAAGCTGGAATCCGCATTCGCGTCGGAGGAGACGGACGACGCACACGAAGATGCAACGCGTGCCACCGATTGAGATGGGTGCCTGGCGCTGGTTGATACTCCCGGCAGCCGCCCTCGCGTTATCGCTCGCTGCGACGCCTGCGGCCCCGGCCGCAACAGAGGATTCTGTCCACATCAAATCGCACGTCTCATATGACGTGCGGCCCGGCCAAGAGCCAGTGCGCGTGGTGTGGGATGTCACGTTCGAGAACAACGATCCGCAAACAAACGCCAACGGCGAAGACACCGTATTCTTCTACGAAAACCTCACGATCCCGGTGTTGCGCGGCGCCTCGGCGGTCTCGGCAACATCGTCATCCGGCGAGCCGCTCGCTGTCAGTCTAAGCGAGCCGGGCCGAAGCCCGACCGTTTCAGCCTATGTTTCGTTCAGTCAAGCCGTTTTTTATGGCGAGAGCTACAGCTTTAGCCTGAGCTATGAGCTTGCTAACGTGAGAGCGCCATCACTGCTTGTCACGCCGTCATACGTTTATCTGCCCGTTATCGCAGGCGGCGACGAGTCCACGGTGACCGTATCGTCCCCTGCTCCCAATGGCTGGAACGTAACTCTTGAACCTGGTCAATGCACTCAAAATGGCACGACCTTCACCTGCGCGGGCGCCGACGCGGCATTCCTGGCCGCTGTACTCGAGGTTAGCCGGCCGGACGCAAGCGCCAGTTTTGCTTTCGACGTACCAGTGGGCACCAAGAACGTTTCGGTGACGATGAGCTATTTTCAGGGGGAGGCCGGCGCGGCGCAGCACCTGAAGGAGCTGGTGACTACAGCCCTTCCCTTGATCGAGGACCTCTACGGATTTGCCTACCCAGGGCCTTCGTCGGTAAGAGTCGCTCAAGGAGGGCAGCGGGCCGTCCTCGGATATGAAGGAATTACGTCTTGCGGCCAACTCGGGAACTGCAGCGTGATTGTTTCACCCGCCGCGGACGATATCACGGTGCTGCACGAGCTGGCGCATCTCTGGTCAAGTATTTACGGAAAACGATGGCTTTCCGAAGGCTTCGCGCAGCTCATCGCTGAAGAAGCAGCAGGCGCATTACCGTCAGGCCTCGTGCAGAGCCAGCCTCCCGAGAAGGAGCCTCCCACTACGGACCTGCGGTTGGACGAATGGGGCGACGTATCGTCTCTGATCGGCGCCAACGAATCGGCATTGAATGTCGAAAATGCTGGATATGATCGGTCGCTGCGCTTTCTCCATCTCCTGCAAGCTGAAGTAGGAACTGGAGCGTTGCAGCAGGTGAATGCCGCCCTCGCAGCTTCGGGAACGCCGGCCGACGGCAAACGTTACTTAGACCTTGTCGAGAAGTTGAGTGGTAAGCGAGTGGATAATCTCTTCGCGGGATGGGTCTTTCCACCGGCCATCGAGCCGGTCTTGATAAAGCGACGCCAGGCGCAGCAACGTTTGCAGGAACTAATCACGCGAGCGGCAGACAAAGACTTGTCCAGCGATCTACCCGGCGACATACGCGCGAACATGGACGCTTGGCGGTTTGACAACGCGATTGCCGCTACCGATGAGGCAGAATCCAAGCTCAGCGGTTATGACAGACTCAAACAGGCGCTGTCCGACCTAACGCGCGATGCTGAAACGCGAAGCCTCTCAATCCCGCCTTCAATCAGCGATGCGATTCACAATTGGGAATTTGAGAAGGGCCGGCAAATGCTGTCGGACGCCGACCGGGCAATAGACGCCTATGCCTCTTCGCGTGAGCGGTTGGACACACGGCGTAGCCTTTGGAAGCGGCTCGGGCTGGTAGGTGCGGAGCCCCACGATGACCTGACTCACGCGTCAGAAGCGTTCGCGAGGGGCGATTTCCGGGCGGCGCTGGATCACGCTAATCAGGCAGCGCAGAAGGCCGAAGGTGCATCTCACATGGCATTCCGAAAGCTCCTCGTCCTCACGCTGGTCTTCGCCGTCTGCGGTGGAGGTATCGGGATTACCGTCTGGATCTCTCGCAAACGCGACGAACAATTCTCGGGGCTTTAACCAGGGCGCTCTGCGGCACGATGCTCGAGCGCGTTTATGCCCTTACGAACGCTTGTCATGAAGCCATCCAGCTCTTGCTCCAAGCGCTTCAAAGTCTGCATTGCGTAGACATCCGCCTCGCGCATCTGAGAGCGACTTGACTCCTGAGCGTCATCGAGGCGGCCGCGCGCCTGCTCCTCGGCGCTCCTCGCTAGGTCCTGGGCCCGCGTTTGCGCTTCGGCCAAAACCTCGCGCGCGCGTGCCTCAGCTGCCTTCACGATCTCCATTTGCTCAAGCCGCTTCTCGACTTCTGCCTTTGACTCCTCAACCAAATGCGCAGCCTCCTCATGCGCCGACTTTAGCACCTGTTCCCGGCGCTCCAGCACGTCCCTGGCATCGTACACTTCGCGAGGGACCGCGATCCGCATACGGTCAATTACGTCGAGCAATCGCTGTCGGGAAATCACGAGGCCGCCACCGACGGGCAAGCGCCTCGCCTCCGAGGCCATCTCCTCGAGCCGGTCAATTAGATGCAGGATATCCAACTGTAGCAACCTAAGCGGCGGGGATTCGAGTCCTCGTTCCTATTTCGCAAATTTTTTCTCCAGAGCCTTGCCCACATGCGGCGGTACCAGTTCTCCAACGTCATAGCCCAGGCTGGCTACCTCACGGATACGATGGCCGCTAACATATAAGTGTTCAAGACTCGCCATCATGTATACGGATTCAATCTCCGGGGCCATCTTCTTGTTCATGAGTGCCATGTCCAGCTCGGCTTCGAAGTCAGTGACCGCACGAATCCCCCGCACGAGTACTTTGGCCTGCTCGCGCCGCGCGAAATCGACAACAAGCCCCGAAAAAGCTTTTACTTCGACGTTACGAAGGTGTCTGACCGCATCGCGGAAGAGACTGACTCGTTCATCAGTATTGAACAAGCACTTGTCTTCGCCCATATCGTATACGGCGATGACAAGACGCTCGAATAGCGTCGAGGTCCTCTGGGCTATATCTACGTGGCCATTAGTCACCGGGTCGAACCTGCCGGGATAGACCGCTATTAGCAAGCATTACCTCCTAGCGGTAGATCGATATTGCGCTATCACCGTGCCGTCGGGAGTTAGCGAGAGCCAAGCCGCCGATATCGATTGGCGGCTCATGCCGCGCGCTGTGTTCGAGAACGAGCAGGGTGTCCCCTTGCTGAGCGAGGCCATTTCCAAGCAGCGATTCCAGTACGCCAAGTGCGGTCTTGTCCCCATACGGTGGGTCAGCCAGCACCAGGGTGTAGGTCCCGCGCAGTTCTTCGACTGCTCGTTTAACGGAAAGAGGGTAGACGCCGGCCTGACTTTCGAAGCCCGTAAGGCGTAGGTTCTCGCGGATCGTTTCGCATGCGGCTCGGTCTTGGTCGACAAAATCACACCATTCCGCGCCACGGCTGATCGCCTCGATTCCCAGGGCGCCGCTGCCGGCGTAGAGGTCCAGCACACGCGACATGTCAACCTGAAGCGAGGCCAATGACGAAAAGATTGCGCCACGCACTAAGTCTGAGGTCGGCCGCACGACCGCATCTCTGCGGCGCCGCGATGGGCGTGGCGTGATCAGCCGCCGCCCGCGAGCGCGGCCCGCGATCACGCGCATCGGCCGTGCTGCGCGACGTCAGGATGTTGTTGTGACTTTGGTGTTGTCGTCAACGTCTACGCCGGTTTGCCCATCGGGGCTCTGAACAGTGACCGTCACAACATTTTTGACTTCGACACCAGGAGTAGTAGGTGCCGGGCGCTCATAAGTACATAGCACTGCATCAGGACCATTTGGATCCACCTCGCTCCCGTCGTGGTCGTCTTCATCAAGTACAATACCGACCACTGATGGGGCACCACCCGCTGTCTTACAGTCAAAAATGTTCCCCCATACGCTGTCCACTAGCGACGTTACCGTTACCTTTAGGTTACTGTCGTTGTCGATGATCACGTAGTACGTAATCGTGGACCCGGGCGAAGTCTTCTCGTCGTTGGTGGCATCCTTACCTGAGTCATCGCCATCTACCCGGACTCCCATCTGGACCGGCAGCGTGGGCTTCGGAGACGCCGTCGGCGTCGCCGAGGGCGAGGGGGTCGGAGCTGTAGTCACGGGCGCAAACGTAATGAGCGGGGTCGGGGAGGCCGGGTTGCCCTTCTTGACGTCAACTAGTGTCTTGCGTCCGAATCGCCGTTCACCGTCGCTCACCACCAGAACGAGATTGTGGGGGCCTTCCTTCGGCGCGGTCCAAGTAGCAGTCGTGCCAGCGCCTGCGCCGAAATCGCCTCCGTCCGGCGACTGCCACACGGGAAGGAGAGAGCTCTCGTTTGGGCGCCTTATTGTGAGCGTGGCGGAGCGCATGAATTCCTTAATGCTCGGCCAGAGATTCGCTACATCCGACTGTCCAGATGCGTCGGACACTGCAAGGCCGGCAAGGCGATAAGCCTGAACGAGCTCCAGCTTGAAGCCGACGCTGAATGAGTTTTCGATGATGATTCTTCTGCGCTCGGTACCACCCAGGTCAAAGCGCACAGCGGCGGCATCATTGTCCCATCGCAGAGAAGATGCGCCCTCACCCTCATCAAGGTTTTTGGCCACGAGTTTCACAGTAACGCCGGGCTTTATGTCGTTTGGATTGGCCGGTTCGCGCACCGCCGCTTCGGCTGCGAGAACCATCGCCTGCAGGTAGCCGATCGGCCGCGTGACATCTCCGACGCCCTCGATGCTGTAGGGACTGAGCACAAGCATAACCTTGCTGGGGTCGACGTCTTCCACTACCTGACTTATCGCGCGGGGCATCGTCTCCCAATACGAGACCGGATCAGCGATCGGGAGGACCTTGATCATGTCCGCCGCCTGCCCTATAGCTTTCCAATCGTATGCCTGGCGCTGATTGGTGGGCGGAGGCAGGGTCAGGCTCAAGCGTTTATCGCCCAATTTGTCCGCCAGGGACGTGACAAATTCGGTGAACTCGTCATGCAGCTCGACATCGACGGACGAGTACTCTAGATCAATGCCGTCCAACTTTGAGTTGGTAACAAGTTTCACAATGGCGTCGACATGCGCCTTTCGCTTGTTTTCGTCGGCGAGGATATCATTGAGGGTTTTCGCGGTATCTTCCCCGCTGCCCACTATCGTAGGGATCAATAAGTAAGTTCTCTCGGGCGGTACGGTTGTGGGCGTCCCCTGAACTGATCCATCCTGCGTAGGAGAATAATCGCGCGGGCTGATGATCGTGACCTGTGCCTCGCTATGAAGGCTTCCACCAGGGGGAAGCGAACCGACGACCTGATAAGGCTGAGCCGCGACCCTCAGAACGACCAAGTTGCCTGGGATACTATTGAACTCACCTTCGGCCCTGCCGCTGCGGACCACCTTGACATCTGTCAGGCGTTGCCAGCGGCTCTCAACGAAAGTATAGAATCCCAAGCCCGCAGGGTCTTCGATCTTCTCACGAAGTGGAAGAGCGAAGCCTGAAATGGGAGGCACATCCTTCTCCAAATTGAACTCCACGTAATCACTAACTTGCTGGAGACCTGGAGGGAGCGTCGGGATCCCAGAAGTAAGCCGGCCACTAACGCCCCCGAAATCCATTTCTGGTCCGTCGCCGCCGCTGCTCGCGCCACCACTGCCACCGCCGAGCAAAGTGGATACGCCTACAACGAGCAGAATGACGATCGCCAGGAAGGCGATGGTACCACCTATGATAATCGGAGCTGGATCTCGTTCAGGCCTGCGTCGGAGCAGTCTATCGAATGGCCCCTCCGGTCTAGGCAGGTCGCGTCGAAACCGCCTAGCGGGCGGTTGCTCGCGGGGCGGGGGGCGTCGCATAGGTTAAGGGTGAACCACATTCATCGTGTGCGGCGATGCGCCGAATGCCGGCGCGCGCCCGACCGAGGTCAGCGGTCAGTGTAACACACGTCATGTATCGGGATACAGCGGCCTTGACCGCCGCTATTTACAACTCGCAGACGGTCGAATATAATTCATCGGAGGAAAGTCGCCACGTATGACTGAGGGCGTAGCCTTCAGTCCTTTTTTTCACCAGAACCAAGGAAACTGATGACACCATGGCAAGCAAACCGGTCCCGCTAACCAAACAGGGCTTGGACAAGCTCCAGAAGAAGCTCGACTACCTGCAGACTGTACGCCGAGCGGAGGTCGCGCAGCGTATCCACGATGCCAAAGAGCTTGTCGGTGCTCAGAACACACCCGAATACGAAGATGCCCGAAACGAGCAGGCGTTCCTGGAAGGGGAGATCCTGAATCTGGAGAACATCATCCAGAACGCTGTGCCGATAGAAGAGGCTCACGATCACCAGCGGGTAAGTCTCGGCTCTACGGTCACGATTCTCAACCACAAGGGTGAACGAGATCACTACACCATCGTGGGCTCGGCAGAGGCTGACCCAAAGGCTGGGCGCGTCAGCAACGAATCCCCCGTTGGTAATGCCCTCCTTGGTAAGGGCGTGGGCGATGAGGCACAAGTGAACGCTCCCGCGGGTATCCTTCGCTGGACGGTCGTCGAGATTAACTAGCGACACGAAAGGGACGGGGACTACAATCAGGCGGGGCGTAGGCCGCCCCGCTTTTTCTTGTCATGGGCGAAGATGAAATCATGGCCTTGCGCCGCCAGAAGCTGGAGAGGATCCGCTCCCAGGGGATCGACCCTTATCCAGCCCGTGCTCCGCGTAACCACACCACGAAAGAGGCCGTCGAACTCCTCGATCGCTCGCCTGACGGCCACGACGTCGTCGCTCTGGCTGGACGCGTGACGGCTATTAGGCAAATGGGCCGAGCTTCGTTTATGGATCTTAGAGATGGGTCCGGGCGGATTCAGGCTTACTTCAAGCAAGAAAGCGTCGGCGTTGACTCCTACGAGCGCTTGCTGCACACAGTTGACCTGGGCGACTTCGTGGGAGTACGGGGCGCGCTCTTTCGGACGAAGACAGGAGAGCCGACGATCGAAGCAGAAAGCTTCACCATGCTAGCCAAGGCACTCCGCCCGCCGCCGGAGAAGTGGCACGGGCTACAGGACGTCGAAGTGCGCTATCGTCAGCGCTACCTTGACCTAATGGCGAATCCTGAAGTTAGGCACACCTTCGTAACGCGGTCGAGAATCATCCAGCAAATCAGGCGGTTTATGGATGCACGCGGCTACCTCGAAGTGGAGACACCGATTCTTCAGAGTAACGCGGGCGGCGCTGCTGCCCGACCTTTCGTCACCTACCACAACGCCCTTGAGCGCCAGCAATTCCTCCGAATAGCGCTCGAGCTCCATCTCAAACGTCTCGTGATCGGCGGCTTCGACAAGGTCTATGAGATAGGCCGCATCTTCCGCAACGAAGGCGTGTCGACCAAGTACAACCCCGAGTTCACGATGCTCGAGTCGTACGAGGCGTATTCGGACTACGCGGTGCTGATGGAGATGGTCGAAGAGATGGTTTCGACCATAGCAGGCGAGCTCCTCGGAGGTACGGTCATACTGGCCGGCGATAGCGAGATAGATCTGACGCCCCCATGGCGAAGGGTCCCCCTCCGGAAGGCCATCCAGGAACGGAGCGGGGTTGACTTCGATGCTTATCCGGACGTCGAAGAGTTGCGACGCGTGGCAGCGGAGACGGGTGTCCCGGTCGAGCCGTCATGGGGCCGTGGCAAGATTATCGACGAGCTACTGACAATTCACGTTGAGCCGCACTTGATGCAGCCGACCTTCTTGATTGACTATCCGGTAGAACTTTCTCCCCTGGCCAAGCGCAAGGCCGAGAGCCCGCATCTTGTCGAGCGATTCGAACTGTTCATCGCCGGACGGGAAGTTGCCAACGCATACAGCGAACTGAACGACCCGATCGACCAGCGCGAACGCCTGCTCGAGCAATCGCGCTTGAGGGCGGCGGGAGACGACGAGGCAGAGACGGCAGATGAGGACTTCCTTATCGCGCTGGAGCATGGAATGCCGCCGGCCGCCGGCCTTGGCATCGGCATCGACCGTCTTGTCATGGCCCTCACGGGAAGCTCATCGATTCGGGAAGTGATTCTCTTTCCCGCCCTACGCGAGAAGGGAGACGCGTGAAGCGGGCCCTCGACGAGGGCGCGGCCAGCTGGGAGGCAATCGCCGACAGCTGGGCTGAGCGCGTCCGGACGGGCACCGACCACAACCGCGTCTACCTCCTGGACGCAGCGACGCTCGACGCCCTGGGCGATGTTGCGGGTCTGCGCGTCCTGGACGCCGGCTGCGGTGAAGGCAGGTTCGCGCGCATGATGGCGGAGCGCGGCGCGCGCGTAACAGCTATCGATTTATCATCACGGATGATCGAGCTTGCTCGCGCGGAAGAGGAGGAGGACCCGCTCGGGATCGATTATCACGTGGCCGACATGGCCGACCTGTCGCCTCTGGCGTCGGGCGAATTTGATATCGCGGTCGCGTACCTATCGCTGTTTGACGTGCGGGACTACGAGTCGGCCCTACGTGAGGTAGGGCGTGTGCTCAGGCCGCGCGGGAGATTCATTTTCTCAATCAGCCACCCGTGCTTCTTCACGCCGAGTTCGGGTTGGGAAACGAGCGTCCCGAACAGCTTCCGCGACGCCGACCGGCTCTACTTCAAGATAGACAACTATTTCCCCGCGGCTGAGATCCGCTTCCGAATGTGGCCGACCGCGCCCACCGAGCTTATCAACTACCATCGCCCGCTCAGCGATTACGCGCACGCCCTCCGCGCCGCCCGTTTTCTGATCCGCGACATCCACGAGCCTACGCCCGAGCCGGAGCTGGTCGAGAAACTCGACTTCTGGCGCGGGTATCTTCGCATTGCGAACTTCATCTTGTTCGACTGCGTTAAGGAGGGCTCATGACCAGCCGTTACCGCGCCGTGATCTTCGACCTCGATGGGGTGATTTGGGACGGCGAGCCCCTGTACCACGAGGCGTTCAACGTCGTGCTGGCCTCCTACGGTCACACTGTCACTGAGTCTGACTACACGGAGATCATTGGACTGTCTGTCGAGGCCGCGTGGGACTGGGTCCGCGAGCGCTTTTCCCTTGACGAGTCGCCGGCAGTCTTCTACCGCGCGTACAACGATGCTGTACTTGAACTGATGAGGCAGCCGCGAGAGCCGTTACCCGGGGTCGCGGACCTTCTCGGGGAATTGAAGGCGCTCGGCATCCCGGTCGGGCTTGCCTCGGCCTCTCTGAGGCAGTGGGTTGACACAACCCTCGCTGGACTCGGTCTGAACGGCGCGTTCGCCGCCACGGTTACGGCAAGCGAGGTTGAGCACTCGAAGCCGGCGCCCGACCTTTATCTCGCAGCCGCAAAGCAGCTGGGCGTGCCTCCCGCGGACTGCCTCGCTCTCGAGGACACCCCTTCGGGCATCGCGTCGGCGAAAGCCGCTGGCATGTTTGCGGTGCAGGTTCGCGCGAGTTCGACAGCGCTGCCTCCATTGCCGGAAGCAGATATGGTCGTCAATAGCTACACGGAGTTCGACTTCAGGATGATCGACGCGGGTGCGCCGGAGATCGAGCGGTGACGATTCGCAGGGATATCGAGCTTCCCGCGGAAGTCCGCGAGGTGGCAGACTCACTGGTCGCGGCGCTCGGAACCGACCTTCGCGGGATTTCCTGGCACGGCTCATGGGCGCGCGGGGAAGCCGGCCCGAGCTCTGATCACGACATGATCGTCGTGCTCCGGCGCATGGACGAGGGTATCGCGCAGAGGTTGCGCGAAGTGTTCCGGGGCCGCGCTAACTGGTCGACCTTCGTGCAGACGGAGGCGGAAATGCGGCAGTTCCCGGCTGACGGGCGGTTGCAGTTCTACTACGGGCTCGTTCCGCTGTACGGCGAGTTCGATCCGCCGCCCTATACCAGGGAGGACATCGTGAACGACCTTCGCGTCCTCGCGCGGGACATTCGCTTCGAGTGTCGCTACCGGCTGCTGCACAAGCAGCCTGTATACGCTCAGATCGACGGGCAGTTGGCCGCCTTCCAGAAGACGCGAAACGTAACGATGCTCGGCTACGCCTGCAAGTGGGCTTTGCTAGCGATGAAAGCACGCGAGCTGCTGGAGGGCCGTGATTATCCCGCGACCCGTAAAGAGCTTCGGCAGCGGATCTCTGACTATCGTGAAATACAGGTACTGGACATCGCCGATAGCTGGGCGGACGCGAAGGCCCGCTACTACGACGACCCCGAGCCACTCGCTCTTCTTCTGGACGGCTTCGCGCGCGACTTGGTCTCCTGGCTCGAGCGGCAGGGATACAAGTGAAGCGGCACTTCACGGCCACTGGGTTCGTGGTCGATGGGTCCCGCACCCTGCTTCACTGGCACAAGCGGCTGCAGCAGTGGATGCCGCCCGGCGGCCACATCGAGCCGAATGAGGACCCAGTCCAGGCGGTCTTGCGCGAGATCGAGGAGGAAACAGGTCTTGTCGCGGCAGTAATCCCGATCCAACAAACCACGAGCTTCACGTACCCCGAGCAACTGCCGGCGCCATACACGATACTCATCGAAGACATTCCGGGTCCTAACGAGCCGCACAAGCACATCGACATGATCTACTTCTGTCGCTTGCCGGACGGACGCTCCGAACCGCTTTCAGCCGACCAGACACTCCGATGGGTGAGCAAGGATGACCTGAAGGGTGCCACAGCGCTAGACGTCGCGGGATGCGGCGTCTCGGCCAGAGTGCCGGATGACGTCCGTGAACTGGCAATGATGGCAATCGAGGCAGGGCGCCGCGCGGAGCAGAGCTCAAGGCCTCAACCTTGAGGCCCTCGAGGCAATTGAGACAGTCATGCTGAGCATCCAGTTGCTTCGCGAGCAACCGGAGGAGGTGCGCCGCGCGCTTGCCCGCCGCCATACGGAGGTGCCGCTGGATGAGGCGCTTGCCGTGGATGCTGATTGGCGCCGCGTCCTTGCGGAAGTGGAGTCATTACGCGCCGAGCGAAACGCGATCTCGAAGGAGATTGGGGAACTTTCGCGGCAGGCGAAGACCGCGGACACGAAAGAGGCCAAGCACGCAGAGCACCGGCGCTCCGATCTCGTCGCTCGGTCGTCGTTTCTTGGTGAGCGTCTTGAAGGCTCGGAAGCCCGGAGGCGCGAGCTGGAGGCGAAGCTACGCGAACTCATGCTCGAGATTCCCAATATCCCTGCAGACGAGGTTCCCGACGGGGCAGATGAAAGCGGGAATGTGGTCGTCCGGCAGTCCGGCGAGCCCGCCTCATTCGATTTCGAGCCGAAGCCACACTGGGAGATCGGCGAAGCACTCGATATTATCGACTTCGAGCGCGGGATCAAGCTTTCGGGAGGGCGCTTCGTGGTGCTCAAGGGGGCGGGCGCGCGATTGGCGCGCGCGCTAATCGCCTGGATGCTCGACTACCACACCGCCAACGGCTACCGCGAGATCTACCCACCCGCGATGCTGCGCGAGGAGAACTTCTGGGCCGGAGGATGGCTACCGAAATTCCGCGAGAACATTTTTCACGACGCCGAAGAGGACTATTGGCTGTTGCCGACCGCCGAGGTAGCCCTTACCAATCTGCACCGCGACGAGGTCCTCGACGCGTCATGGCTGCCCTTGAACTACGTGGCGTATAGCCCGTGCTTCCGGCGAGAGAAAGTATCTGCGGGGCGCGATGTCCGCGGCATGAAGCGCGTTCGTCAGTTCGACAAGGTGGAGATCTACAAGTTCGTCGAAGCGGAGCAATCGGATGAGGCGCTTGCCGCCCTCGTGGCCGACGCTGAGGCATTATGCCGGGCGCTCGGCATAGCCACCCGCGTTGTTCAGATCTGTGCGGGTGACCTCGGCTTTAACGCGGCGCAGGCTTTCGATCTTGAGGTTTGGGCACCGGGGAGCGGCGAGTGGCTCGAGGTCTCGTCATGTTCGAACTGCACCGACTTTCAGGCAAGGCGGGCAAACATACGGTTCCGCCGCGAAAAGGGTGGGCGACTGGAGTACCCAAATACGCTCAATGGTTCGGGGCTCGCGATCCCGCGCGTGCTGATCGCGGTGCTCGAGAACTACCAGCAACGAGACGGATCAGTGTTGGTGCCGGAAGTTTTGGGGCCATACATGGGCGGGCTCACAATCATTTCGCCGCAAGAAGAGGCCGGGGCCTCTAAATAGCTGAACGGCGGTGGGGATGCCACCACCGTTCAGACTTCCTCCAGCTTCCTCGCTCAGCCCTCATCCTCCCGGCTGTCATTTCGATTACGGCCGCCGTCCGAAATGCCGGCGTTGTTCTCGCCATCATCATTCTGCTGGCATCGATCGTCTATGCCGTCTCCATCTTTATCGTGTCCCGGCTCGACGGAATGGTTATCGTGCCCCTCGCCCGGGACGTCACACTCACCGTCGACCGTTCCTTCGTCTCCGCCACGCTGCTGGCAACGATCATCCACCCCATCCCCATCCTCATCGTGGCCCGGTTCGACGGGATGGTTATCGTGCCCCTCGCCCGGGACGTCACACTCACCGTCGACCGTTCCTTCGTCGTCGCCTTCATCCTGCTGACAACGATCGTCTGTGCCGTCGTTGTCCTTATCGTGACCCGGTTCCACATCGTGCTTGTCATGTCCGTTGCCCGGAACGTCGCATTCGCTCTGATCTGAATCGTCGCTTGCATCGTCGCCGCCATCCTCAACTGGAGGCTCTTCATCGACATCCCCGCCTTCTTCGGGCGGTATGTCGGGGTCAATGACATCATCGGGCGGCTCTTCGGGCTCGGTCGAGGGTCCCGCGGGGCCGTCCGCCGGCTGCTCAGGTGGATTCGAGTCCGAAGGCGGTTCCCCGCCATCGATGTGCGACTGGTCGGGCTCCACAGAGGGGGTGATGTCTTGATCGCCGGCCGTCGCAAGCGGAGCTTCGCCGGCGCCCAAAACGTCACCGGATTTGCCGATTGCATCGTTAGGCTCCGCAGGCGGCGGCGCTTCAGCGTCGACGACAGGACTGACCGACACAGGCACCTGTCCGTGAACGAGCCGCACCAGCACGGGTGGGGGATCGTTCGCGAGAACCGGCAGGTTTTCCGGGGCCACCGCGACGATGGGGCCTGTAGGCACGTTGCGGCCGAATTCGGCGATGCCACCGGGCCCTGCGACAGAAACGAAGGTAGCAAGAGCGATGGGCAGGAGCGATGGATGGGCGAACGCCTTTGCGCCCAGCGTCAGCCATTTCATGAGAACGAGACCCGCACGTTATACCTGCCTTTACCATTTATGACGCCGGAAACTAACCCTCGGTAACCGAAAGGTTGGTGAAATCTCCTTCACCAGGCGTCAACCCAGCATTCACCTGACCTGTGATCCAGCGCACGCTCCCCACGCGCAAGAAAGCGGCGGGCATTAAGCCCGCCGCATTTTGCGCCTTCAGACCAGGTTGAAATCTAGTGGCTAGTCCTCGCCCTCGTTTTCCTTCTCACCCTCGCCGCCTTCATCCTTCTGCTCTTTTTGCTTGTCCTCATCTTGGTCTCGATTGCTGCCCTCTACACACAGAACATCGATCTCTTCAGCGAAAATGGAGTCGTCCTCTTGCAAACGCCCCTGTATCCGGATTTCCTCAGCAGATTCCAGATCACCTTCAATGTCTGTCTTGTCGTCTACGTGGACTGAGAGCGTACCGGACGGCGACTGCACGGTCAGGTCTCCGCCATCGCGGGAAAGGACGGCCACTCGCTTGGCCTCCGCCTCTCCATCGTGGACCTTGAGGCGAGCCGCGCCGCGCCCATTCGAGCCGCGCTTGCAGTCCTCGCTCACCTGCGCTTGGTTCGCCCGTTGGCTCTCCTGGGCCGCGGCCGAGGGTGACGGCGTGAGCGCGTCTTCACAGCGCAAGGCGACCGCCAATGCGTGCAGCTGCTGAGCGTCGCGAACGGTACCTTCGACTCGTACCGGGTCGCCGGACCTCAGACCACCTTCGACCTGCGTGCCCGCGTCCCGCGATATCTCCACCAATAGCCCCGGGCCTTGAACGCGGATCAGTTCGTTGCTA